>Ga0335077_10001409_pt1 | contig 28448 bp, 28 predicted proteins | sample Lox_Sample_31_FD_207151 | JGI IMG/M metagenome (GOLD analysis project Ga0335077, IMG submission 207151) | Soil microbial communities from Loxahatchee National Wildlife Refuge, Florida, United States - Lox_Sample_3.1 | ecosystem: Environmental > Terrestrial > Soil > Wetlands | place: USA... | reverse complement strand
TGCACGCCACGCCGCGGAGTAAGCCGGCGGCGAGAAGGCGTGAGGGCCAGCATTGCGGTGGGGCCGGTATGGTCATCGTTGGCGCTCACACCAGTCGGTCAAAAGCTCGGAGAAATTCGGCGCCTCGCCCAGGCGCGCCAGCAGGTTCACGGCGCCAGCGCCCCCGCCGACAAGAAATCTCTGCTCTTCGTACTCAATGACTGCGACCACCCTTTTTTCGCCCAGCGAAACGCTTTCCGAGACGCGCAAACGCCGCGGCGCCCTCCTGACATGCACCGTTGCCAGTCCCTGCCTGAGTCGTTCCCATAAGCCTGAGCACAAGATCGTCCACGGCAAGTGGCTTTTCGCGATCGTTCGTTCCATTGGCATCCTTCACACCAGCTGTGTAATGCGGGCGCCGATATGCCCGTTCACCTCGTCAAATTCGGCCCATCCGATCCTTTGTTTGTTGGCATAGACGGGGACCTCCGCGCTGCGGCTCCAGCAACTGGCGACAACCCTGCCAGGCTGAAGCCGGAGTAGTTCCCCGACCGTGAAGTGCGGCAGCGAGACTTCGACGGAAAATTGGCAAGGCAGCCACCACAATCGCCGCCAGTTCTCCGCGCAGGGGGTCTCGCTGCTACTCTCGGCCGGTAGTTGCTTTTCACTCATTGCGCCTGTACCCATCGCGCCACGCAATCGAGGGCGTGACTCCTGGGTATTTGCAAGCAGCATGCCGGGAATTCCATAAGGTGAAGAAACGGCGAACGGAGGATTCCAAGCGGCAACTTGCCGCCAAACACTCATTTATCGCGGGATGCAGGCGAATTTTGCTGGAGCGGAGCGCGGTTCGTTAAGAGGGATTTCCATGCGACCGCCTACGGCATTGGAATTTACTCAGGCAGGCGAGCTTGATAAGCAGCTTTTAATGTTCAGGCGTGATTCGGATGTCCCGCACCCCGGCCATGCAAGAGTACGGGACATCCATCCAGCTTACGCCCTATTCATCGGCGCGCCGACCCTCGACTTTAGGTTGCCTTCATGTTGATGGTGTCCTGCATGACCTGGTCAAACGTCGTCACGGTGCGGGCGTTGGCTTCATAGTCGCGCTGGGCGACAATAAGCGCCGAGAACTGGGTGGCAATGTCGATGTTCGAGGTTTCCAGCGAACCGCCCTCGACCGTACCCAGCCCCCCCGTGCCCGGCGTCCCGATCATGGCCGCTCCCGAGGCCAGGCTGGTTGAAAAGTCGTTGCCGCCTACCCGCTCCAGACCCTGCGCGTTGGCGAAGTTGGCCAGCGCAATCTGCCCTAAGGGCGAGTTTTGGCCGTTGCTGAAGCTGCCGGTAATCACGCCATCGTTGCCGATGGTATAGCCTACCAGCGAACCGCTGCCATAGCCGTTTGCCGAGCTGGCCGAAGTCGCGCTGGCGCTGGCCAACTGGGTCAGCAGCGGATTGTTCGAGCTGCCATAAAGCTTCCAGGTGAAGTTCAGATTGCTGGCGCCATCGGCCAGCCCGCTGGCCGTGATGTTGGCGACGTTGCCGGTCGGCGAAGTGAGATTGCCGTTGCTGTTAAACGTCAGTTGCGTGGTGTCGATGGTCGTCTGCGTTCCCATGTCCTTCCAAGTGACACCGCCATCGGTGAAGGTCGAGCCATTGGTTGGCCATGTGCTCGGCGGGGTGGCGCCGGAGGTGCCTGCCGCCGTGCACTGGTAAATATGCCCGTTAGCGGAAGGCGGCGAGATGGTCTGTCCCACGCTGTAGGCTGTCGACGCCGCCCAAGTTGGCGGAGGAGTCAGGTCGGAATTGGGAATCGTAATGGTGCAGCTCCAGGCTCCCGCTCCGGTCTTGGTGAAGTTGAAGTCGAGCACATGCGAATTACCCAGCGAGTCATAGACCGTCACCGGAGTTGTGAATGCCGGGTCGCCGACATTAGCGCCGGCATTCAGGTTCGCCGTGAGTTGCACACTGGTGGTCGCCTGCGGAGGATTGACCTCGCCCAGATTCAATTGCAGCGGCGCCAACGGCGCCCCCATAGGAATGGCGCCATTGACGGCGGCATATCCCATGACCTGCTCCCCGTCGGCGGTTTGCAGCGAGCCGTCGACCCCCACCTGGAAGTCTCCCGCACGCGTGTAGTAATTGACCCCGCCCTGCTGCACCACGAAAAATCCGTTGCCCATGATGGCCACATCCGTGGCCACGCCCGTGGACTCGGGACTCCCGGCGCTCATATCGATGGAATTGGCGTTCACGCCGGTGCCGGCGCCCACCTGCACCGGATCGCCGGAGCCGTTGGTGCACAGGGTCTCGTAGAACAGGTCGGCAAACTCGGTCGTGCTGCCCTTGTAGCCGACGGTGTTGAGATTGGCCAGGTTGTTGGCGATGGTGGCCATGGCCGTAGAACTGGCGTCGAGGCCCGACAGCGGTATGGAAAAAAGCGGCATTGATAGACCTCCTGTATTTGTGACTGAGCGGCTTGCTTGCCCGGAATGCTGTGCAACGCTTTAGCTGCCCAGCGCATTCTGTAAGAGTTGATTGATTTGTGTGACTTGATCCAGTTCGGTGACCCCGACCAACTGGGTGACGAAAGTGGAAGGGTCCAACGGTGACAACGGGTCCTGGTTTTGCAGTTGCGTGACCAGCAACTGCATGAACATGCCATCCATACCGCCGCCGAAGGAATTGTTGCTGCTGGAAGTGATGGTGCTGCTCGCACCGTTTGCGCCCGCCGTGCCATTCTGAGTATTGGCCGCGCCGGCGGCATAGCTGGTTTCCAGTGGACTGGTCGACATCGCCGATTACCTCGCTTTCTTATTACGCGTGCACATTGATTATCGAAGAGGCGCCCCATGCCGGAACCGGTATTTCTTCCGCCATCAGGTGCGCGCGCATTCCGAACGAACCGGGATCGGCTCCGATACCCGATTCCTGTTTGGCTTGGCGCTCCGTCGCCGAGCCGTGATTGCCGCTGCCGGTTTGTGAATTGAAGTCGAAGCGCTCCAACCGCAGGTGATGTTGCTCCATGGCCTCTTGCAGCGATGGCATCTCCGCCAACATGGCGGAACGGAGTTCGCCATGCCCGGTGAGCACGGTGGCGGCGACATGGCTGTCGGCAACCGTGGTGCGCACTTCCACATTGCCAAACCCGGCAGTATTTACTCCCAAACGAAGCTCAGCCTGTCCCATGCGCTCCAGTACACGGGCGCCCGGCACGGGTACCCAGTCCTGCCTGAGGCCGGCGGCGGCGGGCGGGGCTGGATGTGCGGGGCTCCCCGCGTCGCCGCACCCCGAGTCCGGTGCGCCGGCGATCCGGGCCATGCTCCCGCCCGATTCGCCGGCGCCCGGCTGGGGGCTTACAGCAGCGTTTACGGCCGCCGGATGATCTGCGGCTGGCGCGAACGCTGTTGCAGCGGGAGAGCTGGGAGGCTGAGATGGGCTGCAGTCGGCAGCCAAGTCCGATGGCAACGTTGCTGAATCCTGCACCGTTCTCTTGGTTCGAGCAGTGGCTTGCGGCGCCGGTTCCCTTTCAACTAGCTCATTTCGCGGCCCGGCTCCTTCTGCGCTGGGGGAATCGGCCACGGAGCAGTTGACCGGAGGTGTTTTCCAATCGGCTGTCTCCGGCAGATCCGGCTGGCCGACTGCATCCGTTCCGGCCTCCTGTTTTGCTCCGGAGGCGCCGGATCGCAACCTGACGGGCCGCGCAGGACTTTCGTCTTTCACGGGGCGAAGTGGGGCGAGAGAACCGGGCGGTGCTGCGGGGACCGCAAAGGGCGTCGCCATGGGTTGCGAACCGGGGTCCGTCGAATGCGGAGACAGACTGTTGCCAAGGGCTGGTTCGCCTCGGCTGTCCGTCGCCTGCGGCTGCAAGTTGAAATCCAACCGTGTTCGCGGGGTGTCCTGGTTTTCCGGTGACGGTTTGTCCGAGCTCTCTCCGATATTGGCAGCGGCAACGAAGGCGGCCCCCAGCGCGGTAAGCGCAGGTCCCGATGCAACGGCAATTGCCGATACCCGGTTGCTGAGCAAGAAGTTGGAAGCTGCCCTTGTTATGTCCGGCTGTGTGGTTTCCCGAACGGCTGCAGTTGCGACTGGGGCTGTTGCAATTATCTCGGACCCTTCATCGCTCCCGATCTCCGCCGGGGATGCCCAGTTCGATTCGTACGGCGTGAAAACCAGTCGGAGAGCTCTAGACGCTGCCATCGACGATGAGGCCACTGGTGCTACGTTCTGCCTTGGAGAAGCTGTCAAGCTGGGACTGCTTGCGGCTACAGCATCCGTGAGCGGTTCGGCCTGGTGGGTCGTTGTCGGCGCAATGCCCGGCGTTCGGAAAGCGGGTTCCACAGGCGCGATCGCAGGCCCTGAGGTGAGAACCGCCACGGCCGGCTTGTCGGCGACGAAGACGGAAAGCGTCCTTGTTATGTCCGGCGCGGTTGCTTCCCCGACGGCTCGGGTTGCACTTGGCGCAGCTGCCATTGGGTCAGGATCATTTGCCGTTTCGGACGGTAGTGTTGGGTTGCTTTCGTAGCGTCCTAAAGCGGGAGGCGGTGCACTCTGCGTCGGGGAAGCCGCCAGGCTGGAATCCACATCACCTGCCGGTCCGGCTAAAGCATCCGCGAGCGGCTCGGCTTGCCTGGTCGTCGTCGCGATGCCCGGAGCTGCGGATGCGGGCTCCAGATGGGTGATGGCAGATCCGGACTCAACTGCTCTTGCCGATCTCGAGTTGCCGGCAACGACGTTGGAACTTGCCATTCTTATGCCCGACGCGGGTGTTTGCCGAGCCGCTTCGGTAGCATCTGCTGCTTGCGCGATGGGCGAGACGCCGGTGTTGCCTGCCATCGCCGCTGCTGGCGCGGGCTTCGGTGGGAGATGCGAGAAAGCGATCGGCGAAGCGCCCTGCGTTGACGAAGCTGCCGTGCGGGAAATTTCGATGAAAGCACTCGGCTGTGGGCCGGCTTGCTTTGCCGTCTTCGAAATCGTGCATGCTGCAACAGAAAGCGGGTTTGACGGCGCGTTGTCTGGTTGCGGTGTGATGGCCACGGTTGCCGACCTCCGGGTTTCAGCCGCAAAGCTTGAAGGTGCTTTTCCTCTGTCCGAAGCTGTGGCTTGCCGGAGAGCTCTGCCCGTAGCCGGCGCTGGCACAACGGGCGTCCCGGCATCGATGTGCGTCTCTCCCGCTGACCCAGCGAATGGCGCTGTTGCGGAACGCGGAGCACTCGGATTTGTCGAAGCTGTCAAACTGGGAGGCGAAGGTGCTGCGATTCCGGCCATCGCATCCCGGAGCGCATCGGGTTGCGCCGCAGTCGTCGCTGCAATGAATGGTGCTGCCGCATGTAGCGCAAACTTTGCAGTCTGCGGGCCAGTTTCGTCAACTGTCGCGAACTGGGCGACGGTAGCGCGGACCGTGAGGTTGGCGGAACGATCCGCTCCGATTGCGGCAGGCGGATCCTGCGATTCCTTTGCCGTCCGGCTCCGTCGGCCGGAGGTGCCGCCCAACTCGCCAGCATTGGGCTGCAGTCGAGTCGGCACTGCTAGCGCCAATGCAAGCTGACTTGATCCTGGCCGGCTATACTGCGGTGTTCGGCTCGCCGCCTGGGTCAACACACCGCGCGCTACAGTGATGCGGGTTTTTTCGCCAGCCGCTGACGCGGGGCGTGAACCTCTGAGCGCTTGGGCGTTGCGGAATTCGCCCTTGCTGCCCCCCGCATTCGGAGACACGGGTTCGCTGGCTGGCTGCAACGCTGCCTGCTTGGAACTGATGGCGCCAGCCATCGCCTTTTTGCTCCCTGGATCAGCCGTAGCCCACGCCGGTGGGTAAGCAACCTGAGGCTGGCCAGCTGCCGACAGCGATTTGTTTTCCGCCTGGTCGAGCGCCGGGTTGGAATCGCCGTTCTGCTCCGGCTCCCTTGAGCCGCCTGCGCTTGGCCACGCTGGCGAGGGTGCGGCTAGCGGTTGGGCCAACATCGACAACAACTCATTGAACGCCCCGGCCCAGTGGGCAGCTCCCAGGCAGGCGCTTGTCTCCTGGTTCTGTGCTAGTGCCGCAGTTCCAAGAAGTTGAATCAAGCCGCTGGCCTCCGGACAGTAGAGGAGCAGGTTCCGTGCCATAGCGGCAGCCCGGTCGAGCCGTGCAGCGCGAGCGGCAGCGTTGCAAGCTCAAGCCGATTCACGATCTTGCCGATCAGGGAAAAGAAGGCGCACGAGGCTATGGTTGGGAGCTAGGCAGGGTTTGCCGCCCCACTGGGCAAATCACACCTGCTTGCGCCGTAGGAGAAAGAGTTCGTCCAGCGCCGCCTGTTGCCGCCGTTGCTGCTGTAACCGGTATTCACTGAATCGTAAGTCGCGCAGCGACTCCAGCGCTTCGCGTTGGCGGCGCTCCTCTTGATACCGGCGGGCCTGAACGGTGATTTCGTCCTGCAACTGCAGCAGCGCAGCTTGCAACTGTTGCTGCCGCCGGCCAAGGGTGTCGCAGGAGGCGGCAAGATACTGCAGCTCAACCGCCGGAATGAGTCGGCTTCGTAATTGTCGCCGTGCGGAGGTTTCGAGGTGCATGCGAGCGTCGTGCGTCTGCTCAACTTCGCGCGTCAGCGCCACCCGCCGCGCATGCAGGCTTCGTAGCCGGAGCCGCGCGCGCTGCTCCAGGCCCTGCCGGTAACGCAACACTGCCGCAAGCGAGAATTCGAAGGCCATGGCACTCAGGGCACGATCGCGTTGAGGCGAGTCACGGTATCGGCAAAGCTGGCGTAATCGTCGGGATTTTGCCGCAGAAAAGCCTGCAACCGGGGGAGTATGGCAATCGCCCGGTCCAATTCGGCATCGCCGCCCTTGGTGTAGGCACCGATCCGGATGAGGTCTTCCGCGCGGACGTAAGCGGAAAGCAGGGCGCGCAGTTGAGAACTGCGCGTGAGATGTTCGCGCGTGGCCACGGCGGGCATCAGCCGGCTGAGGCTGTCCAGGATATCGATCGGCGGATAGTGGTTCTGCGAGGCCAGACGGCGGTCCAGCACGATGTGTCCGTCCACCAGCGATCGCACCGCATCGACTAACGGGTCCTGCTGGTCGTCGCCTTCCATCAGCACCGTGTAAAACGCCGTGATGCTGCCCTTGGCAAAACGCCCGGCGCGCTCCACCAGCCGGGCGAGCAGGCTGAAGACCGACGGGGTGTAAGCCTTGGCGGTGGGAGGCTCGCCGGCGGCCAGACCGATCTCGCGCTGCGCCATGGCGAAGCGGGTAAGCGAATCGATCACCAGCAAAACGTTCCTGCCCGACTGGCAAAAGTACTCGGCGATAGCGGTCGCCGCCAGCGCGGCGCGGATACGCAGCAGAGGCGACTGGTCGGAGGTGGAAACCACCACCACCGACTGGCGCCGGCCCTGCTCGCCCAAGTCCTCGAGAAACTCACCCACCTCGCGGCCGCGTTCGCCAACCAGCGCCAGCACCGTTAGATCGGCCGAGGTGCCGCGCGCCATCGTGCCGATTAGCGTGCTCTTGCCGACACCACTGCCGCCAAAGATGCCCAGGCGTTGCCCCCGTCCGCAGGTGAGGAAACCGTCTATGGCGCGAACCCCGCAGCCCAGGGGCTCGCGAATCGGCAGCCGCTCCAGTGCCAGCGGCGCCGGCCCATCCAGCGCTCGACGTTCGCGGCAGGGCAGAGGGCCGCGCGTATCGAGTGGGAATCCGGTGCCGTCGACCACCCGGCCAATCAACTCTTCACCTACCGGCAGAGAAGGCCGCGAGCCCAGCGCGATGACGGAGTCGCCGTAGCGAACCCCGCTGGGCTTCTCCAGCGGCATCGTCAGCACCGTGGTGCCGCGAAAGCCGACGACTTCGCCGGAATAGACATGACCGGCTGCGTCCTCAATCTGGCAGCACTCGCCCAGGCTGCAAGGCGGCCCCGCCGACTCCAGAACGTTGCCCACGATTTGCGTGACCCGTCCGTGCCAGCGCACCGCCGGAGCAGACTGCAGGGCCGCGAAGTAGGGAAGCAGCACGGCATCCCTCATGGCCCCGTCTCCAGCTTCTCCCGCAACAGATCGAAGAATCCGCTCTCGATCTCACGTAATTGGCTGTCCAGGCTTATCTCCGCGCTGCCGGCCTCCGCCTGCAACACACATTGGCCGCTTTCCAGGTTGTTATCGGGCGTGACCTCGACGCTCTGGTCCGCCAGGTTCTTGGCGCAGAACTCGGCCCAACTGGCGGCAGATTGCGTTGATGTCCGCAACACCAGCTTCGTGCCCGCCTGCATCTGGTCGAGCGCGACCCGTACGACTCCCGCCAGCAGCAAGGGATCCATCTGTGCTTCGCGGTGAAGAATCTTGCGGGCGATAAACAGGGCTAGCCGTACCGCTTCTCTTTCTACGCGGCGAAAATATTCCCCCTGCCGGCTGGTGAAGTCGCGCAGGGCCTGCTGCAAAGCCAGACGCTCGTGCTCAAGCGCTTTGGCCGCGGCGGCACTGGCCCTGGCCAAGCCGTCCTGAAGCCCCTGCTTGCGCGCTGCTTCCACCGCGGCCGCAATCTCCTGCTGCAGCGCCCGATCGCGAGCTTTGCATTCCGCCATGCCAGGGACCATAAGCTCGGGGGCAAGCGACACCGAGCATGGGACCGCGGGGTAGCGAAAACTCTCGACCGGGCGTCTGGGCGCTGCTGCAACATGGTCAGACAATGTATTCGTCTCCACTCTCCGGCTTCAGCAGGATCTTGCCTTCCGCCTCCAATTGCCGGGCTACGGCGATGACCTCTTCCTTGGCCTTATTGACATCGCGGGAGCGGACCGGGCCCATCACCTCCATGTCCTCCTTCAGCATCTCGTAGGCGCGGGCGGAGATGGCCTTCATCAGGTGGTTGCGCATCTCCTCGGAAGAGCCCTTCAGCGCCAGCGTCAGCACCTTCTTGTCGAGCCTGGCTACCAGCTCGCGAATGCTCGCCTCCGGCAGCGTGAGCAGGTCGTCGTAGGTAAACATGAGATTGCGGATGTTCAGTGCCAGCTTGGCATCGCTGGCCTCAATCGATTCCAGCACCGATTTCATCGCTTCCGGCTCCAGCCGGTTCATCAGGTCGGCCGCACTCTTGAAACCGGGAAAGACTCGCCGGCTCTGCTCGCCCTTGGATTGCAGGCGCTGGTGCAGCACCACCGTGACCTTCTGCGCCATCTCCGGCGAGAAGTTGCGCAGCAAAGCCAGCCGCTTCACTACCTCGACCCGCAGGGCCTCGGGCAGGCGCATCAGCAGCGCCGAGGCCGAATTGGCGTCCAGGTAGCCCAGCACCAAGGCGATGGTCTGTGGCTGTTCCGCCTCCAGCAAGCGCGCCAGTTCACGGGGATTGGCCTTCTGCAGTGCGTCCATCTGGTTCGCCGTCAGCACCTGAGCGCGGTTGACCTGCTCCAGTAGCGTCTTGGCGCCTTCATTGCCGAATGCCTTCACCAGCAAGGAACGGGCATAGCTTTCGCCGCCCTGGGTAACGTAATCCCGGGCCATGCTGAGGCGGTGGTACTCTTCCAGTACTTCAGCCGCCGTCTCGGGGCGGACGCCGCTCAGGTCGCGGATTTCCTGCGTCAGGCGCTGCAACTGGGGTTGCGACAGATGCCGGTAGATGTTCGCAGCCGTCTCCTCGCCCAGCAGCACCAGCAGGATCGCCGCTTTGCGAACGCCGTTTATCTTCCCAGTCGCCGGGCTCATTCAACACCCCCCTCCCGCAGCCAGCTCTGCACCAGTTGCGAGGCTCCGGCAGGCTCGCTTTTGACCTTCTCCACCAGATGGTCTTTCAGCGCGCTCAGCTTCTTCAAAGCCGGATTGCTCTCCGGCTCCGCAATCAGGGCTGCCGCCTGGCCGGGCAAGGCCGTAACCTGACCGGCGCCCTCGCCCGGGGTAACGAGCTTGTTTGCTGGACGCAAGGGCAGCTCGCGCAGGGTGGTGATCACCTGTTTCTTGACCGGCCGCAGCAACAGTGTGTATACGCTTCCGAACAGGCATGCCAGCGCGAGATAGCGAATCAACCAGGTCCACTCGCGCAGATTGCGCTGGACTTTCTCCAGCATGGTGGGCGGTACCGGCGGCTCCTGCTGCAGGCCCTGAAAGGATAGGTTCTCGACCGCCAGCAGGTCGCCGCGTTTGGGATCGATGCCCAGCGCCGCCGCCGCCAGCCCCTCGATCTGCTTCATCTCCTCCGCAGTACGCTTGCGGCGGACAGCGGTGCGCTGATTGTTCTTTTGACTGATCTCGACGGCATCATCCACCAGCAGGGCCGCGGCAATACGTTTGATCTGCCCGGCGGGCTCGATGGTATGCCGCACCAGCTTGTTCACCCCGTACGTTCCGCTCTCCGATTTCGTGCTCTCTGCGGTCGCATCGGATTTCGGGGGGCCCGTCGCTTTGGCGTTCGGCAGGTTGCTGCTGGTGCCGGGAATGCCGCCTTGCGCCGCTCCGCCCAGCGTCTCTTCATTTCGCGTCATGGTCAGGGTGACCACGCTGCTGGGATCGTAGGTCTCCTGCGTCTCCTCACCCGAGCGCACGTCGTACTCCACGTGCACGCTCGCCCGCACTCCCGCGGCGCCCACTACCGGCTCCAGGGTTTCCACGACACGTTTCGCTAATTCCTGGTCGAGCTCCGAGCCGCCCGCGCCCGAGCCGCCAAAGCGATTGAGCGGCTGGTTGGTGTCGGCATCGACCACCACCACGTTGTCAGGACTGAGGCGGTCCACCGCTCCTGCGACCAGCTGGCGAACGGCCATGTCCTCCTGCTGCGGCAGGCTGCCGCGGCGCAGCTTCACCATCACCGAGGCCTTGGCGCTGCGATCGCGCTCGCTGTACAGCGACTCGGAGGGCATGACCAGATGCACCCGCACGGCCTCCACTTCGCTGAGCGTGGCCAGGGTGCGCTCCAGTTCGGCTTCGAGCGCCCGCTGATAGTTGACCTTTTCGCTGAAATCGCTGCCCGCCCAGTTGGGCTTGTCGAACAACTCGAAGCCCAGCCGCCCGCTGTGCGGCATGGGTTGCGAGGCGACCTCCAGGCGCGCGCTGTCCAGCTTGTCTTCGGGCACCAGGATGCTCGCGCCATCCGGCGATTGCTGGTAGGGGATCTTCTTGGCTGCCAGAGACGCCGCGATCTCCTGCGCGTCGGCGGGCGCTAGGCCCGAGTAGAGCGTCTTGTAGTCCTGTCTGCCGATCAGTTGCACAAAGACGTACAGGGTCGCCGCCACTAGCACCGCACCGCCGCCCAGCAACAGCCGCTGCTTCACCGTCAAGCCAGACCAAAACTGTCTGCCTTGTTGCACGAACTGGGGTAATGCGAGCTCGGTATTGGCGGCCATCCTGCTTTCGTCCTAGAACTGCATCCCGGCGATCTGCTGGTATGCCTGCACCACCTTATTGCGCACTTGCAACATGAGCTGAAACGAGAGGTCGGCCTTCTCGACGGCGATCATGGCGTCGTGCACATCGGCGCCGCTGTTCTCGAGGAGGCTGCTTACCTTGTAACGTGCGTCCAAGCCCAGGTTTTCGACATCGGAAACCGCCTCCCGCAAGCTGTCGGCAAAGCTGGCCTCCTCGCCAGGTTTCGCCGCCGGTACGGCGCTTTCGGCGATGTCCGCCGGCATGATCCTGAGGCCGATGCTGGCTAAATCTACGCTCATGAGTTGGTGCTAAATCGTCACTTCAAAATCTGCAGCGACTGCTGGATCATCTGCTTGGCCGCCGTGACCGCGCTGGCGTTCAGTTCGTAAGCCCGTTCGGCCCCCAACAGGTCAACCGTTTCCTGTATGGGATTGATGTTGGGATAGGACACGTAACCGTCAGCATCGGCGTCAGGATGTCCGGGCTCATAACGCCGCAGCGGCGCGGCCGGGTCCTCCACCACGCCCCCGACCCGCACTCCGCCAGCGGCTGGATTCTCGCCGCCGCCCAGGGAATTCGCCAGCACCAGCCGAAAAGGCGATACCGGCTGGCTGTTGAAGACCACCATCCGCCGCCGGTAGGGGCCGCCATCGGAGGTGCGCGTGGTCTCGGCATTGGCCAGGTTGCTGGTGGCGACCTCGGCGCGCAGACGCTCGGCCGCGAGCGCCGATCCGCTGATCTGAAACATCCCGAACAGGCTCATTGTCCGCCCCCTCCGTTGATCGCCAGTTGCAGGCGGTTGAACTCGGAGTGCAGCAGCGTCACCTCGGTCTGGAACTGGAGCTGGTTCTCGGCCATCAGCAGGCTCTCGCGGTCGATGTTCACGTTGTTGCCGTCGGGCCGCTCAATCAGTCCGGGCACTTCGCGGACAACTGGTGTCACCGGATTCTCTTCGTCGTCACCGGCCATGGCACGCTGCAGTTCCTGGGCAAAATTGACATCGCGCGCGTGGTAGCCGGGGGTGTCGATGTTGGCGACGTTCTGGCTGACTAAGCTCTGGCGCTGGGCCGTCAAATCGAGGGCGTGTCCCAGCAGGCTGAGCAACGGGCTGTTCAGCAGGCTCATGACAACCTCCGCGGAGGCAGGCCGTGTTCGCGTATCTTGTTACGCACAGTCCGCAGACTGACGCCAAGCAATTCGGCGGCGTGGGTGCGGTTGCCGGCGGTTGCCTCCAAGGTAATCTTCAGCAGCGTCTTTTCCAGCTCGCGCAACGAAAGTCCGGGCCGCAGCCAGCGCAGTTCTCTCAGCACAGGCGCGGGCTGGGTGAGCGGCAGCGCGGCTTCGCCGATCTCATTGCCATTACACAACGCGACGGCGCGGCGAATGGTATTGGCCAGCTCCCGCACATTGCCCGGCCAGTGATAGGCGCGCAGGGCAGTGCGAAACGCCTGGCTCATGGCCGGCGGCGGCTTCGGAGCGGAGAATTTTGCCGCAAAATATTCCGCCAGCTCGATCACATCTTGGCCGCGCTCGCGCAAGGGCGGCAGCGCCAGCGGAATCACATTCAGCCGGTAGTACAGGTCCTCCCGGAAGCGGCCCTCCTCCACCAGTTCCTGCAGCCAGCAGTTGGTGCTCGCCACCACCCGCACATCCACCTTCACCGGCCGCAACTCTCCCAGGCGATAGAACTCCCGCTCCTGCAGGAAGCGCAGCAGCTTGGGTTGCAAGAGCAATGGGAGTTCGCCGATCTCGTCGAGCAGCAGCGTGCCGCCCGCGGCCATGGCAAACTTGCCCGGGGTTCCCACCGCCCCCGTGAAGGCCCCTCGCACGTGACCGAACATTTCGCTCTCCAGCAGACTTTCCGGCACGGCGGCGCAATTGACGGCGACAAACGGTTGTTCGGCGCGCGCACTTTCCGCATGGATAAGGCGAGCCAGCAACTCCTTGCCTGTCCCACTCTCGGCCTCGAGCAGGATGTCGGCATCGCTGCGCGCCGCCTGACGGGCACGCTCCAGCGCCTGAAGCAGCGCCGGTGAGCTGCCGATAATCTCCGTGCCGCCGGCCTTCGACGATCCGGAGTTCGGAGCCAGGATCCGCAAAGGACGCACCGCCGGGGTGTGCGCGTAATGGGGAGTGGGCAACATCTGCCCAGCTTCTGTTGCATGTCGCTCGCCGATCATGAGCATCTGACATTAGAGATGACTTAGGGCATATGCCTTGCGCCTGCGAGCCCGGGCGCGGCTTCGCGGCCGAACAGCCCGAGATGTTCGGGAAGAATCGGTCCCCCCTCGGCCAGAATCGAAGCCCGCTCCAGCACATGCTGCAATTGGCGCACATTGCCCGGCCAGGAATGCTTCTCCAGCAGCCGCAGCGATTCCTCGCTCAGGCGCTGCGGTTCATTTCCGCTTCGGAACCAGCGCAGGAAATGCTGCGCCAGGGCTGCGATGTCTTCCTGGCGCTGGGCCAGAGGCGGTAACTCGATCGGGAAGACCGACAAGCGGTAAAACAGGTCTTCGCGGAATTGCTTCCTCTGGGCGAGTTCGGCCAGGTCAGCATTGGTGGCGGCGATCACCCGCACATCGACGCGAAACACGTCGGAACTTCCCAGCCGCTGCACTTCGCCGTGGTCCAAAAAGCGCAACAGCTTGGATTGCAGTCCCAAGGGCAATTCGCCGATTTCGTCCAGAAACAGCGTGCCGCCATGGGCGCTGTGGATGCGTCCCAGGCGCGATTGCACCGCGCCGGTGAAGGCGCCGCGCACGTAGCCGAACAACTCCGATTCCAGCAGCGCCTCGGGTATAGCGGCGCAGTTGATCGCCACCAGCGGTTTCGCCGCTCGCGGACTCAGTTGATGGATGGCGCCGGCTACAACCTCCTTGCCTGTACCCGTAGCGCCGCTGATCAGAACCGGCGTGGTGCGCGGCGCCACCAGGCGTGCCATGCGATAAACCGCTGCCATCGAGGAGGCTTGCCCGACCATGCCGGGAAGCGGCTCAACGCAAACCGCGGGCTTGGTCGTTGCTCGCGGAACGGGCGCCTGCCAGCGGTTGATGGTCTCAAACAAGCGGCAAGCGTTGGCGCTGCGCCACTCGGAAGGCAAGAGAGGATTGCCTGCCTCATCGAGCAGCAGGACGTCAATACCCGGAAAGCGGTGATGAATGATGTGCAGGAGCTCGTCGGCATCTAAATCGGGCAAGCGGCGATCGAGCAGCAGCAATTGGCAGTCGCTGTTTTCCAGTTGCCCCAGGGCATCGGCGCCGCCCAGGGCCTCGGCTGCCGCGACACGCGATGAGGTAAGGTCCTGCAAAATTTGCCGGCGTAGTCCGGAATTCGAGCTCGCCACGATTACGGCAGGATCGACGGAGCTGAACAGTTGCGGTGGGGGTGTCATGGGAATGTTCTAACGCGCGAAGATTAGAGGACGATTGGAAGGGCATTAGAAGATTCTTGGAAACGACCTCGCCCTATACGGTTGGCAGCGTCCCCAACCAGACGCTCCGTGGGGAAGCGCCGCCGGCCAACGCAAACTCGCCACCCATGGCAAGAAAGGTCCGGCGCACCAGTTCGGTCTCACATGAATAGCCAGCATCGTGATCGCCGGAGTTCCAGCCGACCGGCAGACAGCTTGGGCTCTCGATGCGAATCTCGGCATGATGGTCGCTGCCCACGCCGAGCAAAACCGACACGGTCGCCCCTTCGGGCAAGTAACGGAAGAGGTATTCGAGAAAGGTAAACAGTGCTTGCGCGAGCCGGCTCTTGTTGGCACGTACCAGCAGCCCTTCGAGCTCGATATTGAGGGTCAGGTTACGGCCCGCGGAGTCGAACAAAGGGGCCATATCGTCGCACAATTCGCGCAGCAATGCGCCGACATCGACGGCCTCGACAAGAGGACCGGGATCGGCGGCATCTTTCAGCGCTCTGGTTAGAAGCAGCCGCTGCCGCAATCGTTCAGCATCGTCTAATGCGCTCTGGATGCTGACGCGCAATTGCTCCACGGTGCGGTCGCATTCGAGGGCCAGATCCAAGGTGCAGTGCAGAGCGGTCAGAGGCTGGCTGAGGCTGTGAAAAACTTCCGAGAGAAATGCCGCCTCGGAAGATTTCCGGTCCTGTGCGCGGGTCGCGGGCATCTACGCCAACGCCTCGGAATGGCAGCTTAACTCGTAGCCGACGCCGCGCACGGTGTGAATGAGATGGGGAGTGTTTTCGCCGTCGATCTTCTTGCGCAGATAGTTGATGTAAACATCGACGATGTTTGTGCTCGAATCGAACGAGAGGTTCCACACGTGCTCAACGATCATGGCGCGGGTAACGCGGCGTCCGGAGTTGCGCATGAGGTACTCGAGCAGAGCGAATTCTTTCGACGTGAGTTCTACCCGTTTTCCGGCGCGCTCCACTCGCCGCGCCACCCGATCCAGCTCCAAATCGGCAACCCGCAGCACGGTTTCCACCGTGCGTGGCCCGCGCCGCAGCAAAGCTCGTACCCGCGCCGCGAGCTCGGTAAACGAGAACGGCTTGATCAGGCAATCATCGGCCCCGCTGTCGAGCGTTTGCACGCGATCTTCGATCCGGCTGCGCGCGGTCAGCACTAACACCGGCAGGGACGGCCTCTTAGGCCGTACGGAATTCAAGACCGAGATGCCGTCGAGCTTGGGCAGGTTCAGGTCCAGGACCATCAGATCGTAGTCGCTCTCCAGCGCCATCAGCCGCGCCTGTTCACCGTCGGCGGCTACATCCACCGCGTAGTGCTCCGCTTCCAGGCCTTTGCGGACGAAGCTGGCCAGGGGCGGGTCGTCTTCCACAACCAGGATGCGCATCTGGGTAACTATCCAAGATTACTTTGCTTGGTTCGCCTCTGATACGTCAATGACACAGCTCACCGAATGATGATTGGAGTTCCCAAATCGGGAGCAGAACTCTAGGCCATTTCATGGCCCGATCTGCGCGCTATTTCGACCTTGTTCAACGAGCGAAATCGCAGAGTCGGGCGCAATGGTCCGCCTTAGCTGTGGGGAAAGATGTCGCCTTTGCGGGTTATCATACTTCGTATGAATCTCCGCCAGATGATCGACTCCGTTCCGCACTGGTATCACGTTTTCGAGTTTGCTCCTGGCGTGGTGACTCCCGGCACGGGAAATTCGCCGGGATTGCTCGCGCAGTTGAAACTACCGCAAGACATGTCGGGAATGCGGGTGTTGGACCTTGGCGCGCGGGACGGTTTTTTTTCGTTCGAATGCGAGCGCCGCGGCGCTGCCGAGGTGGTCCCCGTCGATTACGTGAACCTCGAGAGGACCGGATTTTCGGTAGCCAAGCAGATTCTCGGATCGCGATTGGATCTGATACACGAGAACATCTACAACCTCACGCCGGAAGAGTACGGCCAGTTCGACATCGTCCTTATGCTCGGGCTTTTGTATCATTTGCCCGATCCGATGCGCGCGCTCGATATTGTGTTCCGTCTGCTGAAGCCGCAGGGCCGGCTGTTGCTGGAGACCGTCATCATTGACGACGAACTTCCCAGACAGATTGCCAGCCGCCCATTTATGCTCTTTTATCCCAAGGCCACCAAGAATGGGGACCATACCAACTACTGGGGCCTGACTGAATCTTGCGTCCTGGCCCTCCTGGAAGAGAATAATTTTCGCGTCACGTCCAAAAGTCGCAACGGCGAGCGTGGGATCTTTGCCGCAATCAAGGAGCTGCCAACGCAGGATTATTACAGTCAGATCTCCCGCGGTTTGGTCGAATAGCCAGCCAATCACGGCGCAGCTCTGTCGAGGTTGCGCTGCGAAACGAATCGCCCGAAAGCGGCGGTGCGGTCGCGACAGAACGCTCCTTCGCATGAGCGGAAGCGCAACAGGGGATATAATTGAGCTATGGCGCGTGGTTGGGAAAGTAAATCTGTAGAAGCCCAAATCGAAGAAACCAATTCAGAACCCACACAAAATCCAGAGGAGAGAGCCTCCGCTGAAGAGCTGCAAACCCTCTTCAAGAAGAAGGACCTGCTGCTCTCCCGGCAGCACATCCTGCAACAACTGGAGCTCAGCTCGAACGAGAGATACTCGGAGTTGTTGCGGCGGACGTTGGCTGGTTTAAACGCCGAGATCGCCGCGTTAAGTTAATCGCACGCTGGTTTGCTGCCGGCTACAGTCCCACAGGGCTGGAGCAATTCCCCGGTTCGATCCCGACATAGCTCACTGTAACCTGTGACTGCCATCACGGACGCCTGTTCACCGGCGAAGCACAATGCTGCCAGAGGTGCAGCATGCCGGTACTGATCATTGCGGTGGTCTTCTTTGCCATATTCCTGGTGATGGGGGTTATGTCCGTGACGGCAATGGTAGCCGAACACCGTGGCCATCTTTTCAGTTGGACATGGAGTGACGAGCCGAAGCCCGGCAAAAAGTGAACCGGATTTATAGCGTGAGGATCGTGTGGGAACACCTGCTGCCGCTTAGACCACCTGCACGGCCCGGGCGAGGCAATCTTCGCAGAAGCCGCTATCTTTGATATCGATCCATTCCACGGCATGCGACGGCGCCATGGCGCATTGATAGTCATGGCAGTGAGTCAGGCGCAAGGTGTGTCCCAACTCATGCACCGACTCTACCAGCAAACGATTTGCCAGCCGATCTACATCCTGCGGTAGACCATAAAATTCCTGCTGCAGCCGGCGATACGAGACCACAGCCGAAATTCCGCCCAACTGTGCCTCGCCAAATACGAAAGTGAGAATCGGAATGTAAAGGTCCAACGGCGTAATCCCCAGCAGCCGCCATGTGCTGCCGGTTACATGCCGTTGCATGCCGGCCAGGATCTCGGAAGAGTGATATTGCTGGCGCTCGGCATGAAGCGCAAATCCAGGATCGAAGATGACGGGAAGGACCTCAGTTGGAGTACGGAACTTTTGGGAAAGTGCCTGTGCCAGCCACTCGAGCAGCTCGGCGTCAACGCTTCCAATCGCAAGTAAGTGAAGTTTCTTCATGGAAGCAACCGCCGGCATTCAGCAATACGAGGCTAAATGCCGGGCGCCAAAAGCCGATCGCTATTCGCTAGCTACCAGCTGCTCTTTTTCCTTCCTGTTCCAACCATACTTCTTCAACTTATGGTGTAGGGTGACACGATCGATCCCCAATATCTCGGCAGTGCGCGTCTGATGACCGCCGCACTGCTCCAGGACGCGGAGAATATGCGCGCGTTCCACATCTTCCAGGCTGCGGGTCTCGTCGATCCCCACTCCCGCGCCGTTCCTTGCCTTGAGGGTAAAATCCGGCTCGCGCAGCTCGGGTTCCTGGGCCACGACCATGGCGCGCTCGACCGCATTTTCCAGTTCGCGCACATTCCCCGGCCAACCGTACTGTTGTAGCGCGTTCATGGCGGCCGGGGAGACGCGCGTGATGCGCTTGCCCATTTCGTTAGAAAACTTGCGCACGAAGTGGTCCACCAGCACAGGTATGTCTTCGCGCCGCTCGCGCAACGGTGGCACCTCGATGTGAAAGACGTTTAAGCGGTAAAAGAGGTCGGGACGGAACTTGCCTTCTTCAATTAACTGCTCGAGGTTTTTGTTGGTGGCGGCGACCACACGGAAATCGACCTTGATGGTTTGATTACCGCCCACGCGCACTATCTCGCGTTCCTGCAGCACCCGCAGCAGGTCGGTCTGCGTCTTCAGGCTGATATCGCCAATCTCATCCAGAAACACCGTGCCGCCCTCCGCGATCTCGAACTTGCCCTTCTTGCGATATTGCGCCCCGGTGAACGCGCCTTTCTCATGGCCGAAAAGCTCACTCTCTAACAAAGTTTCTGTCAATGCGCCACAGTGAATCACCACCAGCGGATGAAAGCGGCGCGCACTGCCGGCGTGGACGGCGCGTGCAACCAACTCTTTTCCCGTGCCGCTTTCGCCCGTGATCAGCACCGTCGCATCCGTGGGAGCAACGGTCTCGATGGCGTCGAAAATGTGTTTCATGGCCGCGCTCTGCCCGATGATGTCCGAAGGCCGGGCAATCTCCGCCACCGTTTCCTTCAGCCGTACGTTCTCCTGCTGGGTGCGGCGGTGCGACATGGCTTTGGCTACCAGGTGAGCAATCTCATCCGGATCCAGCGGCTTATTGACGTAATCGTAGGCCCCATTCTTCAGCGCTGCCACCGCGGTCTCCACCGACGCGTAGCCGGTCATGATGATGACCAGCATGTCGGGATAAATCTCATGGAGCCGTCGCTGCAGTTCAATGCCGTCGGTGCCGCGCATTTTGATATCGACCAGCGCGACATCGAAGGTCTGCTGCGCCACGCGGGTGAGAGCCTCGCTGGCACTCTCGGCCGTGGCTACCTCGTAGCCTTCTTCGGTGAACCATTTGGCCAGCGAATCCCGCACGCTGAGCTCGTCGTCAACGATTAACAATTTTCCTTGCGTCATCACCCTTACCTCAATTCGTCGTTTCCTTCGCGCCCGCGAGCGCCGGCTCTTCTGCTGGCCGGCGGCCGTCAACCGGCAGCACGATCTTGAACGTCGTCCCATGGCCCACAGCGGATTTCACCTCGATATGCCCACCATGGCGCTCCACTATGTTGTGGCTAATGGCCAGGCCCAGGCCTGAGCCGCCAGATTCCTTGGTCGTATAAAACGGCTCGAAGATGTGAGGCAGATGCTCCTCCGGAATGCCCATTCCGTCGTCCCGAATGGTCATTTCCATCGAGTCGTCCTCCGCTCGCGTACTGATCCAGAGATTGCCTTCCTCGGGCATGGCATCGATGGCATTGATCACCATCGCCAGCACGACCTGCTCGATCTGGGCGGGATCGCAATGTGCCATGGGAAGGTCCTTGGCCAAATCAAGATTGAGCTGAATGCCGCCCATTTCCAGCTTGTGCTGCACCAGTCGAACACAGCGATCGATGACTTGGTTGAGATCGCACCAGGCCAGGTTCATGGGCGACACGCGCGAGAAACTCAGCAGGTTCTGCACCAGTCCGCCGCAACGCTTGCTTTCACTGGCAATCAGGTCGAGCGATCCCTGCATCTCCTCCTGCTTCGGCGACGGCGACGTGTTCTTCTCGATCCAGCGCTTCACCAGCCGGGAATACGTCAGGATTCCCGAGAGCGGATTGTTAATCTCGTGCGCAACCACCGCCGCCATCTTGCCGATGGTCGCCATTTTCTCGACCTGCAGCATGCTCTGGTGGGCCTGCCGAAGTTCTCGCGTCTTTTCGTCGACGCGTTCTTCCAGGGTGCGCGCCCAGGCGGTGATCTCGGCCTGTGCCAACTGCAGCCGATTGCTCATGTCATTGAATGACTGCGCCAACTCGCCGGCCTCATCTTGGGATCGCACCGCAATCTGATGTCCCAGGTCGCCGCCGGCAATGCGTTCCGTGCCCGCCTTGAGCTCGCGCAGCGGATTGCGGACCACGATCCAGATGAACAGCCCACTGAGAAAGACGACCGCCAGCAGCGCAACCGCGGTGGCCGCTGTCATCTCGCGCGTCGAATGTGCGAGCTCCTGGTCAACCTTGGCTAGCGAGATGTTGGTGTCTAGTACGCCCAGGATTTGCGTGCCCGCAGGGTGCGCGTGGCAGGAGGCATTCGAACAGGCGGACTCATTCTCGATGGGCGTGATCACGCCGAGCACGCGCGTTCCCCCGGCGCGGTAGATACGAAACCGGTCGGAACGGTTCAACCGGGCCAAGGGCTTTGATTTTTCATGGCAGCCGTAGCATGCCTCGGCGCTCTTATCGATGGCGGCGCCTACCTCGGTGGGCGCGGTGGAGTAGCTGATCACGCCCTGCGGATTCATGATGCGAATGCCGACCATGCCCGGCTGCTCCGCCATGTTCATCATGAGTTCGTAAAGCCCGACACGATCGTTATTCAGCATGTAGCGCGAGGCGCTGCGCCGCAGCACTTCGCTCTGCCGCTCGGCGGCCACCCGAGCCGCCTCTTCCAGGTGTTTGCGCTGGTCTTGAATGCTGAAGTAGCCGAAGAGGCCGAAGATGATGATCAGCACGAAAAAGATGGAGATCATCAGTTTCGCGCTGATGCTGCGCCCCAGCCGCTGCAGCCAGTGGGGGCGCAGCGCAACGGGGCGTCCCTTCGCACCTTGCGGCACTGCTTTGGGAGCCCCGTTCGAATTGTCAGTCGCCGGCATGGACAGGCACCGCGAATTCGCCTACGTCTGCTTCCGTTTTGCGCAGTGCCGGGATGTGTGCCTTCTCCTCAGGGAAGATAGGCAAATACTTTGCCGCCAGTCCGAAGATGGCGAATCCGAGCGCGACAAACATCGCCGTGATCACCGTCTCCGTCCATTTGGGCGCGTAGCGGCCGCCCACCGCATTCTCCACGCCCGTAATCGTTACGTTCAACCGATTGGTTACAAATCCCAGCAGACACAGCACCGCCGCCAGGTACAGGCCCTGCGCGCTCTCGCGAATCTTGGGCACGAGCAGCATCCCAAGCGGAATCAGCACCGACAGGAATATCTCCAGCAGGAAGAAGCGCTGCTCGTAACTGGGCTTGAAGACCAGGCTCAGAATGCCGCGATGGTAGAAGTCTTCGACCTTCAGGATTCCGTACAGCGCCAGCACTACGACCAAAACTCTTCCCAGGTCCTGCAGGATAGGCAACTCCAGCTCGCGGCCGAAGTACTTGGAACTCATCGACGATTCGAAAATGGTCATCGCCAGCCCAACCGCAATCGCCGACAGGAAAAAGAACACCGGCAGCAGTGGGCTGTACCAGAACGGATGCAGCTTGTTGGGCATGATGAGATACAACGTGCCCAGCGAAGACTGATGCAGGGTGGACAGCAATACGCCGAGGATCACGAACACCACCATCACGCTGCGGACCACCTTCAGCGCCTTGTGAAGGTGGAAATGCTCCAGCACGATGGGCGAGAATTCCAGCGCCAGCACCGTGGTGTACAACATGACGCAGTAGGCGACCTCGAACATCACCGAGTGCGGGTTGCGCATGATCAGCGGATGCCAGATGTTCCAGGGCAAGCCGAGGTCGTACATCAGCGCCGCGCAAACCAGCAGATAGCCGAGGAAGGCGGTCAGGATGGTCGGTCGCACGATGGAGTGGAAGCGCTTGATGTTGAAGATTTCGACGGCGGCGGTGAGCGTAAAACCGCCCGCCGCCAGCATCACGCCGCACATCACGTCGAAGCCGATCCACAAGCCCCAAGGGAATTGGTCGGACAGGTTGGTCGACGCGCCCAGTCCGCCAAGGAAGCGGACGAAGGTGCAATAAATGCCGGCCACCATGATGACGAGAAAGACGGCCTTCCAAAACGTAAATCGCATACGAGGAACGGTCATCGGGCACCGCCTTTGTGATCTTTTTCTTCGGCTTCCGCAGCGGCCACATCTTCGCGGCGATGGGTGATCCAGTAGATGCCCCCGAGCATCGTTCCGAAGAGTGGAATGAAGTCGGGAATGCGCGACAGCACCTGATAGGTATAGAGAGGCAGCGCGCGTTCGGTCAGGTCCGTGCGGAATCCGAAATTGTTGAATCCGATCGACGACAGCAGCAGGACCGACGTACCACCCACTTCCTCCTCGCCGAAAATGTGGTGCAGGTAGGTACCGGGATTATCGTGGATGCGCTTCTTGGCTTCTTCCAGCAAAGCGTCACGATCGCCGAACAGCGTGGCTCCCGTCGGGCATATCTCGGCGCACGCGGTCTGCTTGCCCTCGGCCACCCGCTTGCTGCACATGATGCACTTGCGCACGCCGGGAATTGCCTTCTGCCATTCGTATTTGGGCACCCCGAACGGGCACGCCGCCATACAGTAGCGGCATCCCATGCACTTGCTCTTGTCGTAGGTCACCGGGCCGAGCGCGGTCTTCTTCATGGCGCCTACCGGGCACACCGAGGCGCAGGCAGGGTCGCCGCAGTTCATGCACAGCCGGCGCATGAACTTATCGTCTTTGGCGAGGACGGTGGTGTACTTGTGGGCCGACGTTACTGGTTCAGCTGCGATCTTGTCATCGTACGGCAGACCGTTTTCGGTGGCGCAGGCCTGCTCGCACTGCTTGCAGTCGATGCACTTAGTGGCATCGTAGAGAATTCCCTTGCTCATGAGCTTCTCCCAGGCCGCTGCCAAGAAGCTCTCATTGGCGGGCGGCCAGATCGCCCATCAGCCCTAGGCCAACCCACAGGTACTGTGGATTTTGCGACCTGGGCCCGTACTGTCTCGGCGGCGTGACGGCGCCGGGGGAAGCGCCGTCGGGCGATGACGCAGTCGGGAAACCCGTTCGGGACTGGCCGCTAGAACCGGTCCCGAGCGGGTGGACCAGAAACGCGAAGCTACTTCAGGCTCTTCACGTAGGTGGCTAGCTTGGCAGCCTGAGCCGCATCAACGCCCTTGCTTGCAAAAGCGTGGGTCGCCTTCTTTTGCGGGCCGCCGTTTTCGATGAAATCGACAAGCTCGGCATCCGACATCTTCTGCACGGCTGGAGACGAGAACGCTTGCGCGCCCATCTTCTGACCGGCAGCCGTGCCCTTACCGTCAGCGCCGTGACAGCCGGCGCACTTGGCCTTGTAAACGTCATCCTGTGCCCAAGACAGGTTCGGAAGCGCGATAAAGAGAGCAAATGCAAGAGCCAGAATAGCTAAGATGACTTTCTTCATGATTTCTCCCGTTGCTTTATGGAAACTGCATAAGAACGAATCAAAATACCCAAGACTGCAGGCTGAGGCTGGAGTTTTGCGGTCCGACCTCGGTGAATACGATTTCAGTGTGAGTCTTGGGAATGAGAGAAGCAGTGATGCGAGTCACTTCTGGGGGTGATGGATTTCGCAACAACGCTGGTTGTCGCGCTTCCGAGGATGAAACACTTTTTCGCGAAAACTACTAAGGCTCCGAATGATCGTTCAAAAATGCCACACGCCTCTCCGGCATAGGTGGTTTATTGTTGCGATTCCTTTCGACCGGCAACTATGCCGGCGGCCCTGTAGAGACTCTGTCACAACCGGAAATGAATTTAGGCGGTGGGAGGAACAGTCAGAAGTGCAGCAGTAACAACCGCGCAGTGGCGGAATGGGGTTAGCCCGGCGCGGAAAGCGCCGGGTCTGAGCGGGAAAAGGAACCGAGGCGCGGCAGCGGAGACACCACTGAGACAGTCTCTGTAGCTTACAAAACAATGAAGAGCGCTGGTATCACTGATGCAAGGCAAGCCGAAGCTGATGACGACTAACTGCAAACTCACGGTCTGCAGCTGCTGGAGGAAGCTAACCGCTAATCGCCGCTGGGGTGCGGCGCAAATGCCGGAGTTCGCGCTGGTTCGGCCGCCGTGCGGGAGCGGTTCAGCCAGTTCAATAAGCCGCAGATCACCCAATGCCCCGCAGCAACTCCAAAGGCAAAGGCTGCCACGATGGTGAGCAGCAGCAGGGTGGAGGAGAAAAAACTCGTCATAGGAAATATTTCCGACGGGCGGGAACCTTGTCCGTGTGGTCCTTTCGTTCGCCTGAGCTCCGCTTCATCTCAGCCGAATGACTATTGTGATGTGACCACTGTAACTCGCGTTGACTCCCTTCAATATTAACCACTAAGATACCTGAGTAGAGTCACGCTCTCACGCCTCCCCAATCACCTGAGCAGTCCAACACTCGAATTGTGGTTCGGGTAAGAGTGCGCATCGCGCCGGCAAACGGGTTTGGGCCATAACGATCAATGGGCATCAGCAGCATCAGCGTGCGCGGGGCACGCCAGCACAACCTGAAGAACATTCACGTCGAGATCCCACGTAACACCTTGACCGTGATCACCGGCCTCAGCGGCTCGGGCAAGTCGTCGCTTGCCTTCGATACCATCTACGCTGAGGGCCAGCGGCGTTACGTCGAAACGCTGTCCGCTTACGCGCGCCAGTTCCTCGATCAGATGGAGCGGCCCGACGTGGATAGCATCGATGGACTGAGCCCGTCCATTGCTATCGAACAGAAGACTACCAGCCGGAGCCCGCGCTCCACAGTAGGCACAATCACCGAGATTTACGATTATTTGCGCCTGTTGTACTCCTCCGTAGGCGTGCCGCATTGCCCGAACTGCGGCCTGCCGATATCGCGGCAATCGGCAGAGCAGATCGTGCAGCAGGTGATGGCGCTGAAAGCTGAAGAAAGGGTGATGGTGCTGGCCCCCATTGTCCGCGGCCGCAAGGGCGAATTCAAGAAAGAGCTGGACAAGTTGGCCCAGCAAGGCTTCACCCGCGCCCGCATCGATGGCGAGCTGCGCAACATAGCCGACGAAGAGATCGCGCTGGATAAGCGCAAGAACCACACCATCGAGCTGGTGGTCGATCGCCTCCTGGTTCGGCCCGGCATCGAAGAGCGCCTTACGAAATCAATTGAGACCGCCATGGATGAGGCGAATGGGCTGGTTTTGATCGTCGTCGTGGGCGGCGAAGAGCGGCTGTACTCATCCAAGCTGGCGTGCCCGGAATGCGGCATCAGCGTCCCGGTGCTGGAGCCGCGCTCGTTTTCCTTCAACAGCATGTACGGCGCCTGCCCGGAGTGCAACGGCTTGGGCAGCAAATATGATTTCGATCCCGCCAAGGTCATCAACGACTGGTCGAAGCCGCTGCTGGATGGCGGACTTGGGCCTGGCTCGGCGTCGCAATACTTGATCCGCATCCTGCAAATCGCTGCGCAGGCCTACGGCTTCGACCTGTCTACACCATTCGAGCAGCTTCCGCGCAAGACCCAGAACCTGGTGCTGTACGGGCCCGACGCCAGCGAAAAAAAGCGCGGCGGGTTCCTCGGCATCTTCGCGTATCTGCGGCAGGCGTTGGAAGAAAGCTCTTCGGAAACCTATCGCGAGTGGCTGCTGGAGCACATGTCGGCGACAGCGTGTCCCGCATGCCATGGGAAACGGCTTCGTCCCGAGAGCCTGGCCGTGAAGGTGAACGGCATGTCCATTGCTGAATTCACAGCGCTGCCCGTCTCGCGCGCGGTGGAAGCCGCGGCGCGGATCAATCTCAACCAGCGCGAGGAGAAGATCGCCGGCCGCATTCTTAAAGAAATCGCCGAGCGGCTGGGGTTCCTCAACGCCGTTGGGCTTGGCTACATCTCGCTGGAACGTTCCGCAGCGACGCTGAGCGGCGGCGAAGGCCAGCGCATTCGGCTGGCCACGCAGATTGGTTCGAAATTGCGCGGCGTACTGTACGTCCTCGACGAGCCTTCGATTGGTTTGCATCACCGCGACAACGATCGTCTGCTGCACGCGCTCGAGTCGTTGCGCGATCTTGGCAATACGGTGCTGGTGGTCGAGCACGATGAGGACACCATCCGCCGCGCCGATTATGTGATCGATCTCGGGCCGGGCGCCGGCCGCCACGGCGGGGAAGTGGTCGCCAGTGGCACGCCGGACGAGATTCAAGTCGCGCCCCGCTCGCTGACCGGGCAATACATTTCCGGTGAGAAACGAATCACCGACCGCCATGCGAGGCGTCAGCCCAACGGCAAAGCGATCACGATTCTGGGCGCTCGCGAGAACAACCTCAAGAACCTCGACGTCAGCTTCCCGCTCGGCGTCATGACGGTCGTCACCGGCGTCTCGGGTTCCGGCAAATCGACCCTGGTAAATGACATTCTGTACCGCGCTTTGGCGAACTCGCTGTATCGCTCACGCGAAGAAGCCGGCGAGCATAAGGCGATCACCGGGACCGAGTTCATCGACAAGGTTATCCGTATCGACCAGTCGCCCATTGGCCGCACACCGCGCTCCAATCCGGCAACCTACACCGGCGTCTTCACCGCCATTCGCGACCTTTATGCCATGCTGCCGGAGTCGCGCGAGCGCGGCTATAAAGCCGGGCGATTCTCGTTCAATGTTGCCGGCGGCCGATGCGAGGCCTGCCAGGGTGAAGGCGAGCGGCGCATCGAAATGAACTTCCTGCCCGATGTCTACGTGCTCTGCGAGGTCTGCGGCGGCAAGCGCTACAATCATGAGACGCTCGCGGTAAAGTACAAGGGCTACTCGATTGCCGATCTGCTGGAGACGCCGGTGGCCGATGCGCTGCCAGTGCTGGAAAATATCCCGCAGATCAAGCAGAAGTTGCAGACGCTGGTGGACGTCGGACTGGGCTACATTCATCTGGGACAATCGGCGGTGACGCTCTCCGGCGGCGAGGCGCAACGCATCAAGCTGGCCCGCGAGTTGAGCAAACGCCAGACGGGCAAGACCTTGTACCTGCTGGACGAGCCGACGACCGGCTTGCACTTCGATGATGTCAGCAAGCTGCTGGAGGTGCTGCACCGGCTGACCGACCTCGGGAACAGTATCATTATCATCGAGCATAATCTCGACGTGATTCGCAATGCTGACTGGATCATCGATCTCGGTCCGGAAGGTGGCGAGGAGGGCGGTCGAGTTGTCGCCCAGGGCACTCCCGAGCAGATCGCCCGAGCGAAAAGGTCCTACACCGGACAAATACTAGCCAAAGTGCTTCCGCGAGCGTCCAATAGCAGAACGAACGGCCCGGATTTTCTTTAACCGGTGAACCCGGGCCAGGCAAGGGCTATTGATTGTTGTAAAGAATTGTCCCAAGGGCACGGTGGAAGGGCGCGGCTTCAGCCGTGCCGTAAAGGCTTGCATGGCACGTGGGCTTCAGCCCCGGCCACCGTGGCTGAGAGCCACTTCTGGTGGCGCGCGATTTCGCCGGGCTGAAGCCCGGCGCTTCCACCGGGCCATAGGACAGAAGTTTTACAACAACCAATAAAGACCAAACTCATGTCATCACCACTAAATCCGCTGCCGGAGCCGCCTGGCGAGATCCAGCCGGCGCCCAGTGTCACCGACGAGGGCGGAGCGCCGCTCCAGGTAATAACTGCGCCGTCAGAAAAACGATTTCCCGCCTGGTCGGGATGGGACGTATTCGCAATCCTGGTGTTCACCATTTTTTGCGTTTTGCTGTTCATCACCATCGCAGTGTTCGCCACCGGTGTGGTCGCTCACGGAGCCACTTCCGTCGCCCAGCTTACGAACAATCCCTCCGTGGTCCGCGCCTTCCTGGCAGGACAAGGGGCAGCCTATCTGGTTGTGCTGCTTTGCATGTTCTTGCTGGTGCGGTCGCGGTCGAGTAAATCGTTCGAAGCCGGCATTCAGTGGAACTGGCCGAGCACAACTGCAGCGGCGTTCTTTCTAGGCG
>Ga0335077_10001407_pt1 | contig 28459 bp, 32 predicted proteins | sample Lox_Sample_31_FD_207151 | JGI IMG/M metagenome (GOLD analysis project Ga0335077, IMG submission 207151) | Soil microbial communities from Loxahatchee National Wildlife Refuge, Florida, United States - Lox_Sample_3.1 | ecosystem: Environmental > Terrestrial > Soil > Wetlands | place: USA... | reverse complement strand
GCGCCGATCGTGGCGTGGCCGAAGCCTCCTGCGCATTAGATTGGGATGGAATGAAGATCAGGAAGGACAATAAAGCTGTGCATATCGTGAGCTTCAAAGGCGACTCCCTCAGCCAGAAATGGGCCTACGGCGCGACGCAACTCCTCTTGCCAGCATACCCGTGAAGCGGCTTTTTTCCACATACCGTTCAAAGAGGAAGATGAACCATTGAGTGGTCGAAAGCTACCGCTCAGGGCGCAAACCTGGAAATAAGACCAAAGTAGTCTTAATATAAGTATAATCGAATTATGGTGTTATCTGAGAATTTACCTCGCAGGGGGTTGACATCCGGGCCTGGATGAGGCTATAGTTCAAATGCGACTATTTCAGTCGTATTAGCATCTATTTGGATGCGACTGCCAAACTGGGTTTATGTTCAAGCTATCCAAGAAAGCGGACTATGGACTGATCGCGATGAAGCACCTCGCGAATCATCGCGAGAACCATTCCTGTAGCGCGAACGAAATTGCCGAAGAGTACGGCATCTCTGCGACGCTTATGGCCAAAGTACTGCAGAAGCTCGCGAAGCACGGTTTGGTGGCCGCCAAACACGGTTCCACGGGTGGATACCAGTTGGCCAGGCAGGCGGATCACATCAGTGCTCTGGAAGTGTTAACTGCGATTGACGGGCCAGTGCTGATTACCTCCTGTGTCACCAGCCACGGCAATTGCGATGCGACGGATCGCTGCTCCATCAAGGAACCTTTGCAGCGCGTGAACGAAAGTATCCTGGAAGTTTTGAATACGGTGACCATCGCTCAACTGAGCGAAGACCGGCAGGAACCTGCTCTCGTGGAATTGAAAGGAATTGACCGCCTGGCGGTGACCCGCTGAGCGAAGAATATTGGACCGGATAGGAGACACAAAAATGGCTGTCAAGCTGCCGATTTACATGGACAATCACGCTACCACGCCGCTGGATCCGCGGGTACTGGAGGCGATGATGCCCTATTTCACCGACAAGTTCGGCAACGCTGCCAGCCGCAACCACTCGTTCGGCTGGAGCGCCGAAGAAGCGGTGGAGAACGCGCGCCAGCAAGTGGCCTCGCTGATCAATGCCACTGCCAAGGAGATCATTTTCACGAGCGGGGCGACCGAATCCGACAACCTGATGCTCAAGGGCGTCGCGGAAATGTACCGTGAAAAGGGCAACCATATCATTACCCAGGCCATTGAGCACAAGGCCGTGCTCGACACTTGTAAAAACCTCGAGAAACACGGCTTCGAAGTGACTTATTTGCCCGTGCAGCGCGACGGCCGCGTCTCGCTTGACGATCTGCGCAAGGCCATCAAGCCGACGACGATCTTGATTTCGATCATGTATGCCAACAACGAAATCGGTGTCATCAACCCGATCGCGGAAATCGGCAAAATCGCCAAGGAACATGGCATCATTTTCGCGGTAGACGGCGTGCAAGCGGTTGGCAAGATTCCAGTGGACGTGCAGAAGGACAACATCGATCTGCTCGCGATTTCAGCGCACAAGATCTACGGGCCGAAAGGCGTTGGCGCGTTATATGTCCGGCGCCGCAATCCTCGCGTGCAACTCTCCGCGATCATCGACGGCGGTGGACACGAACGCGGTATGCGCTCTGGCACCTTGAACGTGCCCGGCATCGCCGGCTTGGGCAAGGCTTGCGAGCTTTGTGAGCGGGAAATGGCGCAGGAATCCGAGCGGCTGGGCGGCTTGCGCGACCGGCTGAGAACCGGCCTCGAGGCCAAGCTGGACGAAGTTTTCATCAACGGTTCGATGGAGCATCGCCTCCCGAACAACCTCAACATGAGCTTTGCCTATGTCGAAGGCGAATCGCTTCTGATGGGGATCAACGACGTGGCGGTTTCGAGCGGTTCCGCGTGCACCTCGGCAACCCTTGAGCCCAGTTACGTACTCAAAGCTTTGGGCGTAGGTGAGGATCTGGCACATACGTCAATCCGCTTCGGCCTGGGGCGTTTCACGACGCAGGAAGAAGTCGATTACGTGATCGACAAGATGGTGCAGGTTGTTACCAAGCTTCGCGAGCTTTCGCCGCTCTACGAAATGGCCAAGGAAGGCATCGACATTTCCAAGGTCAAGTGGCAGACCGCGTAATTCTTAGAAGGATGGTAGGTACGAAGAAATGGCAAGCGCAATTGCAAGTGAAGGAACACTCCGGATTCACCGGTCGATTGCCGGGACGTCCGCTCCGTTCCGGGTTACGTATCAGCCGTATCAGGACGGCGATGAACCGGCTCCCGCGGCAGAACGTTCGTTTTATCATCTTCAGGATGTCCGCGAATTCCTGAATGTTCTCGGTATCGGGGCACAATACATTCGCGAGGCTCTGCGGGAATTGACCGCGGGGCGCTCGGCGTTTTTGACCAATATCGCCTTGACGGAAAAGGCGATCAAGAGCGCAGGGTTTGGCAGTCTTCTCGCTGCGGCGAGGGGCTGAATTTGGGAGAAGTGGCAGAAGGAGAGAGGGTCCATGGCTTATAGCGAAAAAGTAGTCGATCACTATAACAATCCGCGCAACGTCGGTAGCCTCCCCAAGGAAGATCCCAATGTCGGGACCGGCCTGGTGGGCGCTCCGGAATGCGGCGACGTCATGAAGCTGCAGATGAAAATCAATCCGGAGACTCAGGTTATCGAGGAGGCGAAGTTCAAGACGTTTGGCTGCGGGTCGGCCATCGCCAGCTCTTCCCTGGCCACGGAATGGGTGAAGGGCAAGACCGTGGACGAGGCTCTCGCGATTAAGAACACGGATATTGTGCGCGAGCTTTCGCTTCCTCCGGTCAAGATTCACTGCTCCGTGCTGGCCGAAGACGCCATCAAGGCGGCCATCGGCGATTGGAAGAAGAAGCACGGGGTCGAAATTCCCGCGCACGAAAAGCCTTCGCACTAAGTGCGGGCAAAGCGCGGGGAAAGTGGCGTCTTCCGGCGGTGGCGACTGGCCGTCGGAGGATGCTGTCGAAGGTTTCGCTCCGGGAAGTCGAGGATGCCTTAAATGGCGACGGAAACCACAAAGCAGGTCGCGGAGAAGGCCGGGCCCGTCGTTCACATGACCGAGCGGGCGGCGAAGAAGATCCTGGCGCTGCTCGCCAAAGAAGGTGTGTCTCCGCAAAGCGGCGGATTGCGCGTCGGCGTGCAAGGAGGCGGCTGCTCCGGGCTCTCCTATGCCATGCGCCTCGATACCCAGGCGCGGGACCGCGACAAGGTTTTTGAGGAGTTCGGCGCGAGGATCTTCGTGGACCCGAAGAGCCTCTTGTATCTCAACGGCACTACCTTGGAGTACGAAGAGACGCTTATGCGTCAGGGCTTCGTCTTCCAGAACCCGAACGCCGCAAGAAGTTGCGGCTGCGGGAGTTCATTTACGGCGTAGCGGTGTCACAGGCTTCCTCCTGTGCCCTGACTGGTTCTGAGTCGGTCGGACAAGTGGTTGGCCACCGCAATCGCCAGCCACTTTTTTTGTGTTTGGAGGAACGTAAAGCGCACTCATGTCGACATCCCTTCCGATTACGAACCTGCCTCTGGTTTGCTGGAATTGCCACGAGCGCACGGTCGGTACGCATTTCTGCTCGTCCTGCGGCAAGGTGCTTCAGGTGCCGGAGCACAGCGACTATTTCGCGATGTTCGAGATGCCGCGCAAGCTTTGGATCGAGATGAGCGCGCTCGAACAGAAGTTCCTGCAACTTAGCTGGAAGCTCCACCCTGATAACTTTGTGAATGCGACGGCGGAAGAGCGGGAGATCTCGCTGAAGCGCAGTTCGGAGCTGAATGACGCGTACCGGACACTGCGCGATCCGGTCGCGCGTGTCGAATACCTACTGGCGATTGAAGGAACGCGCAAGGAGGGTCAGAACAAGCAACAAGCCCCTCCGGAATTGCTCGAGGAAGTCTTCGAGCTGAATGAATCGCTGGACGAATTGCGGGCTGCGAGGAGCTCGGGTGCCGACACCGTGGCATTGAGACATCAACTGGAGACTGCGGAGAAGAATTTCGAAGCGAAGTTGAACGAAGTCGACGGCCAATTGCAGACCACGGCCCGCGAATGGGACAATTCGATGGACGAACAGGCGGACGATTCGCGACGCAGAGCCGTGATGAACAGTTTGAACGATCTACTGAACCGCCGCTCCTACATCCGGAATCTTGTAGTCAATGTGCAAAAGGAGTTGCTGTAGCTCGGGCCTTCAAGCTTGAGGGTTTTCTGAAAACTGATTACTGAGAACCAAAAACTACTCATGGGCAGAATCGTCGGAATCGATCTAGGCACAACGAACAGTCTGGTGGCGTACGTGGACGCACAGAAGGGGCAGCCGAAGTGTATTCCGGGCCCCTATGGCAGCACGCTGTGCCCGTCCATCGTCAGCCTTGATCCTGATGGCAGTATCATCGTCGGCGAGCCTGCGCGACGCCGGCTGTTGACCCAGCCGGAGCGCTCGATCTATTCGGTGAAGCGGCTGATGGGTCGCGGCCCCGCAGATGTGCAAGCCGAGCTGAAACTCTTTCCGTTCCGAATCGATCCCAACAGCAATCATGTAATTCGCGTTCAACTCGGCGAGCGGGTGTTTACTCCACCGGAGGTTTCCTCGTTCATTCTTCGAGAACTCAAGAACTGGGCGGAAGCTTATTTTGATGAAACGGTGGATCGTGCGGTAATCACAGTTCCCGCTTACTTCAATGACGCGCAGCGTCAGGCAACAAAAGATGCTGGTAAATTGGCGGGACTTGAAGTGCTGCGCCTCGTGAATGAACCCACGGCAGCGGCGCTGGCGTATGGCCTGCACGAGAAACAGCGCGGCAAAGTGGCGGTGTATGATCTCGGTGGCGGGACGTTTGACATTTCCGTTCTCAAATTGATTTCGACGAGCGAAGGCGACATTTACCAGGTGCTTTCGACGAATGGCGACACTCATCTGGGTGGCGACGACATCGACAATCTGTTGCAGGCGTTTGTCCACGAGCGGATTCTGCAGACCGACCAGATCGATTTTTCGCCGCACGGCGAGCTGGCGCAAGAACTTCGCAAAGAACTCATCACTGTGAAACACAAGCTTTCGGAAGTGGAGTCAGCGACGCTGGGTTTCCCCTTGCCGAACGGCAAGGTGTTTGTGCATGAGTTCACGCGCGGGGCTTTTGACGCGCTCATTCGCCCGGTGGTGGACCGCACGGTGGCGCCCGTGAAGCAAGCCATGGCCGATGCGCACCTGAAACCGGCCGAGATGGACGAAGTGGTTCTCGTTGGCGGCACGACGCGCACGCCGCTGATTCGCCGCACGGTGCAGGAATATTTCGATCGCAAGCCGCATACGGAATTGAACCCTGACGAGGTTGTCGCCCTCGGGGCTGCCGTGCAAGCCAACATCCTCGATCGCGGCGTGCAGAACATGCTGTTGCTGGACGTCACGCCCCTTTCGCTTGGCATTGAGACTTACGGCGGCGCCGTGGCCAAGATCATTCCGCGCAACTCGACGATTCCTGCCAGCGCACAGGAGTTGTACACAACGGGCGCCGACAACCAGACGGGCATCGAGATTCACGTGCTCCAGGGCGAACGTGAGTTGGCGAAAGATTGCAGATCGCTCGCGCGCTTCACGTTGCGCGTTTCGCCCGCGCCCGCCGGCTTGCCGCGCATCGAAGTGAAGTTCCTGATCGATGCAAACGGCATTCTGCAAGTCGGCGCGAAAGACATCCGCACGGGCGAACAGCACACCATCGAAGTGCAGCCGAGCTACGGCCTGAACGACAACGACATCGAGCGCATGCTGGAAGAGTCCATCGAGTACGCGGAGCAGGATTTCGCTGAACGCCAAGTGATCGAGGCACGCACGGAAGCGGAATCGATACTAACGGCTACCGCGAAGGCGCTCGGGAATTCGAATGCGGCGGGCCTTTCCGCGCCGGAACGCGCGAAGATCGACAATTGTGTTGAAGCCCTGAAAGAGGCGGCGCATGCAAATGACTACAAACTGATCCGGCGGCAGATCGACGAATTGAATCGCGCCACCGAACACCTTGCGGAATTGCTCATGAATTCGGCGGTGCAGTCGGCCCTGGAAGGCAAAAAGCTGGCGGAAGTTTAGGGAGAGGGATATGGGCGGCACGAATCCATACATCGAAGAAGTCAAATACAAGAAGGCTACCAGAAAGTTCAAAGTCACATTTCTTCCCGGCGGCAAAACCGTCGAGGTCGACCCGGAAAAATTCCCTTATGGCCACAACGGCTTGCCGGGCAGTATTCTCGACATTTCCGAAGGATTCAAGATGGGTCTGGACCATGCCTGCGGCGGGGTCTGCGCTTGCTCAACCTGTCACATCATCGTGAGAGAAGGCCTGGAATCCTGCAATGAAGCCACGGACGCCGAACTGGATGAACTGGATGAAGCGCCCGGCATCACGCCGAAGTCGCGCCTGGGTTGCCAGACTGTTCCGGACGGCACGACCGACATTGTCGTGGAGATTCCCGACTGGAACAAAAATTATGCCCGTGAACTGGACCACTGAAGGATCGCCATGCCCCACACCTTCGATTGGGATAATCTCGACGATATTGCTATCGGTCTAACCGACAAATTTCCCGACGTGGATCCGCTGACCGTGCGCTTTACGGACATGCACAAGTGGATTACCGAGCTGCCGGGTTTCGTGGGTGACCCGCAGAGATCCAACGAGAGCAAACTCGAAGCCATTCAGATGGCCTGGCACGAAGAGTGGGAAGAGCGCCAGAAATAGGGGCGGAACGCCCCGAATGGCACGGTATTGGAGATTCTCGTATAATTGTAAAATTGTAGTTGCCTTTCTGTGGCGCTATGGTGCAACGGTTAGCACGCGGCCCTTTCAAGGCCGAAATACGGGTTCGATTCCCGTTAGCGCTACCAACTTTTCCTTTTCGCCGGGAATGCCATGCTTGCAACGAAAGCTTTGCGGCCCACAGGAGGCTTTTATGGCTGATTTGCTTCGCTCCAACAATCCCGTGTTGAAGGAAAGGGCGTTCACGGGAGAACGCGCGGCCGGTGACACGATGACCGTTCAGGGCACGGTCAACAAGACCGGCCTGCTTCTGCTATTTGTGGTGGTCAGCGCTGCCTGGACCTGGGGACTCAGTCACTCGGAGACACCGGAGGTGGCCTATCCCTGGATGATCGGCGGCGCGCTGATCGGATTTGCGACCGCCCTCGTCACCGTCTTCAAGAAAAACTGGGCGCCGCTCAGTGCTCCCGTGTATGCGCTCTGCGAAGGGCTATTTCTCGGCGGGATTTCCGCGATTTTCGAGCATTCCTATCCGGGCATCGCCGTTCAAGCCATCAGCCTCACATTCGGGGTGCTGTTCGTCCTGTTGCTGGCCTACAAGTTCGGTGTGATTCGGGCAACCCGCGGATTCAAGTTGGGGGTATTTGCGGCGACGGGCGCCATCGCGCTCGTGTATGTCGTGAATTTCTTCGTGCAACTGTTTGGGGTGAACGGGTTTTCTTTCCTGTATAGCAGCACGCCGCTCGGAATCGGCATCAGCCTGGTCGTGGTGATTGTCGCTTCCCTGAATCTGATTCTCGATTTCGACATGATCGAAACGGCGGCGGGCGTGGGCGTGCCGAAGTACATGGAGTGGTACGGCGCGTTCGGGCTGATGGTCACGCTCATCTGGCTTTACCTCGAAATCTTGCGTTTGCTCAGTAAGCTGCGCCGCCGTTGAAATTGAAAAACGCGATCCTTTCAAAGAGACCACGCATGTTTTCCCCGCGATTCGTCCGTGCGCTGGGGTATGCTGCAAAGCTGCACGGAAGGCAGATTCGCAAGCGGACCGAGCGGCCCTACGTCGGACATCTCTTGGGAGTGACCTCCATCGTGATCGAGTATGGCGGCGATGAAGACATGGCCATTGCCGCGCTGCTCCACGACGCAGTCGAGGATCAGGGGGGCCTGCCGCGACTTCACGAGATTTGCCGGAAGTTCGGCAAGCGTGTGGCACATATCGTCGAGGGCTGCACCGACTCTTACGCCGAGCCCAAACCGCCGTGGATGGAGCGAAAACGTGCCTACGTGGAGCGCGTTGGCGGCGAAAACGCGGATGTGCGCTTCGTTTCCGCAGCGGACAAGCTCTCCAACGTGCGGGAAACTCTCCACGATTTTCGCCTGCAAGGCGACCTGGCGTTCGAACGCTTCGCTGGCAAGAAGGAAGCGACGCTATGGTATTACCGAGCGCTCGTCGCGGCGTTCCGCAAAGCGGGCAACCATCCCGTCGTCGAAGAACTGGATCGCGTGGTCACCGAACTGGAATCGCTGTCGGGCGGCTACGAGCCGGCCCGTGGGGGTTGACAGCATTGGGCGCGTTGGTCGCCAGCCCGCATCGCGCTACAATTCTCCTTGCAATCATTCTTGCCCATGAGCCCCGTCCAAAAGTCTTCGCGCCCTTTGTTCACCGTCGGACACTCGAATCTGGACTTGTCGGACCTGCTGGGCGTGCTGCTTCGCCATGAAATCGACATGGTCTGCGACGTGCGCAGCCGGCCAGGGAGTTTTCGTTTCCCGCAATTCAATCGCGAACCGCTTATGGCCCAATTGGCCACGGCGAGGATCATCTACCAGTTCTTCGGTGACCAATTTGGCGGTCGGCCCTTGGACTCGCGGTACTACCGCCCCGATGGCCTGGTGGACTATCCGGCACGCCGCAAAGCACCCGATTTTGAAGAGGGAATGGACCGGCTGCTCGGTTTCGCCAAGGCGCAAAATGTCGTGCTCATGTGCGCGGAAGAAGATCCTTTACACTGCCATCGCTTTTTGCTGATTTGTCCGGCGCTGGTTCATCGCGGAGTGCAGCCTGTTCATTTGCGGCGGGGAGACCTTATCGAAACGGAACGGGACGCCGAGGACCGCTTGCTGCAACTGCACGGTTTCGCCGATGTGACCAGCAACTCCCTGTTCGCGCAGGGCCGCGCCGCTGCTTTGGAAGACGCTCTACGGTTGCAGTCCGAACAGTACGGTTTTCGCACTTCCCCGGAAGCCATCGAATATTTCTGAGGGAACAATTCGTGGCCGGTTCCTTACGTCTTAACTGGAAAGGAGCAGCCGTCTGCCGCAGAATGGATGAGGCTACCCAGATGGTCTACACTAACCACTCACGTCTCGCTGTTCCGGCTTGGAGAAAAACGGGGTTCTTGCCTTGAGTGTGGTCGATGCCTTTGTGATTGGTTCCGCCAGTGCGTTCGGCTCACGCCTGGTGCCGTCCGAGGATGTGGATCACGCTTTCGGCATGCCGTCCGGAAAGTTGAAGAGCCGGGCGGGCATCCACTCCTTCGCGCACGTTGGCGAGAACGAAGATGAGGGCTCACTAGGAGCTCAGGCTTGTAGGCAGGCGTTGCACAGCGCCGCGGAGAAGCCCGAAGATCTCGACTGGATTCTGGCCGCCAGCGAAACGCATCACGCCTACCCGTCGCTTTCCGCCATTTTGCACGCAAGGCTTCACCTGCGCGAAAACTGCAACGCCCTGGATGTGGGCAGCGGTTGCCTTGCTCTGTTGCAGGCCCTGGCAGTGGCCCAGGCATTGCTGGCTTCCGGCCGCGCCAAAAAGATATTGGTAGCCACGGCCGACGTGCACAGCCGCACGCTGGGTCCTGGGCGGGCTGCCGGTGAATTTGGCGGACTCTTCGGCGACGGTGCCAGCGCTTTTCTCTTGTCCCCGAAGCTTCGTGACGCCAAGAAACTCGCCTACCGGCTGGGCGAGTTTTTTTTCGGGTGCGCCTCGAAGTATGCGGAAGCCATCTCTATCAGCGACGCGGGAGGAGGCCGGCTCGACGTGCAATTCGACGGCGATGCGCTCTCCCGCGCGGCAGTAAACCGCATGGAGAAGGTGATCGACGAAGTGGAACATCGCAGCGGGATTTCTCGCGATCGCGTCGGCGCTTTCGCCACGCACCAGCCGAATCCGCGTCTCGTGAAACTTCTTGCCAAGCAATTGGGAGTGTCTACGAAGCACTTTCCTCCGATTGGCACGACGCGAGGCAATCTGGGCTCGTCGATGTGTGGCGCTGCGTTGCACGAGGCGCTGCACCACGCGGCGGCACAATCTCCGGAGCATCGCCAGCCAGTTTTTCTCGCGTCGCTGGGTCCGGGCTTGCTGTTTGGCGGCGGATGGATGGTTCCCGCAGGGGCGTGAAACTACACCACCTCCCTGGCCTGAATCCCGCACTCCAGTCATGGGTTACGTTGAAGCTGTGCAAGTCAGCTAGGGTGCGGGCGCGTTCGAGCCGTGAATGGTCGATTAAATAGTTGCCGTCGAATTGAACCGGGCCCGGATGCCAGTCACTCCCGGCGGCGACGAGGGGAGCGAGAACAGATTTGCGGGCAGGATGCGGCCCTGGATTGAGCCGACGTAAATCGTATCATTTGGATCACCGTAGAGCGTGCGCAATCCGGTGCGATCGTCGTCGCTAAGGGGCGCATTGGCCTGCTGCGCCGCGGGTCTCACTCCGGTACCCCTTGTCGTGCTGAACCACTTCAAAGCCTGTGTCCGTCCAGATTTCGCCGCTTTCCATGCGCCTTTCCGCATGGATGCAGTGGATCCGCGCGAGCGTTATAGCGTTGGCCACGACAGCGATGAGCACAGCACCGATAGGAACCGGCGGCGTTGCACATGCGTCATCGAAGACAGTGACTTGAACCATTGCTTGGCCATTTCGGAAGCATCGGTTGGCCGAACCAATCGTCAGATGTCCGGCTCGGGACAAGAGGCGCTCAAAACCTCGCTTCTGCTTCCTCGAACGTGTCTGGCCCCGCCGATGACTGCTCCCAGTGAGGCGAAACCAGATGTGTGCCTGAGCTATTGAGGTAAGCTTTGCATCAGAAGGTTTGACGGCGTTTTCGGCATCGTCATGGGACCAGAGACTCAGGAGATGCGCCTGTGACCAATCGGCGAAAAGTGTTGTTTATGGGAGCTGACGTCCTGTTTGCCGGCCTGTTGCTCTTCTGTGCGCTGAATGCCGTTACGGCTCAAATGGGTGCAAACGAAGGGTCGCAAACCATTGCAGTCGAAGGCGCGACGCTGATTGATGGAACTGGACATCCTCCTGTTTCTGACTCTGTCATCTTTATCGACGGTGATCGCATTCGTGCGGTTGGCAAACGTGGTTTTATACATATTCCCAAGGACGTTCATGTTATCGACGCTCGCGAGAAGTTCATCCTTCCAGGTTTGATTGATTGCCACTGCCATCTCGAAGACGTCGGGCTTGGCGATTTGGGAGAGCTCCCGGAAGAATGGGCAACGCCCGACAAGTTGCGAGAACTGATACTCGACGATGCTCGCCTGGATTTGGCCGCGGGCTTTACTACGATTCGGGATGTCGGCTCCACTCCGCTACTGTTCAAAGTGCGAGAGGAAATTGACCGCGGAAAGTTTCCTGGTCCTCGCGTGATCGTTGCGGGACAGCAACTGGTGAAGAAGTCTCCGGGCGCATACATGGACCCCAGTTTCCTGGAGTACGACGGGGCCGACAATGCGCGCAAGCAGGTGCGGCACCTGGTGTCGCTGGGCGCGGACTTGATCAAGGTTCGTCTTACAGCCCAGCGCACCATGCCGACCCTCGAGGAACTGCGGGCGATCGTGGCCGAGGCACATAGTCTGAACCGCGGCGTCACGGCACACACGGATGTTCCCGCCAACGAGGCTGTGGAGTTGGCCATTGATGCGGGCCTCGATGGGATCGAACATAACGCACCGTTGCGCGCAGGTGAGGCTGTGCTCCAGCAAATGGCAGCCAAACACATGTACATCGGCACCGGAATCGGCGTGATCTATGTCCAGCGTTTTGCCTCGGGAGACCCGGCAAGCATGGTGGACGATCCGGCGCGGCGGGTCTTCCCACCTGCCGTGGTGTCGGCGCTGGAGAAGGCCGCGGTCGCGTTGCGACAGCAAACGGCCGAAATGAAGAACCAGGGGTGGAAGTCGGATGAGACCCTTGCGCGCGGTGCTCGCAGTATGCAGGAGGCGCGCCGGGCAGGCGTGCTGCTAGGATTTGGAACGGACTGCGGCGCCGAGTTGGTAATCCACGGACAGCAGTACAAGGCCATGTACGGTGAAACGCAAATGGGGTCGTCTCCAATGGAGACGATTCTGATGGCCACCCGCGATGCCGCCAAGATCCTGGCGCGCGAGAAGGAACTGGGCACTGTCGAGCCGGGCAAGCTCGCCGACCTGGTTATCCTCGACCAGGATCCCTTGGCCGACCTCTGGAATGTTGGAAAAGTCCATGCGGTGATGAAGGGTGGAAAGCTGTATTTGCGCGACGAGCTAATCGGAAAGAAAAGCCACGTAAGGTGATCCGATTCTCGCTCGCATCTTAGTATCCATTTTCACTCCAGACCGAACGCGGCTCGCAAAAGACGGCTCGATCGCGTGAAGCCGGTGGTTTCTGATTTCACGATTCTTGGCGACGATGGCTAGACGAAGATCACGGAAGTCTTTATATAGACGCCGTGTGCTGCTAGGCCCTACAGAAGCTGCGATGGTTCGAAGATGGGTAGGGCCATCCTTATTTAGTGCTTCAACGAGTGCCCTTTCAACACGCTCGCGCGGCACTGGTGTGAGGTAGGAGCAGACCTTCAACGTGGCACGTCTTCTGGTGGCGATTTGACGGCAGAGTTCCGGGAACCGATGGCGTAGAGACAGGTCCCTGCGATAACCCAACTGGTTGGCAAGCACCTGCACCGGCGGCGGGGTGGTTGCCTGAAGGGCAGTCCGAAGAGCTTGAGCGACAGTGAACCTACCATGAACGCTTCTGCTCGGGGTCGATCGGTTCAGCCAGAGCACGAATCAAGGAGATGTTGTTGCTGCGGCGAAACTTGAGGAGTAAGTTGATTCGCGGGACGTATCTCCATCGAAACGATTTCTGCTACATGGGTTTGCAGCCAATAGATCAGCGACCATTTCCGCCGTCCATAGCTGCCTGGCTAGGTCGTGACCCATAATCCCGGCTTTGTGCAGGCGGCCCAGCCATGACAGGCATCGTAAACAGTGACCTGGACGAGATTTGGAAGAAAATGCACGCTGGGTTCGACCGCACACCGGACACAGTGAGTCGAGCGGTTTCCGGTGGTCGGGGCAAACGGTGACCTCCTGGAACATCCATAGCAGTGGTTCGTACAGTGGGCGTCCCGAAGAACGCCAGCTTTGATAGCAAGAAGAGCACCAGGCGCGGTTCGCTCGCAGAAGATGCACGCGATCGATCGCGTCGGCCCAAGGCAATACCGTCAGAAGATCGAGACGCCGAACCTGAGTCAAATTTTCGAGCATAGAGACCCAGAAGCGCGCGCGGTCTCCAGTATCATTCAACGTTTACGCTTCGAGGTAAAACGAATATTGAGGAAGCTTAGTGGAACCTGGCCGGAGCACATGCCCGGCTGGGGTGCTGCCATGAGCGCCGTGTACACCGCTGTGTCGGAGATGGGGATTCCGCCAGTGCGTCGTCGTGACCGTCAAAACTCCACAGGTGCTACCCGTACACCCGTTTCCTTGAAGCGACCACGAAAGCGAATCACTGGGATTGGAGCCTGCGACGGGAGTCAGCGTGGCGATCAGGGTGGCCGTCCCGCCCGTCGGCAGGTTGGAGGGAGCGGACAATTGCAGCGTAAAGCGGCTCGTAATTAAAAGGTTCGCGCTCGCTTGCTTTGTAGGGTCAGCGACGCTCGTGGTCACCGCGCTTACCGCCGTGGAACCGGGGAGGATTTGCGGGGCTGTGTAGCGGCCGCTCGAGTCGATCGTGCCGCAGGCGCCCGGGCAGGAAGCCCGGAGAAACTCCAGCGAATGCTTGTATCCGGGCGCCCCTGGCTGGCGATGGGTGCTTGAAAGGTTTGTGCAGCGCCAAGTTCTACGCTCGCCGGATTCGGCGAAACGGGCAGGGAAATGTCACTTGTGATGGTCACCCTCGCTGTGGCGGATTTGGAAGCGTTGGCGCGGCCGGTGGCGGTTACTTGTACCGGCCCTCCCGAAGGCAGATCCGCAGGCGCCGTACAAACTTCATCGGCGGAAATGGTTCCGGCTTGAGCCGAGCCCCCGGTAACCACGTTTACGCTCCAGCTCGCAGAAGTGTCCGAGCTGTTGGAAACAGAGGCGGAGAAACTCAGTGTTTCACCGAGCAACACTGTCGCTGCGGAAGGCGTGACGCTGACCGTAATGGAGGGAGGTGGCGATGACTGCGTTCCTGAGCCTGCGCCTCCCCCACCACAGCCCAGAATCGACGCACCCATCGCGAGGAGGACGCTACCAGCGCAAATCCGTGCCGGGCAATGAAATCCTTCTATGTCATTCGTTTTGTCTCGCGTGTTTGCGGAAGTGGCCGCATGCACGACCCCGATGTAGGCGGGGAACCAGCAGTTCCGTGAGAATCGGATCTGGTGCTCGAGTTCGGGGTTCACGCAACGTTCCGCGCTAACAATCAGGAAGTTGAGGGTTTGCAAATTCGCTGAACCATGTCCCCCGCTCGGGCGGCGCGTGGCGGTGTGCTCTGATTTGAAGCGACAGTTCCGGACTGGAATCGCGTGAGTTCACAATTTGCATATCTGGAGAGTCTCCGTCAATTGACTTTCCGCCCGGCCGCACCAATAATCCGCCCATGGCGCGCCCCGAAGCTGTCCGCCGCGTGAAGAGTTACTCTGCCGGGAACGGCTACGTTTACCAGTATTGTTTTTACGAGGTGAACCGCATCGCCGACGACCGTGGCCCGGTCGGGGAATTCGTCTACGCGATCTCCGCCGATCGAAAGACGTCCTTCGGCCTTCGTATCCTGGTCCGTCAGACCGCTCTCGAAGCCTGGGCCAAAGCGAACGGCCGCGCCCTCACGAGCAGCGAAGAATACGCCATCGCGAAAATGAGGCTGTTCCAGGCCTTCGACGAGGGTGAGGTGCCCTTGACCGCGGAGGCCGCTGCCGAGGTCTCCCTTTTTGTCGATGAATCCAACCTAGAAGACCTCTTGAGGGCCCTTCAGATTTGACCGCCCATAGCCCTTTCCTTTGAACCGATGTCCTTGAACCGAAACCGGTTCCATGGCGTCTAGTAGTTGGTAGGGAGCTGATGGATGCAGGAGCTGGTTCTGAATCCGCCAGGCAGAGTCCTCGAGAGAGACGCGGCGCGCGAAGCTGAACAGTGCGCCGCCCGCCGTGAATTTGAACTCTGCCTGACCGAGTGCGGTTCCCTGGCCTTCCGCGTCGCCCAAGGCGTCCTGCGCAATGCGGCAGACGCGGAAGATGTGGCGCAAGAGGCCCTGCTGCGCGCCTATCGCAAGTTTGACCGGCTGCGGGATGCGAACCGGTTCCGCGCTTGGCTGGTGCGAATCACGTTTCGCCTGGCGCTGGACCGTTGGCGTTCCGCGCGGCGCCGAGAGCAGCGCGAGACTGCGTGGGCCATGCCCGAGCACCGGCCCGTTCCGCCGAGCGCCGAAGCCATCGCCGTGTCCCGCGAATTTCAGGAACGCCTCGAGCGCGCCCTGGAGGAGTTGCCTGACAAGTTCCGCATGGTCTTGCTGCTCTCCGCGATTCAGGGTTACACCCTCGAGGAAGTCTCCGGAATGCTGGGAATTCCCATGGGCACCGTTAAGTCGAGATTGTTTTTTGCCAGGAAACGATTGGCGGAGAAGTTACGATGAATTGCCGCGAAGTTCGAGAAAAAATCACGGAATCTTTCGCCGCCGGCGAGTTCGATCTTTTCTCTGATGTGGCGGCCCATGCGAACTCCTGCGCTGTCTGCCGGGACTTCTGCCAAAGGGAAAAGGCTCTCTTCGGCTCTCTGGATTCCGGTCTGCAGGACATGGTCAATCCGCGAGTGCCGCCCTCGCTCTTGCCCGCTGTGCGCGCCCGGATGGCGGAGGAGCCGGCTCCTCGACATTCCTGGGCCTCCGGCTGGCGTTTTGCCCTGCTTGCTGCGGCTTCGATTCTGGCCGTGAGCGTCCTGCTCACGCGGCATCACCCAGGCCGCCGCGACGCGGCCCTCGTGAATGTTCGTGTGAATCGTCCGGAGGCCGGTCAGCCGGTTTTGGCCACGCCTGCGCCAACAAACGTGGAGGCTCGACGTTCGAGTCCAAGCCACAGCCACAGAAACGCACCCGTTTCTAGTGAGACAGCCTCGGAAGCTGCACCGGAAGTGATCGTGCTCGCCGAAGAGCGTAAAGCCTTTGCCAGATTTGTTGCCAGACTTCCGGAGGACAAAGACGTGGCCGTGGCCTTGGCGAACCCGGCACCGCCACCCAAAGACATTCCGGTCGAGGTTGCACTGTTGCGAATCGACGAATTACAGGTGCAACCCTTGGAACCGAAAGAAGCGGAGTGAACCTGAAGAAGAATTTGCAGAGATTTGTACCAAAATCACGATTGAGGATTTCCAGGAGGAATCCATGAGAAAACTCGCATTTGCTTTAACGTTCGTAATCGCGCTGGCCGGCGTGTCTCCGTTCCTGGCCGCACAAGACAAACCCAAGCAGGATGCGAAAATTCCTCCGGCCACCCTCAAAATCCAGGTGGTCATCTCCGAACAAGAGGGGGAGAAGAAACTGGCGAACCTGCCATACACATTCTTCCTCAGGGCGGGAGGGGGCGGCCACGAATCTCCTTGGACCAAGGTGCGCATGGGGAGCCGTGTCCCGGTCGCGACCGGGAGTTTTCAGTCCAGCAGCGGTTCCGGTTCTACGGGTGTCAGCCCTCTCGTGAACACGCAATTCCAGTACATTGATGTGGGAACGAACATCGATGCCCGGGCCTTTATCGCGGATGACGGCCGATTCGACCTCTCCCTGAACCTCGAACGCTCGTGGGTGGAAGGCGACGTCATTCTTCCGGGTGACAAGCAAACCCCTGCCCCCGCTGGATCCAGGGAGTTTCGGGAACCCATCATTCGACAGTTCAAGACGGAGCTCACTTTGCCAATGCGCGATGGCCAAACCGTCCAGAGCACGCAAGCCACGGACCCGTTGAGTGGAAGAGTGCTCACCATCACAGTGACCTTGAATGCAGTGAAGTAACAGCTGTCTCAAGCCAGCACGCTGGCCAGTGCAATCTTCAATTCCGGATGAAGAAAACGGTAGCCAAGGCGTTCAACCTGCTGTGGCACGACGCGCTGGCTTGACAAGAGCAGCGCGTCCGCCATTTCTCCCAACACCAATCGCAGCGCAAACGCCGGGGCAGGGAACAGCGCGGGACGATGAAGCGCCTGCGCCAGTGCCGCAGTAAACTCCGCATTGCGGACCGGCTGCGGTGAAACGACGTTGACCGGGCCGCGCACCGCCCCATTCTCTAAACTAAGCCGCAGGATGGCCACCACGTCCTCGAGCGTGATCCAGCTCATCCATTGTTGCCCGGAGCCAATCCGGCCCGCCATGCCAAACCGGAACGGACGCATCATCTGAGGCAATGCCCCGCCCGATTTCGCCAGAATGACTCCAAACCGCGCCAGCACCACGCGAATCCCCAAAGCTTCGGCTTTGCACGCTTCCGCTTCCCAGTCCTTTGCAATCCCGCTTAAGAAATCGCCGCCAGGCTGGCTCTCTTCGTTCAGAAGCTCATCACCACGGCTGCCGTAGTAACCGATCGCGGAGGCGGAAATCATCGCCCGTGGCCGCGCGGCCATTTTTGCCAATGCATTTACCAAAGCCCGTGTGCTATCTACGCGGCTCGCACGCAGCAGTCCTTTTCGCTGGCTCGTCCAGCGTCCGCCCGCGATCGAAGCCCCCGCAAGATTCACGACCGCGTCTGCCCCGACCGCCGCGGCTCCCAGTTCTCCTGTAGAGGGATTCCATCTCACGTCGAAGCCTTGCGCGTCTCGAAGAGCCACCGCATCCGTGTCCGGTCGCACCAGCCTGCACACCGTGTGGTCGGCCTGCCTCAGATCGCCCACCAGCGCGGTGCCCACGAACCCCGTGGAACCTGCGACGAGAATCTTCATGATCTGCCTTCTTATCCTCGACTTGCGGCTAACCTTCCTCCGCCCGCTGGCAGGCTGCCCACGCTCAGGGTACAATTTTCCCGTGGCTCATGCCTCACAAAATCTTCCCGTCAAAGTGCTCTTTTTCGGGCGAATCCGGGAATTGACCGGCTTGACCGAAGAAGCGGTCGAAATGCCAGTGGGGGCTACACTCGAAGACTTGTTCAGATTGTACGCCACGCGTTTTCCGCAATTGGTCGGATTTCGAGCTTCCTTGGTCGCCTCCAGAAACCAGGAATTCACTTCCTGGGACGCTGGACTCTCGCCCAACGATGACATTGCCTTTCTGCCGCCCGTGAGCGGAGGCTGAGTCCAACCACCTATGAGCAGAGCTTCTGAGAAGGACCGCTTCGAGCTGCTCCATGCGCCCATCGATGCTGCAGACGTCGTCGGCCGCGTCCGCGCCGGGCAGGATGGAGCCATTGTCACCTTCGACGGCTTTGTACGCAATGAATCGCACGGCCGCCGCACCCTTTACCTGGAATACGAAGCCTATGAACCCATGGCGCTAGCGAAAATGCGGGAAATCGGGGAAGAGGCTCATCAGAAATTTGCCGTTCACCGCGTTGCCATCGTTCACCGACTGGGCCGCCTCGAAATCGGCGAAACCAGCGTGTTCATCGCCGTCAGCGCTCCTCATCGCGCCGCTGCTTTCGATGCTTGCCGTTACGCCATTGACACCCTAAAACGCACCGTTCCCATCTGGAAAAAGGAGTATTTTGAAGATGGCGCCGTGTGGGCTGAAGGCGAGTTGCCACCAGCACCACCTCCCGCCCCGAAACCTGCATCTTAAAAGTTAGATGATCTTCCAGGTCCAAAAACTGTGCGTGGCCGCGCTCGGCCTGCTGGCCCTCCCGATTCTCCTGGCCACCCAGGAGAAGCCCGATCGCCCGCCCTGGGCCCAACCCGGCTCGCAACAGACCAAGCCCGCGGATTCCCCGGCAAAGGAGAAAGCTCAGGAACCGGCCTCGCCGCGCGGCACCGTGAAGGTCACGGTCAATCTTGTGAACGTGCTGGTCAGCGTCCTCGACGAGCACAACCGGCCGGCCCCGAATCTCCCGGTGGAGGCATTTCAGGTTTTCGAGGAAGGCGTAGAGCAGAAAATCGATATCTTCGAATCAGAAACCAAGTTGCCCCTCGATATCGCCCTGATGATCGATTCTAGCATGAGCGCACACAAGGAAATTGCCTTCGAGCGTGACGCTGCCTCCCACTTCATCCAGCAGGTGCTGCGCCCGGACGATCGGCTCGCCGTCTATGAGTTCGACGAATCGGTCACCCAATTGGCCCAGTTCTCCGCAGACGTAGCTTATCTGCAAGGGGCAGTCCGCAGGATGACGGATGGTTCCGGCACCTCCATCTATGACGCCGTCCTGCTGGGCTCGAGGGCCCTCGACAAACGCCCCGCTGACCACCGCCGCGTCATCATCATGGTCACCGACGCCGGGGAAACGACCAGTCGTGCCGATTTCGAGATTGCCCGGAAAGCAGCCTTACGCGCCGGCATCCTGCTCTATACGATCGTGGTGCGCCCGGTCAAAAATGAAAACGGCCGCAACACGGCCGGCGAGCACGCTTTGGAAACCATCACGGAAACTACCGGAGGCGCTATGTTTTATCCGGACTCCGGCCAGGAACTCTCCATTATCTTTGACCGCATCGATAGCGAACTGCGCACCCAGTATCGCCTGGCCTACTATCCCAATCCGCACGGACCGGCCAACACCTACCGTACAATTGAGGTGAAGGTGCTGCCGGGCTACTCGGCACGCCACAGGACGAGTTATCTCACCGGCCCTCAGTGACGCCGCCGGGTACTGTTGGGAAGAGCATGATCAAAAGCTATCTCGAAGTCGCGGTGGACATTGCGCAGGAAGCGGGTAAAGTCCTGCGCGAAGAAATGGAGCGGCCTCCCACGATTGCCTATAAAGGAGATTTCGACCTGGTGACCCAGGCCGACCGCCGCTCCGAACAAGTCATCGTCCGCCTCCTGCAAGAACATTTCCCGCAACATGCTGTTGCCGCAGAAGAGGGAACCGGCAAGGACACCGGCTCCGAGTATCGCTGGCACGTGGATCCCCTTGACGGCACGACGAATTTTGCGCACGGCTATCCTTGTTTCTGTGTGTCGATGGCCCTGGCGCATCGGAAGGAACTGCTGCTCGGTGTGATCTACAATCCTGTCTACCAGGAGCTTTTTGCAGCCGCGCGTGGTGAGGGCGCCACGTTCAACGGCCGAAAGATTAGGTGTTCTAAGATCGATGCCTTGAAGAACAGCCTCCTCTGCACCGGTTTCCCGAATCATCAGCGCCAGTCTCTTTCGAACATCCACTTCTACAGGGATTTCACCTTGCGCTCCCACGGGGTTCGCCGCGATGGTTCCGCCGCACTGGACTTGGCTTACGTGGCCATGGGCCGCTTCGACAGTTTCTGGGAGTTCGGTCTCAATGCCTGGGACACCGCAGCCGGTGTGGTCCTCGTGGAAGAGGCCGGCGGCAAGATTACGGACATTCACGGGCAGCCCTATGTCCTCGGTGGTCCTTCGGTTCTTGCTTCCAACGGATTGATTCACGCGGAAATGGTGAGCGTTGCCGCGGAAGTGGCCGAGCACACGATTACGCGATAATGTATCTATCTATCAACAATATATTGTCAAGGCCTGTCTACGGCCGGTGAACGCACCTGCAGTCAACGTGCCGCCAGATCCTGAAAAAGCCGACACGGAGCCTACGGAAGATGGGACTCTGTTTTCGCGTGCGGTCGGACCTCAGCGCGATTGAAAAAAGATAGCGATCCGTTTTCGCCCTGGATTTGTAGTGATGGCGAGGCCAGTCTCTTCTACTCGGCGTTCCACTCGGCATCGAGTTTCGTTATCGCCGGCCCGACGCAAAAACCCCAGGCGAAGATGCCCAGGCTCTTGAACTTTTCAGGAATGACATAGCGGTCGGCCGCTTCCGCAGCCGGGACGCCGGCCTTGTGCATCTTTTCCGCTTGCTCGGAAATGTCATCAAAAACATCGCGCAGGTGCTGCACGCCGTCCTGGCCGCAAAGAGGGCCATGTCCAGGGACGAAAATCGTATCCTTGTCCCACGAGGCAAACGTCTTTAGGGTTGTGCGCCAGCCTGAGATCGTGGCTTTCTCATCAAACGTGGCGGGATGAGAGCCGTCGAAGATGAGGTCGCCGGTGTGCACGACCTTCTGCTCGGGAACGCGCACGATTACGTCCGTGCCGGAATGCCCCGGATACGCTTCACCACAATCGGAAAATGGCCGAGGTCAACGTTGAGCGGTAGCTTCGCCGGATCGAGCAAGCGGTTCGGCAACGTTAGCGCGGACCTGTTCACGAGATCGAACAGGTTGCCCAAAGCCCTCAGATCGCCCTCGGCGTGCTGTTTCTGAACGTCGGAGGTGGCCTCCTTGACGCGTTTTTCAAACGACGCGAGGAACGCAGCGCGGTCCGCGCCCTGCATCACCGAATAGTTTTCCGTGATTCGCTTAGGAACCGCCGTATGGGCCCAGAGCTGAATCCCATTTCCGGCGTAGAAGCCATTGCTCAACGAGTGATCGAAGTGGTAGTGGGTATCGAGAGCACCCGCTGCGGGCACCTGCGCCACCTTGTGCAGCGTCTCTAACTGAAACGAAGCGCCCGTCGGCGTGACAAACCCCTCCACCAGCAGCGCAGCGTCCTTCCCAAAGAGAAACCCCCCGTTGCACATTGTCGAAAGACCCTTCGACGGGTCGGATATCGTGGCGTACAGACCATCTCCGATCCTCCGCACCGATGCGAACCCCACATCGACCAGCGGCGTTTGTGCAATGCGTGGGTCATCGCGCAGCCCTCGCGTCGTATGGGCGCCGAGCGGGAACGCGCTCGCCAGGGAATACAAGTCCCAAAACTTCCGGCCTGGATCAGAAATTGTCTGCGGGAAACTCCTGCCGGGCTCTCGAGCATGATTCCTCCCAATGAAAAGATCCAGAGTGACCCCGTTAGTCTACCAGAGGCGCAATGCTGCGGAGGGTGGCCCAGCATTGGAGGGGTTTCCAATTACTCGGAATCCGGCTTCGCTGGGACTGCGAATCTTGATTCCCGCATGTCCTTGCGGGCAAACGCCGGGCATGCGAAAATTCCGAATTGTGAGTTGAACGCGGCTTCTCGCTGCGATCGACCCATGGCGATATCGTCTAGGGGTCCAGGACGCCGCCCTCTCACGGCGGAAACCCGGGTTCGAATCCCGGTATCGCTACCAACCCTTCCTAAGTGATTCATAAGAGCACGGTTGATAGCCTGCCTTGGGCTTGTCCCAAATTTGTCCCAAACATTCGAGGCGCTACCCTGAAAAGTGAGTATTGGTACAGGGTATGGCTAACACGACTGTAAGCATTAGAGAACGAATCAAAATTGAAGGGCGCTGGCGCTGGAGTCAGAATCTTCGACCACCGGACGACGAACTGAAACCTCCCGAAGCGGAGCGAAAGGGCAAGTTCTACTTGGTCTGGACCGAGCAGGGCAAGAAGCGCGAGCAGAGGGTCAAGGGGAATTTCGAGGCGGCGCTAAAGGCTGCAAGGGCGAAGGAGCGGCACCTCGAAGATGCCGCTGAGGGCTTCGAACGTCCGGACCCTCTAATGAAGAAGGCTGAACGAATCCACATCGTAACGGCTACCGGGACGATCGCGCTGAGGACTATTGATGGCATTAGCTACTCACCAATTGTTCGCGCCTGCTCCACGCGGCCGGTTTCATCGACAGTCCACATCCTAATCCGTTAGCTCAACTGCGTGACCGAGAATTTACCGTTTGTGATTGCCCAAGCTGCCGAAGCGAGTTGAACCTTCTTCAGGCGTCGAGAAAAGCAGGAGTTCAGTGCGAGAGTGTATACCAAAGACCACCTAGTCCGAGAATGGCAAGCAATGCTGCCAAGGTGATGCTTAATGGCCACTGAGTTAAAACCATATCGTCTCCGCGACGCAGCCGCCGTAAAGAAAACCACTGCGATGCTCCTGAGAACACCATCGCAGCAATGCCCATCACAACAAGAGAGACGCCAAACTTTACCGCGCCGTGATGTAACTGGGCGCTCCTGGCGGTGGGAGTTTTCTCTTCCAAAGTCCGAAAGAATCCAATCGTGCCGAAACCGAACGTTGCCAGTGTGGTCGTTGTTCTGATCCACGCGAGCGTAGTACGGTCCAGCGCGAGTTGTGTGCGGTACCTTGCCATTCCCGTCCAGTCACGCGCCAAATCTAATCGTGGGTCAGCGGTGTTTGGTTGTTGCTGACTCATTGTTTTGAGGCCCTCCATGGGTCGTTCGACTAGGTCACACCTAAGAGTTCACAGAAGCATCATCGCGGGGGACACCAAGCCCTTGTCGATCCTCTTTAGATGCCTCCAACCTCTCCTCACTGCCTGCGAACGAACGAGCGATGGTGGCTTTCAATCGCGCGTCCCAGTATCTAAGGGCAGGACGGCGTTCTTCCGGAACAGTACTCTTGAGATCGGTAATCAGCGCATTCATGCGCCGCATGACTTGCACACTGGTAGCACCACACGCGCAAATCTCATCAAAGGCAAGTCTCAGCAGGTCGTCCCATGAAGGGAACGGCATCACGAGTCTCAAGTTGCCCTCACTGTCGCGAAACGTTCCAATTTCCAGGTGGCGCTGGCCTAGACGGAGCAACAGATCCTCGATCTGGTCAAGCGCCTGCACCGCCGTTGTGGGATCGTTAACCGCAGGAGACAGCGCCTTGATGGCGATATCCACCAGGAGGCGGATGGCGTACTTAGGATCTTGCTCGAACGTGCGTTCATCTCCAGTTTCGACGCCATCGCGCAACTTTCGCTCATCAATGGGCCGCTCTGCGCCATATACGTTCAACAGAGGCGTCAATTCCACAACCGTATCGCCAACCGTGGCGACGATTTCTATGACACCGCCGGATATTTTCGCCAGATTCACCAGGGCGGCGATATCGACCGCCTGTACCGATTGCGGCCGCCCGTGATGAATCAGCGTTTGGTAGGGGGTTGAGCGACGTAAATCGCGCAATTGTGTGGTGGCAGACTGAGAATTGACGGGCGGATAGGTTGTCGCGATCACCCGGCGGCCCCGGTCTCCAGTGAAGATCAGCATGCGGTTGACCTGAAGCAAACCGATCCCCTGGATCAGGCCAACGAACATGCCTACGCTCGCTATCAGGAGACCAACCACGATCCAGGCGCTAATAAACGGAACTTTTCCTGAGGCGTTGCGGTCCACCCCTGTGAGCGCCGCAATGGCATAGAGAAAGGTCGCGGTGAAAACCCCGAGGGCATGCGAGAGCATGGGGTCACGCGCAATCCACAGCACCAAGCGTGGCGAGTACGCTGTGGCACTGAACTGCACCATCACAAAGGCCAAGGAAAATACAATTCCTGTCAGAGCGATCATCCCCGAGGCGACTGAGGAGTAAATGGCGGTTGCAGAAGATACGCTCATTGGTAAGACAAGGCCGGGAAACCAGCGGCCCTCCAGGTGCGGAAGGGTCAGCCCAGCGGTCATTGCCACCGCCGCATAAATTGCAGGGATTCCCCAGCCTTTAGCTTCACGCAAGTAACGCTTATAAGACATGGCGACGTCCTCCTGGCAGAGACGCTGTGGCGCCGAGATCCCGTGTGAGAGTGATTCGCATGGTTGCTTAGCTTCCTGTTCCTGATTTTTTCCCTAACCACCCTGCGAAGCGAGTGGTAAGCGCTCTGGAGACCGCGTAGGGGAGGCAAATAAAAAGTGGCCCAACCAGCAAGGCTGCGCCCGGATGCACCGAGCGGTAGAGGACCAGTTGAAACACGAGGTCCATGATGATCCCTACGGCGAGGAGGTTGCGGATGGCCGCCAAGCCGCTCCGCAGGAATTCTCCTCGATGGCCGCTACTGAAGATGAGCCCAAAGAGGTAAGGAGGATTTCCCGCGTTGGCGTCGCGCAGGCCTCCGTGCAGCCCCAGGAGGATGGCGGTCACCGGCTGCAGGATGAAGCGGAGCCGCCCGGGCCCGGTGAAGCGCTGCGGTAATTCCTCCAGGAATTGGCGCGAGAACACGTATACGCGATGCGTTTCAAGGGTGTCCCTAATGGCAAACGGCAGCGCGATGGCGATCGCCAGAAGCACCAACACCGTCACGATTGTGTCGCGTCGCAGCGTCAAGTTCCCACCTCAGGGCACCCACCGCCCCCGCCTCCGTTCGGTTCCCGGCTCTCGTCTTCTCACTCAGCGGCGAGGGCTTTATCACTGAACGCGGCTTGCCTGCCTGTTTCCAGCATTCGCTTGGCATCGAGGAAGCCATAGAGCTCGATGAGTTTAGCCACGAGTCCGGTCCAGCCGGTTTGGTGGCTGGCGCCGAGCCCGGCACCGTTGTCGCCATGGAAGTATTCAAAGAAGTAGATATTGTCGCGCCAGAAAGGATCACTCTGGAACTTTTCCGTCCCGCCATAAACGGGACGTCGGCCTTGTTCGTTGCGCAGGAATATCCGTGTGATCCGATTGGAGATCTTCTTACTCACGTCGAAGAGGTTCATCAGCTTTCCGGATCCTGTAGGGCATTCGATCTTGAAATTGTCGCCGTAGTACAATAGAAGTTCAGAAGCGCCCGGATAATGAGTACGTTCACTGGCGTCCAGACAGGTCCGCGCCAGTTGGAGTTGCCGCCGAACATGGCCGTGTTCGACTCTGCAGGGAGGTAGTCCACTCGGTATTCCTGCCCTTGTGCCTGGATGACGTAGGGATGCTGCTCGTGGAACTTTGAAAGCGAGCGGATGCCATACGGGCTCAAGAACTCGTTTTCGTCGAGCATCTTAGTAAGAATCCTGCGGAGCCGCTCCGGGGTGACCAGAGCCAAAATCCCCCGCTCTGCCACACCGAACTGTCCCGGGCCCGTGAGATGTATAGTCTTCAAGAGTTCAGGCATTCGGCGTACACGTTCCAGGAACCCAGCCATCGCTCTCGGCACGCGCTCCCGCTGACTCCTTTCAATGACCGTGGTAGCGCATAGGGGAAGCAGTCCCACCAGCGAGCGTACCTTGAGTCGCGTCGCGCTGCCGTCCGGGAACCGTAGTAAGTCGTAGTAGAAACCGTCCTCCTCGTCCCACATGCCGTACTGACCGAGATGGTTCATTGCTGAGGCAATATAAAGAAAGTGCTCCACGAACTTAAAGGCCATGGTTTCGTAGACGGGGTCGTGAATAGCGATCTCGTACGCGAGTTCCATCATGTTCTGGCTGAAGAGAGCCATCCACGCGGTGCCGTCAGCTTGCTCTAGGTGGCCGCCCGTAGGAAGCGGAGCGCTGCGGTCGAATACACCAATATTGTCGAGGCCGAGGAAGCCTCCCTCGAATACGCCCTTTCCGAAACGGTCTTTGCGGTTCACCCACCATGTGAAGTTCAGCAAAAGCTTGTTGAACGTCATCTTGAGAAAATCTACGTCCGTCTTGCCGCGGAGGGCCTGTTCCGTTTTGTGCAAGAAAAGCGTGGCAAATGCGTGGACCGGAGGATTCACATCGCTGAAGTTCCACTCGTACGCAGGCATCTGTCCGGCCGGGTGCAGGTACATGGGGCGGAGCATCAGATCCATTTGCTCCTTTGCGAAGTCGGGGTCCACGATGGACAGCGGAAGTGTGTGGAAGGCGAGGTCCCAGGCCGCGTACCACGGATATTCCCACTTATCGGGCATGGAAATGACGTCATGATTCAGCATGTGGAACCAGTCTGAGTTCCGGGAATTCTTGTACCCCGTGTGCAGCGGATTCGAGTTGTGCTCGTCCAGCCAATTGTCACCGTCGAAGAAAAAGAACTGTTTGCTCCACAGCATGCCGGCGAGAGCCTGACGCATCACATTGGCGGCATCCTCACTTACCGATGCTGGCGTCACGGACTTGTAAAACTCATCGGCTTCCCGAAGCCGGTTTGCGAAGACTTCATCAAATTGCTTCCCGAAAGGTTCGCTCTTGTTGTCTGGAGAACTTTGAGAGAGCCGGAGGCGAATCACTTTGGATTGACCGGCATCTACTGTGACCCGGTAGTGCGCCGCGGCCTTTGTGCCTTGCTTGCCAGGATTCACAGCGCCTTGGTTACCCTCCACCACGCAGTTGTTAATGCCATCTTTGGCATAGGGGCTTTCATTCTTTTGTCCCGGGAAAAGCCGCCCGTGGTTTGTTTCGTTCTCGGTGAAAAGGAGCGGCACATTGCCTTCGCAGGAAAGGATGAATTCGCCCAACAGCGGATGCGTGACCGCAACGGTACACGCGCCTTCAGACGTTTTGATCTGCTTGAGGTTTGGTTTGTCAGAGGTTCGGTTGGATTGCGCAATCCATTTCGACCAATTGTTTCGGAACCATAGCGTCGGCAGCACATGCAGTTCTGCCGGTTCCGGTCCGCGATTGGCTGCGGTGATTCGGACCAAGATGTCTTCCGGGCCGTCCTTGGCGTATTCCACAAAAACATCGAAATACCGGTCCTCTTTGAAAACGCCGGTGTCGAGTAGTTCATACTCCATCTCGTCTTTGGAGCGGCGGCGGTTGGTCTCCACAAGATCGGCGTAGGGATAAGCCGCCTGCGGGTACTTATAGAGGTACTTCATGTAGGAGTGCGTCGGCGTGCTGTCGAGGTAGAAGTAGTACTCCTTCACATCCTCACCGTGGTTACCCTCGCTGTTCGTTAATCCGAAGAGGCGTTCCTTTAGAATCGGATCCTTGCCGTTCCACAGGGCCAGCGCGAAGCAGAGATGCTGACTCTCATCGGCGATGCCGGCGATGCCGTCCTCGCCCCAGCGGTAGGCGCGCGAACGGGCGTGATCGTGGGTGAAGAAATTCCAGGCGTCACCATTCTCGCTATAGTCCTCGCGGACCGTGCCCCACTGCCGCTCGCTGAGATACGGTCCCCATTTCTTCCAAGGAACTTTCTCCAGTCGCACATCATCTAACCGTTGCTGCTCCGCTGTGAGCATGATCTTCCTCCGCGCCTCGGTTTTTCCCTATGCCGCAATTCCTCAGGTATTCACTGGGTTCCATCCGTGATCCGGCGGGTGTGCGTGTGAAAGCCGACGTGCCTCGAATCTAGCACCACGCCAGCTCTGGTGCATCTAGGAAAATTCCTAATTGGCCCGGCTGCCGGGAAAAGAACCACAAGGGCGAGAATCATAGCGGGGCGCACAGACTCTCTCCGGGACCGTGCTGCAACGGTGTGACCTCAAGGTCCCGTGAACGCCGATCTCGTCAATGTGAATCAGGCGAACCGAGACAGAAGTCTCGTTCTAGGAAGTCGTGACTGGCGCAACTCATTTCACTTGGACGTATAGTGCGGTTCACGGCCTTTGACCGGCCAGGGCCATGACGGAATTCAAGTCTACGAGAACGGCGTTTACCGGGGCTTTGGAGTGCTCAAATCTGCGCGACTGAGGCGGTGTGAGCCGCCGAGTCAAGTGTGATTATCAGTTTCCATCCGAAGTAGACCACAAATGCACA
>Ga0335077_10001406_pt1 | contig 28476 bp, 26 predicted proteins | sample Lox_Sample_31_FD_207151 | JGI IMG/M metagenome (GOLD analysis project Ga0335077, IMG submission 207151) | Soil microbial communities from Loxahatchee National Wildlife Refuge, Florida, United States - Lox_Sample_3.1 | ecosystem: Environmental > Terrestrial > Soil > Wetlands | place: USA... | reverse complement strand
AACCGCATCGGTCGCGGGCCGATTCTACTGTGTCACAAGTGAGCACGCCGTTACCCACTGGAGTGCGGGTGTCGAGGGCCACCCGGGTCAGGCCCGCGGTCACCGAGTCGCAGACGTACTCGAAGTGTGGGGTGCCGCCGCGGATCACCGCGCCGAGGCACGCCACGGCGTCGTGGTGCCGGGCCAGTTCGGCGGCTACCACCGGCAGTTCGATCGCGCCGGGGACGCGGACCACGAGCGGGTCGGGGACGCCGCACGCGGCGGCCGCCGCCAGCCCGCGAGCCACCAGCGAGTCGGTGATCTCCTGGTGCCAGCGGGTGGCCACGATGGCCAGGCTGAGCCCTGAGGCGTCGATCGCGGCCGCATCCGGCCGGCCTGCGCCGCTCACCCCGCCCACCTCCCCCAAGCCTCGCCATCGGCGTCCTGCACCAGGTGGGTCACCGGGTTGCCGTTCACGTGGCCCGGATGTGTCACCACGCTCCGTTCGGTCTCATTTAGATTTTGAATTTGGTGTCCGAGCCTGTCGCGTTTGGTGGTCAGGTACCTCAGATTGTACGGAGTGACCGCCGCCGTGAGGGGGACCCGGGCGGTGACGTCAACGCCGCAGCCGGTCAGGCCGTTCACCTTGGCCGGGTTGTTGGTGAGCAGGCGGATCGAGCGCACGCCCAGATCGGCCAGCATCTGCGCGCCGGCCGAGTACTCGCGGGCGTCAGCGGGCAGGCCGAGCTCCAGGTTGGCGTCCACGGTGTCCGCGCCTGCATCCTGCAGCGCGTAAGCCCGCAGCTTGCTGAGCAGCCCTACGCCGCGGCCCTCGTGCCCGCGCAGGTAGAGCACCACCCCGCGGCCTTCGGCCGCGATCGCCGCCATGGCCGCCTCGAGCTGCGCGCCGCAGTCGCAGCGCAGCGAGCCGAACACATCCCCGGTCAGGCACTCCGAATGCAGCCGGGTCAGCACGTCGGCACCGTCGGCGACGTCGCCCAGGACGAGCGCCACGTACTCGGTGCCATCGATCTCGTGCCGGTATCCGTAGGCCTGCCACAGCCCGAAGGCGTTCGGCAGCCTGGTCTGAGCCTCGCGGGCGACCTGACGCTCGGTGCGCCGGCGATACTCGACGAGCTGCTCGATGGAGATCAAGGCCAGGTCGTGCGCGTCCGCAAACTCGCGCAGTTGCGGCAGCCGGGCCATGGTCCCGTCGTCGTTCACCACCTCGGCCAGGACACCCGCCTCCGGCAGCCCGGCCAGCCGGGCCAGGTCCACCGCGGCCTCGGTGTGTCCCGGCCTGCGCAGCACGCCGCCCTCGGCGTAGCGGAGCGGGAATATGTGCCCCGGGCGGACCAGATCCTGCGCGGTGGTGCTCGGGTCGACCAGGCAGGCGATGGTGGCGGCCCGGTCGGCCGCCGAGATGCCCGTGGTCACGCCCGCGCGGGCGTCCACGCTGAGCGTGAAGGCGGTGCGCATGTGCTCGGTGTTCTGGGAGGTCATCAGGGGCAGATGCAGTCGGTCGAGTTCGGCGCCGGGCAGCGGAACGCAGATCACGCCGCTGGTGTAGCGGATCATGAAGGCGAGCAGTTCGGGGGTCGCCATACTGGCGGCGATGATGATGTCGCCCTCGTTCTCCCGGTTGGCGTCGTCGACCACCACCACCGGGCGGCCTTCCGCGATGTCCTTGATCGCGCGATCGACGTCGTCGAATACCTGGTTCATGCGGATCCCTCCCCGCTGTGCCAGCCACGGGAGGACTCCCCTGGCGTCCCCGGCTGAAGCAGCCGCTCAACGTACTTCGCGATCACGTCGACCTCGAGATTGACGACGTCACCTGGCTGCCTGAGGCCCATGGTGGTGCGCTTGAGCGTCTCCGGGATGAGGCAGACCTCGAACCAGGACTCCTCGCCCCCCGGCGGCCCCAGTGCGGATACCGTGAGGCTGATCCCATCGACCGCAATCGATCCCTTGTGCACCACGTAGCGCGAGATACTGGCGGGAAGGCTGATCCGGACCTGGTCCCAGTGGGCGGCAGGCGACCGCGAGGTGATCGTGCCGGTGCCATCCACGTGGCCCTGCACCAGATGGCCGCCGAGGCGGTCGGCGAGGCGGACCGAGCGCTCCAGGTTGACCGGCGCTCCCGCCCTCAGCGCGCCGAGGCTGGACCGGTTCAGGGTCTCCGCCATGACATCCGCGCTGAAGGAACTGGGGTTCCCGTCCAGGATGCCGGTGACGGTCAGGCACACGCCGTTGACCGCGATCGACTCGCCTGGGGACACGCCGTCGGTGGACGCCCGGATGGTCAGCTGCGCGGCGTCACCGCGCTGCTCGATGTCGGCTACCTCGCCGAGTTCGGTCACGATCCCGGTGAACATCCGCGCTTGCCCTCCTCGAAGCCTTTGTGTCGCTCGGCTCCGGGGGTGGCGCGGGCACATGCGTACGCGCGTCGCGCGGCCGGCTTGCGCCGACCGCCTGCGTGCTGCCTCCCATCCGGACTTTAACCGTCGGTCCCGGGATTCCACCGGGTCAGCCGACCGCTGGCAGCGGACGGGTCGCGGACTGTCACCGCCGGTTCGGAGTTTCACCGACCCCGGAGCACGCTTTGCTCTTATAGCCAGTGTGCCACACGGGTTATTCCGCTCGGCAAGGGGCTTTCGGCCTGAACTGGTAGCCGACGCGGTGTTCGGTGACCATGCACTGAGCGTAAACCGGGCCGAGCTTGCGCCGGAGCCGCTGACGCCATGCCTCCCGGCGGCGTTCACCCGCATGAGGGAGCTACCTGACCAGCCCCGCCCCGAAGATGACCTCGGCCACCTACAAATCTGACGCGCACCGGCCGCTGGCTGGCATGGGCCGGGGTGTCGGCGGGACGGCATACCATCGACTGGTGGTGGTCAGGGCGGTCATTTTCGACTGGGGCGGGACGTTGACGCCGTGGCACTCCGTCGACCACGAGGAGCTGTGGCTGACGGTGTGCGCGCGGCACTACCCGGCGGCCGAGGCGGCCGCCACGGCGGCCGCGGCCCGCGCCGCGGAGATGGAGCTGTGGCGGCTGGCCGAGAGCGTCCAGCAGAGCTCGACCCTGGACGCCGTCTTCGAGCAGGCTGGGGTCACCGCCACGGCGGCCTTCCTGGCCAGCTACTACGAGGCATGGGACCCGCACACGTTCACCGACCCGGACGCGCCAGCGCTGCTGCGGGAACTGCGGCGGCGCGGCATCAAGATCGGCGTGCTGTCCAACACCATGTGGCCGCGCGCCGCCCACGAACGGATCTTCGTCAGGGACGAGATCCTCGACCTGATCGACGGGGCGGTCTACACCAGCGAGATCCCCTGGGTGAAGCCGCATCCGGAGGCCTTCCGCGCGGCGATGCGAGCCATCGGCGTGACCGATCCGGCCGAGTGCGTGTTCGTCGGCGACCGGCCCTACGACGACGTGCACGGCGCCAAGAGCGCGGGCATGCGCGCCGTCCTGGTGCCGAACTCCGACGTGCCCGCGTTCTCCGGCGCCGAGCCTGACGCGGTGATCTCGCGGCTGGCCGACTTCCTCGGCCACCTCGACCGCTGGTCGGCGTGACGAGCAAAAATCTTCTCGGGAAAAACGTTGGCGGATTCCCGTCCCGCGACTCCTATTTGTGGGAGCAAGTGGGGGCTGGCCGGATGCCGGGAACTCGCTACTTATGGGGGGGCGGGTTTCCGGCGCCCGGTCGGTTACAGCGATGACGACCTGAGACAAAAGCGACCGGATGTGGTGGCTACGAGCATTTGCGGTGTTACATAAGCACTATGCGCGACACCGAGGTGGTCGCGGCCGTCGTGGCGGGTAACCCTGACGGGTTGGCCGAGGCCGGCCGGCTAGTGCACTGAGCCGGTGCGCTTGAGGGTCCGGATGATCGGCGCGGTCTGGACCGAGCTCACGCCGGGCAGGGCGGCCAGCTCGCCGGTGAGGTACTCGTAGAGATGCCCCGTATCGCGGAAGACGGCGCTGGCCAGCAGGTTGGTCGGACCGGTCGTGGCGGCGGCGAACGGGATCTCGCGGTGGGAGGCGAGGGCGCGCCCCGTCTCGTCCAGCCTGCCCGGCTCGACCGAGAGCCAGAGCATTGTGAGCATGGTCCGGCAGGGCCAGGTCGGCCAGCTGCTCGCCAGCCTGCCGCCGGCCCGCCGGGGAGAGGTCGCGGCGGCCATCAAGGCCGCGTTCGCGGCCGGGCTGAACGACATCCTCTACGTGACGGCCGCCCTCGCGCTGGCCGGGGACGCGTCGGCGGGCGCGGACAGCGTCAGCACGGTTCGTTCGGCATAAATGGCCGAGGCGGTCCCCGGCGGTCCAGGCGGCGTGTGCGGTGGCGCGCTCGGCCTGGGCGCGGAGGGCCTGTACGGCGCGGGCGGGGTCGTCGGAGTCGTAGACAGCGGAGCCGGCCACGAACACGTCCGCGCCGGCTTCGGCGCAGCGCTCGATAGTTCCCTCGTGCACCCCGCCGTCGACCTGCAGCCAGATCTCGGCCCCGCGCTCGGCCACCAGGGACCGGGCCCGGCGCAGTTTCGGGAGCACGATGTCGAGGAAGTGCTGGCCGCCGAAGCCCGGCTCCACGGTCATCAGCAACAGCATGTCGATCTCGGGTAGCAGGTCCGCGTACGGTTCTATCGCGGTGCCCGGGTTGACGGCCAGCCCGGCCCGGGCACCCGCGGCGCGGATGGTGCGCAAGGTACGGACCGGGGCGCGGGTCGCCTCGGCGTGGATCGTGACGTTGCGCGCGCCCGCCTCGGCGTACTCCGGCGCCCACCGGTCCGGCTCCTCGATCATGAGATGACAGTCGAGGGGCAGCGAGGCGTGCTTGAGCAGCGCCTCTACCACGGGCAGGCCCAGGGTCAGGTTCGGCACGAAATGATTGTCCATGACATCCACGTGCAGCCAGTCGGCGGCGCCTGCCACCGCGGCGGCCTCGTCGGCGAGCCGGGCAAAGTCCGCGGACAGGATGCTCGGCGAGATCTGAACGGCCACAGCCCCGAGTGTAGATTGCCTGGGTGCGGCTCAGCTCCCCGCTCGGGGATAGGGGCCGGGGGCGCAGGCCGATAGGGCGTGACGGCGCGCCGGAGGCGGAATGTCGGATCGTTAGGGTACAGTTCGATACTGAGTTCGACACGGATTTGGATTGAGCTGGAGGGTGCTCATGCCGTCAGAACCGCCCAGCGCGCTGCTCGACCGGGTGCGCAAGCTGCTGGCGAAGGCCGAGGCCGAAGGGGTGACTCCGCCCGAGGCCGAGGCGCTGACCGCGAAAGCGGCCGAGTTGATGGCCCGCTACGGCATCGACCGGGCGCGGCTGGCCGCGTCCCGCCCCGATACCGACCGGCCAGGCAGCCGCATCATCGATATCGACAACCCCTGGGCCCAGGTCCGGGCGCATCTGCTGGCCGGGCTGGCCGGCGCCATGCGATGCCAGTGCGTCCTGCTGCACACCAGCGGGCCGGGTACCCGCATCCACGTGTTCGGCTATACCTCGGATCTCGAGCGGGCCGACATCCTGTACACCTCGCTGCTGCTGCAGATGGCGCGCGGGCTGGCCGCCGCCGCCGTTCCCGTCGGGGTCCGCAGCCCGCGGGCGTGGCGGCGAAGCTGGCTGCTCGGCTTCGTCACTGCGGTCATTACCCGGGTGCGCTCCGCCGAGGACCGCGCCGCCATGAGCGCCGACGGCGAGGAGCATTCCGGGCCGAGCACGGCGCTGGTCCTGGCCGACCGGGCCGTGGTCATCCGGCGCCAGGTGGAACAGGCGTATCCCGTGACCCGGAAGACCCGCATCACCTACAGCGGCCGGGGTTACAGCGCCGGCTACGCCCAGGGCCAGCGGGCCGACATCGGGAACGCCCGGCTGGGCCGGGCCAGGGCGCTCAACCGCGCCTGAGCAGCGACTCACCCGCGAGCCAAAGGGCGCCGCCGCCGACTGGACTGAGGAGCGACAAAGGAGCGACAAGGGAAGGAGGCGGGTCAAGAGGCGCCCGGAGGGGAGCGGGACAGCACTGCGAGGAAGATAGCGTCTGTGCCGTGGCGGTGCGGCCAGAACTGGGCGAATCTGGGATCGGAGGCGTGCAGGCCGGGGACCTCGGCGAGCACCGCGGGGGCGTCGAGGATGGTGACGTCGCCGCGGCGGCCGGCCACGTCGGTGACCACGTCGCGGGTCTCGGCCAGGTGCGGGGAGCAGGTCACGTAGGCGATGACGCCGCCGGGCCGGGCCGAATCGATCGCCGCGTTCAGCAGCGCGCGCTGGGTGACGGCCAGGCCTGGCACGTCATCCGGGGTCTTGCGCCACCGGGCTTCGGGCCGACGGCGCAGCGAGCCGAGGTTGGAGCAGGGGACGTCGGCCAGCACGCGGTCGAACGTCCCGGGCCGCCAGGGGACGCGCAGCCCGTCGGCGGCGATCACGGCCGGGGTGAGCCCGGCGCGACGCAGGGCGTCCCGGACCCGGCCGGCCCGGTGCGGGCGGACGTCGGAGGCGACCAGGCGGGCACCGCGCTTTGCGGCAAGCCCGGCCAGCAGCCGGGCCTTGCCGCCGGGGCCCGCGCACAGGTCGAGCCAGAGGCGCTCCCCGGCGGCGCCGGGAAGGTCTGGCGGGGCTGGGGTTACGCGAGCGAGCGCGAGCGCGGCGAGCTGGCTGGCTTCGTCCTGGACGGCGGCCTGGCCGCTGGCCACGAAGGAGGCCGGGTCGCCGGCGGCCAGCCGCAGGCCGTAGGGCGACCAGCGGGTCGGGGTGGCATCCGGCGGGGCGGGATCTTCGCCGTCGGCGCCCCGGGGCTCAGCGCCCAGGGGCTCGGCGGCCCGGCCGGGGGTGACGGCGAGGGTCACCGCTGGCCGGAGGTTGCCGGCCGCGAGGGTGTCCTCGAGTTCGGCGACGCCGGCTTCACCCAGCGCGTCGCGGAACGCTTCGACGACCCAGCGGGGGTAGCTGTAACGGACGGCGAGATGGCCGACCAGGTCGCGGTCCCGGCGGGGGGCGACGATCCCGGTCCAGGCGTCCAGGTCACGGGTGGCGACCCGGCGGAGCACGGCGTTGACGAAGCCTGAGGGACGCGGACCGCACACGTCCTTGGCCAGGTCGACCGAGGTCGCGACGGCGGCATGGTGACCGACCCGGGTAGCCAGGAGCTGGTGGGCACCGAGCCGCAAGACGTCGCGGACCGGCGGGTCCAGGTCGTCGCGGTCAGTGCAGGCGGCCAGGATCGCGTCGTAGGTGCCGCGGCCGCGCAGGGTGCCGTAGGTGAGTTCGGTGGCGAAGGCCGCGTCCCGGCCGGTCAGGCCGCGTTCGGCCAGCAGGGCGGGCAGCAGCAGATTGGCGTAGGCGTCCCGGTCCGCGACCGCGCGCAGGACGTCGTAGGCCGCGCGGCGGGCCGGATCGGCGCGGCGCCGGCCGGACTCGGGACGGCGGGCGGCATCTGCGCGGCGCCGGCCGGCGCGGGGAGATCCCCCGGCTCGCGACCGGGGATGTGATCTGCGCTCGGCCATGTCAGCCGAGCCGCACGGGACCGCGGGAGCGCAGGCCGCGGGCCCAGTCCGCGGCCAGCATCCGGCGCTTGCCCTCGGCCTGCACCTCGCCAAGGCTCACCGGGCGCGAGCCAGTGCCGACGAATACGTGGTGCTTGGTGGCCAGCACTTCACCGGGCGCCAGGTCCTGCGCACCGGCCGTCGGGCCCGGGCCGTCCAGCGAGACCGGCCACAGCTTCAGCCGGGCGCCGTCGTGCTCGGTCCACGCCCCGGGCTCGGGCGTGCAGGCGCGGATCAGCCGGTCCACCACGTGCGCGGGCAGCTTCCAGTCCACCCGCGCGTCGGCCGGGGTGATCTTCGGCGCGAAGCTCACGCCCTCGGCTGGCTGCGGGATGGTCTCCAACGTTCCCGCCTCGATCCCGTCCAGGGTGGCGACGAGCAGCCGCGCGCCGGAGTGCGCCAGGCGGTCCAGCAGGTCGCCACTCGTGTCGGCGGGCCGGATCGGCTCGGTCAGCACCCCGTACACCGGGCCGGCGTCCAGCTCGGCCACCACCCGGAACACGGTGGCGCCGGTCACATCGTCGCCGTGCATGATGGCGTGCTGCACCGGAGCGGCACCGCGCCAGGCGGGCAGCACCGAGAAGTGCAGGTTGACCCACCCATGGGCAGGCACGTCCAGGGCGGCCTGCGGGATCAGCGCGCCGTAGGCGACCATCGGGACGCAGTCCGGGGCGATCTGGCGCAGCCGTTCGAGGAACTGCGGATCCCGGGCCCGGGCCGGCGCGAGCACCTCCAGGCCGGCCTCGATGGCCCGCCGGGCCACCGGGCTCGACTCGACGTGGCGGCCGCGGCCGGCCGGCGCGTCGGGACGGGTCAGCACCGCGGCGACCTCGTGCCGGGAGGCCAGCACCGCGTCGAATGTCGGCACCGCTGTCTGCGGGGTACCCGCGAACACCAAGCGCATCGGCTACAGAGCCCGCCCGAACGTCTCGTGCGGGGACACCCTCACCTGGGGAATGGGGTCGCCCCACCATTCGGCCTCGCGGATGGCCTTCATGGCCAGCTTGCGCTGGGCCGGGTCCATCCGGTCGATGAACAAGATGCCGTCCAGATGGTCGGTCTCGTGCTGGATGCAGCGAGCCAGCAGCTCAGTGCCCTGGATCGTCACCGGGTCCCCGTACATGTTGAAGCCCTTGGCCACCACCCCGTAGGCCCGCTTGACCGGGTAGGCCAGGCCGGGGAACGACAGGCAGCCCTCGTCGTCCTCGTCCTCCTCCTCGGACAGGTCGAGAGACGGGTTGATCAGGTGGCCCGGCTCGTCGGAGTCCACGTGGTAGGTGAACACCCGCAGCCCGACCCCGATCTGCGGCGCGGCCAGACCGACCCCGGGCGCGTCCAGCATGGTGTCCGTGAGGTCCTTGACCAGCCTGCGCAGCTCGGCGTCGAAGTCACGCACCGGTTCGGCCGGCGTGCGCAGCACCGGGTCACCGAAAAGACGTATCGGCTTGACGCTCACGGAACCTCCTGGACGCATGTAATGCCGCCAGTTTAGCCGTCAGGCGACCTCGCCCGGGTCGAGCTGGACGCGCACGCTGGTGCCGTCCTTGCGCGCGCTCCGGGCCGCCTGCGCGGCATGCAGCGCCCGGGCCAGGGCCAGGCCGTCGGCGCGGGGAATCCTGATCAGCGCGCGTTCGGCCGACTCGGCATCGTGGTCCGCGCCGTCCGGTTCGGCCGGGACCGGCCCGAGGACTTCGGCCTGGGCGGGGAGCCCGGCCGAGCCGACGAATTCCGATATCGCCGCGGACGAGCCGGTGATGGCCGCCATCCGCACGGCGGGCGGGAAGGCGAGCTGGGCCCGTTCGGCCAGTTCCCGTTCGGCGAAACCGGCCGGGTCCCAGCGGACCAGGGCCTGTACCGCAGGAAGCGAGACCTCGGCCAGCACCACCACCGGCCCGGCGGGCCGGACCAGGGCGGCGGCGTTCAGCCACCGGCGCAGCGTCTCCTCGGCGGCGCGCAGGCTCGGCCGGCCGAGCAGCGCCCAGCCGTCCAGAAGCAGCGCGGCGGCGTAACCATTCGCCGCCACCGGCTCCGCCCCCGGGGTGGCGATGACCAGGGCCGGCTCGGCGGGCACCTCGGCCAGCACGTGCTGGCCGCCCGAGGTGCGCACCGGCACCCCGGGAAACGCGCGGCCCAGCTCCTCCGCGGTCCGTGTCGCGCCGGTGACCACCGCGCGCAGGCGGCCAGAGCCGCACTGCGCGCAGGTCCAGTCGGCCGCCAGCGCGCCGCACCACCGGCAGCCAGGCACCTCGTTCGAGCCGCCGATCTGCAGCGGCCCGCCGCATGCGGGACAGCGGGCCCGGGTCCGGCACCGGCCGCAGGCGATCGCGGCGAGGTACCCGCGGCGGGGCACCTGGACCAGGACCGGCCCGGCGTTCCGCGCGTCGCCGCTCCGGGTGTCGCCGGCCAGGGCGGCGCGGGCGGAGCGCAGGGCCAGGCTCGGCAGGCGGGCGGTCATCGCGGCGGCGTCCCTGGCCAGTTCGGCCTCGTCCGGCGCGGCCCGGACCCGCGGCGCGATCTGGCGCAGAACCTCCGGCCGGCCGACCAGCGGCTTGGCCCATCCGGCCACGACCAGCTGGGTCATCTCGGCGGTCCGGGCGAACCCGCCGATCAGGGCGGCCGCGCCGGACCGGTGCGCACGCAGGGCCAGCACCTCGCGGGCGTTCGGGTACGGGGCCCGGGGCTCGGCGTGCAGGTCGTCGCCGTCGTCCCACAGGACCACGAGGCCTAGGTCACGGACCGGCGCGAACATCGCGGACCGGGTGCCGGCCGCGACTCGCACCGTCCCCCGGAGCACGGCCAGCCAACGGCGGTAGCGTTCGGCCGGGCCGAGGTCGGCGGTCAGGCAGACGTGGCCCCGTTCGTTTCCTTGGTTCACGGCGGTAAGCGCCGCGTCCACGCGGGCCAGGTCGCGGGCGTCGGGCACGACGATGACCACACCGCGGCCGGCGGCCGCCGTGGTCGCGGCGGCTGTAGCGATCTCGGTCGGCCACTCGGGACCGGGCAGGGCCGACCAGGCCGCCCGGACCGGACGGCCCTCGGCCAGCGCGGCGAGGAACGCCTCCCCGGCCGGGTACCTGGCCCACGAGCCGGGTGCGGGCCTGGGAGGCTGGGAGGCGTCCGAGGGCGGGGAGGCGGGAGCGGCGGTGGCGTCGCGTTCGGCGGTAGCGTGGCGGGGCGGGATGGCCAGCCGGAGCACGTCGGCCAGCGTGCCCGCGTATCGGTCGGCGACCGTCCGGGCCAGGTCGAAGATCTCCGGCGTGAGCACGGGCTCCGGGGAGATCACCCGTTCCAGCCGGGCGAGCCGGCCCTGGTGCTCGCTGGTCTGGATCCGGTCCAGCAGGTAACCGTCGACTAGCTGCCCGGCGAACCGGACCCGGACCCGGCAGCCGGGCACGGCCGTGGCGTCCATGCTGGCCGGGACCAGGTAATCGAAGGGCCGGTCGAGGTGCGCAAGCGAGATGTCGACCGCCACCCTGGCGACCGGCAGCCGCTCGCTGACCGCCTGCTCCTTCGCCACGGTTCCGTCCTACCAGAACACGGGCGATGCTGGCGTTCGGGCGGGGATTTCCATGATCATGAAGCTTTTTACCCCAGAAGACGGGGCCAAGGTCTTCGTGATCATGAAGCTCGTATGTGTGTTCGGTCAACTCAGGTGGCCGCAGAAGCGGCTTGTGCGCGGTTTCACTAATCTCTCGCGCGGGAGCGTGGCAGGACGCGGGCCAGGGTGAGCGATGTCATCTGGGTGAGCGGGGAGCCGTGGTCACGGCGAAGTCGACGAGTTCGGCCGGGTACCCGCGGCGCGAGGACGCGTAGAGCTGCGCCACGCCGTCGAACAGGGTCCGCTGGTAGCGCCGCCTGCCGCGCTCGTGTTCGGTCTCTGACTCCACGACGACAGTCTGGCAGTAAGCGGCTAACAGGCGCTGGCCAGGTCACCAGCTCGGACCGCCAGAACGGTCCGGGCTGCACGAACCACGCTTCGTTCGGCAGAAAATCAGATGCCGACGGCGGCGCGGAGCTGGTCGGCGCGGTCGACCCGCTCCCAGGAGAAGTCGGGCTCGGTGCGGCCGAAGTGCCCGTACGCGGCGGTCTGGGCGTAGATCGGACGCAGCAGGTCCAGGGCGTAGATGATGGCCCGCGGCCGCAGGTCGAAGATCTTGAGGACCGCATCCTGGATCCGTTCCACCGGCACCTTCTCCGTGCCGAAGCACTCGACGAACAGCCCGACCGGTACCGCCTTGCCGATCGCGTAGGCCACCTGGGCCTCGCACCGGTCGGCCAGGCCCGCGGCGACGACGTTCTTGGCCACCCAGCGCATCGCGTAGGCCGCGCTGCGGTCGACCTTCGACGGGTCCTTGCCCGAGAAGGCGCCTCCCCCATGCCGGGCCATGCCGCCGTAGGTGTCAATGATGATCTTCCGCCCGGTCAGCCCGGCATCCCCCATGGGACCGCCGATCTCGAACCGGCCGGTCGGGTTGACCAGCAGCCGGAAGCCGTCGCAGTCGATCTGCGCGTCAGCCAGCACGGGTTCGACCACGTAATCCCGGATGTCGGGGGTAAGCAGTTCCTTGAGGTTGATGTCCGGCGCGTGCTGCGTGGAGACCACCACGGTGTCCAGCCGGACCGGCTTGTCGCCGACGTACTCGATGGTCACCTGGGTCTTGCCGTCCGGGCGCAGGTACGGCACGGTGCCCGCGCGGCGGACCTCGGCCAGCTGCCGGGCGAGCTTGTGCGCGAGCATGATCGGCAGCGGCATCAGCTCAGGCGTCTCACGGCACGCATAGCCGAACATGAGTCCCTGGTCGCCCGCGCCCTGCCGGTCAAAGTCGTCGGTCCCCTCGCCCTCGCGGTACTCGAAAGCGTCGTTGACCCCCTGGGCGATGTCCGGCGACTGGGAGCCGATCGAGACCGACACGCCGCAGGACGCCCCGTCGTATCCCTTGGCCGAGGAGTCATAGCCGATCTCGAGGATCTTGTCCCTGATGATGCCCGGAATGTCGACATAGGTCTGAGTGGTGACCTCGCCGGCCACGTGCACCTGGCCCGTCGTGATGAGGGTTTCCACCGCGACCCGGCTGCCCGGATCGTCCTTGATCATGGCATCAAGGATGGCGTCACTGATCTGATCGGCCATCTTGTCGGGATGACCCTCGGTCACCGACTCGGAAGTAAACAGGCGACGCACCACGTTCGTTTTCCCCTCCTAGGACCCGGGCAACTGCGGCGATTCTATCCGGAGTCTGCGAGCTGATGGTTTGCTTCGGATCGGCCGCCGCTGAGGATTTGACGCGGCGCGGTCACTCTAGGTTGACCGCCACCAGATCCCAGACCACGTTGGCGAGCGCTTCCTTGGGCCCGCGCGGTATGGCGGTTGCTGTCCCGTCGGCGCCGTAGACGACCGCCTCGTTGTCGGGCGTCCCGAAACCAAGCCCGTTCCCCACCGGGTTGACCACCAGCAGGTCACAGCCCTTGCGGGCGAGCTTGGCCCGGGCCGCTTGCTCGGAGGTGTCCGTCTCGGCCGCGAACCCGACCAGGACCGGGCGCTTCCGGCCGGGGCCGCGCTGGACGGCCAGCCCGGCCAGGATGTCTGGGTTCTCGACGAGACGCAGCGGCTCCGGCGGCTGACCGTCCTTCTTGATCTTCGCCCCGCTCCGCGTCTCGGGGCGGTAATCGGCCACCGCGGCGGCCATCACCACCACGTCCGCGCCCGTGGCGGCGGCCATGACGGCGTTCCGCAGCTCCCGGGCCGAGATGACCCGGGTCACCTTGACCCCGGCCGGGTCGGGCAGCGAGACGTTGGCCGCGATCACGGTCACCTCGGCCCCCCGGGCGACGGCGGTCCGGGCGAGCGCGTAGCCCTGCGTCCCGGTGGACCAGTTGCCGATGAACCGCACCGGATCGATCTCTTCCCGTGTGCCGCCGGCGGATACGACCACGCGACGGCCGGCCAGGTCGCCGGGGCCCCCTTGGCGGGCGTTTCCGAGCAGCTGGACCGCCACCGTGAAGATCTCCGGCGGTTCGGGCAGGCGGCCCGCGCCGCTGTCCGCCCCGGTGAGACGGCCGACCGCGGGCTCGAGCACGACGGCGCCGCGGCTGCGCAGCAGGGCCACATTCGCCTGGGTGGCCGGGTGCTCCCACATCTCGGTATGCATGGCGGGCGCGTACAGCACCGGGCACCTGGCGGTCAGCAGCGTGGCGGTCAGCAGGTCATCGGCCATCCCGGCCGCGGCCCGGGCCAGCAGGTCGGCGGAGGCGGGGGCGACCAGGACCAGGTCGGCCGACTGGCCGAGCCGGACGTGGGGTACCTCGGACACGCCCGTCCACACGTCGGTGGTGACGGGTTCACCGGACAGCGCCGCCCACGTCGCCTCGCCGACGAACCGGAGGGCGTCGGGGGTAGGCACGACCCGGACGCGGTACCCGGATTCGGTCAGCAGCCGGAGCAGCTCGCAGGCCTTGTACGCCGCGATGCCCGCGCCGACGCCGAGGATGACGCGCGCGGGCATGCCTGGGTCTTCGTGCTAGTGCCGGATCAGGACTCGGCGGACTCGACGTTGAGCAGCCGCTCCTTGATCTCACGAAGCGAGATGGACAGCGGCTTCTCCTGGCTGCGCGTCTCGACCAGCGGGCCGACGTACTCGAGCAGCCCCTCGCCGAGCTGCGAGTAATAGGCGTTGATCTGCCGCGCACGCTTCGCGGCCATGATCACCAGCCGGTACTTGCTGTCGACGACGTTGAGAAGTTCGTCGATCGGCGGGTTGATGATGCCGTCGGCGACCTGTGTCCCTGCCACGTTCTGCCTTCCGCTGCCTTCACTGTCTTTGAAGATCCGCTGTCTTTGAAGATCCGCTGCCTTTTGGAGTAAGGCACACTGCTCCGTCAAGGCTATCAGCTGCCGGCACACGTCCGGGACGGACGTGTTCACCAGCGTGATGTCGAACTCCTCGGCCGCCGCGAGCTCCTCCTCGGCGGCCGCGAGCCGACGCGCCAGCACCGCAGGCGATTCGGTGCCGCGACCGGTGAGCCTGCGGACGAGTTCGTCCCAGGACGGCGGGGCGAGGAACACCAGCCGGGCATCCGGCGCGGCCCGCCTGACCTGCCGCGCTCCGGCCACGTCGATCTCCAGCAGGCAGGCCGCGCCCGCCTCCAGCTTCTGGGCGAGAGGAGCTCGCGGCGTACCGTACCGGTGGCCGGCGAACTGTGCCCACTCCAGCAGAGCTCCGCCGGCGACCAGGCGGTCGAACTCGTCGTCATCGACAAAGTGATATTCGCGGCCGTCTGCTTCCCCCGGCCGCGGCCGACGTGTCGTGACCGACACGGAAATCCAGATATCGGGACAAATCCTGCGGAGTTCGGCGACGACCGTGCTCTTCCCGACCCCGGAGGGCCCGGAGAGCACGGTCAGCCGCGAATGCACCGGGGTCGCGACCGCGGCTCCGCCAGGACGTGGCTCGTGTCTGCCGCCCGGTTCAGATATCGGCACCGAACTCTTGCTCAAGCGCGGAGCGCTGGTTGGTACCCAGCCCGCGCACGCGACGCGATTCGGCTATGCCCAGTCTTTCCATGATCTGCTTTGCCCGCACCTTGCCTACGCCAGGCAGGGACTCAAGCAGAGCCGAGACCTTCATCTTGCCAATCACGTCATCAGTCGCGCCTTCCTTGATGACGTCAGTCAGGGTCGTCGCCCCGCGCTTGAGGCGATTCTTCACCTCGGCGCGTTCTTTGCGTGCGCGGGCAGCCTTCTCCAGTGCCGCCGCACGTTCTTCAGGAGTGAGGGGAGGAAGAGCCACTCGGGGTCACCTCGGGTTTCGTCGGAAAAAGGTTTGTCGGGAGGGGAAACTACGTGATTGCCTACCCTTTCGGCAACGCAAACCTCCGTTTACGTCATTACAAATTGAAATATATTACTCAGTGTAAGCATCTCAATACTTAGAGTTATCATTATCCGGCCCGGGCCTCAGCTAGGGGTCTCACCGGGCGATATTCGGTGGTCAAGCTGCAAGACACCAGCGTATGCCATCGGAGTCTGGCCAGTTGACCTCCCTCCCGGCGCGTCGCGGATTCGTCGCATATATCCGTACCCAGCGCGCGACGGGCACGGCTTCCCCGGTCTTCGCTCCCCCGGTCCTCGGAGGCGCCACGGAGAATATCCGCGCCAGCCGAACCCGGCCCGCTCCCCGGATCTTCGCCTCGACTCACGACGACTTGCGCTCGCTTCTATCCCGAATTATCACTACTTGAGATGCTCCTGTGATATCTGATTACTTACGGGGCTGAAGAGCTCTTGGTGCCGTCGGCCGCGTTTGGCCCCACCTGCCCCTTGTAGACCTATGTGGGCGCTTGAAACCCCATGTCGCCCCATCTGAGCCCATCTGGGCCCGCTGAGCTTCCTGACATCCTACTCGTTGTGTAAGCTGAACGTCACCACAGGTCACGCAATGTCGTTCCGGAGTTTCCCGTCGGCGGTTCCTGGCTGCCGCGGGTCCTTGCTTCCCGGCTGCCCCGGTTCCTGGCTGCCGCGGGTCCTTGCTTCCCGGCTGCCCCGGTTCCCGGCTGCCCCGGATCCCGCGTCCCGCCCCGCCGCGGTTCAGACCGGATCACGGGCGACGGCGACCCGCCGGAGCGACGCGGCAATGGCCGCCGCGGCCGCGCCGGGATCCGGCGCGCTGGTGATCGGCCGACCGATCACCAGCAGGTCCGCGCCGGCCAGCACGGCCTCCTCCGGCGTCGCCACCCGCGCCTGATCGTGGGTCTCGGCGCCGGCCGGCCGTACCCCGGGCGTGATCAGCGTCACATCAGGGCCGACCTCCGACCGGACCGCGGAGACCTCACGCGGTGAGCAGACCAGGCCCTGGGCGCCCGCCTCCACCGAGAGGGCCGCCAGCCGCAGTACCACGTCGGGCACCGAGCCGGACATCCCGATCCGGCCCAGGTCATCGTCACCCAGCGAGGTGAGCAGGGTAACCGCCGCGACCATCGTGCCCGGCGCGGCCTCGACGGCCGCGCGGATGACATCGTGGCCGCCGGCCGCGTGAACGGTGAGCACGTCGGGGCGGAGCCGGGACACCGCCCGCGCCGCCCCGGCCACCGTGGCCGGGATGTCATGCAGCTTGAGGTCGAGGAACACCGCCACGCGGCTGGCGCCGCGCACCGTCGCCACCACCTGCGGCCCGTAGCGCAGGTAGAGCTCCAGACCGACCTTGACCGTGCTCACGTGGGGCGTCACCATCGCCGCCCACCGCGCAGCGGTCTCCAAATCGGGGGCGTCGAGCGCGACGGCCACCGGCGCCGGCTTACTCACGGTTACTCCTCTCACCTAGTATCGTACTATGCGTTAATGTGATCGCTAACATTCCGTCTCCTACACCTGCCGGGGCCTGTTCACCAGCGAGCCGCGGGTCCGGCCGTGAGCCCCATGAGCCTGCCCAATGACGTCGGCGACCTGATCCGCACCGAGGGCGGCCAGTTCTTCCTCGAGTTCCCGCGCGACGCGCGAGCACGCCGACGGGTCATGCACGATCGCGGTGCCAACTCCCACCATCCAAGCACCCGCGAGCAGCAGTTCGAGCGCATCCCGCCCGGTCCGCACGCCGCCCGTCCCGATGATCGGCACATCCGGGAACGCCTCGGCTACCTGCCAGATGCACCGCACGGCCACCGGCCGGACGGCCGGGCCGGACAGGCCGCCGTATGCGCCGGCCAGCGCCGGCCGCAGGCGTACGGGATCGATGGCCATGCCGAGCAGCACGTTGATCAGCGACAGGCCGTCCGCACCGGCCACGACACACGCACCGGCCACGGCCACGATGTCGGTCACATCCGGCGACAGCTTGGCGAACACCGGTATGTCGGGCCGGAGACTGCCGCGCACCGCGGCGACGACTGACCCGGCGGTCACGGGGTCGAGAGCGAACAGCCGCCCGGCGTCTTCGGCGTTGGGGCAGGAGAGGTTGATCTCGACCGCGGACACACCCGCCGCGTCGGACAGCCTGGAGGCCAGTGCGCCGTATTCACGGACGGTCTGGCCCGCGATGGAGACCACGACCCGTGCGCCGTGGGACAGCAGCCACGGCAGGTCACGCTGCAGAAACGCGTCGATGCCCGGGCCTTGAAGGCCAACCGAGTTCAGCAGCCCGCTCGGCGTCTCGGCCAGCCGGGGCGCGGGGTTCCCGGTCCGCGGCTCGGTCATGATCGACTTGCTGATGATCGCCCCGACCCGGGCCACGTCGAGGAACTGGGCCAGCTCGCGGCCCGCGCCCGCGCAGCCTGCCGCGGCGAGAACCGGATTGGGCAGCTCAACCTGCCCGAGTTTGGCCCGCATATCAGCCGGCATGGAGATGGCCTTCGGCCCTGGGTTTCCAGCCGGGCGCGCCGAGCGCGTCGAACGGGATCGTGCCCACGTCGTCCCAGCGGACCAGGTCGGCGCGGAAAACCGGGCCGTCCACGCAGGCGCGCACGATCCGGGTGATCCCGTCGGTCCCGGTCACGGGCAGCACGCAGCCCATGCAGACCCCGATCCCGCAGGCCATGGGTACGTCCACCGAGGCCTGCACCGGGATCGCGTACCGGGTGGCCTGCGCGGTCACGTCCCGCAGCACGGGCACCGGCGCGGACGCGTAGATCACCTCGGTGCGCGCCTCGCGGATGACCTGCTCCAGCATGGCGGTCACCGGGCCCCGGGCGCCAAGCGAGCCGTCGGCGGTGGTAATCGTGGCGCTTCGCCCGGACCGCCGGGCGGTCAGCGCGCCGAAGACCCGGTCCGCGCTCTGGCCGCCGAGCAGGAAGTCGACGCTGGAGCCGCGGGCGGTCAGCTTACCGGCCAGGGCGAACAACGGCGCGCTGCCGTAGCCGACGCCGAGCAGCAGGCAGCGGGATGGGTTCTTCGGCACCGGGAACGGCCGGCCCAGCGGGCCCACGACGTCCAGGGAGTCCCTGGCCCGAAGCGCGGCCAGCCACCGGGTGCCCGGTCCCAGGGCCTCGAATATGAACTCCACCGTACCGCCGTGATCGGGACGGACGTCGTGCACGACGAAGGCCCGCCGCCCGAGCATCGACGTCTCGGGGCCGCCGACGGCCACGGTAACGAACTGGCCAGGCCGGAACCTGCCCGCGATGGCCGGTGCGACCAGGGTCAGCGCGTGATAGGCATCCACGCGGCGCAGGGTCAGCACGGTGGCCCGGACCTGGACCGGCCCCGCGCCCGCCTCAGTCACGGAGCCTCACTCACGGTGCGCGCGTAGCAGCGCGGCGTGCTCCTGCAGCGACCGCACGCCGATCTCGCCGCGGATGATGGCCTCGATGCCCTGCACCGCCGCGGCGAGGCCGGCTGCCGTAGTCACGCACGGGACGCCGCGGCGGACCGCGGCGGTACGGATCTCGTAGCCGTCGAGCCGAGGGCCGGACTGCCCGGGACTGCCGAACGGCGTGTTCACGATCAGGTCCACCTCACCAGCGAGAATCCGCGTCACCACGGTCGGCTCGCCATCGGGCGCCGGGCCGTCGCCGTGCTTTCGCACGATCTTGGCACGAACCCCGTTACGCCGCAGCACCTCCGCGGTTCCCTGCGTGGCCCAGATCTCGAAGCCCAGGTCGGCGAGGCGCTTGACCGGGAAGATCATGGATCGCTTGTCCCGGTTCGCGACCGATACGAACACCCGGCCCTTCACCGGCAGCGATCCGTACACCGCGGCCTGGGATTTCGCGTACGCGGTGCCGAACATCGCGTCGATCCCCATCACCTCGCCGGTGGAGCGCATCTCCGGGCTGAGCACGGTGTCCACGCCCTGGCCAGCCGGGTCGCGGAACCGCCCGAACGGCAGCACCGCCTCCTTGACCGCGACCGGCGCGTCCAGCGGGAGCTCGCCGCCGTCGCCGTGCGCCTGCAGCATGCCCTCCGCCCGGAGTTCGGCGATGGCGCTGCCCAGCATGATCCGCGCGGCGGCCTTGGCCAGCGGGACCGCGGTGGCCTTGGAGACGAACGGCACCGTACGGGAAGCGCGCGGATTGGCTTCGAGCACGTAGAGCACTCCCCCGGCCATCGCGTACTGGACGTTCAGCAGGCCGCGCACGCCCACCCCCTTGGCGATCGCTTCGGTGGCCGCGCGGATCTGGGCGATGTCGCCGTGCCCGACGGTGATCGGCGGCAGCGCGCAGGCCGAGTCGCCGGAATGGATGCCGGCCTCCTCGATGTGCTCCATCACGCCGCCGAGGTACAGCTCGGACCCGTCGTAGAGCGCGTCGACGTCGATCTCGATCGCGTCGTCGAGGAACCGGTCGATCAGCACCGGGTGGCCAGGGCTGACATCGGCCGCCCGGGTCACGTAGGACCGGAGCGTGGCGTCGTCGTAGACGATCTCCATACCGCGCCCGCCCAGCACGTACGAGGGCCGGACCAGCACCGGGTAGCCGACCTCGCGCGCGATGCTGGCCGCTTCGTGGGCTGTCGTGGCCGTGCCGTATCGCGGCGCGGTAAGCCCCGCCCGGTTCAGGACCTGCGCGAACGCGGCACGGTCCTCGGCCAGGTGGATGGCCTCCGGCGAGGTGCCCACGACCGGGACGCGGGCAGCCTCGAGCGCCCGGGCCAGGCCCAGCGGAGTCTGCCCGCCGAGCTGCACGATGACGCCCTTGACCGTTCCGGTGGCTTGCTCCGCCCGGACCACCTCGAGGACGTCCTCCAGGGTGAGCGGCTCGAAGTAGAGCCGGTCCGAGGTGTCGTAGTCGGTGGAGACCGTCTCCGGGTTGCAGTTGACCATGACGGTCTCGTAGCCGGCTGCGGTGAGCGCGAAGGACGCGTGCACGCAGGCGTAGTCGAACTCGATGCCCTGGCCGATGCGGTTCGGCCCGCTGCCCAGGATGATCACCTTGGGTTTACCGCCCGGGGGGACCTCGGTCTCGTCGTCGTAGGTGGAGTACAGGTACGGGGTGCGGGCCGCGAACTCCGCGGCGCAGGTATCGACCGCGTGGTACACGGGGCGCACGCCGAGACCCCAGCGGATCTCGCGGATCACGGTCTCGGTGGTGCCGCGGAGCTCGGCGATCTGCGCGTCGGAGAAGCCGTTCTGCTTGGCCGTGCGCAGGGTCTCCGCGTCGAGGGCCAGCGCCTGCCTGACGTGCTCGGCGATCTGGTTGATGTGCTCGATCTGCTCGATGAACCAGGGATCGATGCCGGTCCTTGTGGCGATATCCGCCGGGCTGGCGCCGGCGCGCAGCGCCCGGTGGATGGTGTTCAGGCGGCCGTCGTGGGGGGTGCCGACCGCACGCAGCAGGCGGTCCGCATCGGCTTCTGGTTCTTCCTTGAAGCCGAACGGTCCGTGGTTACTCTCCAGCGACCGGAGCGCTTTCTGCAGCGCCTCGGGGAAGCTCCGGCCGATGGCCATGGCCTCCCCGACGCTCTTCATGTGGGTGGTGAGCGTGGTGTCGGCGCCGGGGAACTTCTCGAACGCGAACCGCGGCACCTTGACCACCACGTAGTCGAGCGCGGGCTCGAAGCTGGCCGGCGTCTGGCCGGTGATGTCGTTCGGGATCTCGTCCAGGGTGTAGCCGATGGCCAGCCGCGCGGCGATCTTCGCGATGGGGAAGCCGGTGGCCTTCGAGGCGAGCGCGCTGCTCCGCGAGACCCGGGGGTTCATCTCGATCACGACCATCCGGCCGGTACGCGGCTCGACGGCGAACTGGATGTTGCAGCCTCCGGTATCCACGCCGACCGCGCGCATGATGGCGATCGCCGTGTCGCGCATCCGCTGGTACTCGCGGTCGGTGAGGGTCATGGCCGGCGCGACGGTGACCGAATCGCCGGTGTGAACGCCCATCGGGTCGACGTTCTCGATCGAGCACACGACGACCACGTTGTCCTTGGCGTCCCGCATCAGCTCGAGCTCGAACTCCTTCCAGCCCAGGATGCTCTCCTCGAGGAGCACCTCGTGGGCGGGGCTCGCGTCCAGCCCGGCCCCGGCGATACGGCGCAGCTCTGTCTCGTTTCTCGCGACGCCGGATCCGAGGCCGCCCAGCGTGTAGGACGGCCGGATGACGACCGGATAGCCCAGGTCCCTGGTGACCTCGATGCATTCGTCGAGGTCACGGCAGATCCGGCTGGCCGGGACCCCGGCGCCGAGGCCGGTGACGATCTCCTTGAACCGCTCGCGGTCCTCGCCCGCCCGGATCGCGTCGATCCTGGCCCCGATCAGCTCCACGTGGTACTCGTCCAGCACTCCCTGATCGTGCAGGGCCACCGCGGTGTTCAGCGCGGTCTGTCCGCCCAGGGTGGGCAGCACCGCGTCGGGACGCTCGATCGCGATGACCTTCTCCAGCGTCTCGACGGTTATCGGCTCGACGTACGTCGCGTCGGCAAACTCGGGATCGGTCATGATCGTGGCCGGGTTGGAGTTGACCAGGCTGACCCTGATGCCCTCGCTCTTGAGCACGCGGCACGCCTGGGTGCCGGAGTAGTCGAACTCGCAGCCCTGCCCGATGACGATCGGGCCAGACCCGATGACCAGCACCGACTTCAGGTCCTCACGTCGCGGCACTTTCTTATCCCCTTGCCTTGTCGAGCAGGGCGCAGAAGTGGTCGAAGTGGTCCGCGGCGTCGTGCGGGCCGGGAGCCGCCTCGGGGTGGTACTGCACGCTGAACACCGGGCGCTGCCGCAGGCGCAAGCCCTCGACCACGCCGTCGTTGAGGTTGACGTGGCTGACCGCCGCCGGGCCATACGGGGTGTCAAACGGCTCCAGGGCTCGGGCGGGCACGTGGGCCCAGGTGGTGCTGCCGGACGTTTCCGCGGAAACGTCCGGCGTTTCCGCGGAGGCGTCCGGATGCCCGGGGAGCGCGGCGGCGAAGCCGTGGTTGTGGCTGGTGATGTAGACCCGCCCGGTGGCCAGGTCCATGACCGGCTGGTTCACGCCGCGGTGCCCGTAGCGCAGCTTGTACGTGCGCAGGCCGAGGGCCAAGGCGAGGATCTGGCTGCCCAGGCAGATGCCGAAGACAGGCAGCCCGGCGTCCAGCACCCCGCGCATCGCGTCCACCGCATACGTGGCCGCGGCCGGGTCGCCGGGGCCATTGCTGAAGAACACCCCGTCCGGCTCGGCGGCCAGGATCGCCTCGGTGCTGACGGCGGCGGGCACCACCAGCACCTCACAGCCGCGGGCCGCGAGGTGGCGCGGCGTGGAGGCCTTGATGCCCAGGTCGACGGCGACCATGCGGTACCTGGGCCGTCCCGCGGGGCGGACCGTATAGGGCTCGGGCGTGCTCACCACCCGGGCCAGGTCGGCCCCGGTCATCTGCGGGCTGGTCAGCACCCGCTCCAGGAGCCTTTCCGGGCTGGTCTCCACCGTGCTGATGGCCGCCCGCATGGCGCCGTGCTCGCGTACCCGCCTGGTCAGCACCCTGGTGCCGCGAACGGCGATGCCGGGCACGCCCTCGGCCCGGAGGTAGGCGTCCAGATCCCGCGTGGCCCGCCAGCTGGACGCGAGCCTGGCCGGCTCGCGTACCACGTAGCCGCTGACCCAGACCCGCCGGGACTCGGGGTCTTCTTCGTTGACGCCGGTGTTGCCGACGTGCGGGGCGGTCATGGCCACGATCTGGCGGCAGTACGAGGGGTCGGTCAGCGTCTCCTGGTATCCGGTCATGCCGGTGTTGAAGACCATCTCGCCGAACGTCTCGCCCTCCGCGCCGAAGGCCGTGCCGTGCAGCGTGGTGCCGTCCTCGAGCACCAGCAACGCGTTTCCTTCGGTCATCTCAGGCGAGCTTTCCGTCGAGCACGGTGGGAACTCCTCGCAGGAAGGTCGCCACCACACCCCCGGGCAGCGACATCCCGGCGAACGGGGTGTTGCGGCTCTTGGACGCGCCGACCGGGCTCACCGCCTCGGCGGGCGCCGCCGGGTCGTACAGGGTGAGGTTGGCCGGGCCGCCGACCGCGATCGGGACGCCCTGCCCGGTCAGCCGGCCGATCCGGGCCGGCCGGACCGACATCCGGTCGGCGACTCCGGCCCAGTCCAGCAGCCCGGTCTCCACCATGGCCTGCTGCACCACGCGCAGCGCGGTCTCCAGCCCGGTCATGCCGAAGGCCGCCTCAGACCACTCCGTTTCCTTGGCCTCCACGGGGTGCGGGGCGTGGTCGGTGGCCACGCAGTCGATGGTGCCGTCGGCCAGCGCGCGCCTGAGCTCGGCCACGTCGGCCGCGGTCCGCAGCGGCGGGTTGACCTTGAACACCGGGTCGTAGCCGACCGCGAGCTCGTCGGTCAGCAGCAGGTGATGCGGGGTGACTTCGGCCGTGACCGGCCAGCCCTTGGATTTCGCCCAGCGGATGATCTCCGCGGAGCCCGCGGTAGAGACGTGGCAGACGTGCAGCGCGGAACCCACGTGCGCCGCGAGCAGGCAGTCGCGGGCGATGATGGCCTCCTCGGCCACGGCTGGCCATCCGGCCAGGCCGAGGCGGCCCGAGATCTCGCCCTCGTTGAGCTGCGCGCCCTCGGTGAGCCGGGGGTCTTGCGCGTGCTGCGCGATCACCCCGTCGAAGGCCTTGACGTACTCCAGCGCCCGGCGCATCAGCAGCGAGTCGGACACGCACCGGCCGTCGTCGGAGAACACCCGGACGCGAGCGGCCGAGTCGGCCATGGTGCCGAGTTCGGCGAGCCTGGTTCCGGCCAGCCCGGCGGTGACCGCGCCCACCGGCTGGACGTCGCAGTACCCGGCCGTGCGGCCGAGCCGCCAGACCTGCTCCACCACCCCGGCGGTGTCGGCGACGGGTTCGGTGTTGGCCATGGCGTGCACGGCGGTGAAGCCGCCCAGGGCCGCCGCACGGGTGCCGGTCTCGACCGTCTCAGCGTCCTCGCGGCCCGGCTCGCGCAGGTGAGTGTGCAGGTCCACCAGGCCCGGCAGGGCGATCAGGCCGCCCGCGCCGAGCACGCGGGCGCCGGCCTTGCTCAGCCCGGTCCCGATGGCGGTGACGGTCCCGCCGGCCAGCAGCAGGTCGGTGACGGCGCGGCCGCCGGGCCCGGCGACCTCGGCGCCCTCGATCAGCCACGAGGCATCCGCGGGGCTCATGGGGCCACCTCCGGGAACTCGGTGCCGCCGAGCAGCAGGTACAGGACGGCCATCCGGGTGGTGACCCCGTTGGCCACCTGCTCCACGATCGTCGAGCGGACCGAGTCGGCCACTTCGGCGGCTATCTCCACGCCCCGGTTCATCGGTCCGGGGTGCATGACGATGGCGTGGTCGGGCAGCCGCGTCATGCGCTCGGCGTCCAGCCCGTACCGGCGGCTGTACTCGCGCACGCTGGGGAAGTACGCGGCGGTCATCCGCTCCTGCTGAACGCGGAGCATCATCACCACGTCGCTCTTGGGCAGTTCCGCGTCCAGGTCGTAGCTCACCGCGCACGGCCAGGTGTCAACCGCGAGCGGCAGCAGCGTGGGCGGTGCGGCCAGGGTCACCTCCGCGCCCAGGGTGCTCAGCAGCAGCACGTTGGACCGCGCGACCCGGCTGTGCAGCACGTCTCCCACGATCGTGACCCGGATGCCGTCGAGCGCGGCGCCGGCCCCCTTCAGCCTGCGCCGGATGGTGAACGCGTCGAGCAGGGCCTGGGTGGGGTGCTCGTGCGTACCGTCTCCCGCGTTCACCACGCTGCCCCGCACCCAGCCGGCCAGCCGGTGCGCGGCTCCCGATGCGCTGTGCCGGATGACAACCGCGTCCGCGCCCATGGCCTCGAGGGTCAGAGCCGTGTCCTTCAGGCTTTCGCCCTTGGCCACGCTCGAGCCCTTGGCCGAGAAGTTGATCACATCGGCGGACAGCCGTTTCGCCGCGGCCTCGAACGAGATCCTGGTCCTGGTCGAGTCCTCGAAGAAGAGGTTGACGACCGTACGGCCGCGGAGCGTGGGCAGCTTCTTGATCGGGCGGTCGGCCAGGTTCGCCAGTTCCTCGGCGGTATCGAGGATGAGCAGCGCGTCGCCCCGGCTCAGATCGGCGGCCGAGATCAGATGGCGTTTCATGACGGCGCCCCGCTGATCATCACCGCGTCCTGCGCGTCGACCTCCGCTAGCAGCACGTGAACCACCTCTCGCTGGGAGGTCGGCAGGTTCTTGCCCACGTAGTCGGCGCGGATGGGGAGTTCGCGATGGCCGCGGTCGACCAGGACGGCCAGCTGCACGGCCTGGGGCCGGCCCAGGTCGGTCAGCGCGTCGAGCGCGGCGCGCACGGTGCGGCCCGAGTACAGCACGTCGTCGACCAGCACGACAATCTTCCCGTCCACGCCCGCGGCGGGGAGGTCGGTGCGGCCCAGCGCGCGCGCCGGGCGCAATCGCAGGTCATCACGGTGCATGGTGACGTCGAGCGATCCGCAGGGGACCTCGAGACCTTCGAACTCGCCGATCCGGGCGGCTAGGCGGCGGGCCAGCGGAACCCCCCGCGTCGGGATGCCGAGCAGGACCACCTCATCGCCGCCGTGCGTCCGTTCCAGGATCTCGTGCGCGATCCTGGTCAGTGCCCGCCTGATCTCCTCGGCATCGAGTACCGCGAGGTCATCACGCCCCGCGATCGGGTGACGGGTTGCGCCCATGAACGGACCTCCTTCCCCGCCTCTCTGGACGGTCCTTAAAGGATGTCTTCACCACAGATCATACGGGGAGTTACCGGCGGGGCTTACCGCATCGCACCGCCGGGCACAGTGTGTGATTTACGTCACATAAGACGAACGCCACTAGAACGTGACGATCGTCCGCCAGGCTTCCGCGAGCTGCCCGCAGCGACGTGAAACCTGATAACGGCTGGATTCCCGGTGGCCGGCGGAGGGTAGATACTAGTCCGGGGTGGCAAGCCGGTTACCGTACGACTTCGGCCAGTTTTTGCCATTCGGCTTGACCTTGTCGCGCTCGCGGCCTACCGTCACTGAGCGTAACCGTTACCGTAAGCGACGACTGGCCGGGAACCGAGGAAAAATGCCATCTGAGTACGCTAAGACACTCGGCGCGCGGCTGCGCGCCATCCGCACCCAGCAGGGACTCTCGTTGCACGGCGTGGAGGAGAAGTCCCGTGGCCGGTGGAAAGCCGTCGTCGTCGGCTCCTACGAGCGCGGAGACCGGTCAGTCACCGTCCAGAAGCTCGCCGAGCTCGCCGAGTTCTACGGGGTCCCCGTCTCTGAGCTGCTGCCCGGCGACGCCACCCCGACGCCGCTGGTCCCGTCACCCAAGCTCGTCATCGACCTGGAACGCATGGGCCAGCTGCCCAAGGACAAGGTCGGGCCGCTCGCCCGGTACGTCGCAACCATCCAGAGCCAGCGCGGCGACTACAACGGCCGGGTCCTCTCGGTGCGGCACGAAGACCTCCGCTCGCTCGCCGTCATCTACGACAAGTCCCCTGCCGACCTCACCGAGGAACTCATCAGCTGGGGCGTGCTCGATGCCGATGCGCGCGGCGCGATGGAAGGGTTCTGAGCCGCTAGCCTGCCGGCCGCAGCGGGAGCGGAGACTGCACCTCGACCCCGAGCGCGGTCTCCGCCAGTGACAGGAAGGTCTCCGCATCCCGCAGCAGGTCGTCCGCCTCACGGGCGGACGCCGCGCGCGGCAGGCCAGCCTCGGCCGCCGCGCGCTTGCCGGCCCCGGCCGCGAAGTAGGCGGCCCACTCGGAAAGGGCCGGCTCGACCTGGGGCAGCAGGTCCCACACACTGTGCGGCTTCCTCCGCCTGGTCCTGGGCTCGCCCCGGGCCGCCACCACCGCCGCCGCGGCCCGCAGCGCCGCCAGATGCGCGGTGACATAACGGGCGCCAGGCGACATCTCATCGGCCGCTTCACTGAGCCCTCGTCGCGCGGACTGGAGCATGCTCAGCACCGTCGGCGCCACAGGAACCCCGGGGACCCTCGGTATCCCAGGATGCCGCGGGCCAACGTCGCCGCCCGTCCGCACCTCCGCTGCGTTCGCCATCGCTCCTCATCTCCTCCGGTGCCCCGGCCCGGTGAGGCACTTCCCCCACCCGGGCCGGCGCTGGTACATCCATTCGAACCTAAATTCGTTCCGATGTCCAGTCGCTTTTCGATGTTTGTTCGAAGGTACCGCGAGGGTCTGACATTTTGGGGCCGCGAGCCCAGCAGCGGATGCGCGTCAGATTTGTCTGCCGCGCACCCGTCCGCCGCCCAGCTGCCCTTGGCGCACGCCAGATTTGCGGGTAACCAAGATCATCTTCGAGATGCGGCTGGCCAGGAGGCGTCTACCCAGCTGTGCGACTGGGGCCGAGCGGGCTGCCGCCTACCGGCGGCGGTGGGCCGGGCCAGGTCACGCCCGCCGGCAGCGGGCCGACAGGGTCACGCCTGGCGGCAGCGGGCCGACAGGGTCACGCCTGGCGGCAGCGGGCCGACAGGCTCACGCCCGCCGACGGTGGGCCGGGGGCCCAGGGGCGGTGCTGCCGGGTGCCGTGGTACGAGCGTGTCCCGTGGTGCTCCGGGCCCGCCGTTATCGTGGAGGAGCCGACTTTCGTGTAAGGATCCGGCTTTCGTGTAGATCCGGCTTTCGTGTAAGGATCCGGCTTTCGTGTAAGGATCCGGCTTTCGTGTAAGATCAGGAGTAGCAGGTACCTAAATCCACCACATAAGCTAAATCATCCACCTAAATCGTTTCATGCCGGACTTTTTATGCGAAAATGTTACTGGTTAGGCGCCTGTGCATGGTGATGGGCCACCGGGCCGGGAACTCGCCTGGTACCGAGCGGCGGAGTGCGCTCCGGGCCGAGCCCAGAACCAGCCTCCGGCCGCGTCAGCCCGGCCCACCGGCTGGGGTGCCCGGCGCGCCTGCCGAACACGGAGCTAGCCCGGACTGCCAGGCGGGCTGGCGTCGCGCTGCCGTGCTACTCCATGGCCCACCTGCGTCCGGTCTAGTCGCCGGTTGCGCGACCCGGCACGGGACGACACGCCCGCCACAGGCCACAGGCCACAGACGCCCCGCAGAAGCGACAGACGGCCGATATCAGCGGCAGATGAGGTTATTCACG
>Ga0335077_10001404_pt1 | contig 28498 bp, 27 predicted proteins | sample Lox_Sample_31_FD_207151 | JGI IMG/M metagenome (GOLD analysis project Ga0335077, IMG submission 207151) | Soil microbial communities from Loxahatchee National Wildlife Refuge, Florida, United States - Lox_Sample_3.1 | ecosystem: Environmental > Terrestrial > Soil > Wetlands | place: USA... | reverse complement strand
TCAGCGAGGCGATCCACCTCGCCTTCCAGCTCGCGACGTTTTCTTAGTGACTTCGCTCGGCTGCGCCTCGCTGCGCGCGCCTCCGGCGCTTGCGGGGTCGCTCGGGGCGGCCCTCGCTCCCCCTCGCGGTTTCGAGCGTGTCGGATTCAGCCCCCGAGCTGACGGACCTTGATCCCGGCTTCGCGGAAGAGCGACACCGAGACTTCGCCCAACGGGAAGTGCGCGTCGTAGACCACTTCGCTGAGGCCCGCGTTGATGATCATCTTGGTGCAGATGAGGCAGGGGCAGAACGTGGTGTAGACCGTGCCACCGCGCACGGAGACGCCGTGATAGGCGGATTGCGTGATCGCGTTCTCCTCGGCGTGACTGCAGAGACATTCGTCGAGGCGCGTGCCGGCTTCGGCGGCGCCGGCGCAGCGCGGGCAGCCGCCCTCGTTGCAGTTGCGGATGCCGCGCGGCGTGCCGTTGTAGCCGGTGGAGATGATGCGCCGGTCGAGCGCGATGACGGAGCCGACCTTGCGCTTGATGCAGTTGCTGCGCGACGCGACGACGCGCGCGATGCTCATGAAGTACTCGTCCCAGCTCGGGCGCTCGCGAAAGAACAGGCGGTCGCGCAGGGCCTCCTCTACCTGCGCTTCGAGCTCGGCGAGCGAGCCGTCGTTCGTGAGCACGACGTCGGCCAGCTCGCGCACGGCGAGCAGCTGCTGGCCGCCGGCGTCGGCGCTCGCGAGCTCGCGGCGCTCCAGCTCCTGGAAGCGCGGGAAGTCGTCGCCGTCGCCGGCCCGGCCGCGCGCGCGCGAGCGCTCGAAGCGCAGCTCGGGCGCAGCGTCGACCCAGAAGAGCGCGAAGTCGCCGCCTGCGCGCAGCGCCTCGGCCTCTGCGGGGTGGCGAATCGAGTCGATCACGTGGTTGCGGTCCGACGGCAGACTGCGCGCGACGCGCTCCGCGAGCACCGCGGCTCCGAAGCGCTCGCGCAGCCGCTTGCCGCGCTCGATCATGTGCTCGCGCGTGGGCTCGAGGCCGTCGCGCGCGAGATCGGCGCGGATCGCGTCGGAGAGCGAGGCGCGGTAGAAGCTGCGCCGCTCGAGCAGGCGCACCACTTCGCCTTTGCCGGAGGCGTTGGGTCCCGCGACGCCGATCTTCATGTTCTCGTCCCCCGAAAAGCAAGGTAACACGCATGTGCTAGCCTCGCGCGCCGCAGTGACCCAGGGGCCCACACTCGTCACGGGCGCCGCGGGCTTCGTCGGCGCGCACCTCGTGCCCGCGCTGTGCGCCGCCGGGCGCGAGGTCATCGGCGTGCACCTGCCCGGGCTGTCGCGCGGACCGGCGCCGGTCGAATGGCGCGCCTGCGACCTGCGCGACCGCGCCGCCGTCGACGCGCTCGTCGCCGCGGTGCGGCCCGGCGCCGTGGTGCACCTGGCCGCGCTGGCGGCGCCCGCCGAAGTCGAGCGCGCACCGCTCGAGGCGCTGCGCGCGAACGTGCTCGCGACGGACGCCCTGCTCGGCGCCGTCGCACGGAGCGGGCGGCGCGTGCGCTTCCTCTTCGTGTCGACCGGCGACGCGTACGGGCTGTCGGCGGCCGACGCGGCGCCGCGCCGCGAGTCCGACCCGCTGCGCCCGCCGAACGTATACGCCGCGACGAAGGCGGCCGGCGAAGTGGCGGCGCAGCTGGCGCGCGGGCACGGCGTCGACACGCTGGTCGCGCGCCCGTTCAACCACACCGGGCCGGGCCGGCCGCCGCTCTACGCCGAGGCGTCGTTCGCGCAGCAGCTCGCGCGCATCGAGCGCGGCGCGGCGCCGCCGCTGCTCCGCGTGGGCAACCTGGACGCGGTCCGCGATTTCTCCGACGTGCGCGACGTGGTCGCGGCGTACGTGCTGCTGCTCGAGCGCGGCGAGGTCGGCGGCACGTACAACGTCTGCTCGGGGCGCGGGCGGACCGTGCGCGAAGTGCTCGACCACCTGCGGTCGCGCGCGCGCGCGCGGCCCGCCGTCGAGGTCGACCCCGCGCGCTGGCGCGAGCTCGCGCCGGGCAAGGTCGCGCTGGTGGGCGACGCGAGCCGCCTGCGCGAGCTCGGCTGGGCGCCGGTGCGTTCGCTCGAGACGGCGCTCGACGAGCTCCTCGACGCCTACCGCGCGGAGGCGTCGTGAACGAGCACGCGCGCGCACCAGCGGTCGCCCGACTGGACCTCGCTCGCTTCGCGCGCGCAGCGGAGCCCGAGCGCGCGCGCGTGCGCGTCGAGCACGCCGCGTTCCGAAGCGAGGAAGCCCGACACGATCACGGCGCGGCGCGTCCGGTGCGCGAGCGCGCCGAAGCACGGCAGGAGCTCGTGCAGCAGCAGGTTCGCGACGGCGAGGTCGAAGCGCGCGCCCTCTGCGAGCGCGTCGAGCGTGGCCGCCGCGAGGGCGAGCGGCCGGGCGTTTCGCGCGCGGTTCTCCGCGGCGTTGGCGACGGCGACGGGATCGGCGTCGACCCCGAGCGTCCAGCCGGCGCCGCACGTGAGCGCGCCGAGCCCGAGGATGCCGCTGCCGGTCCCCAGGTCGAGCACGCGGTCGCCGGCGCGCAGCTCTTCCTGCAGGAGCTCGAGCGAGAGCCGCGTGGTCGCGTGCTCGCCCGAGCCGAACGCCTGCTGCGGGTCGATCACGAGCTCGGGCGTGCCCGGCCTCGCGCAGAAGCTCGGCCGCAGCCACAGCCGACCGATGCGCCGCGGCGCGAGGCCGGCGCGCCACTCGCGCTCCCAGTCGCGCTCGGCGACGCGCGCGGGCTCGGCAACCTCGACGGCGCATGCGGCGTCGGCGAGCTTACGCACTTCCGTGTAGGGCGCGTCCTCGGCGAAGTACGCGCGCAGCTCCACGCGGTTGCCCGGGGCCGCGGCCTCCTCCAGCCCGAGCGTGCCCAGTGACCAGAGCTCGGCGGACAGGCGCTCGACTTCGCCTGCCGGCGCGGCGAGCCGGACGAGCCAGCTGGGGCGCCGCTCTCTCGTGCGCACTCGTGCTCCTCGGCGCGACCGCGGCGCGCGCGGACAACATGGTCTCCTATCTCGCGCACGTCGGCATCGGCCAGATGAAGCTGCTCTGGGGCCGCGAGGCGTTGACCCCCGAGCGCGTGGCCTCGCTCCGGCCGGCGGAGCGGGCGCAGCTCGAAGTGCTGCAGCGCGCGCTCGCCTGGGGCGAGGCGCAGGGGCTGGTCCACTCGACCAGCTACCGGCAGCTCTCCGACGACGGCAAGCCGTGGCGCGTGCAGGTCGTCACGGCCGCGCCGGCGAACCGGCTCGAGCCCGTCACCTGGTGGTTCCCGATCGTCGGCAGCGTGTCGTACCGCGGCTACTTCGACGCCGACCGCGCGAAGGCGTTCGCGGCGGACCTCGCGGGCGAGGGCTACGACGTGTACCTGCGCCCTTCCCCGCTCTACTCGACGCTGGGCTGGTTCGACGACCCGCTGCCCCGGCCCATCCTGTCCTGGCCCGTCGAGGACGTGGTCGACACGGTGATCCACGAGCAGGTACACGCCACCGTGTACGTCGCGAGCGACGTCGCCTACGACGAGAACCTGGCCACGTTCGTGGCGCACCACGCGACCCTGGCGTTCTTCGCCGACCAGCCGGAGATCGCCGAGCGCGCAGGCGCGTACTACGCCGACGAGCTCGCCTTCGCGGCGTTGCTGAACGACCTGCGCGCCGCGCTCGAGAAGCTCTACGCCGCGGGGCCCACGCCCTCCGACGCGCGCGCCGAGCGCGGACCGGTGTTCGCGCGCTTCCAGCACGAGGAGTTCGCGAAGCGGCACTGGCGCACCGACCGCTTCGACCGCTTCCCCGAGCTCGCGCTGTCGAACGCCTGGCTCGTGGCGAACCGCGACTACGTCGGGCTGGCCGACTGCTTCGAGCGCGAGCTCGCATCGCTGGGCGGGGACCTGCCCGCGTTCGTGCGCGCACACCGCGCGCGGCCCGGCCACCTGCCCGAGGGCTGCGAGGCCGGGCGCTGATGCCCGCCTGGGTGTTCCTCGACCGCGACGGCACGCTCGTCGAGGACCGCGGCTACGCGCACGAGCTCGCCGACTACGCGCCGCTGCCGGGCACCTACGAGGCGGTTCGTGCGCTGCGCTCCGCGGGCTTCGGCCTCGCGGTGGTCACGAACCAGTCGGGCATTGGCCGGGGCTACTTCGGCGAGGCCGACTTCGCGCGCTTCCAGGCGCACCTGTTCGCCGACTTCGCGGCGCACGGCGCGGCTCTCGACGCGTCGTACCACTGCCCGCATTTGCCCGACGCCGGCTGCGAGTGCCGCAAGCCGCGCCCGGGCCTGGTGCTGCGCGCGTCGCGCGAGCACTCGATCGACCTCGCGCGGAGCTGGGTGATCGGGGATCGCGAGCTGGACGTGGCGCTCGCGCACGCCGCGGGCTGCCGCGCCGTGCTGCTCGCGAAGGATCCGCGCGCCGACGGCACCCCGGTCGCCGCGGACCTGCGCGAGGCGGTCGCGCGCTTCGTGCTACCCGCCCGTCGGTAGCCAGCCGAGGTAGCGCGCGAGCACGAACGCGATCGCGATCAGCATGAGCACCGTCCACATGCGGTTCATGCGCTTCCAGAACACCGCGCGCTGCGCGCGCCAGGTCTCGGGATCGACGCCGCTCGGCCGTTGCGACATGCGGAGATTCTAGTCCTGCCAGCGGGGCACGAGCCATGGCCGCACGACCGGGCCTGGGCGGCCGAGGTCGATCGCGACGGCGCCGTCGCGGCGCGTCTCGAACAGCGACACGGAGCGCGCGGCGAGCCGCGCGCGCACCAGCGGGTTCGGCAGGGGCGAGCGCGGCCGCCGGCCCGCGCTGGCCACGGCGGCGACGGGCTGGAGCGCGTCCAGGAGCGCCGGCGCGCTCGAGGTGGCGCTGCCGTGATGGCCGAGCTTCAGCAGGTCGCACGGCGCGAGCGCCGGCGCGAGGCGCGCCTCCACCGCCGCGGGCGCGTCGCCGCCCAGAAACGCGCATGTCGAGCCGGCTTCGACGCGGAGCACGAGCGAGCTCTGGTTCGTGTCGGGCGGACGGAACGCGGCGGGCGGCCACAGCACGTGCAGCGCGAGCCCGCCCGCGCCCAACGTGTCGCCGGCGGCGAGCACGCGCTCGGGCACGCCGCGGCGCAACGCAATTCGGTGTAGGTCGACGAGAGCCGGAGACGCCGCCGCCGCGCGCGTCCACCACAGCTCGCCGACGGGCAGCGCGTCGAGCACGGCGGCCGCGCCGCCGTAGTGGTCCACGTCGGCGTGCGTGACGGCCAGCGCGTCGAGCCGCCGCACGCCCAGCGCGCGCAGCCCCGGCAGCACGACCGCGCGGCCGGCGTCGAAGCCGGCCGTCCGCGTGCCCGCGTCGACGAGCCAGGCGTGGGCGCCCGCGCGCAGCAGCACGGCGTCGCCGTGGCCGACGTCGAAGAAGAGGAGCTCGGACGCCTCGACCGGCGCGCTCTCGCCCGGCCAGGCGACCGCGAGCGCCGCGGCACCCGCGGCCAGCGCCACGCCCGCGAGAACGCGCCGCCGCTGCGCGAGCCCGCGCAGGGCGAACGCGCCTGCGGCGAGCGCGGCCGCGACCGCCACGCGGTCGTGCGGGCCGTACAACAGGTCGGGCGTCGCCAGCCGCTCGAGCAGCCGGATGCCGAGCTCCGCGGCCGTGCGCGTCGCCGCGGCGAGCCCCGGCAGCGCGCCGCCCGCCGCACCGGCCGCGAGCGCGGGCGGCACGACCGCGGCGCCGAAGTACGGCACCGCCAGGGCGTTGGCGACGAGCCAGCCCGCCGGCAGCGGCGCGCCGATGCGCGCGGCCAGCGGGGCCGTCGCGAGCCCCGCGGCGATCGATGCGTGCGCGAGCCCGCGCACGGCACCGGGCGGCGGGCTCCACACGAGCAGGCCCGCCACGGCGACGAACGACATCTGGAACGAGGCGTCGAACAGCGCGGCGGGATCGAGCGCCAGCACGGCCAGCGCTGCGAGCGCGAGCCCGTTCCAGCCGGACCCGCGCCGCCCCGCGGCGAGGGCGACGCCGCCCGCCGCCGCCATCGCCGCGGAGCGCAGCGCCGGCGCCTGCAGCCCACACAGAAGTGCGTAGGCGAGCCCCGCCGCGGCGCCCGCGACGAGCGCGCCCGCACGCGCAGCCCGGATCGCCGGCAGCCAGCCCGACCGCCCGAGCGCGAGCCCGGTGCACAGGCGCACCAGCCAGAAGACCCAGACGATGTGCGTGCCCGAAACCGACAGCAGGTGCGTCGTGCCCGAGTCCGCGAACGCGCGGCGCACGCCGTCGTCCAGCCGCGACTCGTCGGCGAGAGCGAGCGCGCGAAGCAAGCCACCCGCGCGGCTCGGCGCGTCGGGCGGGTCGAGCCGCTCCGCGAAGCGCCGCCGCAGCCGCTCGAGCCGGGCCGCGACGCCTTGCGGCTCGGCGCCGATCCGCGCCGCGGCCAGGCCCTCGAGGCGCGCGATCCTGCGGATCCCGTGCCGCGCCAGCCGGCGCGCCGGATCGCCCGCGCCCGGGTTCGAGGCCGGCCGCGGCAGCTCGAGCGCGATGCGCGCGAGCGCCCGCGCACCGGGCAAGAGCGCGCACACGTCGCCGCGCCCGAGCAGCAGCGCCCGCCCCGGCCGCGCCGCGTGCAGCCACACGGTCGCTCTACACCCATTCGTGTCAGCCGCGGGCGCCTCCAGCAGCGTGAAGGCCAGCGGCCCCGGCTCCGCATCGGGCGCGGGCGCGGCGAGCCGCGCCGCCAGCGCGAGCGCGCCCAGACCCAGGCCGAGCAGCGCCTCGCCCGCGCGCGCGCCCGGGCCGCGCGACCGCACGCGCCACAGCGCCAGGCCGGCGAGCGCCGCGAGCGCGGCGGCCCGCCAGCCCGGCTCGAGCGCGTCCTCGAGCCACACGCCCAGCGCGAAAGGCGCCAGCAGGCGGGCGAACGGCGCGCGTCCTCCGGTCAGGTCGACCTCGGCGGGACGCGAGCGCGGGGGAGGCGAAGCGGCCTAGTGGACGGTGCGCGAGAGGTCGGGCGCGCCGAGCTGGTCGCGCATGCGCTCGAGGAACACGCCGAGCACCTTCAGCGACTCGTCGATCTTCTGCAGCTCGGTCACGAACTGGCCGACCATGAGCTGCACGTCGTGCAGCGTCTTGTCCTCGACGGGCGGCAGCGCGCGATACGCCGCCGCGAGACACTCCATCAGCTCGTCCCAATCGTCCGAGCTGGGGCGGCTGCGCGCCATGCGTTCGAAGACCGGCACGAACTGCTCCGAGAACGAGGCAGTGACTCCGTAGCGTTCCTGCAGCAGCTCGACGATCTTCCGGTGAAACGGCGACATGCCGCGGTGGATAGCAAGCCGGGTGCCAAGCGCGGCGGGCGCGCGAGCGCCGCCCGAATCCGGCGCCGCTGCGCCCGGTTGTGCCGCGCGTTGCGCACGAGTGTCGCGCTCGGTGCGGCGGCGGGTGCTCGGGGGCGAGGAAAAGCTTTCCCGCTCCGAGCGATTCGGCTTCTCACCGCGGGCGCGTCAGCGCCAGCTCGCGGGGACGCCGGCCTGCTGCGCGCGGTCCTCGAGCGCGTTCAGCTCCGCTTGGACCTTCGCCTCCTCGCGGTCGAGCTTCTCGAGGAAATTGCTCGCCATGGTCTCCGACTCCTCGGGAACCGAGTCGCGCGCCTTCTGGATCGCCGCCATGCGCTCGCGCAGCTGCCGGAAGCGCTGGCGCCACGCCTGCTCGCCCATGCCGCCGTACACGCCCTCGACGCGGTCGAGGTCGATCTCGGTCAGCCGCAGCTCGCCGCGCACCGGGTCGATCTGCACCTGGAAGCGGTTGAAGAACGGCAGGCCGAGCAGGCCCGAGCTCATGGTGTCGAGCACGGCCATCTCGACGTTCTCGACGTAGACCGTGCCCACGCGCACCGACGGTATGACCACGACCGGCACGAGCGCGGGCTTGCCCGAGATGCCGACCAGCGAGATGCGCGGCGTGTCGCGCGTGATCTCGATGCCGAGCTCGTCGACCACCCAACGCGGAACGGTGTTGAGTGAGGCACCGGTGTCGACCTTGAAGTCGCACGCCGAGCGCTCGGCCAGCATGACGTTCAGCGAGATGTCCGAGCCCGCCTTCTGGAAGTGCAGCACGTGCACGCGCCCCGTGCCCTTCGCCGCCTCGTCGGCGCCGTTCGGCGCCACCGACAGCACGGGGCGCGGGTTCGCCTGCGGCTGGGCGGCCGCCGGTGCCGCCGGAGCGCCGGGCGGCTGCGCGTGCGTCGGCTGCACGGTGACCGACGCGCCGGGCGGGACCTCCGACGGGTCGTCCGACACGTGCAGACGGCCGTCCGCGTCCGACCAGCGGTAGAGATCGGCTCGCGCGTGCGCAGCGAGTGCGCAGATCGCGGCCGCAAGCACAGCGGCGAGCCGGGGGGCGCGCATCGGGACCTCCGGGCGCGGGCCTAGGTTTGGTCCGGGCCAGGGGATGGATCGGCGGCGGCGGCGGCGGGCTTGACCTCGTCCGTCACTTCCCCCGGCTCGGCCTGCGCGGCGCCGTGGAAGAAGCGGTGCACCGTGGCGGCCGCGCGGCGGCCGAGCTTCGGCACGGCGAGCAGCTCGTCGAGCGTCGCGGCGCGGATCTTCTCCAGGCTGCCGAGCGCGCGCAGCAGCGCCCGCCTGCGCGTCGGCCCGATGCCGGGCAGCTCGTCGAGGATCGAGCGGAACTGCGACTTCTTGCGCAGCTCGCGGTGGTAGGTGATCGCGAAGCGGTGCGACTCGTCGCGCACGCGCTGCAGCAGGAACAGCGCCGGCGAATCGCTCGCGAGCGCGAGCGGGTCCTTCACGCCGGGCAGGAACAGCTTCTCGCGCTTGGTGCCGCCGTGGCGCAGTACGCGGGGCGACGGCGACTCCTCGTCGCGCTCCTTCGCCAGCGACGCGAGCGCGATGCCCTCGACGCCCAGGTCGGCGAACAGCGCGCGTGCGGCGTTGAGCTGGCCTTTGCCGCCGTCGAGCAGGAGCAGGTCGGGCGCGGGCTCGGTGGCGAGCTTCTCGAGCCGCCGGCCCAGCACTTCGCGCATGGCCCCGTAGTCGTCGCCCGGCGCCGTCTCGCGCAGCTTGTAGCGCCGGTAGCCGGCCTTGTAGGGCTGCCCGTCGACGAACGTCACGCGCGAGGCGACGGCCATGTTCCCCTGCAGGTGCGAGATGTCGTAGCACTCGATGGTGACGGGCGGCTTCTCGAGGCGCAGCGCCTCGCGCACGCTCTCCAGCAGCTCCGCCGCGTTCTGCTCGCGCTGGTCGCGCGCCTCGAGGGCGAGCGCGGCGTTGCGCGCCGCCAGCTCCACGAGCCGGCGCCGCTCGCCGCGCTGTGGCGCCACGAGCTCCACCGCGTGACCCGCGCGCTCGCGCCACAGCTCGGCCAGCGCGGGCGCCGACTCGAGCTCGAACGGCAGGAGCACCTCGCGTGGGATCTCGCGCCCTTCGGCGTAGTACTGGCCGAGGAACGACGCCAGCGCGTCCGCGTCGTCGTCGGCGACCTCGCGGAAGCGGTGCGCCGCCCCGCCCGCGATCTTGCCCTGGCGCACGTGCAGCACCTGGATCTCGAGCTTCGGCCCCTCGCGCGCCAGTCCGAACGCGTCGCGGTCCACGAACTTCCGCGACACCATGGCCTGCGACTCGATCGTGCGCTCGACCGCGCGCACGCGGTCGCGCAGTCGGCCCGCCTCTTCGTAGCGCTCGGAGGCCGCGGCCTGGCGCATCTTCGCCTCGAGCTCGCCCAGCAGGTCCTCGGCCTTGCCGCGCAGGAGCAAGGTCGCGCCACTCACGAGCTCGGCGTACGCCTCGTCGGAGATCCGCCCGCAGCACGGCGCCGCGCAGCGGCCGATCGAGTGCTCCAGGCACGGCCGGCCGCGCCGCCGGTAGCTCTGGAACACCGAGTCGCTGCACGTGCGCAGCGGAAAGATGCGCTGCAGCGAAGCCAGCGTGCCGCGCAGCGACGTGCTCGAGGTGTACGGCCCGAAATAGAGCGCCCCGTCGCGCGCGAAGCGGCGCGTCTCGGTGAAGCGCGGGTACGGCTCGGTCGGGTCGAGGCGCAGCGCCAGGTACTGTTTGTCGTCGCGCAGGCGCACGTTGAAGCGCGGCTTGTGCTGCTTGATGAGCTGGTTCTCGAGCAGCAGCGCTTCCTTCACGTTCGCGGTCGCGATCACCTCGACGTCGGCGACGCGCTCCATCAGGAAAGGCACCTGCATGCGGCCGTCGCCACCGCGGTTCCAATAGCTGCGCACGCGCGCGCGCAGGTTCTGCGCCTTGCCCACGTAGAGCACGCGCTGCCCGGCGTCGCGGAACAGGTAGACGCCGGGCTCGACGGGAAGCGCGGCGACGCGCTCCTCGAGCGCGCTCACCGCCGCCCGCGCCCGCGCCCCGCGCGGCGCGGCCGCCCCGGCGCCGGCGCGCGCTTGGCGCTCGGGTCGGCCTCGTAGCCGGCGAGGAGCGAGCTCTCCTCGAGCCGCTTGATGCGGTCGCGCAGCTCGGCCGCGCGCTCGAAATCGAGCGCCTCGGCCGCCTTGCGCATCTGGCCGCGCAGCTTCGCCACCTCGCTCGCGAGCTCGTCGGGGCTCATCTCGAGATCCGCGGCCTTCGAGACGGTGACGTAGTCGGCCTCGTACAGGCTCTCCGTCAACGTGGTGATGGCGCTTTCGACGGTGCGCGGTGTGATGCCGTTTCGCTCGTTGTACTCGCGCTGCGTCTCGCGCCGGCGGTTCGTCTCGGCCATCGCGTTGCGGATGGAATCGGTCTCGGCGTCGGCGTAGAGCAACACCTTGCCCCGCACGTTGCGCGCCGCGCGGCCCATGGTCTGGATGAGCGAGCGCGTCGAGCGCAGGAAGCCCTCCTTGTCGGCGTCGAGGATCGCGACGAGCGACACCTCGGGCAGGTTCAGGCCCTCGCGCAACAGGTTGATGCCGACCAGCACGTCGAAGTCGCCGTTGCGCAGGTCGCGCAGGATCTCGGTGCGCTCGATCGTGGGCACCTCGGAGTGCAGGTAGCGCACGCGGATGCCCACGTCCTGGTAGTAGCTCGTGAGCTCCTCGGCCATGCGCTTGGTGAGCGTCGTGACGAGCACGCGATCGCCCAGCGCGACGCGCTCGCGGATCTCGCCCAGCAGGTCCTCGACCTGGTTCTTCGCGGGCCGCACCTCGACCTCGGGATCGCACAGGCCCGTGGGCCGGATGATCTGCTCGACGATCACGCCCACGCTCTTCTCGAGCTCGTACTCGGCAGGCGTCGCGGACACGAACAGCGTCTGGCCGACGCGCTGCTCCCACTCCTCGAAGCGCAGCGGCCGGTTGTCGAGCGCCGAGTCGAGGCGGAAGCCGAAGTCGACGAGCGTCTCCTTGCGCCGCCGGTCGCCGCGGAACATGCCGCCGATCTGCGGCACGGTCACGTGGCTCTCGTCGACGAAGCAGAGGAAGTCCTTCGGGAAGTAATCGATCAGCGTGTAGGGCGGCTGGTCCTTCACGCGGCCGTCGAGCCAGCGCGAGTAGTTCTCCACGCCGTGGCAGAAGCCCATCTCGGCGAGCATCTCCAGGTCGTACATCGTGCGCTGCTCGATGCGCTGCGCTTCGAGCAGCTTGTTCGCCTTCTTGAACGCGACGATGCGTTCGTCGAGCTCGCCGCGAATGCCCTCGATCGCGCGCTCGAGCCGTTCGCGCGTCTGCACGTAGTGGCTGTTCGGGAACACCACGGCGACGCGCGGCTTGGCGAGCACACGGCTGCGCAGCGGGTCGATCTCGGAGATCGACTCGACCTCGTCGCCGAAGAACTCGACGCGGATGGCGCGCTCGTCTTCGTAAGCCGGGAACACCTCGACGACGTCGCCGCGCACGCGGAAGGTGCCGCGGTGGAAGTCGAGGTCGTTGCGGTCGTAGAGCATCTCGACGAGCTTGCGCGTGAAGTCGTCGCGGCGCAGCCGCTGGCCCTGCTCGACGTACGCGTGCATCTGCCCGTACGTCTCGGGCGAGCCGAGCCCGTAGATGCACGAGACGCTCGCCACCACGATCACGTCGCGCCGCGACAACACCGAGCGCGTGGCCGAATGGCGCAGCTTGTCGATCTCCTCGTTGATCGAGGAGTCCTTCTCGATGTAGGTGTCCGTGGTGGGGATGTACGCTTCCGGCTGGTAGTAGTCGTAGTACGAGACGAAGTACTCGACGGCGTTGTTGGGGAAGAGCTTCTTGAACTCGCCGTAGAGCTGCGCGGCCAGCGTCTTGTTCGGCGCCATGACGAGCGTGGGCCGCTGCAGCCTCTCGATCACCCACGACATCGTCGCGGTCTTGCCGCTGCCGGTGATGCCGAGCAGCGTCTGGTGCTGCATGCCGCGCTGCACGCCATCGACGAGCTCCTCGATCGCGCGCGGCTGGTGCCCCAGCGGCTTGTAGTCGGAGACGACTTCGAACTCAGCCACGGCGCCACCTCGTGCCCGTCGGCGAATCGTAGAGCTCCACGCCGAGCGCGCGCAGCTCCGCGCGCAGCTCGTCGGCGCGCTTCCAGTCCTTCGCGGCGCGGGCCGCGTCGCGTGCGGCGACCAGCGCGTCGATCCTCGCGTCGGATTCCTGCGCCTCGGGCTTCGCGTCCGCCAGGCCCAGCCCGAGCACGGCGTCGAACTCGCGCAGGAGCGACCACTTCTCGCGCCCGCCGAGCGCTTCGCTGCGCACGACCTCCCAGGTGACGGCGAGCGCGCGCGGCGCGTTCAAGTCGTCGGCGAGCGCGGCGCGAAAGCGCGCGCGCAGCGCCTCGGCCTCGGCTTCACCGCCGCGGCTCGAGTCGCCGCGCAGCTCGGCGGCGTGGCGCAGCAGCCGCTTCAGAGCCGTCTGTGCGCCGCGCATCGCCTCGTCGGAGTACGTCAGCTGCTGGCGGTAGTGCCCGCCGAGCGCGAAGTAGCGGAAGGCGAGCGGCTCGAAGCCGGCGGCGACGAACTCGTCGAGGTTCAGCACGCTGCCGCCCGCCGACTTCGAGATCTTCTCGCCGTCGAACATGAGCCAGCCGGTGTGCATCCAGAAGCGCACCCACGGGCGCACGCCGAGCGCGTTCTCGGACTGCGCGATCTCGTTGGGATGGTGCACGGGGATGTGGTCGGCTCCCCCGGTGTGGATGTCGAAGGTCTCGCCGAGATACGCCACGCTCATCGCCGAGCACTCGATGTGCCAGCCCGGGAAGCCGCGGCCCCACGGGCTGTCCCACTCCATCTGCCGGTGTTGGCCGGGCGGCGACAGCTTCCACAGCGCGAAGTCGGACGGGTTGCGCTTCTCGGAGGCGCGCTCGATGCGGCCGCTCGCGGCCTGCGCCGCCACGTCGAGCCGCGCGAGCTCGCCGTAGTGCGGATCCTTCGCCGTGTCGAAGTACAGGCCGTCGCTCGTGCGATACGTGAAGCCTTTCGCTTCGAGCGCGCGGATCATCTCCTGCTGCTGCGGGATGTGGTCGGTCGCCTTGCACCAGACGTCGGGCTCGCGGAAGTGGAGCTTCGCGAGGTCGGCGCGGAACACGGCCGTCCACTTCGCGGCGATGTCCCACGCCGACGTCTTCGTCTCGCGCGCCGCCTTCTCCATCTTGTCGTCGCCGGTGTCCGCGTCGCTGGTGAGGTGTCCCACGTCGGTGATGTTGATGACGTGCCGCACCGGGTAGCCGAAGTAGCGCAAGGTGCGCGTGAGCAGGTCGGGGAACAGGTACGTGCGCAGGTTGCCGAGGTGCTGGCGGTTGTAGACGGTGGGGCCGCACGAGTAGATGCGCACGCGCTCGGGCTCGAGCGGCGCGAAGGCCTCCTTCTGCCGCGACATCGTGTTGTAGAGCCGCAGCTCGCCGCTCATCGCGCGCGCTCCAGCAGCACGACGGCCTGTGCCGCGATGCCCTCGGCTCGGCCCAGCGCGCCCAGCCCATCGGTGCTTTTAAGCTTCACGTTCACGCGCGCGGCGTCGACGCGCAGCAGCTTCGCGAGGCTCTCCTGGATCTCGACGCGGTGCGGGCCGAGCCGCGGCTCCTCGGCGATCACGGTGGCATCGACGTTCGCGATCGCCAGCCCCGCGGGCGCGAGCTTCGCGAGGATCTCGCCGAGCAGGAGCGCGCCCGACGCGCCGCGCCAGCGCTCGTCGCTCGACGGGAAGTGCGTGCCCAGGTCGCCCGCGCCGAGCGCGCCGAGCAGCGCGTCGCCCACCGCGTGCGCCAGCACGTCGGCATCGGAGTGGCCCGCGAGGCCGCGCGCGTGCGGGATGCGCGCCCCGCCCAGGATCAGCGGCCGCCCCGACACCAATCGGTGTAGATCGTACCCCTGCCCGATTCGCATCACGCGCCTTCCCGCGCCGCGAGCAGCGCCTCGGCGCGCGCCAGGTCGCCCGGCAGCGTGACCTTGAAGTTCTCCGGGCGGCCGCGCGAGATGCGCACCTCGACGCCCAGCCGCTCGACGAGCGACGCGCAGTCCGTGCCTTCGACGCCGTCGCGTTCGGCCTTCTCGAGCGCCTCGCGCAGCACGTCGACGCGGAACGCCTGTGGCGTCTGCGCCAGGCCGACGCGCGCGCGCTCGAGCGTGCGCTCGACCTTGTCGCCGTCGAGCCACTTCACGGTGTCGCTGGCGGGCACGACGGGCAACGCCGCGCCGGTCGCGCGCGCCGCGGCCAGCACCGCGCTCGCGTCGGCCGGTTCGACCAGGCAGCGCGCAGCGTCGTGCACCAGCACCCAGTCCAGCTCGGGCCGCGCCCGCAGGCCCGCCTCGAGTCCGCGCGCGACCGAATCCTGCCTGCGCGCGCCGCCCGCCACGGGCGCCAGCAGCTCCGCGGGGCCGGCGAAGCCCTCGCGGCGCGCGTCCGTCGCCTCGCTGCCGGCCGGCACCACGCACAGCACGGCCGCCACCTCGGGGGCGCGGCCCAGCGCCGCGGCGCTCCAGCCCACGAGACTGCGGCCGCGCAGGCGCACGAGTCCCTTGGGGACTTCCCGGCCGAGTCGGACTCCCTGACCCGCCGCGAGCACGAGGGCGAGCGCACGCATACCCGCGGAAATATAGCTACTTCACGGCGGCGCGGATCGACGCTTCGATCTCCTCGGCGGCGGTCTTCTCGGCCGCCGCGAGCTCCTGCACGAGCAGCGAGCGGGCGTTCTCGAGCAGCTTCCGCTCGCCGAACGACAGCTCCTTGGTGTGCTGCAGGCGCAACAGGTCGCGCAACACCTCGGCCGTCTCGAAGATCGTCCCGACCTTCAGCTTGTCCTGCAGCTCGCGGAACTGGCGGCTCCACGCGATCCCCGAGCGCGTCTTCGTGCGTTTGCGCTCCTTCAGGATCTTCCAGATGCGCTGCGCCTCGACGCGCTCGATCGGCGGGCGCAGGCCGACCTCCTCGATGCGGTCGCGCGGGATCAGAATGCGCGACTCGTCGTCGAGCTTGCGCAGCACGAGGAACTCGAGCTTGCGGCCCGCGATCTCGCGCACCTGCAGCGCCTCGATCCGCGCCACGCCGTGCCCGGGATAGACCGCAAGCTCGCCGACCTTCGCTTCCCACTTCCTGGCGCTCAAGGCCAAGACACCCCCCGGGGAACCCCACCCTCGCGGGCGCCCCATCCTAACACTCCGCGCGACTCGACCGGAGCGATTGCGCACCAGTTGCGGACCGACGGCCCGAAAACGTAGGCTGATGACCCGGTGTTCAGTGTACTGGACGCCATGTCATTCCACCGACCGGAGCGGACAGTGGCGGACGGGCGCAGCGCGAAGACGAAGGAAGAGGTCGTCAAGGACTTCCGCACCGGCGAGATCGTGAGAGCCGCGCGCCGCGTGATCGCGGAGTCCGGCTTCGACGACGCCTCGATGGAGCGCATCGCCCACGAGGCCGGCGTCGCCAAGGGCACGATCTACCTGTACTTCCGCAACAAGGAGGAGCTCCTCGCCCACGTGGCCGAGCACGGCTTCGTGGAGCTGATGGAGCGGGCGCGCGTCGCGACCGCCCACGCGCGCGGCGTGACGCCGAAGCTCGTGAGCCTGCTGCGCGCGGCGCTCGAGCACACCGGCGAGAACCGCGAGATCTTCCGCGTGCTGCAGGAGCGGACGCAGTTCGGGCTGGAGCGCGAGTCGCTGCTGGCCTCGAAGCTCGAGCAGAAGCGCGAGGACTGGCTGCGCTTCGTGGCCGAGGTCATCGCGAGCGGCTCGAAGAGCGGCGAGCTGCGCGGCTGCGAGCCGCGGCGCGCCGCCCGCTACCTGATCGAGTCGCTGCGCGGCGCGATCATCGACCGCGCGGAGAGCGATTCCAAGAGCGGCGTCGAGGGGGACGCCGAAGCCATCGTCGACTTCTTCCTTCACGGGGTCGGCGCCAGGGGGAGATGATGACCCGCAAGCTGTTGCCGCTTCTCTGTCTCGTTGCGCTCGCGCGGCTGGCCGCCGCCCAGGACGAGCTCCACCCCGAGGACGTCCTCGGCCAGGACCGCGAGCTCACCCTGCAGCAGGCCATCGGCCTCGCGCTGCAGTACAACCTGAACCTGCAGATCGTGCGGAACGACCCGCTGCTCGCGCGCGAGCGCATCCGCGAGGCGCAGGGCGCGTTCGACCCGAACCTGTCCGGAGCGTTCCAGCAGCAACACACCGAGACGCCGGTCGCGAACTCGCTGCAGGCGCTGTTCGGCAACACCGCGGACCGCACCGTCGACGACAGCCAGAACTACGGCGCGGGCCTGGTGGGAATCCTGCCGTATGGCCCCTCGTACTCCTCGGGCTACACCTTCAACAAGCTGGCCTCGACGAACGCCCTCTTCGGGCTGAAGCCGCAGTACACGTCGGCGTGGACCAACTCGCTCACGCTGCCCCTGCTGCGCGACCTGTACTGGAGCACGCCGACGTACCTGGTCGAGCGCAGCAAGCTGGACAGCCAGATCAGCGACGCGTCGTTCAACAGCCAGCTCCAGGATGGGGTCTTCCTGGTCGAAGGCTCGTACTGGGCGCTCTCGGCCGCGCGCGCGCTCGAGAGATCTACACAGAAAGGTGTAGATACGGCGAACGACCTGCTCGAGCAGACCAAGGTGCAATATCAGGTCGGCACGGTCTCGAAGGTGCTCGTCACCCAGGCCGAGGCCGGCGTCGCGCAGCGCGAGTCGGAGCACATCTCGGCGCTGAACTCCGTGCGACGCGCGCAGGACACGCTGCTCACGGCGATCCTGCAGCCGGGCGTCAACGACTACTCGAGCACGAACATCCGCACCGAGGAGCCGACCTTCGTCGACTACCAGGTCGACGCGAACGCGGCCGTCGAGAAGGCGCGCGCGAGCCGGCCCGAGCTGTACCAGGTGCAGAAGCAGCTCGAGGAAGCGGAGATCGCGGAGAAGTGGTCGTGGAACCAGAAGCTGCCCGCGTTCGACGTGGGTGCGAGCTACACCATGAACGGCATCTCCGGCACGCAGAAGATCCCGCCGGGGACCCCGATCGGCTTCCAGGACGACCCAAACACACCCACGCTGTTCGATCCCAAGCAGGTCTTCGAGCCCCCCTTCGGCTACGGCACCTCGCCGGGCGCCGCACACGACCGCTACTTCGCCGGCAATGGCTTCCACAACTGGACGTTCGGGGCGACGCTCTCCTACCCGCTCGGCAACGAGACGGCCGACTCGCGTTACATCCAGCGCAAGATCGAGCTGCGCCGCGCAAAGACGTCGCTGGCGCGCGAGGAGCAGGACGTCGTCCTCTCGGTCCGCACCGCGGTGCGCGAGCTGCAGAGCTCGATCGACGCCGTGAAGGCGGCGCAGCGCGCGCGCATCGCGTCCGAGGAGACCCTGCGCGCCGAGGAGGAGCGCCTGCGGCTCGGCGACTCCACGCCCCACAACGTGCTGCTGTTCCAGAACGACCTCTTGACGGCGGAGTCGAACGAGATCACCCAGCTCCAGCTCTACCGCACGGCGATCTCGGCGCTCGAGCGCGCGCAGGGAACGCTCTTGGAATCGAGGGGAATCTCCGTCGAAAACGAGCGCGAACGCGGCATGGACAAGTACTGACCGAGTGGAGTTGTCAGCGCGAGTGTCCCCAGAGTACGCTGCGTGGTCACGTCGCTGTGGGGCGACCGTCGCATTGTGAGCCGTCTCACGGAACGAGCTTCGCTTTGCGCCGCAACGTAAGTGCGCAAGCGGCGCCAATTCGTTCGGAGTGGTCATGGCGTTGTGGAAAAACAAGGGCGAGGGTGAAGGTCCGGAGCGGAGCGTCGAGCCCGCGCGCGTGGTCAGCCAGCCGCTGGTGACCCCGAGCGCGATCGCGCAGCCCGAGCGCCGTCACCCGGGGGGGTTCGAGATGGCGAACATCGGCAAGTCGATCAGCATCAAGGGCGACGTCGTCGGCGACGAGGACACGATCCTCGAAGGGCGCGTCGAGGGGCGCGTGTCGCTCCGGAACTTCCACCTGACGATCGGGCCCAACGGCGACATCCAGGGCGAGGTGTCGGCCAAGCAGGTCACCGTCGTCGGGAAGATCGCGGGCAACGTGATCGCGAGCGAGCGCATCGAGGTGCGCGAGACCGGCCGCATCCAGGGCGACCTGATCGCTCCGCGGCTCACCGTCGCCGAAGGCGCGGTCATCAACGGCGCGATCACGATGAAGGAGGCGAGCGCGCTCGAGAAGCTGCGCCCCGCCGACAAGAAGCTCGAGCCCGCCCCGGCGCCGCTGACTCCCCACACGGCGCAGAAGGCGAGCTGAGCCGCGTCTTACGACGTCGCTCGCGTCGCGCGCGCGCGGCGCTCGGGCTTCTTGGCTTCGACGGGGTGCCCGTAGCGGCGCGACAGCCAGATCAGCACGGCGCTCGCGATGTAGATCGACGAGTAGGTGCCGACGAGGATCCCGATGAACAGCGCGAGCGCGAAGCCGCGCAGCACCGGGCCGCCGAGGAACAAGAGCGCCACGACCACGAGCTGCGTGAGGCCCGAGGTCAGCACCGTGCGCGACAGGGTCGCGTTGATCGCTTCGTTCACGACGCTCTCCAGCTCCGTCGTGCCGCGCGTCGCGACCGTCTCGCGGATGCGGTCGTAGATGACGATCGTGTCGTTCATCGAGTAGCCGATGATGACGAGCAGCGCGGCGAGGACGTTCATGTCGAACTCCCAGCCGAAGATCGAGAAGAGCCCCGCGGTGAAGCACACGTCGTGGATCAGGGCGAGCACCGCGCCCGGCGCGTACTGCCACTCGAAGCGCAGCCACACGTAGGCGAGGATCCCGATCCACGAGAGCAAGATCGCGAGCACGCCGGCGCGCCGCAGCTCGCCGCCGACGCGCGGGCCCACCGAGTCGACGCTCTTCGTGACGACCTCCGTGCCGAAGTCCTGGTTCATCGCCTTCAAGATGTTCACCGACAGGTCGCGGTCCTCTTCCTGCGAGCCGCGCAGGCTGATCCGGAACTCGCGGTCGTCGAGCGCGCCCAGGCGCACGATCGTGGCGTCGTGCTGGTTCAGCTTGTCGAGGATCGTGCGCATGCGGCCTTCGTCGACGGTGCCCGTCGCGTTCGCGGGCACCTGCACGTCGATCACGGTGCCGCCGACGAAGTCGATGCTGAAGTTGAAGCCCCGGACGGCGATCGAGAGGAGCGACGCGGCGATGACCGCGACGGACAGCGCCACCATGAACGGCATCGAGCGGACGAAGTCGATGTGCGTCTTGGCCTTGAAGAGCTCCATCAGATCCTCAGCCTCTCCGGGTGGTTGCCGTACACGGTGTCCATGAGCGTGCGCGTGACGACGAGCGCCGTGAACATGCTCGCGAGGAGCCCGATCGTGAGCGTCACGCCGAAGCCCTGCACCGGCCCGCGCCCGATCAGGAACAGGATCACCGACGACAAGAGCGCGGTGACGTGCGCGTCGAAGATGGTCCAGAACGAGCGCGCGTAGCCCACGCCGATGGCCGCCCTCGGGGTCTTGCCCGAGCGGAGCTCCTCGCGGATGCGTTCGTAGATGATCACGTTCGAATCGACGGCCATGCCCACGGTGAGCACCACGCCCGCGATGCCCGGCAGGGTCATCGTGGCGCCCGCGGAGCTCATGAGCCCGATCAGGATCACCACGTTCACCACCAGCGCCAGGTTCGCGAACATGCCCGTCACGCTGTAGTAGATGCCCATGAACAGGAACACGAGGCCGGCGCCCACGAGCGAGGCGTGTACGCCGTCCCGGATCGAATCCGCGCCCAGCGACGGGCCGACCGAGCGCTCCTCCTCGAGCACCAGCGGAATCGGCAGCGCGCCCGAGCGCAGCTGGACGGCGGTGTTGTTCGCCTCGTCGCGCGTGAAGTCGCCGGTGATCTCGCCGTTGCGGCCGATCTTCGACTGGATCGTGGGCGCCGTGATCACCTTGCCGTCGATGATCGCCGCCAGCCGGTGGCCGATGTTCTGGCCCGTGAAGTCGCGGAACACCTTCGCGCCCTCGGAGTTCCAGGTGAACTCGATGATCGGCCGGTTGCGCCGGTCGTAGCTCATCCGCGCGTCCTCGAGCATGTCGCCCGAGAGGACCGCCTTCTTGGGCACGAGCAGCGCCTCGCTCTCCTTGCCCTTCCGGCCCTCGTTCGCGTTGGTGACGATCTCCTGGTCGTCGGGGATGCCCTTCGGGTACTTCGCCTTCAGCACCTCCTCGTTGGGCGCGGCATCGAGGACGAGCTTGAACTCCAGGAACGTCGTGGCCTGGATGAGCTGGCGCGCGGCGGCCGGGTCCTTCATGCCGGGCATCTGCACGAGGATGCGCCCGTTGCCCTGCGGCGCGATGATCGGCTCGCTGACGCCGACGCTGTCGACGCGCCTGCGCAGCACCTCGAGCGCCGTGGCCGCGCCGCGCTCGACCGCGTCGCGCTTCCAGCGCTCCTTCAGCTTCAGCACGAGCGCGCCTTCCTCTTCGTCGACGTCGACGTTCGGCGCGTTCGCCTCCACCAGCTTGCGCAGGCCGGGCACGTCGCCGTGCAGGAAGAGCTGGTCGCCCTTCACCTCGCCGGACTTCAGCTCGATCTTGCCGTCGCTCGCCGCGTCCGCGATCGAGCTCTGCACCTTCTCGAGCTCGCGCTTCACCGCGGCGTCCTGGTCGACGCGCAGGAGCCAGTGGATCCCGCCCTGCAGGTCGAGCCCGAGCCGCATGCCCTTCTTCGGCAACCACCAGTGCTCTTCGCCCGCCTTGGGGGCCGGGAGGAAGCTGGGCAGCGCGAGCCAGACCATCATCACCGTGACCGCGCCGATCATGATCCAGCGGCTGCGCAGGGTCACGACTTGTCCTCCGGCTTCCCGGCGCTGCGCGAGGCGACGGCGCTGCGCGACACCTTCACGCGCACGTTCGGCGCGATCTCGACGGTGAGCACGTCGTCGGCCACGCCCGTCACGCGGCCGTGGAGGCCGCTCGTCATCACGATCGCGTCGCCCCTCTCGATCTGCGCGAGCATCGCCTTCTGCTCCTTGTCGCGGCGCTGCTGCGGCCGGATGAGGAGCGCCCACATCAACAGGAACATCGCGGCGATGAAGAACAGCGGGCTGCCCAAGAGGGCCGCGGGCCCGCTCGGCGACGCCGGGGCTGGCGAAGGGACCTGGGTCTCGGCCTGGGTGTTCAACGGCGCGCGCTCCAATCCGTGGGGCGGGAGTCTCGCCCAGCGAGCCGCCGCAAGTCACTGCCTGAATAGTAGTGCGCCAGAATGGCGCGGTAAGAGGAGCCCCGGCGCGCCAGCTCGCTGGCGCCCCACTGGCACAGCCCCACGCCGTGGCCGGAGCCGCTGCCCAGGAACACCACCCGCGGGCCCTCGATGCGCGCCTCGAAGAGCGCGCTGCGCAGCGCGCGGCCGCCGAGGATCTCGCGCAGGTCGCGGCCGGCCAGGAGCACGGCGCCGAGCTGGACGCGCTCGACCCGCCCGCTGTCGCTGCGGTGCGTGACCCGCACGTCGTCGAGCGAGCCGGGCGAGTAGCCCGCTTCGCGCAGCGCGCTGGCCAGGTCCGCCCGCGAGATCGCATAGCTCCAGAAGAAGTCGGGCGCGCCGTCATCGGGCGAGGAGACGCTCTGCAGATAAGGCACGGGCTCGCCCCAGACCTCTTCGGCCGAGGCCGTCTCGCCGCCGGACGAGGCGTGAAACGCCGCGAGGATCGGCTCGCCCGCGTAGCTCAGGTACTCGCCGGAGGTCGCGTGCGCGGCGGAGGCCACTGCGTCGCTGACCGAGTCCACGCCGTAGCGCTGCGAGATCACCGAGGCCTCCAGGTCGAAGGGCTCCTCGCCGCGGTGCGCCTGCTCGTGCAGCGCGTACGTGCGCGCCACCACGGCCTGCGCCTTCAGCGCTTCGAGCGGCCAGCCCGCGGGCGTCTCGCTCGCCACGGCGCTGGCGACGTACGGCTCGAGCGGCACGAAGTTCACCACGTCGAGCGTGTGCGCGCCGCGCGCGGCGATCTGCACGCTGCCTTCGAGCGCGCGGCCGTCGACGTGGAGCGCGCCGTTGCCCGCGACGACCGCAGACGAGCCGAGCGCGCGCCCCGCGATGCGCACGCGCCCGTCCACCACGTTCGCGCGGAGCACGTCCGCCGCCGGCTTGCCGTCGATGCGCAGGCCCGGTCCCGAGATCACCACGTCGCGCTCGCCCGCGCACACGCGCACGCGCAGCGCGTCGTCCGCACGCGCGGGCCGTCCCGCCACGGCGAGGAGCGCAGCTACGGCGCAGAGCACGCGCGCCCGCAAGTCAGTACCGGTAGTGGTCGGGCTTGTACGGGCCGTCGGTCGGCACGCCGATGTACGACGCCTGCTCGGGCGTGAGCTTGGTCAGCTTCACGCCCAGGTGGTCCAGGTGCAGCCGCGCGACCTCTTCGTCGAGCACCTTCGGCAGCACGTACACGCGCTTCTCGTACTTGCCGGGGTGCTGCCAGAGCTCGAGCTGCGCGAGCACCTGGTTCGTGAACGACGCCGACATCACGAAGCTCGGGTGGCCCGTCGCACAGCCCAGGTTCAAGAGCCGCCCCTCGGCGAGCATGAGCACGCTGTGACCGTCGGGGAAGATCCACTCGTCGTACTGCGGCTTGATCTGCACGCGGCGCACGCCCTCGCTCTGCTTCAGCGCCGCGACGTCGATCTCGTTGTCGAAGTGGCCGATGTTGCCGACGATCGCCTTGTCCTTCATCCGGGCCATGTGGTCGACGGTGATGATGTCCATGTTGCCCGTCGCGCTGATGAAGATGTCGGCGGTCTCGACCACCTCGTCGAGCGTGGTGACCTGGAAGCCCTCCATCGCCGCCTGCAGCGCACAGATGGGATCGATCTCGGTGATGATCACGCGGCAGCCCTGCCCGCGCAGCGCGGCGGCGCAGCCCTTGCCGACCTCGCCGAAGCCGCACACCACCGCGACCTTTCCGCCGAGCATGACGTCGGTGGCGCGTGCGAGCCCGTCGGGCAGCGAGTGCCGGCAGCCGTAGATGTTGTCGAACTTCGACTTCGTGACGGAGTCGTTCACGTTGATGGCGGGAAAGAGCAGCGTGCCCGCGCGCTCCATCTGATAGAGCCGGTGCACGCCGGTCGTCGTCTCCTCGGAGACGCCGCGGAGCTTCGGCGCGATGCGCCCGAACAGGCCCGGCTCGTCCTTCTGCAGCTTGCGCAGGAGCTCGAGGATCACGCCCCACTCTTCCGAGTCGGCGCCGCGCCGGTAGGCCGGCACGGCCTTCGCCTTCTCGAACTCGAGGCCCTTGTGGATGAGCAGCGTCGCGTCGCCGCCGTCGTCGACGATCAGGTCCGGGCCGCCGCCGTCGGGCCAGCGCAGCGCCTCGCGCGTGCACCACCAGTACTCCTCCAGCGTCTCGCCCTTCCAGGCGAACACGGCGGAGCCGGACGGATGCACGGGCGTCCCATGCGGACCCACGGCGACCGCAGCCGCCGCGTGGTCCTGCGTCGAGAAGATGTTGCAGCTGCACCAGCGCACGTCGGCGCCGAGCGCCGCGAGCGTCTCGATCAGCACGGCGGTCTGCACCGTCATGTGCAGGCTGCCCATGATGCGCGCTCCCGCCAGCGGCTGGGCCGCGCCGTAGCGCTTCCGCAGCGTCATGAGGCCGGGCATCTCGTGCTCGGCCAGCCGGATCTCCTTGCGGCCCCACTCGGCCAGCGAGAGATCCTTGACCTTGAAGTTCTCGCTCTGGTCCATCGCGTCTCCGATCGGGCTCGCAGCCTAGAGCCCGAGGTCGCGGCGCAAATCGTCCGCGAGGCTCGTCTTCTCCCACGTGAACGCGTCGCCCGTGCGGCCGAAGTGGCCGTGGAACGCGGTCTGCCGGTAGATGGGGCGCAGGAGGTCGAGCGCGTCGATGATGCCGCGCGGCGTGAGGTCGAAGCGCTTGCGGATCGCGCGCTCGATGCGGTCTTCGGCGACGCGGCCCGTGCCGAACGTGTCGACGAGCACCGAGACGGGCTCGGCGACGCCGATCGCGTAGCTCACCTGCACCTCGAGGCGGTCCGCGGCGCCCGCGGCGACGAGGTTCTTCGCGACCCAGCGGCACGCGTACGCGGCGGAGCGGTCGACCTTGCTCGGGTCCTTGCCCGAGAACGCGCCGCCGCCGTGGCGGCCCATGCCGCCGTACGTATCGACGATGATCTTGCGGCCCGTCACGCCGGCGTCGCCCTGCGGGCCGCCGATCACGAAACGCCCCGTCGGGTTCACGAAGATGCGCGTGTTCTCGTCGAGCAGGTGGCGCGGCAGCACGGGCCGCACGATCGCGTCGACGACCTTCGACTTCAGCCCCTCGTACGAGATGTCGGGCGAGTGCTGCGTGGAGAGCACGACCGCGTCGAGCCGCATCGGGCCCGAGCCGCCGTACTCGACCGTGACCTGCGACTTCGCGTCGGGGCGCAGGAAGTCGAGCTCTCCCGACATCCGGCACTCGGCCTGCCGCGCGACCAGCTTGTGCGCCAGCATGATCGGGAGGGGCATCAGCTCCTCGGTCTCGGTGCAGGCGTAGCCGAACATCATTCCCTGGTCGCCGGCGCCCTGCTCCTTGTAGAGACCCTCGCCTTCGGTGACGCCCTGCGAGATGTCGGGCGACTGCTCCTCGATGGCGACGAGGATGCCGCAGCTCGAGCCGTCCAGACCGAGCCGAGCGTCGTCATAGCCGATGTCGAGCACCGCCTGGCGCACGACGTCGGGGATCTTCACCGTCGCCTGGCTGGTGATCTCCCCCGCGACGCAGATGAAGCCCGTCTTGGTGAGCGTCTCGCAGGCGACCCGGCTCTGCGGGTCCTGAGCGAGGTAAGCGTCGAGAACGGCGTCGGAAACCTGATCGGCCACCTTGTCCGGGTGGCCCATCGAGACCGATTCCGAAGTGAAGAGCCTGCGCGCCATCGTGCACCCTTTCCCCCGAGTCGCGGCGAATCCTAACCCTGAAGGGCGATCCGCTCAAACTCGACGGGAAACCGCGCGCGCATGCGCGCTTCGACGCGCGCGCGGATCTCGTGGGCCTCGCCCAGGCGCAGCACCTGGGACAGGAGCTCCCGCGCCTCGGCGGCCGTGGAATCGCGCAGGATCCGCTTCAGGAGCGGGATCGCGAACGGCGCCATGGAGAGCTCGCCGATGCCGAGCGCGAGCAGGATCCAGCTGTGCAGCGGGTCGCCGGCCATCTCGCCGCACATCCCGACGACGATCCCCGAGCGCCGCGCGGCCTGGCCGATGCGCTGGATCATCCGCAGGTGCGCCGGGTGGAGGGGCTCGTACAGGTAGGCGACCTGCTCGTTCGAGCGGTCGACCGCCAGCGTGTACTGCAGCAGGTCATTCGTGCCGATCGACAGGAAGTCGGCGAGCGGCGCGATCAGGTCGGCGATCATCGCGGCCGCGGGCGTCTCGATCATCACGCCGAGCGGCACGTCCCGGTCGAACGGCACGCGCTCGCGGCCGAGCTCGCGCTTCACGTCGTCGAGCGCCGCGCGCACCTCTTCCACCTCGGCCAGGCTCGAGACCATGGGCAACAGGATCTTCAGCTTGCCCGCGGTGCTCGCGCGCAGGAGCGCGCGCAGCTGCACGCGCAGCACGTCCGGCCGGTGGTGCGACATGCGCACGCCGCGCAGGCCGAGCGCCGGGTTCGCCTCGTCCGAGAGCTCGAGGCCCGTCGGCACCTTCTCGCCGCCGATGTCCAGCGTGCGGATCGTCGCCGAGTACGGCGCCACCGCGGCGACGATCTTCGCGTACGCCTCGCGCTGCTCGTCCTCGCTCGGCAGGTCGTGCCGGTTCAGGAACAGGAACTCGGTGCGGTAGAGGCCGATGCCCTCGGCGCCGTAGCGGAGCGCGTCGCGCGCCTCTTCGAGCTGGTCCACGTTCGCGAGCAGCCGCACCGCCACGCCGTCCTTCGTCTCCGCGGGCAGGTCGACGTAGCGCAGGAGCTCGCGCGCCAAGGTCTGCAGGTCGACGAGCTGCTTCCGGTACTCCGCGATGGTCTGCGCGTCGGGGTCGACGATCACGCGGCCCGTGCGGCCGTCGAGGATCAGCGTCACGCCGTCGGCGAGCTCGCGCGCGAGCTCCGCGCCCGTGCCGACGACGGCGGGGATCTCGAGGCTGCGCGCCATGATGGTGACGTGCGAGGTGCGCGAGCCCGTCTCGGTGACGAAGCCGGCGACACTGTGGCGTGTCACCTGCGCGACCTCGCCGGGCGAGAGGTCTTCGGCCACGACGATGACGCCCGGCGGCGCGTTGCGCAGCCCTTCGGGCTCGCGGCCCATCAGCGCTTGCAGCACGCGGCGCACGATGAAGCCGATGTCGCTCGCGCGCTCGCGCAGGTACGGATCGGGCATCGACTCGAACAGCTCCTCGAGCCGGCGCAGCTCGCGCTGCAGCGCCCACTCCGCGTTCAGCCCTTGCTCGCGGATGTTCGCCTCGGCGTGCTGCAGGAGCGTGGGGTCCTCGAGGAACAGGAACTGCGCCTCGAAGATCGTGTGGACGAGGCCCGTGCCCGCCATCCCGCGCCGGATCTCCTCCAGCTTGGTGCGCGTCTGCGCGAACGCGATGCGCAGGCGTTCGACTTCTCCGTCGGCCTGCTCGTCGCGGATGCGGTGCTCCGGAATCACGATGCGCTCTCGCCGTAGGACGTACGCCGGACCGATCGCGATGCCCGGCGACACGGGGAGTCCGCGGTACTCGCGTGAATGTGTCCTCATGCGCTCTCTCCGAAGCGGTCGGCGACGAGCTCTGCGAGCGCGTTCACCGCCTCGTCGGCGTCCGGGCCATCGGCGACGACGCGCACCTTCGTGCCGATGGGCGCCGCCAGCGTGACGAGCGCGATGATGCTCTTCCCGTTCGCGCGCGCATCGTCGCGCTCGAGCGCGACGTCGCTCTTGAACTTCTCCGCGACCTTCACGAATGCCGCGGCCGCGCGCAGGTGCAGCCCGAGCTGGTTCGAGATCGTGCAGTCGCGGACGGCCCGGCTCATGCGCCGGGCTTCTCCGCGTCGTGGCCCGCGAGCAGATCGCTCGCCACCGAGATGTTCCGCCGCCCGTAGTCGCGCGCGGTCTCGGCGAGCTCGTGGATGTCGATGCCCGGCTTCGGCCGCGCGACCTTCACGAGCATCGGGAGGTTCACCCCCGTCACCACCTCGACGCGGCCCTCTTCGAGGAACGACAGCGACAAGTTGGACGGCGTGCCGCCGAACATGTCGACCAGCACCAGCACGCCCTGGCCGAAGTCGACCTCGCGCAGTGCCTTGTCGATCTGGCCGCGCATGTCCTCGGGCGAGGCGCTGGCGGGGTCGAGCCCGATCGCGCGCACGTGCGGCAGCTCGCCGACGATGTGGCGCAGCGCGCCGACGAACTCCTCGGCCAGTCGATAGTGAGACAGAACCAATATCCCGATCACGCCTCGCTCCTTCGCGCCCGCGCCACGTCCCGATGAGTCACGCGCACGGGAATCTTGCGTTCCAGAAGGTGTCTTTCCAGCGCTCGCGCGATCGCGACCGAGCGGTGCTGCCCGCCCGTGCAGCCGATGGCCACGGTGAGGCGCGCTTTCCCTTCTTCTTCGTAACGGGGCACGAGAAAATCGACGAAATCGCAGAGCTTTGCCATGAACTCGCGCGTGCCGGGCGCCTCGAGCACGAAAGCCGCCACCTCGCGGTCCAGCCCCGTGCGCTCGCGCAGGCCGGGCTCGAAGTTCGGGTTCGGCAGGAAGCGCACGTCGATCATCAAGTCGGCGGATTCGGGCGCGCCGTGGCGGAAGCCGAACGAGACGAGCTCGAGCTCCATCGGCGCCGTGCGCTCGGCGCCCGTGAAGTGGCGCGTCACGTGGCGCTTCAGGTCGTGCACGCTCATGTGACTCGTGTCGATCACCAGGTCCGCGCGGCGCGCGATCGGTACGAGCAGCTCGCGCTCGCGGCCGATGTCGTCGAACAGCGAGCCGCTGCCGCGCGCCGGGTGCACGCGGCGCGTCTCGCTGAAGCGCAGCGCGAGCGCCTCGTCGCTGGCCTCGAGGAACACGAGCTCGGTGCGCAGCCCGCCGTTGCGCAGGCGGTCGTGCACTTCGGGGAAGGCCGCGAGGAAGCTGCGCTCGCGCACGTCGACGGCGACGGCGAGCCGGTCCGTGCCCGCCTGGAACAGCTCGACG
>Ga0335077_10001401_pt1 | contig 28529 bp, 27 predicted proteins | sample Lox_Sample_31_FD_207151 | JGI IMG/M metagenome (GOLD analysis project Ga0335077, IMG submission 207151) | Soil microbial communities from Loxahatchee National Wildlife Refuge, Florida, United States - Lox_Sample_3.1 | ecosystem: Environmental > Terrestrial > Soil > Wetlands | place: USA... | reverse complement strand
AGAGCTTGACCTGGTCGATCGCCTGATTCGCGCCGTTGCCGCGTAGCTCGGGTGGCCGGTCGGCAGTGAGCACGATCAGCGGCACGCACGCCTCGTCGGCCTCGACCACGGCCGGGTGGAAGTTCGCTGCCGCCGTGCCCGACGTGCACACGATCACCGGCGGCACGCCCGACGCCTTGGCGAGGCCGAGCCCGAGGTAGCCGGCGGAGCGTTCGTCGATCCTGACATGCAACCGCAGGCGCGGCCGGCCACCGTCACCCGGCTGCCCGCTGCGGTCGAAGATTGCCATCGCGAGCGGCGCGCTGCGCGATCCTGGCGTGACCACGGCCTCGCGAAGCCCGCACCTGATCAGCTCATCGACAATGGTGCGCCCGAACGCCGTCGATGGATTCACGATTCGCCCTCGCCGGCGTCGCGCAGATAACCCGCTGCGGTGGCCGCGCGCTCGCGCCACCGGGCAGGATCGATCTCCCACCGCGTCAGCCGTTCCGGCTCAATTTCCGGCCGCATGACCTGCAGCAGCCCGCCCACCGGGGCCAGCGGCTGCGCCGTCACGTCCCCGGTGAGCAGGCTCAGCGTGCCCAGCCCGCACGCGTATGGCAACTGCGGCAGCGCTGCGGCGAGAGCCAGGCCGGCGGCGAGCCCTGCCGACGTCTCCACCGCGCTTGACACCACGGCGGGCAGCCCGCACGCCGCGGCGACGCGCAGCGCGGACCGCACTCCGCCGAGCGGCTGCACCTTGATGATCACGATGTCCGCCGCCGCCGCGGCGCGCACCCGCAGCGGATCCGCGGCGCGCCGGATCGACTCGTCCGCGGCGAGCGGCACATCGACGCGCCGGCGCAGGTCCGCGAGCTCGGCCAGGGTGCCGCATGGCTGCTCCGCGTATTCCAGGCCGTACCTGCCGAGCCTGCGGAGCATGCGCTCGGCCTGATCCACCTCCCACGCGCCGTTGGCATCCACCCGGATCTTCCCGGCTGGGCCCAGCGCCTGGCGGACCGCCGCTACCCTTGCGACGTCGTCGCCCGGCGTCTGTCCGCGCTCGGCCACCTTCACCTTCGCGGTGGCGCAGCCCGCGGCCGCCGCCATGGCGTAGGCGCGGTCAGGAACGACCGCGGGAATGATCGCGTTCACCGGTATCTGATCCCGCACCGGCGGCGGCCAGCCGGCCGTAGCCGCCTCGATCGCGCAGGCGAGCCAGCGGGCGCTCTCCCTCGGGCCGTACTCGGCGAACGGGGAGAACTCGCCCCAGCCGGCGGGACCGTGGATCAGGGCGCCCTCGCGCACGGTGATGCCCCTGAAGGGGGTGCGCATCGGGATCGCGAAGGCGCGCATGCTCCCGATCAGATCCGCTGCCGCGCCGGCCGCGGACGGCACCGCAGCACCGCGGCACGGTCGGTGGCTCAAGGCCGGCGGGGGAACCTGGCGAAGTCGGGCGTCCGCTTCTGCGTGAAGGCATCCCTGCCCTCCTGCGCCTCTTCGCTCATGTAATAAAGCAGTGTCGCGTCACCTGCGAACTGCTGCATGCCTGCGGCGCCATCGGTCACAGCGTTCAACGCGCCCTTCAGCATGCGCAGCGCGAGCGGCGACTTTTGCAGCAGTTCCGCGGCCCAGTCCAGCGTCGCTTCTTCCAGCCGTGCCAGCGGCACCACGGCGTTCACCAGGCCCATGTCAAGGGCCTGCGCCGCGCTGTACTGCCTGCACAGATACCAGATCTCGCGCGCCTTCTTGAGCCCGACGGTGGCTGCCAGCAGCCACGAACCGTAACCACCGTCGAACGATCCGACCTTCGGGCCGGTCTGGCCGAATACCGCGTTGTCCGCGGCAATGCTGAGGTCACAGCATACGTGCAGCACATGCCCGCCGCCGATGGCGTAACCGGCCACCATGGCGATCACCGGCTTGGGCGTACGGCGGATCTGCACCTGCAGGTCGAGCACGTTCAGCCGGCCGATCCCGTGCGCGTCCACGTACCCGTCGTCACCGCGGATCTTCTGGTCACCGCCGGAGCAGAACGCCTCGGTCCCCGCGCCGGTCAAGATGATCACTCCGATGCCCGGGTCGTCGCGTGCGGCATTGAAGGCGTGCTGCAGCTCGAACAGCGTCGCGGGGCGGAAGGCGTTGCGCACCTCTGGCCGGTTAATGGTGATCTTTGCGACAGCCCCTCTGGACTGCAGTTCCGCGGTCTCGTAACGGATGTCGGTGTACGCCTCGTCCGACTGTTTCCACTCGACCACGCATCCTCCTCGGCTCTGCCCAACTCGGTCGCAGCCCGGCCGCACCGCCCGGCGGCAAGGCCGGTGGCACCGGCCCCAGCCGGGCGGACACGCACGGGGCCACTCACTCAAAGGGCACTGACAGGGCCACCGCTAACCTTACGACGGTGACCGGACGCCCCCTGCACGCGGCCGTGCTGCCACCTGGTGAGCGGCTGCGGGGGCTGCTTGCCGACGCCCTCGCCGGCGACGGCCCTGCACTGTCGCCCCTCGACCCGGATCTGCCGCCAGCACGGCTGCGCGGGCTGCTTGAGGTGCTCGCGCCCTCGGCCGTGATCACGGCCGAGGGCGTGACACCACGCGCCGGTGGCCGCGCGACCGGCGCGGGTACCGCACTGGTGATCGTCACATCGGGTTCGACGGGCGAGCCGAAGGCGGCCGAACTGAGCGCCGCCGCGCTGCTCGCCTCGGCCCGCGCCACCCTGGCACGGATCGGCGCCCGGCCCGGCGAGCGCTGGCTGTGCTGCCTGCCCACCGGGCACATCGCCGGTCTGCAGGTCCTTATCCGCTCGCTGGTGGCCCATACGGTGCCGCTGATCTGCGCCCCCGCTGACACCTCGGCGATCGCGGCGGCGGCCGCGGGCCTGACGGGCTGCGCGCACCTGTCGGTGGTGCCCACACAGCTCAGGCGGCTGCTGGACCGCGGGTGCGACCTCACCGGCCCGCGCACCATCCTGGTCGGTGGTGCGGCGCCGCCAACTGGGCTGCTTGCCGACGCGCGGGCGGCGGGCGCCCGCGTGATCACTACTTACGGGATGACCGAGACCTGCGGAGGCTGCGTCTACGATGGCACTCCCCTCGACGGCGTCGAGGTCGGCACCGGACCCGACGGCCGCATCCGGATCGCCGGCCCCGTCCTGTTCTCCGGTTACCGGCTACGCCACGACCTCACCGCGGCGGCATTCGAGGATGGCTGGTTCGTCACATCCGACCTTGGCGGCATCGGCCCTGATGGCCGGGTGCGCGTACGCGGGCGCGCCGACGACGTCATCACGACCGGAGGGGAGAAGGTGGCGCCAGCGGAGGTGGCCGCCTGCCTTGAGGCGCATCCCGCGGTGCGCGAGGCCGTCGTGTTCGGCCTGCCCGACCCCGAGTGGGGCGAGCGGGTGACAGCGGTCGTCGTGCCCGCCGACCGGGGCAACGCGCCTGACCTGGCCAGTCTGCGCATACATGTCGCGGGCCTGCTGCCGCCATTCGCCGCGCCGCGGCGGCTCATAATCGCCGCGGACATACCTTTGCTGCCGTCGGGAAAAGCAGACATCGCGGCGCTACGGGTCCGGGTACGGGAACAATCGAGCGACAGCAGCGTTAGTACATAGTGCCCGCGCAACAGACGTGGAGTGCTGCTGATGCTTTTGGGCAGGTTGCTGTAAGACGAGCGTACCGCCATCTACCTGGTGTTGGTGCTGGCGGAGCGCGTGGCTGGAGGGAGGTGTCTAATGCCGCGGACTGCGATGGCGGAGTCGCACACGCATGATGTCCCAGCGCACCGTGTATCAAAGCACGGTGTCTCAAGGCAAGGTGTCTCAAAGCAAGGTGTCTCAACACACAGCGCGAGTCATGACGAGGCGATGGCCGCGAGCCTGGATGAGCTGGTCCAGCGTGGTCGGGCACAGGGTCACCTGTCCCTTGCCGAGCTCCGCGCCACCTTCCAGCAGGCGGGCATTACCGCCGCGGAGGGCAGGTCCATCCTTCGTGAGCTGACCGAGGCCGGTGTCCGGCTGGCTGACGAGGCCGGCGACGCGGCCACAGCCGACGTGACCGGCGGTGACCTCACTGGCGCTAGCGTGAGCGATGCCGATATGGCGGGCGACATCGCCGGCCTTGACATGGCGGACGGCGACATGGAGGCAGCACTGGCTCCCGGCAGGGCTGGCGTTACCGCCGGAGCCGAGGCCGACGTCGCGGTCAGGGCCGACGTGGACCTGGATGACCAGACCTCCACCATGGGTGACTCCGTTCACACCTACCTCAAGGCGATCGGCCGTACCAGCCTGCTGACCGCCGAGCAGGAGGTCGACCTCGCCAAGAGGATCGAGGCCGGGCTGTACGCCGAGTACAAGCTGGAGGCCGAGACCGACCAGGGTGAGGCGCATCGCGCGGAGCTCGAGGCGGTCGCCGCGGACGGCCGCCGGGCTAAGGCGCACATGCTGGAGGCGAACCTGCGCCTCGTTGTGTCGGTAGCCAAGAAGTACTCCGATCGCGGCCTGTCGCTGCTCGACGTCGTGCAGGAGGGCAACCTCGGCCTGATCCGCGCTGTGGAGAAGTTTGACTACACGAAGGGCTACAAGTTCTCGACGTACGCCATGTGGTGGATCCGGCAGGCGATACAGCGCGGCTTCGCCGACTCGGCGCGGACGATCCGGCTGCCCGTGCACGTACTCGAGATGCTCAGCAAGCTGAGCAGGGTCGAGCGCGACATGCACCAGCAGCTTGGCCGCGAGCCGACGCCAGAAGAGCTCGCGATTGAACTCGACCGCACGCCGGACCAGATCGAGGAGTTGCTGCGCACGAGCCGCCAGCCGATCAGCCTCGACTCCACGATCGGCGAGGATGGCGAGACGAGCATCGGCGACCTGATCGAGGACATCGACGCGCCTGAGGCGTCCGAGCTCGTGGACCGGCAGCTCATGGCCGACCAGCTGCGCCGCGCCCTTGCGGACCTCACGCCCCGTGAGGCCATCATCATGTCGATGCGGTTCGGCCTGTTCGACGGCAACCCGCACACGCTCGACGAGATCGGTAAGCACCTGGGTCTCACCAGGGAGCGGATCCGCCAGCTGGAGAAGCAGTCGCTGTCCAAGCTGCGGCACCCGAGCCGGGCTCAGCCGCTGCTCGACTTCGCCAGCTGACCGGGCCGGCCGCACCGGTCAGCTGGGCGTCAGTTCCGCGAGGCCGTCGAGGAGGCGGTCCACGTCGCCGCGGTCGTTGTAGTGCACCAGGCCCGCCCTTACGGCGCTGCCGCTGTCCCTGATGCCGAGTACTGCGGCGAGTTCCCACGCGTAGTTGTGCCCGTGCCACACGTTCACCTTCCGCGCCGCGAGATGCAGGGCGACCTCGCGCGGTGTATGCCCGGACACGGTGAAATACGCGGTGGCGGTACGGGCCGGCGCCTTGCCATAGCAGGTGACGTGGCGCATGGACGCGAGCCCGTCCAGCAGCGGCTGGAAAAGCGCCAGCTCGTGCGCCTCGGCGGCGGCCATCGAGGTGAGCACGCGGTCACGGCGGGTGCCGGACGCGGCGCTGTCGAGCCCGGCGAGGTGGTCGACCGCGGCGGCCACGCCTGCCAGGTCGGCGTACGGTGGCGTGCCGGTTTCGAACCGCTCGGGCACCGTGCCTGGCGAGGACGCGAGCTTGTCCGGGTGCAGGCCGGCGAGCAGGCCCGGATCGGCGACGACGGCACCGACATGCGGCCCTGACCACTTGTACGCGCTCGTGGCGAAGAAGTCGGCGCCGAGCGCGGCGACGTCAACGGGGCCGTGCGGAGCGGCGTGCACGCCGTCCACATAGGTAAGGACCCCAGCGTCGTGCGCCTTGGCGGTGATGGCGGCCAGGTCCGGCCGGGTGCCGAGCACATTGCTCGCGGCAGTGACCGCGACCAGCCTGGTCCGCTCGGTCAGCAGGTGATCGTACTGCGCGGCAGGAAGCTCGCCGGTTTCCTTGTCCACCTCGGCCCAGCGCACGGCCGCGCCCGCTCGAGCTGCCACCTGCACCCACGGCCTGATGTTGGCATCGTGGTCGAGCCTGGAGACGACCACCTCGTCACCGGGGAGCCAGTTCCTTGCGAGGGTATACGCCAGCCGGTAGGTCAGCGTGGTCATGTTCGGGCCAAGGATCACTCCGTCCGGGTGTCCGCCGGTGAGGTCGGCGACGGCGCTGCGGCACCTGGCAGTGATCTCGCCCGCGCGGTGGCTCGCCGGGAATGCGCCGCCCGCGTTGCCAATCCCGGTGCGGTAGGTATCCGCGACCGCGCTGATGACCGCCTCAGGCACCTGGGTGCCCGCCGCGCCGTCGAGGTAGGCGTATCCATCGGCGAGCGCGGGGTAATCCGCCCGGACCTTACTTATGTCGAATGCCATGCGCGGCAGCTTCCTTTCCAGCGTGCGGTGGCCGGGACGGTGGCAGGACCCGCCCTGGCCGCGATGGTGGGGCAGCACCGGCCCTGGCGGTGGTGTGCCGCGGCGACGACCCCCGCGGGATCCCCCCGCAGGTAGAGGGTACGGGTCAGGTGGCGGCCCGGCCCTGCTCGGCAGGGCTTACCCGCGCGCCAGCCAGGTCACCCTGACCGGCGCCGCCGAACTCGAAATGCCGTAGCTGGCTTCTTGAGGCCACGCCCAGTTTGGCGAATATGTTACGCAGCTGGGCGTCAATGGCGCGGGGGCTCAGGAACGCACCTCGTCCCGGCCTGCTTGAACCGTCACCGCGCAGCCGTTCAGTATCCATGCCGAATCACCGGGTCGCGCGGGTTCGCAAGCAGACCTTCGGCCCGTTGTGCCGGCGCGCACCGGGTATCAGGATGTCGTTATGGCGGATCAGGATTCTGTTACCGAGGTGTTCCGGTCAGCGCGGGATTCACTGCTGCGGCACCGCACCGACTACGCAGCCGCGCGGCGAGAATTCGGCTGGCCGCGGCTCGACGAGTTCAACTGGGCGCTCGACTGGTTCGACGTGATCGCACGTGAGCACCCGGACCGGCTGGCGCTGTGGATCGTCACCGAGGACAAGCCGGACACGAAGCTGACCTACGCCGAGCTGAGCGCGCGGTCGGATCAGCTGGCGAATTGGCTGCGCGGCCTCGGCGTCGGCCGCGGCGATCACGTGCTGCTGATGCTCGGCAACCAGGCCCCCTTGTGGGAGGTGATCCTGGCCGCGATGAAGCTGGGCGCGGTGATCATCCCGGCGGCTACGCTGCTGCGGCCGGAGGATATCGCCGACCGGATCTCGCGCGGCGGGGTCCGGCACGTGATCACCGAATCCGGTGAGACCGGGAAGTTCGCGGGGCTCGGCGGCGGCTGGACGCCGATTTCAGTCGGACCGGCCGTGGCCGGATGGCATTCGTACGTGGGCTCACGCGCCGCTCCGGCCGGCTTCGAGCCCGACGGGGTGACGCGCGGGTCCGATCCGCTGCTGCTCTACTTCACCTCGGGCACGACCGCCACGCCGAAACTGGTCGAGCACAGCCATGTCTCCTACCCGGCGGGGCACCTTTCCACCATGTACTGGGTGGGCCTGCAGCCGGGTGACGTGCACCTGAACATCTCCTCGCCCGGCTGGGCGAAGCACGCCTGGAGCAATGTCTACGCACCGTGGATCGCGCAAGCCACCGCGCTGGTCGGCGACTACCGGCGATTCTCCGCGGAGGCCATGCTCGAGGCGATGGTGCGGTGCGATGTGACGACGTTCTGCGCGCCGCCGACGGTCTGGCGGATCCTCATCCAGTCCGATCTCGGTGCGGCGCCGCCGGCGCTGCGCGAGTGTGTGTCCGCGGGCGAGCCGTTGAACCCCGAGGTCATCGAGCGGGTACGGAAGGCGTGGGGCATCACGGTCAGAGACGGCTACGGGCAGACGGAGACCACCGCGCAGATCGGGAACACCCCCGGCCAGCCGGTCAAGCCCGGGTCGATGGGACGGCCACTGCCCGGCTACGAGGTGACGCTGCTCGATCGCAGCACCGACGCACCCGCGGCGGAGGGCGAGATCGGCCTGGACCTGTCGCGGCGCCCGCTCGGCCTCATGAACGGCTACCGCGGCGATCCGGAGCTGACCGCAGAGGCCACCCGCGGCGGCTATTACCACACGGGCGACGTCGCGAGCAGGGACGCCGACGGCTACATCACCTACGTCGGCCGCACCGACGACGTCTTCAAGGCATCGGACTACCTGATCTCGCCATTCGAGCTGGAGAATGTGCTGATCGAGCACGAGGCCGTGGCCGAGGCCGCGGTGGTCCCTTCGCCCGACGCGATCCGCCTGGCCGTGCCCAAGGCGTATGTGATGCTGACGTCCGGCTGGCAGCCCTCGGCTGACACCGCGGTCGCGATCCTGAGGTACACGCGGGAACGGCTCGCTCCCTACAAGCGCGTCAGGCGGATCGAGTTCACCGAGCTGCCGAAGACGATCTCGGGAAAGATCCGCCGGGTCGAGCTGCGTGAAGACGAAGAATCACGTCACGGCGGCGAGCACGAGACCGAACCTGGCCGCCGTACACGCGAGTTCTGGGAGCAGGATTTCCCCGGCCTGAAGGGGTAGCCACTGACGGGCACACGCCACGGGCTGCGCCCGTCCTTGCCACCCGGCGCCATGGCCGCAGGCCCAAGAAGCCTGCCGCAGCCGGAGGCCCCCGGACCCGGGCCGACGGGTGTGCCCCAGATGCGCGGCGCGGCCACCGGCGCGGCAGCCCTGCCGTCAAGCTGCCGCGCCAGCAAAGGTTCGACGGTCCGCACGCCACCATCACCGCCACGCCATGGCGTCGCATGCGAAAGCTTCCCGCAGCGCAGCCGCGGTCAGCCAACAGGGAAAATGTCCCACGCCCGACGGCGCGGATCCTGTCCCGTCTTGTGACCCTGACCCACGATCTCGATCGTGCCCGGCGATCGTTTCGAATCGGCGTCACGCGTGTGACTGCCGTGTTACGGCGCGACCTGAGGCCAGGTTCCGTCAAGGGCGTCGAGGCAGCATTTGCCTTTGACGCACAATGGCTCATTGTGTGTCCGACCTGACGCACAATGAGCCATCATGTGCCAGAGCCAGGCCACCGATCCCGACACCGGCCAGGTCCAGCCCAAAGCGCCAGATGCTGCGACGTGGCTGTCAATCTGGCTCACCTGTCCGCTGGCCGTTGGCGCCGGAGCCCAGCGCGGCGCGCGGGAGGCGATGGGGAAGGCCCCGCGGCCCTTGCTGGTTGCGGTTGAGGTGAGCTGGCGCTGGTGAGATCCTGAGCAGGAGACATATGGCTACTGAACGGAACCCCGACTGGGGTAAGCACCCGGTGCGGACGGCCACCGTCGGCGTCGGCGTCGCTGGATACTCCTGGCTGGCCGGCGGGATCTCCGCGTTCACGGGCGTCGCGACGATCAGTGTGGCCGTTCCCTGCGTCGTGCTGGCAATGATCGTCTTCCGCTGGCCGCCTGAACGCATCCCGCCGCCAGAACGCCTGGACATCACGGGCGCGTCGTACTGGGCGATCGCGGCGATGCTGTTCTTCGAGTGGGAGGCGTCGGCCTTCAGAGACGGCTCGCACTGGTGGCATCCGACCCTCAGCGCCGCCACCGGTCCCCTGCTCCACCAGCATGTCGTCAAGAGTGCCCTGTTCGCAGCCTGGCTGCTGACCGGGTGGGGACTGATCAGGCGGTGAGCGGCCGGTGAACACCCATACGATCACCCTCGTCGGCTTCACCGTCATGGCGATCGGGTTGATCGCCCTCGAAGTCTTCGCACGGCGCCGCGGTTCGCGGATTCCCACCGCGGGCCAGCTGCTCGGCCTCCTGATGCAGACACGGGCTACCCGGGTGCTGATCCTGGTGCTGTGGGGATGGCTTGGCTGGCACTTCTTCGCACGCTGACGCCGGCACCGGCCGCGACGACAGCCCCGCCGACGCGGATTGGAGCGGGGCAAGTACGCTGAGGCACACCGCAGGGAAGCTCAGACCCGCCACGGGGGAGTTCACGATGATCACTGGCCGCAAGCCGAGCCGCGAGGCGATGGCAAAGCATGCAGCCGATGTCGCACTGGCCGCGCAGTTCGCTGAGTCGTTCCGGGCAGCCAGGGACGCGGAGGACGCGCTCAGGCAGGCACAGGCGAGCCGCGCACCGCTGGTCGAGCTTCGCGAACGTGGGCTGGCCCTCGACGATGCGCTGACCGCGGTCATGCGCTCGGCGTACGCGGCGGAACGCGTGGAGATCGGGGCGATCGGGTACGACGACTGGATCTACCGCCGTAAGGCCAGGGCGAAGCCCAAGGTGAAGCGGTGGACGGCGGAAGCCGAACGGTTGCTGACCTTGCGTGAAGAACACCGGCTAAAGGGCATCGTCCGTGTTCCGCCACACCCGGCGGACTGGGCATCCGAGTCGCTGGCGGGCACCTAGGTACTACGCCCTAAGCCCAGGACGGGCGAGCGGGCCGCGTACGTGCGGCAACCTCGGATTAAAACAGCACGGACCGGGCAGCACAGGGTCTAATCTTGCTCGTTGGTGACATGCGGCGGCACCTCAGCGGTTGTTGGCCGGGCTGTGACCTTTAGCGCGGAACAGCGTGTCGTCAGGCGCCGTTTATGGATACAGAGGAAGCTGGACGAGCATAACCCGTCCAGGTAAAGACCAGGAGGCACCGCGATGTGTTTGCACACGCCGCCGTGTCCGGACCCCACGTCACCGGACCGCGAGGCGGCTCATACTCTCGCCTCGCACCCCGAGCAGGGTTGGAGCCTGCTCTGCAACGGGATTGTGCTGTTCGACGACACGGGCGAATTGCTACCAGACGGTCATGTGATAGCTCCGCACCGGCCCACAGATCTGGTGCTGCCCACCATGCCGACAACGCCCAACGGCCGGTCACAGCCCAACGGCGGGTCACAGCCTGCCGACTTGTCACGGCCCAACGGCCGGTCACAGCCCGCCGACTTGTCGCAGCGCTCACCGGCCGCCTGACATCCGCGGGCGAAGCCAGGCAGACACTGCCGCGCCCACCGCGGCCGGATTCTTGGACAACGCGTGTCCCTCGCCCGCAAGCACGACGAGGCGCGCAACATCGGCCGCGTCGGGGATGCCGAACGGGTCCCTGCTGCCGCTCACCGCGAGCACATCAGCGCACGCCGCAAGCAGTTCGCTGCGGCGCGAGCGCTCTGGATGACCCGGCGGATGGAGCGGGAAGGCCAGGGCGATCACCGCGTCCGCCCCCGCCGCGGCCGCGGTGCGGCAGGCGAGCCGCGCACCGTTGCTCCGGCCGCCCTGGATCAATGCCAGATCGCGGCCCCGCCGGCCAGGTTGCGGCGGGCCTGCGCCGGCCTGCCCACCGGCGACCAAGGCCCGCAGGGCGGCCATGACCTCGATCCACGACTCGTCCTGCCGGGCGGCCGAGCCGGGCGCGCGTCCGCCACGAAGCCGGTAGGCCTGGATGACCCTGGCGACAGTGCCGCCAAGCGCCAGCGCGGCATCACGCGCGGCAATCAGGTCGGCTGCGTCCACGCCGCCCGCCGCGCCGTGGGTGAGCGCGAGCAGGAACCCGGGCTCCGCCGCCCGGTCGAGCACCATGACGGCGTCGCCGTGAGATGTTGCGACGGTGAATTCGCCCGCCGTGCCGACATCACGGCTACCCGCAGCCGCGCCGCGGATCATCCGCCGATGGCCTTCGACAGGAACTGGCCGGTGTAGCTCTCCTTGGTCCGCGCCACCTCTTCCGGCGTGCCGGTGGCGATCACCAATCCGCCGCGCGAGCCGCCCTCGGGGCCCATGTCGATGATCCAGTCAGCCGTCTTGATCACATCGAGATTGTGCTCAATGACGATCACCGAATTGCCCGCGTCGACGAGGCGGCCGAGCACGCCAAGCAGCTTGCCGATGTCTTCGAAATGCAGGCCAGTGGTCGGTTCGTCAAGCACGTAAGCGGTCCGGCCGGTGGCGCGGCGCTGCAACTCCGACGCCAGCTTCACCCGCTGCGCCTCGCCGCCGGACAGGGTTGGGGCGGGCTGACCGAGCCGCACGTAGCCGAGGCCCACGTCGGTGAGGGTCTGCATGTGCCGGTGGATGGGCGGGACAGCCGCGAAGAAGCCCGCGGCCTCCTCGATTGGCATGTCGAGAACCTCGGAGATCGTTTTTCCCTTGTAGTGGACCTCCAGGGTTTCCCGGTTGTAGCGGGCGCCGTTGCACACCTCACAGGGCACGTACACATCAGGGAGGAACTGCATCTCGATCTTGATCGTGCCGTCGCCAGAGCACGCCTCGCACCTGCCGCCCTTGACGTTGAACGAGAATCGGCCGGGCTGGTAGCCACGGATTTTCGCCTCGGTGGTCTGCGCGAACAGCCGGCGGATGTGGTCGAACACGCCGGTGTAGGTTGCGGGATTGGAACGCGGGGTACGGCCGATCGGGCTCTGGTCGACGTGCACGACCTTGTCCAGGTGCTGCATTCCGGTGATCCGCACGTGCTTTCCCGGTTGGGTGCGCGCGCCGTGCAACTCCCTGGCGAGCGCCAGGTACAAGATGTCGTTGACCAGCGTCGACTTGCCTGAGCCTGAGACACCGGTGACCGCGACGAGGCAGCCGAGCGGGAACGCGACGTCGATGCCTTGCAGGTTGTGCTCGCGTGCGCCCTTGACCACCAGCTGGCGGCTCTTGGCGACGCGGCGCCGCTGCTCAGGTACGTGAATGCCCCGACGGCCCGACAGATACGCGCCGGTCAGCGAATTCTCGTTGGCGATCAGCTCACCGACGGGCCCGGACACCACGATGGTGCCGCCGTGCTCCCCCGCGCCCGGGCCGATGTCCACCACCCAGTCGGCGGTCCGGATGGTGTCCTCGTCATGCTCAACCACGATCAGGGTGTTGCCCAGGTCACGGAGCCTGATCAGGGTTTCGAGCAGTCGGTGGTTGTCGCGCTGATGCAGCCCGATGGACGGCTCGTCGAGCACGTAGAGCACGCCCACGAGCCCGGACCCGATCTGGGTGGCCAGCCGGATCCGCTGCGCCTCACCTCCGGCCAGCGTCGCTGACGCACGATCCAGGGTCAGGTAGTCGAGCCCGACGTCCAAGAGGAAGCCCAGCCGCGCGTTGACCTCCTTGAGCACGCGTTCCGCGATGTGCTTGTCCCGTTCAGACAGGTCCAGCGCGAGCAGGAACTTCGCCAGCTCACCAATCGGCATCGCGCAGATATCGGCGATCGAGTTGCCGCCGACGGTGACGGCAAGGGCGACCGGCTTGAGCCTGCTGCCATGGCACGCCGGGCAGGGCACCTCGCGCATGAAACTCGCGAACCGCTCCCTGCTCGAATCGCTCTCCGCGTCCGAGTGACGGCGCTCGATGTAGGGGATGGCACCCTCGAACGAGGTGTAGTACGAGCGCTCGCGACCATAGCGGTTGCGGTAGCGGACGTGCACCTGAGCGTCGTAGCCGCGCAGCAGCGCGTCCCTCGCCTCCGCGGGCAGCCGCTGCCACGGCGTGTCGAGACTGAATCCGAGCGCAGCCCCGAGCGCTTCGATAAGCCTGATGAAGTAGTCGGAGACGTGCCCGCCACTCCACGGCGAGATCGCGCCCTCGGCGAGGGATTTAGCCGGGTCGGGGACGACAAGCTCGGGGTCCACCTCCATCCGGGTGCCGAGACCGGTACAGTCCGGGCAGGCGCCCCAGGGTGAGTTGAACGAGAACGAGCGGGGCTCGAGTTCCTCGAACGACAGGTCGTCGTAGAGGCAGGCGAGGTGCTCGGAGAACATCCGCTCCCTGTGCGGGTCGCCGGCGGGCAGGTCGACCAGGTCGGCAATGACGAGGCCGCCAGAAAGGGTCAGCGCGGTCTCCACCGAGTCCGTCAGCCGCCGCCGCGCGCTGTCCTTCACCGCGAGCCGGTCGACGACCACCTCGATGTCATGCTTTTCGTATTTCTTCAGCGCAGGCAACTGACCGGCCGTGGCTTCGTCGAGACGCACGATCACGCCATCGACGCGGGCCCGTGAGTACCCCTTGGTCTGCAGTTCACGGAATAGTTCTGTGTACTCGCCCTTGCGGCCCCGCACGACAGGCGCGAGCACCTGGAACCTGGTCCCTGCATCGAGTTCCAGCATCCGGTCCACGATCTGCTGCGGCTGCTGCCGTGCGATCGGCCGGCCGCAGACCGGGCAGTGCGGCTTGCCGATGCGCGCATACAGCAGCCGGAGGTAGTCGTATACCTCGGTGATCGTTCCTACCGTGGATCGCGGGTTCCTGCTCGTGCCCTTCTGGTCGATGGATACGGCGGGCGACAGGCCTTCGATGAAGTCCACGTCGGGCTTGTCCAGCTGACCGAGGAACTGACGGGCATACGCCGACAGCGACTCCACGTAACGACGCTGACCCTCGGCGAAAATCGTGTCGAACGCGAGGCTCGACTTCCCCGAGCCCGACAACCCGGTGAAGACGATGAGCGCGTCTCTGGGCAGGTCGAGCGAGACGTCTTTCAGGTTGTGCTCGCGTGCCCCGCGAACGATGAGACGATCAGCCACGACGCTCCCGATCTTCGTCTGCCGATTCCCTTACGGCGCTATTCCTCCCAGCACATGGGTGCCTCGTCATGCTATCCGCGGGGGGTGACAAACCCGGGGGGTTCGGGAGGGACCAGGGTCAGCGAAAATCAACGCGGCTGGTGGCGGGGGCATTCCCTGGCCACGGGGCGCATTCCCTGGCTAGGGAACGAGACCCCGGGTACGGAGGACGGCGCCCGGGGTGCACGCCCGGTGATCGCGGATCCGCGCTCGCTGGCGCGTGGCCCGCAGCCCCGGCCGCGGAAAATGACCACGGGGCGTGGTGCGAAGATCTCGCAGTATCCGAGCGCGGAAGCTCGTGACGCGGGAAGCGAGGCGGGCGCGGGCCGGGGTGCCGCAGAGCTGCTTGCCGATGTACGCGACTCCGCTGCCGCGTTCAGCGCCGAGGCGGCGACGGTGACCTGGCAGGCATGGCAGGCTGCCGTCCACGCCACGCGCGGTCCCGGCCATCCCGCGTGGTCCGAACTCAGGTCTGGGCAAGCCGCCGGGCAACGCCGAGTAAGGGGAACCTACGATCAGTAGAGACAGCCGCGGCGTGCGGGATCACGGCCGGCTCGCGGCCCGGACGGCGTGGCGAACCCAAGACGGGGGAACCCACGGCGGCGGAGCCCATTGAGGCAGGAGGATCAGCTTGAGTTACACCGGAGACGTCGTCGTCGGCGGCCCGCCCGATGTCAGGGAACTGCCCGGCCTTACCGTGACCAAGGTCGCCGTAGGTCCCTTCGACAACAACGCCTACCTGCTGCGATGCACGGCGACGGGCGACATGCTGCTGATCGACGCGGCCAACGAGGCAGGCAGGCTGCTTGAGCTCATCGGCGACGCACGCCTGTCGCGGATCGTCACCACCCACCGCCACCAGGATCACTGGGAGGCGCTGCGCGAGGTACAGCAGGCGACGGGCGCGCCGGTCGCAGCGCATCCCGCGGACGCGCAGGCCCTCCCCGTCGAGGTAACAGAGCTGGTCCGTGGTGGCGACGAGGTACGCGCCGGCGACGTGGTGCTCGGTGTCATCCACCTGCGTGGCCACACTCCCGGCAGCGTCGCGCTGTGCTATGACGCGGCAGGTGACCTCGCGCAGACCCCGCATCTGTTCACCGGCGACAGCCTGTTCCCCGGGGGTCCTGGCAACACACAGGGCGACGCGGCCCGGTTCAACCAGCTGATGGACGACCTTGAGCAGCGGGTGTTCATGCCGCTGCCCGACGGCACGTGGGTCTACCCGGGTCACGGCAACGACACGACGCTCGGCAACGAACGGCCGCACCTGAAGGAGTGGCGCGACCGCGGCTGGTAACGGCAGCTAACGACATTGCCCGGCGGCACGCTAGGCACGCAGACTCGGGGTGTTGCGGATCTCGACGGCGTTGCCGTGCTGCGCGTCGACCTTGCGCTCCACAGTGGGCAACTCAGCGGCAAAGCCAGCCCGTCAGTAGAACCGGCATGCGCGCGCGTTCCCTTCCAGCACCCACAACCCGATTGACCCATAACGGCTCGCGCGGCACTCCGCCACCACTTGCCGCAGCAGCGCCCGGCCGGCGCCTGCCGACCAGTGCTGTGGCGGCACGTGGATGGCGTACGACTCGGCCTGTGGATCCTCGCTGGCCACGCCGGTCCGCGGCAGCCGTTCAGGGCCAAATGCGGCGAAGCCGATCACGGTACCTGCCGAGACGGCAACCAGGGGGCTGTGGCCCGGCTGCGCCGCGAACCCGCGGCCAAGCGCCTCGCGGCCCGGGCGGGTGCCGCGTCGATGACCTCGTCGCAGCGGCCCGCGGTAGGCCGCATGCCAGCTTTCGCCGCCTACCTGGCCGATCGCCGCCCAGTCCCCACCGCCCGCCCGCCGCACCGCTACCATCCACCGGAGGTTACCGAGACCTCGGGGCCGATGCTCATCCCATCTTCCGACCACGGCGTGAGCGAGGGCGCGGCGCTGCCGCGCCAGACCACGATCAGCTGGCCGTGACGCGGCACGTGGAGCGTCCGTTCGCCATGTGCGCCGCGGACGCGCACGTGGCGGGTCTCGGCCGCGGCACGGACCAGCGTGTGGTTGAGCCAGTGCCCGCCCCGGCGGGCTAGCCGCAACCCGGCCAGCGGGCGCGGGGCCAGGCCGCGGCATGCCCCGCCGCCCTCCCAGCGCAGCGCCGCGCCGAGCGACGCCGACGGCCGCCGGTCATCGAGGATGTCGTCCTCGGCCGCCCCGCCGCTGCCGCCCGGGCTCTCCCAGCAGGTGCCGCGCTTTTCGAAGAGCACGACCTCGAAACATGGCTGGCCGCTCGTCCCCCGGCGGGCGAAAAGCACCGCCGCGACGTCGCCGTCCACATCTGCCGCGAGTGGGGCGAGCCGGTGCCGCCTGCTCAGCCGCGCGGGCGGCTCGGCAAGCCCGTCCGCGAGGATCTTGCGCCCCTGGGCGACAAGGTCGTGGGCCACAGACGCGACGATATCCCGGCTGCCCAGCTGAGACCTCGCGGCGGCCCACCGGGGCGCGGACCGACCGGGCTAACCCCACGTCCACGCCGCTGACCATAGCCCGCGTGCCCACAAGCCCTGGTCAGCTGCGCGGTTGCTCAAGAACGGGAGCCACGGGTGGGCAAATGCGCGCCCCCAGCCTCGCCAGCAGTTCCGCCTTGATGCCTTTTTATCACCTTATTCTTGTCAACCCCGATCGACCCTAGCGCGTTAATGTTTGTGTACTCGGAGGGGAAGAACCGCGCATACCGGGGACCGGCGTGGGCTTTCCGTAGTCAGGGGGGGTAATGGCATCCGCAGGCTTACCGCCGCGACCGGCAGACTCTAAGGGCAAGTCGTGGGTCTTCAACCCGCCGCCCGGCTGGCCAGCGCCGCCGGCCGATTGGCAGCCGCAGGCTGGCTGGCATCCCGACCCGTCGTGGCCGCCCCCGCCGGCAGGCTGGGAGTTCTGGAAGCCGGCCCCGCGCCGCGGGCTTCGCGGGATCAGCCCATTCGTAAAGGCCGTCGCCGGGATCCTGACCTTCGCCGCGACGATCACGGGCACGTACCTGGCATACCTAGCCCTCCAAGGACCGCCAGGCCCCACCACCGCCACCTGGGTGCGCCAAGCCAACGCCGTCTGCGACCAGGACGTCGGTTCGCTGCAGTTATCCCTTTTCGATGGGCTAGCCCCGTCCCCGCCCTCGACGGCCGGCCAGAACGATTCCTCCACCCAGCAGGCGGTTGGCCGGCTACGTAACTTCATCGTCGCTGAGGGCAGCCTCAGCAAGCAAATGGGCGACCTGGGCGCCCTGCAAACGCCGAAGGATGACCGCGCGGCCGGGGTCGGGACCGTTATCAACACCGGCAACGCGCTTGTCTCCAGCATGGAAACCTTCTCCAACCTCCTGCAGACGGCGGTAGACCGCACCCCGGGTTCCGCCACGTCGCAGCCCCCTCCGCAGGTGGGCACCGAGTTGAGCGATGGGGACAAGGTCCTGACCTCACTGCTCGCCTGGGAGAAGGCGATCGCAAAGCTCGGTCTCAGCAGGTGCCCATTCTGGGTGCGAAATCCGCCGAACGTCGCGCCGACCATGACACCGCCAGCCGCGCCGGCCAGCACGCCGCCCAGCCCGACATCCACGCTCACGGTTGGCGAGCAGCAGCTGGTCAACCGGTTGGACCCGGGCGACCTGACTGGCTGCACCGGCCGGGCCGACCTGGAGGTCAGCGGCGTCGTCGCTGCCGTCAACTGCCAGGCCGTCGCGGCGGGGCCCACGCTGCGGCCGCTGATCGAACAGTTCTCCGACATGGGCTCCGCCCAGGCGTGGTTCGAGAACAACACAGTTGGCTTCGTCGACAGGGGAGATTGCGCCGCCGGCTACCGGCTTGGCACCTGGCTGCACGATGGCGTCCCGGCCGGGATGCTCGGCTGCGCTGATACCCGCAGCGGCGGCTTCCGGATGGTCTGGGTCATCGACAGCGCCCAGATCGGCGTCATCGCCGACGGCTCTGACGGCACGACGCTGACCGCCTGGTGGACCAGGTGGTGCTACGTCACGGGCGACGGCTGAACAATATCGGCTCCTGACACCGATGACGGGCGGGGATGCACCGCCTGCCGCAAGTAATTGGCGATCCGCACGAACGCGAACCGCGAACTCCTACGTTCCGTGACAGTCCGTGCCCGACCTGACGGCTGCCACCGGGCCGGCCAGCTACGGCCCCACCCCGTGCACGAAGCCGCCGCGGCCGGTGACGGGATTCCGGTCCCGGTGCTGTGCAAGATTTGTGATGGCGTGTTCATATAAGACGGCGGTTAAGACGCATGGGGCCGCTGGGGCTCGCGGGGCCTGGCCTGCAAATAGCGCAGGCAGGTTAGCGCGATCAGGGATCATGAACGCGGCCGGGACCCATGCGGCGGCAGGGACACGGGCGGCAGCGGACGGCAGCGGGCGGCAGGGACACCGACGGCAGGGACACCCGACGGCAGGGACACCGACGGCAGGGACACCGACGGCAGGGACACCGACGGCAGGGACACCGACGGCAGGGACACGGGCGGCAGCGAGCGGCGGGCGATTGGGGGCGGCGACACTGGTGCGGAGGGTCGAGGAGTTGAGGAACTGGCCAGCACCCCGGCACCGGCCACAGAAGGGAAACCAATGAAGATCGCAGTTATCGGCGGGTCCGGCCACCTCGGCCATGCCGTGGCCCTTGAGGCGCTCTCCCGCGGCCATCAGGTCACCGCGATCGCACGCGACGTCTCTCGCATCAAGGACCTGCCCGGTGCGGCCGTGGTGAGCGCCGACGTATTCGATCACGGCGCCATTGCCCGTGCCGTCGCCGGGCACGATGCCGTGGTAGCCGCCGCCAAGGGCGCCGCTGGCCAGCCGGCCGCCGCACCGCTAGTTGCCCACGCGCTACTCGACGTGCTGCCAAAGGCCGGCGTGCGGCGGCTGCTATTCCTCGGCGGCGGCGGCAGCCTGGAGGCCGCGCCCGGCTAGCGCTTCGTCGATCTGCCACAGTTCCCGCCCGAGCACAAGAGCGAGGCCCTCGGGCAGGCGGAAGCGCTCGGGCTGCTGCGTGGCTCGGGTGACGCCCTGGACTGGTCCTACCTCAGCCCGCCGCCTGTCCACCTCGTCGACAGCGAGAAGACGGGCGCCTACCGCGTTCAGGCGGGCAACACGCCCATCACCGATACGGGCGGTGACAGCCGCATCAGCGTGGCCGACTACGCGGCCGCGGCCGTGGATGACCTGGAGCGCGGCACCTTCGTCGGGCAGCGCTTCACCGCCGCCTACTGAACCGCTCGTCGCCGTGGTTGGCCGTTTGGGGGGCGCTGTGGCGTCCTATTACTACGGCCAACGATCACGAGGTATCGTGCGTAACGGTCGGCCACGCCACTCGTCATCGGGTAGCGCGCTGATATCGCGCCGACAGCTCGCGCAGCTTGGCGACGAGTTCGGGCGGTCCACCGACGGTAAAGTCGGCGCCGAGCATGCCCAGGTAGACGGCGAGGGTATCGATGTTGTCCGCGCCGGTGTCGAGAACGCAGGTGCCGTCGCCCACAGCCTCAACCGTGCCGACCGCTGGCGTGATCCGGGCGGCGATCTCGTCGGCGGGCGCGAGCACGGTTACCCGCGCGCGGTATCGTCACGCCGCCGCGGTGACGCGCTGGGAAACGTAGGCCGCGGCATCGCCATCAGGCAGCTCACGAGGAGCAAAGCGGGGACCTGCCGGGGTCCGCAGCTCGATCCGGTCGGCACGGAAAATGCGCCAATCCGTCCGGACCACGTCCCATGCCACCAGGTACCAGCGGCGCCCCCAGTTAACCAGCCGGTACGGCTCAACCGTGCGCACGCTGGCCGAGCCACTGTGGTCACGGTAGCCGAGACGAAGGCTCTGCTGGTCCCGGCAGGCGCCTGCCAGCGTGGTGAGCAGGTCCGGGTCGACCGTCGGCCCGGTGCGGCCCCGGGGCACGGCGACGGCGTGGCTCTGCACGCTGTGCACCCGGTGGCGCAACCGCGAGGGCAGTACCCGCACAAGCTTCGCCAGGGCACGGAGCGAAGCCTCCTCGATTCCCGCGACGCCGCCGCCCGCGCCGGTGCGCAGCCCGACCACTACCGCGACGGCTTCCTCATCGTCAAGCAGCAGTGGGGGCAGGGAAGCGCCAGCGCCGAGCCGGTAGGCGCCGACGGCGCCACGGGTCGCGTGTACCGGATAGCCAAGGCTGCGCAGCCTTTCGATGTCGTTGCGGACGGTCCTGGTGCTAACTTCCAGCCGTTGCGCTAGCTCCTGGCCGGTCCAGTCGCGCGGCGCCTGCAAGAGCGAAAGCAGCCGCAGCAGTCGCGCCGAGGTTTCAAGCACGACGTCAAGTCTGCCCAGCTCATTAGGAACCTAATGTTCCTAATGAGCTCGCAACATCTGGAAGCGTGATGGGAAGCTCCCTCACCGCTGCGGATCTCGACCAAGAAAGTGGGACTGGCATGGACTGGAAGCTAGAGCTTGTCGCGATTCCCGACCTGGACCGGGAAAGGCGCCGGCTGACCGCAGCCAGGGACGCCGCGATCTTGGCCGAGGCCGGTGCCGATCCCGACATGGACAGCCTTGCGGCATAGGTGACCCATCTGCCCTTGGGCCTAGGCTAGTGCGCCCGATCCACACGGCCAGCCTGGACAAGACCCAGCCTGTCCTGATCTTGACTCGGGAACTGGTCCGGCCGCAGCTGGCACGGGTGACCGTGGCCCCGATTACCTCCACCGCTCTCCGCATTTCGACCGAGGTGCCAGTCGGCCCCGCGAACGGGCTCGACCAGGAGTGCGTGGTCAGTTGCGACAACATCGTGACCATCCTCATCAGCGACCTGGGCCGTCAGACAGATCGGCTACCTGCTGCCAGGGCAAGAGATCACCCTGACCGCCGCCATTCATGCTGCCTTTGATCTCGATTGACGCGGGCGCGCCTGCCGGATCACCTCACCGGATGCCAAAACCTGGCGCAGCATGGGCCATCGGGCGTCACGCCGGAGGGCTCTGCACCGGGCAGTCCGCGGCGCGGCGGTAATCCGCGAGTACCGCATCGACGGCGGCCTGCTCGTCCGGCAGCGACCGCGCACGCTCGGCCGCCGCCGCCGACAGCCGCCGGGCGAGCGCTTGATCCGAAAGCACCCACGACAACGCGGCTGCCAGCCGCTGCGGGTCAGCAACAGGCACGAGCAGCGCCGCGTCCTCCCCCGTCAGGTCAGCAATGCCGCCGGTACGGGTCGCCACGATCGGCGCGCCCGCGCGCAGCGCCTCCTGAAGGATGAGCGGCTGCCCCTCCCACAGGCTTGGCAGCACGAACACATCCGCGGCGGCGAGCAGGGCAGGGATATCGTCGCGCTGGCCGAGAAGCCGCAGCGGCAGCCGTTCGGCATCAATCCTGCGGCCCAGTTCAGCCTGCAGCGGTCCGGTGCCCGCGATGACCACCAGCGGCTGCGGATCCTGGTCACGCAGTCGGCCTACGGCGTCAAGCAGCGTCCCGAACCCCTTCTGCGCGGCGAGCCGGCCAGCGGCGAGCACTACCGGCCTGCCCTCGGCGGCGAGCCCCGCCCGCACGATCCGCGCCGTTTCCGCAGAAACGGCGGGGCGTGCAGGGGCGGGCACCACTGCCATTCCCACCGACCGCGCCGCGCGGCGGCGCATCCGCGCCGCCAGGTCACCCGACACGCAGAGGACCCGGTTGGCGCGGCGGGCGACGATCCGCTCCAGGGCCGCGTACAACACGGCCGCGAGCCCGCCGCCTGCCGGGGGGGCGTTGTGCAGGCTCACCACGAGTACGGGCCGCCGACGGTGTCCTGATGCTCGGCTGACACCGCCGAGGGCGAGCGCGGCGACCGCACCCGCTCGGACGCCGTGCGCGTGCACGATCCGTGGCGCCGCACCGGCCGCGTCACCCGCGTCGTCATCAGCGCCAACATCACCGCGGCGGAGCAGGCGCCGCAGCCGCGCCGTGGCGGCGAGGTCGCGCACCGGCCGCGGCCTGTCGCCGATCTCGACGGCGGCGAACCGCGCGCCCGCGCTGGTGAACCGGAGCAGCTGCTGCGCCTCGGCAGGACCACAGACCGCCACGGCGATGCCCCGAGCGGCCAGTCCCGCGGCGAGCGACCTGACGTGCCTGCCGGTCCCGCCTGCTGTGGTGCCCAGCACCAACGTGACGCTGGTCACTTCGGTGTCCGGCTCACTGCTCCCGCTCACCTCGCTCCCGCTCACCTCGCCCCCGCTCACCTTGCCTCCGCTCACCTTGCCCCCGCTCATGTCCGCCCCGCTCATGCCGTCCGCCGCCGCAGCACCCGGGCAGTGGCCGCCCGCAGGTCACCCGAATCGGCCAGGTACGCGACCGCGAGGAACACGGCCGCTATGACGGCACCGGCCACCAGCGTGAGCGCCGCCGCGGCGAGCGCGCCGCCCCGGCCGAACACGTGGCTCGCCGCCGCCGCGAGCACAGCGCCCGCGGCTCCACCCGCGACGGCGCTGGCCACCCCTGCGGCGAAGGCGCGTGGCAAGCCGACTACACAGCTACGGCCGCGGACCCGCACCACGGCGATGAGCAGCGCGGCACCCGCGACGCTCAGGCCGATGCTGTTGCCGAGCCCGAGCACGGGCACCACCCAGCGCTGCGGCACAAAGGGAACGATGGCAAGGTCCGCCGCCATGACGGCAAGCCAGCCCGTGACGGTTGTGAGGGCGGCGACGCGGTTGCGGCCCCACGCAAGCAGCACCCGGCTGAGGTTGGCGACGAGCCCGTAACCGATCAGACCGGGCGCGAAGGCCAGGAACACGAAGGTCAGCTCGCGTGTGCTTGCGGGGTGGACGAAGACGCGGGCGGCCGGCGCCGCGGCGCCTGCGAGCACGGCCGCACCGAGGAAGGAGACGAGTACGGCCGCGCGCGTCGAGGTGGCGGCCAAGGCGTCGAACTTGCCTGCCGCGTCCGGCTGCGGCTCCGACAGCGCTAATGGCTCCGAATGCGCTGATGGCTCCGCCAGCGCTGGCTCCGGCAGCGCTGGCTCCGGCAGCGCTGGCTCCGGCAGCTCTGGCTCCCGCAGCGCTGGCTCCGAATGCGCTGATGACCCTGGCAGCGCTGGCTCCCGCAGCGATGACTCTGACTGCGCTGCCGACGGCGGGCCTGAACCGGTTTCTGCGGGCTGCGCGGGGCCGGGCCTGAGCGGCACAGCGGCGCCCGCACCGGAGGCCAGCGTGGCCGACGTGGCTGCCGCGTGCGCGGAAAGCAGCGGGAACGCGGTCGTCGCCACTGGCACCGCGAGCACCGCGTAGGGCAGGAAGAACATCTGCCAGCCGTAGTTGTACAGCACGATCGCGCCGGTGCCGCCGCGTGAATTGGCCAGCACGATGACCGCGACAAGCGCTGCGTCCTGCGCCACTAGGGCGGCGACGCCCGCCGCCGCGAGCCCGCGCACCCGCGGCGCGACCCCGTGCGGGAAACGGAGCGCCGGACGCAGCCGAAGCCGCAGCCGCCACGCCGGGACCGCGACCGCCGCCACGAGCGCGGCGACACCGGCGGTGGTGCCGATAGAGAGGATCAGCTCCGCTGCGGTGGGCAGGCCGCGCAGGTTGTCCTGATATCCGTTGCCCACCGGCAGGAACGCCAGGTACGCGGCGCTCACCACCAGGCTGGATACCAGCGGCGCGAGAGCCGGGGCGGTGAACTTGTGGTGTGACTGGAGGATGCCGTAGATCACGACGGCGAGCCCGTATAGCGCGATCTGCGGCGCGAACACCACGAGCATCCTGGTGGCGACCGCGATGATCTCGGCCGACTGCGCGCCGTGCGGGTGTGCGAAAAGCGCCGTCGCGACCGGCCCAGCGACCAGCGCCAGGAGCACGCTCATGGGCACGAGCAGCAGGATTGTCCAGGTGAGCAATGCGGAGGCGGTCCGCCGGGCGTCGGCCGCCGCGGCCGGATCGTGTTCCGCGCGCTGAGCAGGTCCGGCCAGCACGGGCACCACGACCGCGGTGAGCGCACCTCCGGCCACGATGTCGAAAATGATGTTCGGCACCTGGTTCGCGGTGGTGTACGCGGTGCCGAGGTTGGTGTTGCCGACGGTATGCGCGAAGACAAGCGTGCGCCCGAACCCCGCGAGCCGGGCTACCACGGTAATCGCGCCGATCAGTACCGCAGCGCGGCCGAGCCCGCGCCTCACGTTTCGATCGATGACCCAGGCATCCCCTCGGGGGCGCGGGAAGCTGCCCCGCCGAACGCTATGCCTGCCGCAGCCGGTGCCTCCCCGTTCGGTCCGAAGCGGCTGCCGCTGCCCGTCGCTCCCGCCGGATATGCGGAGCCCACGTGGCCGTCCGCGTCCGCGGCTGGGTCCGCCGCTGACCCGGCCACCGGTGCGCCAGGTCGCCCGGCTGGCGAGTGCGTGGCCTGCTGGGCGGACGGGCGGGTGGCTGTGGGTGGCTGCGGGCGCCTGCCCAGCATGTCCAGCCAGCGCAACGGCGCCGTCCGCTCGATCACCTTCGTGAAGCTGACGACCTCGCTTGCCGCGGTGAGGCCCGTGATCCCCGCGAGCACGGCCAGCCTGGTGCCGCGCGGCAGGCTCGTCGCGGCCGCGGCGCCGAGCACGGCGCCGAGAGCGTTGGCGCCCGCGTCGCCGAGCATGGCCTGCTCACCGAGGTCCTCGCCGAGCAGCGCCACGGCGCTGCCCGCCGCCGACGCAGCTTCGGGCACGACCGGCGCGCGTAGCAGCGTGGCAGCGGCCAGCGCGACCTTGAGGGCGCGACCGGGCCGCAGGTCGAACAGGTTCAGCAGGTTCGCGCTGCCCGCGACGAGTCCCGCGTTGATCGCCACGTCGGCGGGCGAGCCGCCGAGCATGGCACCGGCCGCGGCGCCCGTCGCGCCGATTCCGCCGATTTTCACCGCGCCGGTCGTGACATTGCCCTGCCGAAGCGCGCCCAGGTGGCCGCGGAATCCCCGCCTATCGCCAGAACCCGCGAGGTCATCGTACCCACCGAACGCTGCCGCACCGGCGCCGGCCAGCGCTGCCGCGGCGCGCACCCGGGCGCGCACACCCGGAGCGACGGCGACCGCAGCGACCACGCCGAGGGCGGCCGCTGGACCTTCGAGCAGGGTGACAGGCTCGCCGCGGTGGTTGGTCCGGTGCCACACATGCTTGCCGCCAGGCGGATGCGCTTTGAGCAGAGCATAGGCGCAGCGGGCGGTCACGGCCGCGGCAACGCAGGTAAGCAGGCCACGGCTGAGCGGACCACGGCTGAGCGGACCACGGCTGAGCGGACCACAGCTGAGCAGGCGGCGGCTGGAGCTGCCCCATGCATCCTCACGTCCGGCGGGGCTCACTGCTGGGACCCCGCCTTCGCGCTCTTGACCGGAGTTGGCGAGGGCGACCCGGTGTCGGTTGCCGTCGCGGTCGGCATCGGGCTCGGCCCGATTCCATTCGCGCCTGTGGTGCCGTAACTGCCCGGGGCCTGCGTGCCGATTTGTTCGGCGAGCACCTGCGCGACGACGATCTGCCCGAATGTCTCGTCGGCATTGTCCACGCTCGACACCTGGTTCGCGCTGGTACTGGCCCGCAGGGCCGCGATGGCGCCGCCCGCCTGCGTCGAGCTAGCGGGCCCGGCCATGACCGCCGCGAGGCTGGTGGAATTGACCGCCGCGGCGACGTCGGTCAGCGATTGGTTGGTCGTGGCGGAGTTCGGGCCGGTAAGCGGATTCGCTGGCGTAATCACGACCGCGAGTGTGGCACGCGCGGCGGGCTGTCCGCTGGTGGTCAGGAAACCTCCGCCCGCGAATGTGGACACGACGTTCTGGCTGGTGAAGTCCTTCAGCCCGGGAAACGCCTTAGTGGTGATAGCGCCGGCGAGCACCTGGGCCGCGCGCTGCTGCGGGCTGTTGCCTGTGAGCGTGACATTGGGCGGTGTGAGGCTCTGCGAGAGCTGGTCCAGTTCGGCGAGGGTAGTCGCGCTCGTATCGAAGAACTTGTCCTGCAGCTGTATCTGGCCGCCGATGGTGGCGCCGGCCTGCTGGAGCATGGTGGTGACGCCCTGTTGGACCTGGCCCGATGAACCGGGCGCGTCGATCACGACCACGCGCTGTCCGGTGAGCAGGTGCGCGAGCAGGCGCGGCGCGGCCGCCTGCCCGAACGTCCCCGCGGCGTTGAGCTGCTGCTGCAGCGCGCCGTTCTGGCTGCGCAGGCTGTTGAGTTCGTTACGCAGGGAGTTGTTGCCGTTCTGCAATGCCTCGGTGACGGGGCCGTTCAGCGCGGTGGTGCCGATCACGATGCCGGTCGCAAGGGCGAGGAAGATCGCGACGATGGAAACCAGGTGGTAGCGAAAATCGATCACTTTAGAACAGTCCGGTTAGCCAGTAGAGGAAAGTATCGAACTGCGCGCGAACGTACTCGAACATCGCGTGTGCGGCGAACGAGGACCTCGCCGCCGCGAGCAGCGCGACGAACGCTGCGAGCACCATGGCGAGCAACCACCAGCCGGAGATCCGGCTCTGATAGAGTCGGCTTACTCCCTTGGGCTCGACGAGCTTGCTGCCCACCCGCAGCCGGGTCAGCCACGTACTTGAGCCACCTGAACGGCCCTTGTCGAGGAACTCGGTGAGGGTGTAATGCGTGCCCACCGCGACGATCAGGCTGGCGCCGAGGTCGTCGGCGAGCAGTAGCGCGATGTCCTCGCTGGTGCCGGCCGCGGGGAATACGACGGAGGCCAGCCCCATGTCCTGCACCCGCTGCAGGCCGGGCGCCCGCCCGTCGCGGTAAGCGTGCACGACAATCTCCGCGCCGCACGCGAGCGCCGTGTCAGACACCGAGTCCATGTCGCCGACGATGATGTCGGGCACATAGCCGGCCTCGAGCAGCGCATCCGCGCCGCCGTCCACGCCCAGCATGACTGGCCTGAACTCACGGATGTAGGGCCGCAGGACCGCGAGGTCCTCCCGGTACTGGTAGCCGCGGATCACGACGAGCACATGCCTGCCTTCGAGGCGGGTCGTCAGCTCGGGCACGCCGACCCCGTCGAGGAGCAGCTCACGCTCGCGCTTGAGGTATTCCATCGTGTTCGCCACGAACGCCTCGAGCTGCACGGCGATGCCGGCCTTCGCCTCGGCCATCGCGGCCGCAACCGACTCCTCGGTCTGCACGGCGCCCTTGGCGATCACCTGGCCGTGCGCGTAGAGCGTGTCGCCGTCGAGCCGCACGACGTCGCCCTCGGCCACCTTGACGAACACGTCCTGGCCGACGTCGTCAACAAGCGGGATACCCGCTTCAATGATGATCTGCGGGCCCAGGTTCGGGTACCTGCCGCTGATGCTCGGCGCCGCGTTCACCACCGCAGCCACCTGCCGCTCGATGAGCGCGTGGGCGGCCATCCGGTCAAGGTCGACGTGGTCGATGATGGCGATCTCACCTGGGAGCATCCGTTTGGTGAGATCCTTCGTCCTGCGGTCGAGCCGGGCCGTCGCTATAGGCCCCGGCAGGTCATTTGCCGTGGCGCGGCGAGGTTTGGGAACTTTCAGGTACGTGACCTTCATCATGAGCAATACTGCCAGAGGCCGCGGGTGGAGACCGGCACACAGTCTATTGCGGCGTTTTAGGGGCAAGTCCCGCCAGACCTGGTCGTTGCCTGAGAGGCAGCGCAGGGCGGCTGCGCGAGCCAGCTGAGCCGACAAGCACCGATTGCCTGCTCGGTTTGGCTATTGTCCTGGCCGTGACCGGGGCTGGCTCTTCGGCGGCGTCTACACAGCGGGCGCAGAAGAGCCCGGATACGCCGACGGCGGCTGCACCGAGATCACCCTGCCGCACACGGTACGCTCGACCCTGTCCGGGCTGCCGGGCGGGGCATCCAGGGCACCAGGACCGGCTTCCGCGGGCGCGATGCGGACGCACACCACGACGGACTGGGCGGGTTGCGTGCTCGCTTTCAACGACTATCATGTCGATGGGGCCAACGCGACGCTGCTTCCGCCGATCAATGGCGTGCCGTACCTGGTCAGCGAGGCGGTAGGCACGCTGGACGGAGTTCAGTACTTCCGCTGGACCGGACCCGGGCACGGTGCTCGC
>Ga0335077_10001400_pt1 | contig 28537 bp, 30 predicted proteins | sample Lox_Sample_31_FD_207151 | JGI IMG/M metagenome (GOLD analysis project Ga0335077, IMG submission 207151) | Soil microbial communities from Loxahatchee National Wildlife Refuge, Florida, United States - Lox_Sample_3.1 | ecosystem: Environmental > Terrestrial > Soil > Wetlands | place: USA... | reverse complement strand
GGAGACGACGGCCGGCCGGCACGACCGGCGGCGGATGGAGCCGTCGGGACGCCGCTCGAAGTGCTCGGCGGCGTCGCGCTCGGCGTCCTCGCGCGCGGTGAGCGGGCTCGCGTCGAGGCGCTGCTGGACGTACTCCTCCGCCGATGCGTACGTCCCGCCCGTCAGCTCCGCCTCGGCGAGGTGGAGCGACGGGCCGGGCAGGGGCTGGATCGCCGGGTCGAGCAGCACCGCGCGGCGGATGCGCTCCGGCTGCGCGGCGGCGAGCTCGAGCACGAGCCGTCCGCCCCACGAGTGGCCGACCCAGTCGGCGCGGCCGATCCCGAGTGCGTCCGTCGTCTCGGCGAGATCGGCGAGCTGCGTCGGGATCCCCCACGGCGGCTCCCAGCCCGAGCGGCCGTGTCCGCGCAGGTCGGGCGCGACCACGTGGAACGCCGTCCAGCGCTCCTCGGCGAGCCGGCGGAAGCGCTCGCCGTGACCGGTGACGCCGTGCAGGCAGACGACCGGCGGTGACGACGGGTCGCCCCATTCGTGCACGTGAAGCCGCATCGCCGAGAGGATAATTCGCGGCGTGGAGCTCGAGGTGCGCGAGGGCGACATCGCCGCGGTCGAGGCGGACGCGATCGCGAACGCGGCGAACAACCATCTCTGGATGGGCTCCGGGGTCGCAGGCGCACTGCTGCGTGCCGGCGGCGTGGAGATCGAGCGCGAGGCGATCGCGCAGGGGCCGGTGGAGGTCGGCACGGCGGTTGCGACGACGGCGGGCCGGCTGCACGCACGCTACGTCATCCACGGTGCCGTGATGGGACAGGATCTCGCGACGGACGCCGAGCTCGTCCGCCGCACGACGCGGTCGTGCCTCGAGCTCGCCGACGAGCTCGGCTGCGAGTCGCTCGCGCTGCCGGCGTTCGGCACCGGCGTCGGCGGCTTCTCGCTCGGCGCGTGCGCGCGGATCATGGTCGAGGAAGCGCGCGCGTTCTCCGGCTCGTCGCTGCGCCGCGTGATCTTCGCCGTCTACGGTGCGGCGGCGGCGGCCGCGTTCGAGCGCGCGCTCGAGGCGTGACACTTCCGCGCGGGTGTCTGACACCGGGGACATGTCTCCGGGCACATGTCCCTCGTGACGGTTCCGTGACGTTTCCCGGTCGGTGCCCCCGGCAACGCGCGTTGCACTCCTCCAGGGCCGTGACACCTCCGTAACCCGTGTCTGACACCGGGAGGTGTCCGTTCGGGGCGGTGCTACTCGCCTTCCTCGCCGTGTCCCGACGGGCGGTAGTACGTCCTCCCCTTCAGCTCGTCCGGGAGGTAGTCGACCTCGGAGCCGCGCGGGTCGTCGTGCGGATAGACGTATCCCTCGCCGTGTCCGAGCTTGCGGCCGTACCAGCTGCCGTCGCGAATCGGGTCCGGCGGCAGGACGGTGCCGTGCTCGCGCACGTCGGCGGTCGCCTCGTTGATCGCGACATAGCTCGCGTTCGACTTCGGCGCGCGCGCGAGGTAGATCGCCGCCTGCGAGAGATTGAGTCGCGCCTCCGGCAGGCCGACGTGCTCCACCGCCTGCGCGGCCGCGACGGCGACGAGCAGCGCGCGCGGATCGGCGTTGCCGATGTCCTCCGACGCGAGCACGATCATCCGCCGCGCGATGAAGCGCGCGTCCTCGCCGCTTTCGAGCATCGCCGCGAGGTAGTACACCGCCGCGTCCGGATCGCTCCCGCGCATCGACTTGATGAACGCGGACGTGAAGTCGTAGTGCGCGTCGGCCGACTTGTCGTATACGAGCGGACGCTTGCGCGCCGCGTCCTCGACGTTCTCCGCCGTCGGCGCGCCGCCCGACGTCTCCCACGCGAGCTCGAGGATGTTCAGGGCGTTGCGCGCGTCGCCGCCGGAGCGGCGCACGATCAGGTCGCGGATCTCCGGGTCGAGCGCCCCACCGAGCTCGGCCGCGCCTCGCTCGACGATCGTGCGCACGTCCTCCTCCCGCAGCGGCTCGAGCTCGTACAGCAGCAGCCGCGACATGAGCGCCGAATTGACCTCGAAGTACGGGTTCTCCGTCGTCGCGCCGATCAGCGTCACGAGCCCGGCCTCCACCGCCGGCAGCAGCGCGTCCTGCTGCGCCTTGTTGAAGCGGTGGATCTCGTCGAGGAAGAGGATGGTGCGGCGGCCGCTCGTGCCGAGCCGCTCCTGCGCGCGCGCCAGCACCTCGCGCACGTCCTTCACCGACGCCGACACCGCCGACAGCTCCTCGAACGCCGCGCCGGTCGACGCCGCGACGATGCGGGCGAGCGTCGTCTTCCCGCTCCCGGGCGGCCCGTAGAAGATCGACGAGCGCACGCGGTCCTCCGCGATCGCCCGCCGCAGCGCCGAGCCCTCGCCGAGCACGTGCACCTGGCCGACGAACTCGTCGAGCGTCCGCGGCCGGAGCCGCTGGGCGAGCGGTGCGAGCTCGTCCACCCGCCGCTCCGCCGCTTCCGAGAAGAGGTCGCCCACGGCGAAAGTATGCTCCGCCCCGTGGCGGCGACCGCGCTTCGGGACGAGGTGACCGGCCTGCTCGGCCGGCTGATCCGCGTCGACACGACGAACCCGCCGGGCAACGAGACGCCCGCTGCCGAGCTGCTGCGCGGCTATCTCGAGGAGAACGGCGTCGCCTGCGAGCTGTTCGCGCGCGTGCCGGAGCGGGCGAGCCTCGTCGCACGGATCCCGGGCCGCGGCGACGGTCCGACGCTGCTCCTGCTCGGCCACACCGACGTCGTGCTCGCCGACGCTGCGGAGTGGACGGTGCCGCCGTTCTCGGGCGAGGTGCGGGACGGCCAGGTCTGGGGGCGCGGCGCGCTTGACATGAAGGGCCAGGTCGCGGCGAGTGCCGTGGCGATCGCCTCGCTCGCGCGCGAGGGCTTCGAGCCGGCGGGCGACCTCCTCTTCGCCGCGACCGCCGACGAGGAGGTCGGCGACGGCTTCGGCCTGCAGTGGCTCTGCGAGGAGCACCCGGAGGCGGTGCGCTGCGACTACGCCGTCAACGAGGGTGCGGGCGAGCGGCTCGAGCTCGGCGACGGCGTGTTCTACGTCTGCTCGACGGCGGAGAAGATGAGCGCGCCCTTCCGGCTGCGCGTGCGTGGGCGCTCCGGCCACGCCTCGATGCCGGCGATCGCGGACAACGCCCTCGTCAAGGCGGCGCACCTGATCGAGCGGATCGCCGCGTTTCGTCCCGAGCCGCAGATCCAGCCGGAGGTCGACGCGTTCCTCCGCGTCGTGCTCGGCGAGGTTCCGCCGCCCGCGGTCGCCGTCGACCGCGCGCGGAGCGTGCACCAGGACGTCGCCGATCTCGTCGCGCCGCTGCTCGCGCCGACGTTCTCGCCGACGATGATCTCCGCGTCGCAGAAACGGAACGTGATCCCGGCCGTCTGCGACGTCGTCGTCGACTGCCGCCTTCTGCCGGGCCAGCACCCGGCGGCGGTCGAGCCGATGATCCGCGCGGTGCTGGGCGGCGACGTCGAGTACGAGCTCTCGTTCCTCGAGGCGCAGGGCGGCACGCGCTCGCCGCTCGACTCGCCGCTCTGGGATGCGGTCGAGTCGTTCGTCGAGACGATCGAGCACGGTGCGCGCGCAGTGCCGATCTGCTCCGCGGGCTTCACCGACAGCCACTGGCTGCGCGAGGCCTTCGGCACCACCGCCTACGGGTTCTTCCCCGCGCAGGCGACGCCGCCCGACCTCGCCGCCGCGCTCATCCACTCCGCGGACGAGCGGGTGCCCATCTCCGATCTCGAGCTCGGCGTCGGGTGGCTGCGCCACGTCGCGCGGACCGTGGCCGGTTGATCCTCGAGCTCGACACGGTCGCGGAGCTCGAGCCCGCGCTCGCGGAGCTCGGCTTCTTCGGGCGGGACGACGTCGTCGCGCGCGTGTACGTCGGCCACCGCTGCTCCGACGCGTTGCGGCGGACGGCCGTGCCCGCGCCGCCCGAGCCGTGCCCGCTGCCGGCGGTCGCGTGCTCGATCGAGCCCGCGACGCGGCGTGCGCACGACGCCGGCTCGTATGCCGTCGGCGACTGGCGGCTGAGCTGGAGCAGCGCCGAGTACGCCGCCGCGGTCGAGTCCGTGCGCGCGGCGATCGCCGAGGGCGACGTCTACCAGGCGAATCTCGTCCAGCACCTCTCGGCCGACTTCGACGGCGACCCGGCGGCGCTGGCCGACGGGCTCGCGCAGCTGCGGCCGCTCGAGCCCGAGCCGCTCGCGGGCGACGGCTGGACGATCGTCTCTGCGTCGCCCGAGCTGCTGCTCTCGCGGCGCGATCGGGTCGTGCGCACGTCGCCGATCAAGGGGACGCGGCCGAGCGGCGTCCCGATCGAGTCGGCGAAGGATGCGGCCGAGCATGTGATGATCGTGGACCTCGAGCGCAACGACCTCTCGCGCGTCTGCGAGCTGGCGAGCGTCCACTGGCCGGAGCTGCTCTCGGAGCGTGAGCTCGCAGGCGTCACGCACCTCGTCTCGACGGTCGAGGGACGGCTGCGCGACGGTGTCACGCTGACGGAGCTGCTCGAGGCGGTGCTGCCGGGCGGATCGGTCACCGGCTGCCCGAAGGTGGCGGCGCTCGACCTGATCGCGGCGCTCGAGCCGGTCGGTCGCGGTGCGTCGATGGGCGCGCTCGGACGCATCCATCCGAACGGGGATCTCGACCTGGCGCTGACGATTCGCACGTTCGCGGTCGCAGAGGGCCGGATCCATCTCTGGGTCGGCGGCGGGATCGTCTGGGACTCGGACCCGGCCGATGAGGTCGAGGAGTCGTGGGTGAAGGCGCGGCCGCTGCTCGCTGCGATCGGCGCGCAGCTCGTCGAGGTCGTGCGGTGACGCTGCTCGCCGTCGTCGAGCTCGGCCGCGGGCCGGTGCCGATCGACTCGCCGGTGCTCCACGCCGACGACGAGGGCATGCTCCGCGGCCGTGCGGTGTTCGAGACGCTGCGCGTATACGGCGGTTCCGCGTTCCGGCTCGAGCAGCATCTCGACCGGCTCGCCGGCTCGGCGGCGCGCGTCGGCCTCGAGGCGCCGGACCGTGCCGGCTTCACGGTCGCGGCGGCGGATGCGGTCGCGGCGGCGGGCCGGGACGAGCTCGTGCTCCGCCTCCTCTGGTCGGCGGGCCGTGAGGGCGGGGGGCGCCCGGTCGGCTTCGCGCTCGCGTCGACGCTGCCCGAGGGGCTCGAGCAGCTGCGGGCGCGGGGACTGCGGCTCGAGGTGGTCGAGTGGGCGCCGGGCGCGCTCGCCGGCGCGAAGTCGACGAGCTACGCGGCGAACATGGCCGCGCAGGCCCAGGCGCAGGCGCACGGCGCCGACGACGCGCTGCTCGTCGACCCGGCGGGCGTCGTCCTCGAGGCGCCGACCTCGAACGTCTGGCTGCGCGAGGGCGACCGGCTCGTGACGCCGGCGCTCGAGCTGCCGATCCTCGCGGGGATCACGCGCGCGGCGCTGCTCGAGCTGGCGCCGCCCGCCGGGTACGCGGTGGAGGAGGGCGTCGTCCCGCTCGACCGGCTCGCCGCCGCGGACGAGGTCTTCACCTCGTCGTCGGTGCGCGAGGTGATGCCGGTGACCGCGATCGGCGGCGCACCCGTCGGCGACGGTGCCCCCGGTCCGGCCGCCGACACCTTGCAGCGGGCGCTGCGCGCCGCCGCTGGCTACCCTCTGGTGCCATGAGCGAGGAGAAGATCAGGCTCGGCGGGATGGCCCTGCCGAACGGAGTGCTCGTGCACGGCCCGACCTCGTGGGCCTGCGCGATCCGCCGCGAGGACGGGACGCTCGAGGTTGCGTCCGCGCGCAAGCGGTTCCCCGCCGCGCGCGTGACGAGCCCGCTCCTGCGCGGCCCGGCCCGTCTTGCCGAGGCGCTCTCCCTGCTCCCGCAGGTGAAGCGGAAGCTGCCGGCCGCGAGGCTGCCGATGCAGAGCCGCAGCGTGCTCGCCACCATGGTCGGCGCGACGGTCGCGGTGCGCGTGATCCGCGAGTCACGCCTCCGTCCGGCCGCGCAGGAGCTGCTCGCGGGCCTGCTCTCGCTCGCGCCCGCGGCGCTCGCGCTGCGCGGCTCCGACCTCGCCGCCTACCACGGCGCCGAGCACATCTCGATCGGCACGTACGAGCACGGTCCGGGCGCGACGAAGGAGCACGAGCGCTGCGGCGGCCACCTCGTCGGACCGCTCCTCCTCACCTCCGCGGCCGGGAACGCGCTCGCCGCCCTCGCGCCCGAGCGCGCCCGCGGCTCCGCCCGCGCGGTCGCGCAGATCGGCGCCCTCGCCGCGTCGACCGAGATCTTCGGCTGGATGACGCGCCATCCGACGCACCCGATCGCGCAGGCTCTGTCGCGGCCCGGGCACGAGCTCCAGCACCGGCTCTCGACCGCGGAGCCGACGGAGGAGCAGCTCGAGGTCGCGGAGGCGGCGCTCGCCGCGTGCCTCGCGCTCGAGCGCGACGATGGCCGGGACGACCGCGCGTAGGCAGCGCCTCGACCCGGGCATCTTCGACCTGCCGGTCGAGAAGATGCGCGCCGGCTGGTACACGGACGCCTACTTCAACCACGCGCGCTCGACGCTGCTGCAGGACGGGCGTCATCCGCAGGTCGTCATGCAGGTGTTCCAGAAGAACCAGGCATGGCTCGGCGGGATGGACGAGGCGATCGCGATCCTCAAGCTCTGCGCTCACGAGAGCGACGGCCTCGAGATCCGCGCGCTCTACGACGGCGACCGGATCGAGCCGTGGGAGACGGTGATGACGATCGAGGGCGACTACACCGCGTTCGCGCACCTCGAGACGGTCTACCTCGGGACGCTCGCCCGCCGGACGCTGATCACGACGAACGTCGTGCACGTGCTCGAGGCGGCGAACGGCAAGCCGATCATCTTCATGCCGGCCCGGCACGACCACCATCGCGTGCAGACCGGCGACGGCTACGCGGCGTACGTCGCGGGCAGGATCGTCGGCGCCGAGATCGGCGTGACGACGGACGAGCAGGCGTCGTGGTGGGGAGGCCGCGGGATCGGCACCGTGCCGCACTCGCTGATCGCGGCGTACGGCGGCGACACCGTGCTCGCCGCGCGAAAGTTCGCCGACTGGGCGCCGGGCGCGATGAACGTGACGGTGCTCGTCGACTTCGACAACGACTCCGTGCGCACGGCGCTCGCCGTCGCGGACGAGCTCGGCGGGCGGCTCTGGGGCGTCCGGCTCGACACGTCCGAGTCGCTCGTCGACCGGTCGCTCTGGGACGAGCTCGGCGACTTCACCCCGACGGGCGTGAACGAGCGGCTCGTCCGGAAGGTGCGCGAGGCGCTCGACGCGTCCGGCCACGACCGCGTGCGGATCGTCGCCTCCGGCGGCTTCACCGTCGACAAGATCCGCGACTTCGAGGAGAGGGGCGTCCCGGTCGACGCGTACGGCGTCGGCTCTTCGCTCATCCGCGGCTCGAACGACTTCACCGCCGATGTCGTCGTCACGGACGGCAAACCGTCGGGGAAGGTCGGGCGGACCCTCCGCGAGAACCCGCGGCTCGAGCTCGTCACCTGATCTCGAGGTAGGCGGCGCCCGGCCCAGCCGGCCGGCGCAGCAGCCGCCGCAGGGCCGCCCGGAGCTCGAGCCCGCGCCGCTGCCAGCCGTACTTCCTTCGCAGCAGCCCGACGACGAGCCCTTCCGCCTCCGGTCCGAGCACCCGCGCGTGTGCCTCGACGCGCGGGCCGAGCTCGCGTCCGCGCATCGTCGCCGCCGCCACGAGCACGCGCGGGTCGCGCCGGATTCGCCTCACCTTCCACGTCTCCGCCCCGGTCCAGACGAGCAGCCGCTCGCCGTCGTCGCTCACGACCCACACCGGCGTCGACGCCGCGCTGCCGTCGCGCCGGAACGTGGTGAGGCTGACGTACCGCTCCTGTGCGAGCTCCCCGAGCATCGTGCGCTCCTTTGTATACATCGTATACCTAGGAGTGTACATCGTATACTCCACCTGTGGCAAGGATCGACAGGGACGCAGTGCTCCGCGCCGGGCTCGCCGTCGCCGGCGAGGGCGGGCTCGAGGCCGTGACCGTGCGCCGGGTCGCGGAGCGGCTAGGGGTCACGCCGATGGCCCTGTACCGCCATGTCGCCGGGAAGGACGACCTGCTGGACGGGATGGCAGACCTGCTCTACGCCGAGCTCGACGTGCCGGCGCCGGGCGGCGACTGGTGGGACGAGCTCGCCGCGCTCGCGCGCTCGACGCGGCGCGTCCTGCTCCGGCATCCCGAGGCGGCTCGGCTCTTCTCGCGGCCGCTCTCCGGCCCGCACTCGCTGCGCGTCGGCGAGGCGCTGCTCGGCACGCTCGAGCGGGCGGGCTTCTACCAGGGCGAGGCGGAGGAGCTCCACGACCAGCTGAGCGGAATGGTCTTCGCGCTGATCGCGCCGGAGCTCCATCCCGGCGCGAAACGAGGCCGCCGGGCCCGCGACGCGGCCTTCGAGCGCGGGATCGAGCTGCTCCACGCGGGCCTGGCAGAGCGGCTCGGGCAGAGGTGACAATGACGGCGTGGCGGGGGCCATCCTCTGGGACGTCGACACCCAGGTCGACTTCATGGAGCCGTCGGGCAAGCTCTACGTCCCGCGTGCGGCCGAGGTCGCGCCGGCGATGGAGCGGCTTGTCGACCTCGCCCGCGCGGCCCGCCTCGTCCACGTCGCCTCCGCCGACGACCACGAGCTGACCGACCCCGAGATCTCCGACCGGCCGGACTTCCGCAACACGTATCCGCCGCACTGCCTCCGCGGCACACGCGGCGCCGAGAAGATCCTCGAGACGAAGCAGCGCGACCCACTGCCGCTCACCCTTGTCCCGTATCCGCCCGGGCTCGTTCCGTCGCTGATCGAGGGCCGCCGCGAGATCCTGCTCCTGAAGAAGACCTTCGACGTCTTCACGAACCCGAACACCGAGCCGCTGCTCGCCGCGCTCGACCCGGACGAGATCATCGTCTTCGGCGTCGCGACCGACGTCTGCGACGACGCCGCGATCCTCGGATTCCTCCAGCGGGGCCGCCGCGTCCGCTTCGTCGAGGACGCGTCGCAGGGCCTGGACGAGGCCCGCGAAGCCGCTTGCAAAGCCGTCTGGCGGGAGCGCGGCGTCGAGTTCACGACCGTCGACGAGGTGGACGCGTCCCTCGGCTAAGGGATTCCCCTTCGGCTGCCGATGAGGTCGGGGGATGAATTTCATCGACAAGTGGCTGTCGTGGTTTGCGCTGTTCGCGTCGACGTATCTCCCCGTCGCGTTCTTTCTCGTCCTCATCCTGACCCTGTGGCTGCTCTGGAAGATGGTCGGGATGATGCCTCGGGTCAAGCCGACGAACGTCGACTCGCGGGCCCGCTCGCGCGTCACCTGGAGTGACGTCGCCGGCGTCGAGGAGGTGCGCGCGGAGCTCGAGGAGGTCGTCGACTTCCTGCGCGAGCCGCAGCGGTTCGAACGGCTCGGCGCGAAGGTGCCGAAGGGGCTGCTCCTCTACGGCCCGCCGGGCACCGGCAAGACGCTGCTCGCGAAGGCGGTCGCGTTCGAGTCGGGCGCGAAGTTCTACTCCGCGAGCGCGTCGTCGTTCGTCGAGATGTTCGCCGGGCTCGGCGCGGCGCGCATCCGCAAGCTCTTCAACGAGGCGCGCAAGAACCAGCCGGCGATCGTCTTCATCGACGAGCTCGACGCGGTCGGCGCGCAGCGCACCGGGCACGGCTTCAACCGCGAGCAGGACCAGACGCTGAACCAGCTGCTCGTCGAGCTCGACGGCTTCGAGGGCGCCGAGCAGGTCGTCGTCATGGGCGCGTCCAACCGCATCCAGGATCTCGACCCGGCGCTGCTTCGCCCCGGCCGCTTCGACCGGCAGATGCTCGTGGCGCCGCCGGACCTCGCCGGACGCGAGGCGATCCTCGGCGTGCACACGCGCGGCAAGCCGCTCGGCCTGGGCGTCGACCTCCACCAGATCGCGCGCCAGACCTCGGGCCTCACCGGCGCCGAGCTCGCGAACATCTGCAACGAGGCGGCGATCTTCGCCGGCCGCCGCAACGACCAGTACGTGAACTCGAAGGACTTCGACTCCGCGATCGAGCGGGTGGTCGCCGGGCTCCAGCAGAAGAAGGTGCTGACGGAGAAGGAGCGGCGCATCCTCGCGTACCACGAGGGCGGCCACGCGCTGATGGCGCACCTGATGGGCGCGGCGATGGAGCTCCAGAAGGTGACGATCGTCTCGCGCGGCGACGCGCTCGGCTACGCGTTCTACCTCCCGGAGGAGGACCGGTACCTCCACACGAAGGACGAGCTCGTCGACCGCATGATCGTCGCGCTCGCCGGCCGCGCCGCCGAGGAGGTCGTCTTCGGGCGCGTGACGAACGGCGCCGCGAACGACCTCGAGAAGGTCACCGACATCGCGCGCGCGATGGTCTTCGAGTGGGGCATGGCCGAGAGCGTGTCCTCACGGACGATGCGCGCCGACAACTACGCGCTCTCGGAGGCGACGAAGCGGCTGCGCGACGAGGAGCAGGCGCGGCTCACCGACTCCGCCTACGAGGAGGCCGTGCGGCTGTTGCAGAAGCACCGCGCGACGCTCGACCGCATCGCCGCGGCGCTGCTCGAGAAGGAGACGCTCGTCCGCGACGAGATGCTCGCCCTCGTCGAGGACGTCGAGCCGGAGTCGCGCGCGTCCGAGACCGTCGGCGTCCCGCGCGTCGTCGCCGCGCACCGCCCGCGCCCTCTCTAGCCCGTCAGCTTCGACAGGTCGATCGCGCCGCTCGGCGCGACGAGCGTGACGGTGCCGTTCCAGTCGCTGAAGTGGAGCGACCCGCTCGTGCTGGACGGCCCGGCGAGCTCGACCGGATACGGCGTCCCCGTCGTCGCGACGTAGATCGTGCCCGAGCCCGGGACGGACGACGTGATCGCGATCACCTTCTGACCGTCGACGGTCGATTGGGCGCCCTTCGAGATCGTCCCCTTCGTCTTGATCAGCCCGAACAGCTTTCCGATGTCGGTGAGAGGCGTGAACGAGGAGAAGTTGCCGCTCGTGGACGGAGACGCGATCCACTTGCCCGCGAGGAGCTGAGCGGCCGCCGCTCCGGCGAACTGGCGATAGAAGGCCTCGTCCCCCTTGAAGTAGACCTTCTGGCCGATGCGGACGATGTCGATCCTGTGACCGCCGATCGTGAGGGTGCCCTTGCCGCCCTCGCCGGCGACGAGCTGGAGGTCGAGGTGAAGCCGGCTGCCGTTCTGGTTGATCGTGCCGACGTAGTGGACGGACTTGGCCGACTGCGCGGCGGCCTTCGTGTCCGCGAGGATCTGCGAGGCGCTCTTCTGCGCCTCGCCGCTCGAGGAGCCGCCGCAGCCGGCCACGAGTGCGATCACGGCCGCGAGTCCGGCGAGGCCCGCCCTTCGCATGTCCGGAAGTGTCACGCATGGTCCGGATAGCATCGGCGCCGTGGAAGCGAGCGGCATCCATCACGTCGGCGTCGCCGTCGCCGACCTCGACGAGGCGGTGCGGACGTACGAGCGGCTGTTCGGCGGCCGGCTCGAGCATCGCGCCCGGGTCGAGGAGCAGGGCGTCGAGGCGGCGTCGATCCGGATCGGCGGGAGCCGCGTCGAGCTGCTCGCGGCGCTCGGCGAGGACACGCCGGTCGGGAAGTTCCTCGCGAAGCGCGGGCCGGGGATGCACCACGTCGCGTACGAGGTCGCCGACGTCGCCGTGGCGCTCGCGGAGCTCGCGGACGAAGGCGCGCAGCTGATCGACTCGGAGCCGAGGCAGGGCATGTTCGGGCTCCAGGTCGCCTTCGTCCATCCGGATTCCGTCCACGGTGTTCTCTCGGAGGTGGTGTCAGGTGGCTGAAGGCGAGCGCGTTCGCGTCGAGGTCGGGTTCGAGGGCGGGCAGGTGATCGGCGGCTTCGTCGACGCCGACTCCGCCGACCAGCTGGAGCGGGCGCTGCACGAGGACGGGCCGCGCGTGATCGTCCTTGACACCGAGGACGGGCCGTACCACGTCGTCGTGCCGCGCGTCTCGTACTTCCGGCGCTTCAGCCGCGCCAGTCGCGTCGGCTTCGCCTAGCGCGACGAGGTGGCCCTCGAGGTCGGGATCGTCGGCCTGCCGAGCTCCGGCAAGTCGATGCTGTTCGAGGCGCTGACCGGTGCGAAGGCGCACGGCGAGGTCGGGATGGCGGCGATCCCGGACCCGCGGCTTCCCCAGCTCGCGGAGGTGGTCGACGCGCGGAAGGTGACGCCCGCGGCGATCCGCGTCGTCGAGGTGCGCGGCACGGGTCCGGCGCTGCTCGGCAACCTCCGCCAGGTCGACGCGCTGCTCGTCGTGCTCGACGGCTTCTCCGGCACGCGCGTTCCCGCAGACGACCTGGAGACGCTGAGGCTCGAGCTGCTCGTCGCCGACCGCGACCACGTCGAGCGCCGCCTCGAGCGCGTCGCGAAGCAGGCGAAGTCGGGCGACGCGACGCTGAAGAAGGAGGCCGAGACCCTCGAGCGGCTGCTCGCGCACCTCGACGCGGGGAAGACCCTGTCGGACTGGAGGGAGGAGCTGCCGCCGGAGCTCGAGCCGCTGACGACGAAGCCGCTGATTGCGATCGAGAACGGGCCCGGAGGAATCGACCTGAAGCTCGAGGCCGAGCTTGCGGAGCTGCCGGAGGACGAGGCCGCGGAGTTCCGGGGCGCGGGCGAGTCGGCGCTCGGCGAGGTCGTCCGGCGGCTCGCCGAGACGCTCGACCTGATCACGTTCTTCACCGCCGGCGAGAAGGAGACGCGCGCGTGGACGCTTCGTCGCGGCCAGACGGCGCTCGACGCCGCGGCGACGATCCACACCGACATCGCGCGCGGCTTCATCCGCTGCGAGGTGATCCGCTGGGACGACCTCGTCCGGCTCGGCTCGCACGCGGAGGTCTCGCGCGCGGGCCTGCAGAAGCTCGAGGGCAAGACGTACGTCGTCGAGGACGGCGACGTCCTCAACGTTCGGTTCAACGTCTAGAACCTGCGCAGCACCGCGCGCTTGTCGACGATCTCGACGAGGTCGTAGCCGAGCCCCGCCGCCTCGTTCAGCTGCCGCTCCCAGTCGGCGGGGTCGCCCTCGAGGAGGACGACCCGGAACGACGGTCCGGCCTGAAACACGGGGATCGCCTCGACCGGCGCGACCCGCGCCGCCACGGCGCAGCGGCGGAGCTTTTCGTCGTCCGGCTCGATCTCGCGGAGCACCGCGTGCCCGCAGTCCTCGACCCCGAGGATGCCGAGCAGCAGGTGCTCGACGGCGATCGCGCCGTCCTGAAGCTTCAGCGCCTCGCGGTACGCGAGCTCGAGGGCCCGCTTCGTCCCGGGGTCGAACGGGATCTGCCCCTTCGGCATCGCCTCGCCCCTGCCGTGGATCCGCTCGACGTCGGTGCGCACGCGCTTTGCCGTGACCCCGAGCCGGCTCAGGCCCTTCGCGAGCGGCGTGCCCGCCGCGGTGTCGAGGACGCCGACGAGCAGATGCTCGGTGCCGACGTGGTCGTGGCCGAGCCCGCGTGCGAACTGCTGCGCCGCGACGACCGCCTGGCTCGCGCCGGGCGTGAAGTGCGTGAACGGTCCCGGCGGTCCGGAAGGCGGCCGCCGGCGGCCCTGCATCGGGAACCAGCCACGGTGCGGAGCCGCGCCGAGGGCGAGCCGCTCCTGGAGCAGCTGGATCGTCTCCGCGCCGATCGAGCGGTCGTTCGCCGCCGCCTGCCCGCGCAGGAACTCGTAGAGGTCGTCCGGGACGTTTCGCACGTGCAGCGTCGCCATGGATGCACAATGCTACCACTGTGCATGCACTGCCGCGAGGGGCGCGGCGGGGTCGTACGCCCCCGCCGCACGGCCGGCTCAGCAGCAGTCGCCGCCGCCGCACTCCGGGCAGTCGCACGCGCCGCGCATCGTCTCACCTCCTCTCGGGTCGCTATATTGAAACATATCGATGAAAGAGCTGACCGTGCTTCCGACGCTCTGCTGCGGGCCCGACACGCCGCCGCTCGCCGAGGCGGAGCGCGACCTGCTCGCGGCCCGGTTCAAGGCGCTCGCCGATCCGACGCGCGTCGCGATCGTCAACCGGCTGGCCGCGGCGCCCGAGGTCTGCGTCTGCGACTTCGTCGCCGCGCTCGACCTGTCGCAGCCGACGGTCTCGCACCACCTGCGGATCCTCCGCGAGGCCTGCCTCGTCGAGGCGAGCCGCCGCGGCACGTGGGCGTACTACCGCCTCGTTCCGGAGGCGATCGACGCGCTCCGTGCCGCGCTCGCGGGCGCGAACTCGTGACGCTTCCGTATTGGGGCCTGGCCCCAGCGGTTCGTGACGCCGTCCTGCCGGCGATGTGGCTCCGAAAGCGACAGGCCGGGGCCAGGCCCCGTGACGGAAGGCTCGCAACTTCGTCACGGCCGGCTAGCCGGCGCTGATCATCACGACGCCCGCGAGCGTCGCGACGATGCCGACGTCCTGCGCGAGCTGCACCCGTTCGTGGAGGGCGATGCGCGCGAGCATCACCGTCACCACCGGGTAGAGCGACGCCAGCACCGAGACGACGCTGAGCAGCCCGTGCACCGACGCCGCCGCGAAGAGCACGTTCCCGCCGGTGTCGAGGATCCCGACCGCGGCGAGCACGGCGAGGTGCGGCCGGAACCCGTGCGGCACCGTCCGCCGCACGAGCACGATCGACCAGACGAGCGTCACCGACGTGCAGCGGAAGAGGAACGACGGCCACAGCCAGTCCTGCTGCGCGGCCGTGTGCATCGGGACGTAGTAGCAGCCGAACGCGACCATCGCGAGCACGGCCCAGCCGACGCCTGCGGCGAAGCGGGTCCGCTGCTCGTGGCGCTCGACCGACGCGAGCGCGCTGCCGCCGATCGCGGCGACGAAGCCGAGCTCCTGCACGCCGCTGACGTTGTCGCCGGACGCGAGCCCCCAGATCACCGGAAACGCGGCGGCGAGCGACGCGATCGGCACGACGACGCTCATCGCTCCCGCCGCCATCCCACGGTAGAACGCGAACAGCCCGAGCGTCCCGAGGACCGCGGACAGGCACGCCCACCAGACGTCGCCGCTCGGCGGAGCGGTGCCCCGCACGGCGACCGCGACCGCGAGCACGACGAGTCCGAACGGCTGCGACACGGCGATCACCGAGAGCGCCGGCATCACTCGGCTCTTCAGCCCGCCGAGGAAGTCGCCGAACCCCCAGGCGAGGCTGGCCCCGAGCGCGAACGCCGCGGAGAGCACTACTCCGTCGGCACCGGCCGCGTCGCCGCGACCGCGTCGAGCTGGTTCGCGTGGTAGAGCACCGCCGCCTCGGCCGTGCGCGCGGCCCGCGCGTCGTGATGGCACGCGACCGCGTGCAGCAGCTCCGCCGGCGCGCCCGCGTCCTCGAGCAGGCGCAGGCCGAGATGCACATGCCCGAGCAGCCGCCCGTCCTCCGTCGGCTGGAACAGCGGCGGCGGCCCGAGCTCCCGCGTACGGCCCACGTCGTGGACGAGCGCGGCCGCGAGCAGCAGGTCGGCGCGCAGCCGCGGATGGAGCTGCGACAGCTCGCGGCAGATCGTCCCGACGCCGACGGTGTGCTCGAGCAGCCCGCCCGTGTACGAGTGGTGGCCGTCCGGCGTCGCCGGATACAGGCGCAGCGGCGGCGCCTCGCCGAGCACGCGCGTGACGATCCCGCGCAGCCCGTCGTCGTGGATCTCCGCCGCGAGGAACTCGAGGAAGCCCTCCAGCTCGTCGGCGTCGCGCCGCATCGCCGGCGCCATCGCCGCCGGGTCGACGCCCTCGGCCGGCTCGAGCGTGCGCACCTCGAGCTGCAAACGGTCGCGGAACCGCTCGACCCGCCCGAGCACGCGCACCGCGTCGCCCTCCGCGAAGCGCCCGTCGAGCAGCTCGACGTCGTTCCACACGCGCGCGTCGATGCGGCCGCTCGGGTCGACGAGCTCGAGCGCGAGATACGACGCGCCGTTCCGCGTGCGCAGCCGGGCCTTCTTCGCGACCGCGTAGACGCCCTCGACGGTGCGGTTCTCCTCGAGCTGCGCGATCGCCGTCATCGAGAGGAGTCTAGGGTGTCGGCATCCCGTCACGAGGAGGACGCAATGGTCGAGGAAGCGCGGCTGGAGGACGCCGGCTCGGGCCTCACGCCGGTGAGCCCGGGCTGGTTCGTCGTCAACACCGGAGACGCGGCCTGGATCCGCAACGACGCGTTCGGCTGGCGCTGCAAGTTCGACAGCGACAGCCGCGTGCTCGGCGAGCGGCCCGACCTCGAGCCGCAGCCGTTCGCCGAGATCGGGTACACGCTCGCCGTGCTCGAACCAGGGAAGCCGACCGGGATGTACCACGCCGAGTCGGCCCAGGAGGACTTCTTCGTCCTCGCCGGCGAGTGCACGCTGCTGATCGAGGAGCAGGAGCGGCCGCTCCGCGCCTGGGACTTCGTCCACTGCCCGGCCGGCACGCGTCACATCTTCGTCGGCGGCGAGGGCGAGCCGTGCGTGATCCTGATGATCGGCGCGCGGGTGGCGGGCAAGACGATCGAGTACCCGCGCTCCGAGGTCGCCCTCGCGCGCGGCGCCGGCGTGGAGACGGCGACGAACGCGCCGCCGGAGGCGTACGCGCCGTTCCCGCACTGGCGGCTCGGGCGGCCGGACGCGCGGGGCGCGCTGCCCTGGAGCTAGTCGAACGCGATCACGCTGCGGATCCCGTCCTGGGCCTCCATCAGCTCGAAGCCGCGGTTCACCTCGTCGAGCGTCAGCCGGTGCGAGATCAGCGGGGCGACGTCGATCTCGCCGCCGAGCCAGCGGTCGACGAGCGCGGGCACGCCGTCGCGGCCCTTGACGCCGCCGAACGACGAGCCTGCGACTCGGCGGCCGGTGATGAGGAAGCGCGGCACGACCTCGAGCGTCTCGCCGCGGCCCGCGACGCCGCAGACGGTGGCGAGCCCCCAGCCCATCCGCGCCGACTCGACCGCCTGCCGCATCACCGCGACGAGCCCGGTCGCCTCGAAGGTGTAGTCGGCGCCGAAGCCGCCGGTCAGCTCGACGATCCGCGCCACGGTGTCCTCCCCGGCGACGAGGACGTCGGTCGCGCCCTGGCCGCGCGCGAGCTCGAGCCGCGGCTCCGACCGGTCGACCGCGACGATCCGCTCCGCGCCGGCGAGGCGGCAGCCGGCGACGGCGCCGAGCCCGACGAGCCCCGCGCCGAAGACGATGCACGTCGACCCGGCGCGCACCTTCGCCGTGTTGAGCGCCGCGCCGAGTCCCGTCGAGAGCCCGCACGCGAACACGCACGCGTGCTCGAGCGGCGCGTCGGGCGAGATCCGCGCGAGCGCGATCTCCGGCATCACCGTGTACTCCGCGAACGTCGACGTGCCCATGAAGTGGCGGATCGGCTCGCCGTCGCGCGACAGCCGCGTCGTCCCGTCCGGGAGGAAGCCGAGGTTCTGCTGCTCGCGGATGGCGAGGCAGAGATTCGTGCGCTCGTCGCGGCAGTGGACGCACTCGCGGCACTGCGGCGAGAAGAGCGTGACGACGTGGTCGCCCGGCCGCAGCGACTTCACGCCCTCGCCCACGCGCTCGACGACGCCGGCGCCCTCGTGGCCGAGCACCGTCGGCGCGTAGCCGGACGGATCGGCACCCGAGGCCGTGTACAGGTCGGTGTGGCACACGCCGCAGGCGGCGAGCCGGACGAGCACCTCGCCGGCGCGCGGCTCCTCCAGGTCGAGCTCCTGCACGACGAGCGGCGAGCCGAACTCCTCGAGGACCGCGGCGCGGATGCGCATCCGGCGATTATCGTCAAGAGCGATGGCCGAGATCCGCCCCTTCTGCGCGCTCCGTTACGACGACGCCGTCGCCGGCCCGCTCGACCGGCTCGTCGCGCCGCCGTACGACGTGATCTCGCCGGAGCAGCGGCTCGACTACCTCGCGCGCGACCCGCACAACGTCGTCCACCTGACGCTGCCGGACTCGGAGGAGCAGGCGGCGCTCGACCTCGCGGCGTGGCGCGCCGACGGCGTCCTCCGCGAGGAGCCGGAGCCGTCGTACTGGTGGCTGTCGCAGGACTACACGGGGCCGGACGGCGTCGCGCGCCGGCGCGAGGGCTTCGTCGCTGCGCTGCGTGCCGAGCCGTACGAGAAGCGCGTCGTCCTCCCGCACGAGCGCACGCACGCGGGCCCGAAGGAGGGGCGGCTGCGGCTCCTGCGCGCGACGCGCACGCACCTCGAGCCGATCTTCCTTCTCTGGGACGGAACCATCGAGGTCAGCGGGCTCGGCGAGCCGGACCTGGCGGTCGAGGAGTCGGGCGTGGCGGCGCGGCTGTGGCGCCTCGACGCGGAGTTCGGCGACGCGCTCACCGAGGAGCTGCGCGACGCGCAGCTGCTGATCGCCGACGGCCACCATCGCTACGAGACGGCGCTCGCCTTCCACGCCGAGGACGGAACGGAGGAGTCGGCGTGGCTGCTGGTCGTGATCGTCCCGACCGACCAGGAGGGGCTGACGATCTTCCCGACGCACCGGGTCGCGCGCGCGGTCAACGGCGTCGCCGGGACGCCGATCGACCGACCGGGTGATGACCTGCCCGGACTCGTCCTCTATCGACAGGGCGGCTACGAGCTGCTCGAGTCCGAGGGCCTCGACCCGGAGGCGGTCGAGCGGCTCGCGCCCGAGGGCGTCACCTACACGCCGCACACGCGCGAGGCGGTCGCCGCCGTCGACCGCGGCGAGGCGGAGGCCGCGTTCCTGCTCCGCCCGACGCGGATCGAGGACGTCTGGGCGGTCGCCGGCCGCGGCGACGTGATGCCGCAGAAGAGCACGTTCTTCTACCCGAAGCTCACCTCGGGCCTCCTCTTCCTGCCGCTGTGACCGACTGGCTCGCCGTCTGTCGTTCCGCGGTGGACGACGTCCACGGCGTGCTCGAGGCGCTGCCGACGCGGGTCGAGCGGGAGCCGGTCGTGGGCGCCGGGCTCGGCGGCGACGACACGACGGCGATCGACCGGGCGGCCGAGGACGCGATCCTCGCGCGGTTCCGCGACCTCGACGTGACCATCGTCTCCGAGGAGGTGGGTCGGCTCGGGGCCGGGGCGACGGTCGTCGTCGTCGACCCGATCGACGGTTCGATCAACGCGAAGCGCGGGATCCCGTTCTTCAGCATCTCGATCGCGGTCGCGGACGGCGAGACGATGGACGGCGTCTTCCTCGGCTTCGTCCACGACTTCGGCACCGGCGAGGAGTGGACCGCGCGCCGGGGCGAGGGCGCGTGGCTGAACGGCGAGCCGCTCGGCGCGCTCGGGCCGAAGGAGGAGATCGACCTCCTCTTCTTCGAGGCGACGCGGACGGAGCTGATCGCCCGCGACGCGCCGAGGATGGTCGGCCTCGCCGGCCGCCTGCGCGTGATGGGCTCGCTCGCGCTCTCGCTCTGCCACGTCGCGGCCGGGCGTGCCGACGCGGTCGTCTCGCTCAAGGGCGCCCGCTCGGTCGACATCGCCGCCGGGCAGCTGCTCGTCCGCGAGCGCGGCGTCGCGATCGACCTGTTCGACGTCGACGAGCCGTTCGGCGAGGCGCCGCTCGACCTCGAGGGCCGCTCGCGCGTCGCGGCGGCGGCGACGCCCGAGCTCGTCGCCCGGATAGCCGCCGCGATGTCCTAGACCGCCGCGCGCGCGAGGAACTCGTGGACGAGGTGGACGGCGGTGGCGCCCTCGCCCATCGCCGTCGTCACGCGCTTCACCGAGCCGTGGCGGACGTCGCCGACGGCGAAGACTCCCGGCTCGCTCGTCTCGAGCAACAGCGGCTCGCGCTCGCCCACGTCCGAGAGGTCGCTGCCGGTGACGACGAATCCGCGCTCGTCGCGCTCGACGGCGCCGTCGAGCCACCCGGTATGCGGGTCGCCTCCGATCATCACGAACAGCCCGTCCGTCGCCACACGCTCGAGCGCATCGCGCGCACCGTCGCGAACGACGACCGCCCGGAGCCGGTCGTCGCTCTCCACGGCGGCGACCTCCGTCTCGAGCCGGATCGAGACGTTGCCCGTCGCGCGCAGCTCCGCGATCAGGTACTCCGACATGCTCTTCTCGAGCGAGTCGCCGCGTACGAGCAGCGTCACCTCGTCCGCGTACTTCGCCAGCTGCACGACCGCCTGGCCCGCGGAGTTGCCGCCGCCCACGACCGCGGCGCGCCGTCCGCGCATCGCCTGCATCTCGCTCGCCGACGCGCCGTAGAAGACGCCGGCGCCGACGAGCCGCTCCAGCTCCGGGATCCCGAGCCGTCGCCACGAGACGCCGGTGGCGAGCACGACCGCGTGCGCGGTCACCTCCCGGCCGTCGGCGAGCTGGAGGACGTGCACGTCGCCCGCGGTGTGCAGCGACGTCGCCTCCTGCGCGAAGACGAGGTTCGCCCCGAGCAGCCACGCCTGCTCGCACGCGCGGTACGCGAGGTCGCGGCCGCCGATCCCCCACGTGAAGCCGGGGACGTTGCGGATGCGTGAGCTCGCGCCCGCCTGCCCGCCCGAGGCGCGCCGCTCGAGGACGATCGTCTCGAGCCCCTCCGAGGCCGCGTAGACGGCGGCGGAGAGACCCGCGGGCCCGGCGCCGACGATCGCCAGGTCGTACGCGTCGGTGCCGATGCGCGTCCCGCCTCCGACCGCCTCGACGAGTTCGCGGTTCGTCGGGTTGACGAACACGCGTCCGTCGTGGCGGACGAGGGTGGGCATCCGCGCGCCGGTCTCATCGGTCTCGAAGGTGTACGGCACGTTGAAGCGGTGCAGCAGGTCGCGGATCTCGTGGCCGCGCGCGCTGTCCTCCGGCGCCGCGACCCGGAAGAGCGCGAACCCGTGCTGCTCCGAGCGCGTCCAGCTCGCGAGGAAGTCGCTCACTGCGGGGTAGAGCCCCTGGTCGGGGAACCACGGCTTGACGAGGTGGTAGTCGATCTGGCCCAGCGTCATCGCGGTCACGGTCGGGTTGGCCGCGGTGTAGTCGCGCTCGACGAGCAGGATCCGCTTCGCCGACGGGTGGAGCGCGTGCGCCCGCTCGAGGAACTCGACGCCGGTCGTGCCGTCCAGCTCCTGGTCGGCGATCAGGAGCGCGACCGGAGCGCCGTCGTCCGCCAGCGCCTCGAGGTCGGCGAGGGCGTCCGCCGGCCCGGCCGCGCCGAGAATCCGGGTGTCGTTCCCGAACCGCCGGTCGAGATCCGTCTCGAGCGCCTCGCGCACCGCCGGCTCGGAGGAGACGAGGAAGATCACCGGCCGCGTTCCCGCGGCCGTGGTCGAGGGCCCGGAACGAGCGGTGGGAGTCACTGCGATTGCCATGGTCGGCCTGCCTTTCGAGTCAGCACAGTCGTTCGATCTTTCGTTGCATAGTACGAACGGTCGTGCTATCTTGTCAAGCGAGATGCGACAGGAGCGGAAGCGGCGGAGCGACGGCGAGCGGAGCCGCAGCGCGATCCTGCGCGAGGCGGCGAAGCTCGCCACCGTCGAGGGGCTCGCCGGTCTCTCGATCGGCCGGCTGGCCGACGCCGTCGGCATGAGCAAGAGCGGGCTCTTCGCCCACTTCGGCTCGAAGCAGGAGCTCCAGCTCGCGACGATCGAGACCGCCGGCGCCGTCTTCGAGGAGCTGGTGGTCGCCCCCGGGCTCGCCGAGCCGACCGGGATCGGCCGGCTGCGCGCGCTCGCGGAGCGGTTCCTCCGGCACGTCGAGGACGGCGTCTACCCGGGTGGCTGCTTCTTCGCCTCGGTCGCGGCGGAGATGGACACGCACCCCGGGCCGGTGCGCGACCAGGCGATCGCGTCCGGGGCCGAATGGTTCCAGCAGCTCGAGCAGGCCGCCCGCGACGCCCAGTCCGAGAACGCGATCGACCCGTCGGAGGATCCCGTCCAGCTCGCGTTCGAGCTGGACGCGTACCTCCTCCTCGCGAACCTGCAGTTCGTCGCCCTCCAGGATCCGGCGCCGATCGAGCGGGCGCGGCACGCGATCGACCGCCGCCTCGCCGAGGCCGCCCCGGCGGCGCGCCGCTAGCCGTCACACTTCCGCCCGCCTTCCGTAACGGGGCCTGGCCCCGGCCGTTGCGTGCGAAGGCGCATCGCTCCTGGGGCGGTACGCATCTCGTTACGCCCGGGGCCAGGCCCGAGTACGCGAATGTCACGAGAGCGCAAAACCACGCCCACGGGGGTCGTACCGTCCGCCGCGGCGATCTAGCCTTCCCTGACTCAGGGGATTCCGCTCGGGCGGCAGCGGCCGATCAAGGAGATCAACCGTGCCGCCGGTTGCCGCGTACCGAGGGAGATTCGGACCGACACACGCAGAGCGCCTGCTGTGGAGGGCCGGCTTCGGCGTGCGCAAGAACGAGGCGGAGGTGCTCGCGAAGCTCGGGCTCGAGGGCGCCGTCCACTCCCTCCTCTATCCGGGCCGCGAGCACTTCGTCGGGCCGGAGCCGCACGACGACAAGGGCCATCCGCTCGCGCCGTACGACGCGTGGGGCCAGGACCACATCTGGTGGCTCGACCGAATGGTGCGCACGTCGCGCCCCCTCGTCGAGCGCATCACGCTCGTCTGGCACGACTGGTTCGCCACCTCGAACCAGGGCGTCGGCTCGCAGCGGCTGATGATCGGCCAGAACAACCTCTTCCGCGAACACGGCCTCGGCAACTTCCACGAGCTGCTCGTGCGCGTGACCGAGGACCCGGCGATGCTGCTCTGGCTGAACGGCACCGACAACTCGCGCTACTCGCCGAACGAGAACTACGGCCGCGAGATGATGGAGCTGTTCACCCTCGGCGCGGGCCGCGGCTACACCGAGCTCGACGTGCGTGCGAACGCGCGCGCGCTGACCGGCTTCCGCAACGACTGGAAGCCGAACATCGGCGTCACGAACTTCCGGTACGACCCGCGTTATCACGACGCGGCGTCGAAGACGATCTTCCACGAGACGGGTAAGTACACCTGGAAGGACTCGTGCCGCCTCTGCGTCACGCATCCCGACCATCCGTCGTTCTTCGTCCAGAAGCTCTGGAGCTACTTCGTGCCGACGGCGCCGGATGCGGCGACGGCGCAGGGCCTCCAGCAGCTGTACGTCAAGTCGAAGTACGAGATCCGCCCGGTTCTCCAGGCGATCCTCCGCCACCCGGCGCTGTACGAGGGGCCGCGGATGGTGAAGTCGCCCGTGCTCTACACCGCCGGGCTCCTGCGCCGGCTCGGCCGGCCGATCGACACGACTGCGTGGACGTGGCTCGACTCGATGGCCGGGCAGCAGCTCTTCTACCCGCCGAACGTCGGCGGCTGGGACGACACGCGCTGGCTCGACACGGCGACGTGGCGCGGCCGCTGGTGGATCGCGCAGTACGCGCTCAATCCGTACGCGCTCGATCCGGGCAAGGCGAAGGAGCCGTACGACGTGCAGAAGCTCGTGCACGCCGCGATCGGCTTCTGGAACGTGCCGCCGATCGGCGAGAGGACGCTCGCCGCGCTCCAGTCGTTCGCGCGCAACGCGGTCGCCGACGCGAAGGGCCAGAAGTGGAAGCAGCAGCAGTACCCGCCGATGATCGTCAACGCGCTCCGCCACCTCATCGCCGTCTCGCCGGAGTTCCAGGCCGCATGAGCGACTGTTTGCACTGCGACGGGCTCTCGCGCTCGCGCCTGCTGCACCAGGCGATGGCCGAGGCCGGGAAGGGGCTGCCGTCGCTCGAGCCGGGGATGCCCCTGCCGGCGGGGACGGGGCTCTCCCGCCGCCGCTTCCTCGCGCACGGGCTCGGCGCGGCGCTCGCCGTCTACGGCGGCTCGCGGCTGCTCGGCCTCGACGCCTTCCAGGAAGGGATCGCAGCCGCGGCCACCGCCGGGCCGCAGCAGGTGCTCGTCTCGATCTTCCTCGAGGGCGGCGCCGACGGCATGTCGGTGCTCTCGCCGCAGGGCGACCCGCTCTACCGGAAGCTGCGGCCGGTGCTCGGGTTGAGCGGCGGCACGCCGCTCGCCGAGGACGGCCGCCTGTTCTGGCATCCGGCGACGGCCGGGATCGCGCAGCTCTACGGCGAGCACAAGGTGACCGTGCTGCCGGCGATCGGCTACACGCATCCCGACCAGTCGCACTTCACCTCGCGCCACTACTACGAGGTCGGCGCCACGAGCACGCAACTCAACACGGGCTGGCTCGGCCGCTACCTCGACGCCGTCGGGACGATGGACAACCCGCTCCAGGGCGTCTCGTTCGACGACACGCTCGCGCCCTCGCTCGCGACGGGGAAGGTCCCGGTGGCGGCGATCACGGCGCCCGACCAGTACGACTTCTACTCGAACCGCGTCTGGGGCGAGGTGCAGGACCGCATGCTCGAGGCGTTCGGCCTGTTCGGCGGCCAGGCGGCGGATCCCGGGCTCCACACGGCGGGCAACGTCACCGTCCAGGTCGACAGGCTGCGCCGGCAGCTCCTGCCGTTCCGCTCCGACAACGGGCAGTCCGGGATCAAGAGCCCGGTGACGTACCCGAAGTCGGACGACCCGTTCCCGAACAAGCTCGCCGGGCTCGCCGCGATGATCGCGGCGAACCTGCCCATGCGCGTCGTCGCGCTCTCGGCGCCGGGCGAGTACGACACGCATTCGAGCCAGGCGAACGCGCTGACGCAGGGGCTCCAGCTCACGTCCGACTCGCTGCTCGCGTTCCAGCGCGATCTCGAGGCGCGCGGGATCGCCGACCGCGTCGTCGTCCACGTCTGGTCGGAGTTCGGGCGCCGGGCGCAGGAGAACGGGTCGGCCGGCACCGACCACGGCGCCGCCGGCGTCGGCTTCCTGATCGGCAGCCGTGTGAAGGCGCAGATGATCGGCGAGTTCCCCGGGCTCCAGAGCGGGCTCGACCAGGACGGGAACCTGATCGAGACCGCGGACTTCCGCGCCGTCTACAGCTCGCTGCTCGAGCAGTGGCTCGGCGTCGACGCCGGCCGGGTCATCCCCGGAGCGTCGTCGTTCCAGCGCGTGCAGCTGATCGCGTGATCGTCGCCGCGCCGCCGCCCGCGCGGGTGCAGGTCGTCGCGCAGGAGTTCTCGTTCGCGCTGTCGCGGCGGACGATCAAGGCGGGCGAGGCGATCGTCGAGCTCGTCAACAACGGCCAGGACTCGCACGACCTGCGGATGAAGCGCGTCGGCGGCTCGCGCGTGTACGCGTGGCCGACGACGCTCCCGGGTCGCTACACGGATCGCGAGGTGCGCCTGCTTCCGGGCACGTACGTCCTCTGGTGCGCGCTCGCCGACCACCGCGCGCTCGGGATGACGGCGACGCTCGTCGTCCGCCGCTAGGTTCTCGCGCATTTCTCGTGACGGTTCCGTATCGGGGCCTGGCCCCAGCCGTCCGGGTGGAGCCCCGCATCCCAGGCGGCGTCGCGCATCCCGGAACACCGACTGGGGCCAGGCCCGAATACGGAAGTGTGAGAACTTCCTCGCGGGCCCCGCTAGGTTTTTTCGCTGCCTCCTACGAAAGCGCCCTGCAGATGTTGAACTCCGGTCCGAACCGGCTCTGCACGATGAACTGGCCGCCCGCCGTGATCGTCGCGACGATGCGGCCGTAGTTGACGACGAAGATCGGCCCGGGCGGGACGTCGGTCGGGGAGAGGTGCAGCAGGCTCGGCCCGTACGCCGTCCCGGAGATCGACCCGTCCGCGTGGTAGACGAGGATTGCGGGGCCCGAGACGTTGAGCACGATCGCCTTCCCGGTCGAGACGTTCGTGAGCCGCTCGATCAGCAGGCCGTCGACCGTCACCTTCACGTCGCCGTTCGGCCCGGCCGGGAACGTCGTCGTGAACTCCCTGTTCACGACCGGCACCCCCGTCACCTCGAACGTGCACGCCTGCCCGGCCGGCAGGTCGAAGGTGACCGCGGCGTCGGGCATCGGCGCGCGAACGGGCTTCCCTCCCGCCGTCGCGACCGACGACGGAAGGCCGAACAGCAGGACCGCCGACGCGCACGCCGACAGGGCCAGGGTTGTCCAGAGGCGTTTCATCGTCCCCTCCTCTCGGAGACTGCGATCTGCCGCAGAGACACGGCGAGGCGAGGGGTCGGCAGCTGCGGTGCCTGCCACGGCTCGAGGCCCGCGCGCCCAGCGTCGCTCCCAGTGTCCCACCCGTTTGCGGTCCGGTCAACGGCCGCAAACCACCTAGCGCGTCGAGATGTGCACCTCGCCGTGCTTCGCCTGCAGCGTGGCGGTGTCGAAGCTCCCGTACTGGACGCGGACGCTGTCCTGCCGGTTCGAGCAGCCGCCGCCGTCGTGCAGCGTGACGGTGAACGGCGTGCCCTGCCACGTGCCCGTGATCACCGCGTCGTTCCGGCCGATGAACCGCACCTGCGTGATGTCCCGCTGCTGCGCGTCGATCAGCACGTGACCGTCGATCGTCACGCGGACGCTTCCGTGATGGAGGAAGACCGTGCCCGTCTTCCGGTCGCGGTCGCAGTCGGCGTTCGCGTCGACGTGCACGATCTGCGTCTTGCGGCCGACGACCTGCTTGAAGTCCTGGTTCGCGTAGACGTTGCCCTCGGTCGAGCACGTCGAGGCCGGCGTCACCGACGTGACGACCGTCGCCGAGTTGTTCGACGCGACGAGGTCGTCGGTCGCCGACGTGACGGACGCGGTGTTGGAGATGCTCGTCGCGGTCGTCGTGGCGGAGACGGTTGCGTTGACGGTGATGGTGAAGGAGGCGCCTGCGCCGAGGCTCGCGACGGTGCAGGAGACCGCCGCCGAGACGACCGAGCAGCTGCCGGCGGTGGTGGTCGCCGTCGCGCCCGTCAGCGCGGACGGGAGCGTGTCGGTCACGGCGACGCTCGCTGCGGCGTCCGGGCCGGCATTCGCGACGGTGAGCGTGTACGCGACGGGGCTCCCGGCGAGCACCGACGACGGCCCGGTCATCGTCAGCTTCAGGTCGGCCGCGGCGCGCACCGGCGTCGTCACCGTCGAGGCGTTGTTCGCCGCGTTCGGGTCGGCCGTGTCGCTCGTCACCTGCGCCGTGTCGGAGACCGTCGTGCCGGCGAGCCCCGGCCCGACGGCGACGACGAGCGTCACCGTCTGCTGCGCGCCCTTCGCCATCGTCCCGAGCGCGCACGTGAGCACGGCCGAGGCGACCGTGCACGCCGGGCTGCCCGGCGCGGCGGAGACGAACGTCGTCCCTGCGGGGAGCGCGTCCGTCAGCCGCACGTTCTGCGCCGGATCGAGCCCCGCGTTCGCGACCGCGAGCGTGTACGTGATCTGCCCGCCCGTGTGCGCGGTCGCGGGCGCGGCGGCGGCGGTCACCGACAGGTCGGCGCCGGGCGGCTGCACGCCGACGACCACCTGCCCGGACGACGAGAGGTCGAACGTGTCGCCTTCGTAGTCGGCCTCGATCGTGTACGTCCCGACGATCCAGCCGCCGACGGTGATCGTCGCGTTGCCGTTCGCGTCGAGCGGCGCCTCGCCGAGGAACGCGCCGCTCGCCCCGATCGTCCTGAAGGTGACGAGCCCGCCCGCGGGCGCAGGCGTCCCGCCCTGCGTGCGCACGACGTGCGCCGTCAGCGTCAGCGAGCCGCCGGCGTCGATCGGGTTCGGCGTCGCCGTGACCGTGGTCGTCGTGCTCACCGCCTGCGAGCCGCCGCCGACCTGGATGACGATCGTCGCGCCCGAGGCGCGGTCGACCATGTCGCCGCTGTAGTCGGCCTCGATCGTGTGCTGGCCGGCGATGTAGTCGCTCCGCGTCAGCGTCGCCGTGCCCGTCGCGTCGAGCGTCGACTGGCCGAGCAGGACGCCGTTGTCCCTGAAGGTGACGATCCCGGTCGGGATCCCCGCACCGCCGACCTGCGCGACCGTCGCCGTCAGCGTCAGCGCCTGGCCGCTCGTGACGCTGGGCGGGCTCGCGGTCAGCGTCGTCGTCGTGTTGAAGATCTGCACGCCGGAGACGGTCAGCGTCACCGGGTCCGACGTCGAGTTGTCGAAGTCGAAGACGTCCGAGCTGTTGAACGTCGCGGTCACGGCGTACGTCCCGGCCGCGAGCGAGCTCGTGACGAGCACCGCCTGCGAGGTCGTGGTCGAGCCGGCGACCGGCGTCGCCGGGACGGTCGCGATCGGCGTCGAGCCGTTCGCGAAGGTGACCGAGCCCGGCGGGTTGGCGCCGACTCCGGTGACCGTCGCCGTCATCGTCAGCGTGTCCCCGACTCCGGCGAGGGTCGGCGTGACGACGAGCGTCGTCGACGTCGTCGGATCGGAGGCGTCGGCGAACGCCGAGCCGCTCAGGCCGAGCGCCGCGCACGCGAACGCCAGCCCGAACAGGACCGTTAGAAAGACGGGCGCACGTCGCCGCCGTGTCCGTGACACCTGTGCCGCAGGCATAGAGGACCTCAGCCGGACCCTATCACCCTTGCGCTCTCCAGATCAGGTCGATCGAGGCGACGAGACCCTGGTCGGCATTCGTCGCCGTCCCCGGCAGGAGCAGGTCGATCACGTACTGGATCGTCTGTCCCGGCTGCAGCGTGTCGAGCGTGTTCTCCTGCGCCGTCCACCAGAGCAGCGCCGGGAACGGAACCGGCTGCGGCGTGCCCACCTCCCACACACCGAGCTCGAGATCGTTCCAGAGCTGGTTCGCGGTGCCCGCCGCGCGGAGCGAC
>Ga0335077_10001399_pt1 | contig 28546 bp, 24 predicted proteins | sample Lox_Sample_31_FD_207151 | JGI IMG/M metagenome (GOLD analysis project Ga0335077, IMG submission 207151) | Soil microbial communities from Loxahatchee National Wildlife Refuge, Florida, United States - Lox_Sample_3.1 | ecosystem: Environmental > Terrestrial > Soil > Wetlands | place: USA... | reverse complement strand
GTCGGCGTGGTGAACGTCGTCTGCGGGCGCGGCGAGCCGGTCGGCGCTGCGCTCGCGAGCCATCCACGTGTGCGCATGCTCTCGCTGACGGGTTCGGTAGCCACCGGGCAGCGGGTGCTCGCGGCAGCGGCGGGGAACCTCAAGCGCACCCACCTGGAACTCGGCGGCAAGGCGCCGGTCATCGTGTTCGACGATGCAGATGTCGCCGCAGTCGTCGCGGGGGTGCGCACCTTCGGCTTCTACAATGCCGGTCAGGACTGCACGGCGGCCTGCCGCCTGTACGTCGGTGAGAAAGTCTACGAGCGCGTCGTGGCCGATCTCACGAGCGCGGCACAAACGATCCGCGTCGGAGCACAGCAGGAGGCGGGTGTGGAGATGGGCCCACTGATCTCCGCAGCGCAGCGCGACCGGGTCGCCGGCTTCGTAGCGCGAGCCGCCGCAGAGCCGCATGTCGAGATCACCACCGGTGGGCGGGTGCGTACGGGAAGCGGTTTCTTCTATGAGCCGACCGTGGTTGCCGGTGCCCGGCAGTCCGATGAGATCGTGCAGCGGGAGGTCTTCGGTCCGGTCGTCTCGGTCACGCGTTTCAGCGAGGTCGAGCAAGCACTGCAGTGGGCGAACGATTCGGAGTATGGGCTCGCCTCATCCGTGTGGACGCAGGACGTGTCGCGTGCGATGCAGGTCGCCGCACGGCTGCAGTACGGGTGCACCTGGATCAACACCCACTTTGCGATCATCAGCGAGATGCCGCACGGGGGCTACAAGCGCTCCGGATACGGCAAGGATCTCTCGGTCTACGCGCTCGAGGACTACACCATCGCGCGCCACATCATGGTCAAGCTCTAAAGCGGAGCACGCGCACGAGCGGCAACGGTGAGGGGGATCAGGATCGCGGCGTTGCTGCCGATCGCGCCGGTGCCGATAGCGCCTTTGCTGCGGATCGCACCGGCACTAGCGGTCTGCGTGCTGCTCGTCGCCTGCGGGCCACGGACTCCTGCGGGTGAGCAGAAGCTGCTCTACGTGTACAACTGGGCCGATTACATCGGCAAGAACACCGTGGCGGAATTCGAGCGCGCGACCGGGATCAAAGTCGTGTACGACACCTACGATGCCGATGAGACCTTAGAAGCCAAGATGATGGCGGGCGATTCGGGCTACGACGTGGTGAGCACCTCGACCGATTACTTCAGTCGTCAGATCAAGGCCGGCATCTACCAGCCGCTTGATCGGCGCAAGCTTTCTAACTGGAAGAATCTCGACCCGCACATCCTGGCGATCGAGGCGCAGGCCGACCCGGGCAACCGCTATGCAATGCCCTATCTGCGTCACGTCAACGGGTTCGCATACAACGTGGACATGATCCGGGCGCGCATGCCGCAGGCACCCCTCGACAGCCTCGACATGATCTTCAGGCCCGAGGTCATTGCGCACTTTGCCGATTGCGGCGTGACCTTCCTGGACTCCGCGGAGGACGTGCTGCAGCTCGCTCTGAACTATCTGCATCTCGACCCGAACACGACCCGCAAGGAAGATTACCGGCGCGCGGAGCAGTTGCTGCTTACCGTACGGCCCTACATTCGCGCCTTCGATTCCACCGAGTACATGAACGGGCTGGCCAACGGTGAGTTCTGCATCTCCATGTCCTGGTCGGGAGACTATGCCGCGGCGCGCGCGCGTGCGCGGGCGGCCGGTGTAGAGGTGCATCTCGCGTTCACCGTGCCAAAGGAGGGGGCCAACGGCTCCTTCGATGCACTGCTGATTCCGACCGGTGCGCCGCATCCGGAGGCGGCACACAAGTTCCTGAATTTCATGCTCGAGCCGCGCATCATCGCCGAGGTTACCAACGAGATTCATTATGCCAACGACAATCGGGCGGCCGATGCATACGTGGACCCGCGCATTCTCGACGACCCGACGGTGTATCCGACTCCCGCGATCGAGGCGCGTTTGTACAAGTCGGCGGAGGTCGCTCCCGCGCTGGAGCGCATTCGAACGCGCACCTGGACGCGGATCAAGACGGGGATGTAGCGTTAGCGGACAAGGCGGGAGTGGCTGATCCATGGCGAGCGTGCAAATCACCTCAGCGAACGAGTTGACTCTCATCACGGAGCGCGGCGCGCGCTTCGCCATCCACCCGCTGTGGCTGCGTGAGCGCACGCAGAACACGCAGAGCTTCGATGAGCGTACCGGGCAGCGGCTCTACGATCCGTCGGATCTCGATCCGCAGCTGCGGCTCACCGCCGTCGAGGAGTTACAGCCGGGCCGCTACCGGATCCGCTTCAGCGACGGGCACGAGGCGCACTTTTCTGCGCGCGAGATTCTCGAGGAGTTTGCACTGCCCGCGGGCGATCACGACGTTCCCGCGCCGCGCCTCTGGGACGGAAGCATCGAGCGGATCCCTCGCGCGAGCTGGAGTGATACGCCGGGCGATGCGCAGCTCGAGGGCTGGCTGCAGGACTTCCTGGAATTCGGCTTCATCATTCTCACGGGTATCCCGACACACCCGGGCGCGGTCTTGAAGGTCGCCTCGACCTTCGGTTTCACTCGGGAGACCAACTTCGGCGCGCTGTTCGATGTGCGCTCGACCCCCGATGCGAACGATCTTGCCTACACCGCGCTCGCACTTGATCCACACACCGACAATCCGTATCGCACGCCGGTGCCCGGTGTACAGCTGTTGCACTGTCTGATCAACGAGACGAGTGGTGGGCTTTCCACCCTGGTGGACGGCTATGCGGTCGCGGCAGCGCTGCAAGCGACCGACCCCGAAGGCTTCGCTCTGCTCGCGCGCACTCCGGTGCGCTTTCGCTTTCGGGATGCAACCACGGAGCTCGTGGCGAGCGCGCCGCTGATCGAGCTCGATGCCCTGGGGGGCGTTCAGGCGGTGCACGTCAGTCCGCGGCTCGATTTCGTGCCGCTGGGGCCGCCGGCGGGGCTCGATGGCTATTACCGCGCGCGCGCCGCATTCGATCAGCTGCTGCGCTCGCCGCGTTTCGAGCTGCGCTTCGTGCTCGGCGCCGGTGATCTCGTGATGATGGACAATCGGCGACTGCTGCATGGACGCACGGCATTCGACCCGCGCGAGGGCCTGCGTCACTTGCAGGGCTGCTATATCGATGTCGACGGTCCGCGCAGCCTCTGGCGCGTGCTGCGGCGGCGCCGCGCGAGCGGCCAGGCCGCAGAAACTCGAACCACAAGACCCGACGGAGTGCTCGCATGACGAAGACCGTTAGCTTTCGCGCCATGAAGGACGGCACGCGCGCGGACTACCTGCTGCTCGATCAATCCGAGAAGGAGTACGCCGTCGGGCTCGCCGATCGCGTGCTGGCGGCGGTCCGCAAGCTCGATCACTCGCTCGAAGGCTATCCCCTGAGTCGTCTGCAACACTGCCTGCAGACCGCGACGCGCGCACAGCTCGATGGCGCCGACGAAGAGCTCGTCGTCGGCGCGCTGATTCACGACGTGGGCGATGAGCTCGCACCCTACAACCATGCAGAGGTCGCAGCCGGGATCCTGCGGCCTTACGTGCGCCCCGAGGTCACCTGGATCGTCGAGCAGCACGGGCTCTTCCAGACCTATTACTACGCGCATCACATGGGCGGTAATCGCAACCAGCGCGACCGCCTGAAGCAACATCCCTGGTATCAGGCCTGTGCGGACTTCTGCGAGCGCTGGGACCAAGCCTCGTTCGACCCGGATTACCCGACGCGGCCGCTGGAGGCCTTCGAGCCGCTGGTGCGTGCCGTGTTCGCGCGGCGGCCACACGATCCACGCTACGTGTCGGGGCCGCTGGGCTGAATCGCACGCATCGCAGGGACGGTCCGCCGGCATGAGCGCGAGCGTATTGCTAGTCGTGCTGGCCGGGGCACTGCTGCACGCCAGCTGGAACCTGCTCATCAAGTCTGGCCGCAATACTCACGTCTCCACCGCATCCATTTACATCGGCGCCGGCGCCCTCGCCGCACTGACCTTGCCGCTGTTGCCGCAGCCCGCCCGCGCGAGCTGGCCTTATCTCGGCGCATCGACCGCCACCGAGATCTTGTATGGAGCATTGCTTGCAGCCGCGTATCGAACCGGGGATCTCAGTCACGCCTATCCCCTCATGCGCGGGACCGCGCCCTTGCTAGTTGCGGTCTTGAGCGGCGCCGTCGTGGGAGAGCACCTGTCGCGGCCGCTGTGGATCGGCGTCCTGCTGGTTTCGGGGGGCGTGGTGTCCATGATCTTCGATGCGCGCTCGGGGAAGCACGCGCGCACAGCCACTCGCTTTGCACTTCTCAACGCGTTTGTGATCGCCGTCTACACCATGATTGACGGTGTCGGTGTGCGTTTGAGCGGCCAGCCGCTGTCATACGGCCTGTGGCTGTTCGCGCTCATCTCGGGGCCGTGGTTGGTCTGGTCGTTGCTGCGGCGTGTGCATGCCGCGGGCGAGTGGCGCAGGCAGATCGCGACCGGCATCGTCGGCGGCGCCTGCTCGCTCGCCTCCTACACGGTCGCTCTGTGGGCCATGGCACGCGCGCCGGTTGCAGCCGTAGCGGCGGTACGGGAGACCGCGATTCTGTTCGGCACGGTGCTAGGCGCGGTCGTGCTGCACGAGCGAGTGACCTGGGTTCGTGCGCTCGGCGCCGTGATCATTACCGCGGGCGTGCTCATCATCCGCAGCGCCTGAATTGCGCGGCCGCGGTTTGCTCCGTGGAATGCCCGCTCGGACTGCCCGCGTCGAGAGCCTCTCAGCGCTGCGCCAGCTGGATCTCCTCGACCCTGCGGCGCTCGGCGCGGCGCATCATGACGCCGGCGGCGAGCACGCACGCACCCACCGCGGCGATGATGAGACTTGCGAGCGCGTTGATGTCCGGGCTCACCCCGAGCTTGACCTTGGAGTAGATGACCATCGGCAGGGTGCTTGCCGAGGGCCCGGACACGAAGCTCGAGATCACCAGGTCATCGAGCGACAGCGTGAAGCTCAGCAGCCAGCTCGACACGAGTGCTGGCGCGATGATCGGCAGGGTGATATCGACGAAAGCGCGCGCGGGGCTCGCACCGAGGTCCATGGCAGCCTCCTCGAGCGAGCGATCGGCGCTTTGTAAACGCGACTGCACGGTAATCGTGACATAGGCGCTGCAAAAGACGACGTGCGACAGCACGATCGTCGTGAAGCCGCGATGCGGCCAGGCGAACAGCTGCAGCATGGAGACGAACAGCAGCAGCTGTGTGATGCCCGTGATGATCTCGGGCATCACGAGCGGCGCATTGACCATCCCGGTGAGCAAGAAGCGCCCCGGAAACCTGGTGAAACGCACCAGCGCGACCGCCGCCAGCGTGCCCAGCACGAGTGCTGCTGTGGCTGCCGTCACCGCCACCTCGAAGGACAGCAGCGCGGCGGCGAGCAGCTGCCGGTTGTGCAGCAGCTCGGCATACCACGCGGTGGAGAACCCGCCCCAAACGTTCACGAGCGGCGAGGCGTTGAAGGAGTAGGCGATGAGCGTGACGATCGGAATGTAGAGCAGTGCGATGCCGCAGCACAGGACGGAGATCAGAACGGCTGAGGAGCCTCTTTCCATCCTCAGGACTCGAGCTGCCGGACGCTGTAGTACTGGTAGAGGGCAATTGGACCTACGAGCAGCACCAGTGAGGCGATAGCAACGGCCGATGCCACCGGCCAGTCGTGATTGCCAAAGAACTCATCCCACAGCACGCGACCGATCATCAGGCTATTCGGGCCGCCGAGCAGCGATGGGATGACGAACTCTCCCACCGCGGGGATGAACACCAGCATCGAGCCGGCGATCACACCCGGCAGCGACAGCGGCAAGGTCACATCGAGGAACGCCCGCCAGGGAGGGCTGCCAAGATCGGCCGCCGCCTCGAGCAGCGTGCGGTCGAGCTTCTCCAGCGTGGCGAATAGCGGCAGCACCATGAACGGCAGGTACGAGTAGATGATGCCCAGATACACGGCCACGCTCGTGCGCATGATTCTGAGCGGATGCTCGATGAGCCCCAGCCGCAGCAGCACGCTGTTGAGCAGGCCGTTGTCGCGGATGATGCCTTCGAGCGCATAGACGCGCAGCAGGAAGGAGGTCCAGAAGGGCAGGATGATGATCAGCAGCAGAATGCCCTGCACGGCTTTCGAGCTGCGGGCGATGGCATAGGCCATCGGATATCCCAGTGCGAGGCAGATGAGGGTGGAGAAGAAGGCCGTGCGCAGCGAGTACAGATACGCATAGCCGTAGATCTCGTCGGTGATGAGATAGCGGTAGTTGCCGAAGCTCACGGCGAGCCGCAGGTGGTGATCGGGCCCGTGTGCGAGCAGGTCGGTGAAGGGCGGCACGCGCGCCGCCGTCTCCGCGAAACTGATCTTCAGTGCAAATGCGAACGGTATCAGGAAGAAGATCAGCAGGAACGCGAACGGCGGCAGGATGATGAGCCAACGCCCCGGGCGCCAGGTCGACCTCATACCTCATGCTTCTGAAGAGTGCCTGCGCCTATTGTGCGCGATAGACTTGCAAGCGTGTACCCCTTTCATTCAGCCGCGCGGCTGACGCCAGCCCGCCAATGCCGTGTCTAGCACCGGACCTTCCGCCATAGGGGCCGCTCACCAGCCGCCGACCGAGCGCGCCGCGCGCCAGCGGCAGCGGCTGCGGCTGATCGACGCCTGCATCTCCGCGCTGCACATTCACGGCCCCTCGCGCACGACGGTGGAGAAGGTCGTCGCGCTCGCCGACCTGTCACCCGGGATCGTGCGCTTCTACTTCGACTCCAAGGACGCGATGCTGGTTGCCTCGCTCGTGCACCTCGGAGAGGAATTCGAGCAGCGCGTGCTCGTGCCGGTGGCACAACTCAAGGAGACGCCCGAGCGGGCGCTCGAGCTGCTGGTGGAGCTCTACCTCGATGCGGACATCGCGAGCACGCGCAAGGTTTCCGCGTGGTACTCGTTCTGGGGGGAGGCAAGCTCGCGGCAGGAGTATTACGAGATCTGCGGCAGGCAGGACGATGCTTTCGGCGCCCTGGTGCGTGATCTCATCGAGCGCATGATCGTCGCGGCCGGTGCGACACACCTCGATGCCGAGGGCATCGCGCTGGGGCTCATCGGCGTGCTCGAGGTGTTGTGGCAGGGATTTGCGTTCCAGAGCGAGTCGGAGATTGATCGTCCGGCCGCGCGGCGCGGGGCGATGGGCTACCTACGCTCGGTGTTTCCAGGTCACTTCGGCGCCGCGGAGCCAGCCACGCGCCGCGCCAAGCAAGGCGTCAGTCCCGCTCAGGCGGCCGCAGCGCTCGCCGATCCTTGCGCCGTCGAGTGGCTCGACGAGCGGCACAGCACGGGCGGGCAACGCACTCTGCTGCTTGGCAGGGCCGACCATCAGGTGCTGACCGTTCTCTATGCCGAGCGCAGCGGACGCCCACGAATTGTCTTCGCGCGCAGGGCCACCGCATATGAAGCACAAGTCTATCGGGACGAGAACGCACTCGGCGCGGATTGAGAGCCGGGTGGTCGCTCCTGCGGAAGTGGAGATTCCCCCGCTCACGGCTGCGGACTTCAAGGACGTGAAGCGCCTGCGCCGGGTGCCGCGCGTCAAGACACTGCGGCGGGTACTGCAGCTCACGCAGCGGCAGTTCGCGAGGCGTTTTCAGATTCCGCTCGCCACGCTCCGCGATTGGGAAGCAGGCCGTGCAACGCCCGATGCGACGGCTCGCGCCTATCTGCAGGTGATCGCGCGCGATCACGAGCGCATCGCCGCGATGCTCCAGACCTCGGAATCCGAGGCTGCCCCTTGAGGCTAGGCGAACTTCGCCGGCACCTGCGCCAGCCGTACTTCGGGAATGCGCTCGCGCAGCAGATCGTGGAACTCGAGCATGCAGTTCTCCAGCCGTGACAGCGGTCCGGGCTCGTAGCTCGGCGATGTCAGGCCCTGCTGCACGCGCTCGCACAGGAAGCGATCCTCGCGCTGCACCTGGCGATTGATACGCGCGGCCAGATAGCGCACCACCTGCATTTCGCGCCGCCCATCCACGTGGCCGAAGCTGCCGCCGCGAATGGCACACTTCCCCGGACCGCGCGGCAGCACCTGGAAGAAATCCATCTGGTCCGGAAACACGTCGATCCCCAGATTGGGAAGCATGCTGTAGAAGCTCCAGCGCCGGCGATGCGCATCCGGCAGCGCCTCGCTCACGCCGCCGACTAGCTGCTGGTACATGCGCTCGCTCCACCGCGGCGAGGGGCGCTCACGCATCCAGCTGATACCGCGCGTCACACCCGCGGGCAGATTGAGCTGATCGTCGTAGTCCGGCGTGAACATGCGGTTGAGTCCGGGATGTCCCACGGGGACGTGGTAGGACTCCAGATAGTTGTCCATCGCCACTTTCCAGTCGGCATCCCAGTGCTCGATGTAGAGGGGACCGAGCGGCACCATGTCATCGATGCGATGCGGGGCGAGCTCGGAGAGCAGACTGCCCCAGAGCTGCTCGAGCGGCGGTGGGTCGCCCGCGAGACACACAAATAGAAATCCCAGCATGACCTGCGAGCGCACGGCCTTGAGTCCGAGCTCGGCCCGCTCGAGCGCGGGGAAGGTGTCGCGCTTCGTGACGCCGATGAGCTCGCCGGTGAGCCGATACGACCAGCCGTGATAGGGGCAGCTGATGGCGCCCGGGCAGTTGCCCGCGCCCTCGAGGAGACGCGCGCCGCGATGGCGACACACATTGTGAAAGACCTTGATCTCACCGTGAGAGTCGCGGACTGCAACGACGCTGTCCACACCGAGATCGACGCTCAGATAATCGCCGGCGCGCGGAATGGAGTTGACGTGGCAGATGATCTGCCAGCTTGGCCGCAGGATGCGCTCGTACTCGAGGCGCGTCATCTGCGGGTGGTTGTAGGTCCACGCGGGCAGTGCGCGCGGTGCGGCGCTCATCGTGGCGGCGGGCTCGAGCGAGTGAACGGCGGAATTCATCGGGCCTCCCGTCGGCTGCGGCACCGCACTATATAAGCATTCAATTTTACCTCAGAAAGCTATATGTTCATATAGACGAGTTCACAGTGTAACCTCGGCAGCATGATCGCATCGCAACCCAAGGTGCAGGCCGATCGGCCCTGGCTCGATCCCACGGCGCGGCCGCAGATCCTCATCGAGGCCGTGAGCAAGCGCTACGACGCGTTCACCGCCGTCGAAGGCATCAATCTGTCCATCTACAAGGGCGAAATCTTCGCGCTCGTCGGCGCCTCGGGCTGCGGCAAGACGACGCTGCTGCGCATGCTCGCGGGCTTCACGCGCCAGAGCGCCGGCCGCATCGTGATCGACGGAGTGGACATGAGCGATGTGCCCCCGCACGAGCGGCCGGTGAACATGATGTTCCAGTCCTATGCGCTGTTTCCGCACATGAGCGTGGAGCGCAACGTCGCCTACGGATTGAAGCGCCTGCCACTCGATGCGGCCACGCGCGCGCAGCGCGTGCGCGCGGCACTCGACATGGTGCAGCTCGCTGCACTCGCCGCGCGCCGGCCGCATCAGCTCTCGGGCGGGCAGCGCCAGCGAGTGGCGCTCGCGCGCGCGCTCATTCGCCGCCCCAAGGTGCTGTTGCTCGATGAGCCACTGTCCGCGCTCGACAAGAAGCTGCGCGAGCAGACGCAATTCGAGCTCATGGATCTGCAGTATCAGCTCGGCATCACTTTCATCGTCGTGACCCACGATCAGGATGAGGCCATGGCGCTTGCGAGCCGTATCGCCGTCATGGACCGCGGCCGGGTCGTGCAGGTGGGCACGCCGGCGGAGATCTACGAGTTTCCCGCCAGCCGCTTCGTGGCGGATTTCGTCGGCACCGCCAATCTCTTCGAGGGTACCGTCACCGCGTGCGAGCCCGGCATGCTCACGGTGCATTGTGCCGAGGCGGGCTGCGAGCTGCGCGTCGATGACGTCGGACGCTTCAAGACCGGCCAGCACGTGTGGGTTGCGTTGCGCCCCGAGAAGATCCGCTTGAGCAAGGAGCCTGCCGCCACGGCGCCCGTCAATCAGCTGCGCGGCACGGTGTGGGAGCTCGGCTATCTCGGCAACCGCTCCACCTATCGGATCAAGACCGGCACCGGCAAGCTCGTCACGGTGGTGGCGCAGAACGAGCGTCGTACCTCGGAGTGGTCCATCGATTGGAGCGATGAGGTCTACGTGAGCTTCAGCCCCGATGCCGCCGTGCTGCTGGCCTCGTGAGGCGCCGGCGCCAGTGGGGCCGGATCGAGTCCCACGTCCGCGGCAGCACACCGACGCCGCTCGTGCTCCAGATCGAGCGAGCGGCAAGCCGCGAGATAGATGAGCGCGGAGACCGGTAGACCGATCACCATGGCGATATCCGCCCCGCCGAGCGCACGTGCCACCGGCCCGACATACATTCCGGTGCTGAAGAAGGGGATCATCACCAAGAAACCGATGCCGTAGGCGCTGAGCCCACGCCAGTTCCAGCGGCCGTAGAGTCCGTGCGGATTGAACATCTCGCGCACGGAGTAGTGCCCTTTGCGCACCCAGTAGAAGTCGACCAGATTGATGGCCGTCCAGGGTGTGAACAGATACAGCAGCACCGCCAGTAGGTCGCCGAAGCGATTGATGAAGTCGCTCGAGGCGCCGAGCGCGATACCCGTGGAGATGAGCACCGCCGCCGTCAGACACACGAGCCGCACGCGCGTCGTGCGCCCGACCGGTGTGAGCGTGTCGGCGACGCTGACGAGCGTGAGCGATGCACCGTAGTAGTTGAGAGCCGAGATCGCGACAAGGCCGAGCAGCGCACCGAGCAGCAGCGCGCTGCCAAGACCCGGGAACAGCCCATCGGCCGAGCTTTGCATGGCGGCGGCCACGTCGAGCGTGGGAAACGCGGCGGCGGCAAGCGTACCAACCAGCATCATCCACGCACCGCCGATGAAGGCTCCCAGGTAGGTCCACCAGAACGAGGCACGCACGCCCACATCCCGCGGCAAATAGCGCGAGTAGTCTGAGACATAGATCGACCAGCTGAGCTGGTAGGCGGCGGCGGCGAACAGCTGCGTAAGAAACGGGGTCAAGCGAAAGCCCGCGGGATCCCAGTTCGCTGCCGGGAAGCGCAACAGAAACGCGGCGCTCAGCGAGAACACCGCGAGGACGGCGATCATGAGGTACGCGAAGGTGCGCTGCGCCAGGTGAATCTTGTCGTAGCCAGCGGCGGCAATGGCACCCGCGAGCGCGGCCAGGCCGATGATCACGAGGCGCGAGTTCGCCGGCACGGACGGCCAGAGCTGGTGCATCGCCTGCCCGGCCAGCACCTGATTAAAGGCCGAAAAGCCGATATAGGTGAACAGGGCCACGCCCCACACGAGCAGCGCGCCCGTGTAACCGAACTGCGGCCGCGACTGAATCATCTGCGGCAAGCCGAGCTGCGGACCCTGCGTGGAGTGGAAGGCCATGAAGAAGGTGCCGAGCACGCAGCCGGCGATCACCGCCGTCGCGCTCCAGAGGAGATTGCCGCCGAGCGCGATGCCGAGCACGCCGACCGCAAGCGTCGCCAGGTGCGCATCGCCCGAGAACCACACTGGCCACAGATGCCACACCTTGCCATGGCGCTCGGCGCAGGGCACGTAATCGATCGAGTGACGCTCGATGAAGGGGCCGGGCATGGGTGTGGATGCGTGCGGCAAGCAGTAATTTATTATATTATTACAGCAACGATATAAAACGCACGGCGATCTCATGAGACAGGTCAGAACTCTCGGGCTCGCAGGTACCGGGGTGATCGGCGGCGGCTGGGCGGCGCGCGCCCTGCATTTCGGCATCGACGTGCTGGCCGCGGACGTGAAGCCGGAGATGGAGGAGTGGCTGCGCGGCGCGGTCGCCAACGCGCAGCGCGCGCTCGGCCGCTTGAGTTTCGCGCCATTGCCGCCACCCGGGCGGCTCAGCTTCACCACCGACCTCCTTGCCATGGCGCGCCAGGTGGACTTCATCCAGGAGAACATCCCCGAGCAGCTCGATTTGAAGCAGCGCGTGCTCGCTGACTTGAGCCGGCAGGCAGCGCCCGATGTGGTGATCGCCTCGAGCACCTCGGGCCTCATGCCTTCGGATCTGCAGCGCGATATGCGCGCGCCCGAGCGCTTGCTCGTCGCCCATCCCTTCAATCCGGTCTATCTCCTGCCGCTCGTCGAGCTGGTCGGCGGTCGACAGACCGGCGCGGCCGCGCTCGATGCGGCGCGCCACCTCTACACGCGCATCGGCATGCATCCGCTGCACGTGCGGCGCGAGGTGCCGGGCCACCTCGCGGATCGGCTGCAGGAAGCCCTCTGGCGCGAGATCCTGCATCTGATCAACGACGGCGTGGCGAGCACCGGGGAGCTCGATGATGCCATCGCGTACGGTCCCGGGCTGCGCTGGGCCGGCATGGGGACCAACCTCATCTACCACCTCGCGGGCGGTGAGAGCGGCATGCGCCACATGCTGCGGCAGTTCGGCCCGTGCCTGAAGTGGCCCTGGACGCGGCTCGAGGCGCCAGAGCTCACCGAGCAGTTGATCGATCGGATGGTGGAGGGCACGCAGGCGCAGGCTGGCGGGCGCTCCATCCGGGAGCTCGAGCAGCTGCGCGATGACTACCTCGTCGACATTCAACAGATCCTGCGCCGCTACGACCTCGGCGCAGGCGCAACACTGCGGGCGCTCGAGGAGCAACTGTACGCGCAGCAGGCACGCGCGGCGCGTAGCGACATCGAGACGCTGCTGAGCGGTGCGAACGCGCGGCCGCTGCGGCTGCTCGAGTCGCAAGTGCGCCCCGAGTGGGTCGACTACAACGGTCACATGACCGACTCGCGCTATCTGCAGGTGTTCGGTGATGCCACTGATGCGCTCTTCAGGCACGTCGGCGTCGATGATGCCTATCGCAAGTCGGGGCAGGCGTTCTACACGCTCGAGTCGCATGTGACGCACGGCGCGGAGCTGCGCGCACTCGATCCACTCTATGTGCACACCCGCCTGCTGGGCGTCGATGACAAGCGCGTGCACCTGTTTCACGAGCTGCACCGACGGCGCGATGAGGCGCTCTGTGCCACGGGCGAGCAGCTGTACATTCATGTGAACACGGCGAGCGCCAAGGCCGCACCGATGGGGCCGGCGCTGCGCAGCGAGCTTGCGAGGATCCACGCCGCGCAAGCTGCGCTTCCTGCACCGCCCCAGGCCGGACGGCACGTCGCACTCGCGCGGAAGTAGCCACGCCATGCCCAAGATCGTCGACCATGCGCAACGTCGCGATGAGATCGCCCTCGTGGCCTGCCGCGTCGTCGCCGAGCACGGCTTCGATCGGGCCACGATCGTACGTATCGCGCGCGAGGCCGGCTATACGACCGGCATGGTGGCGCACTACTTCGACAGCAAGCAGGAGATCATCATCGCCGCGCTGCGGCTCATCCTGCGTCGCATCCAGGAGCGGCTCACGCGACCGCCCGGAGCAAGCCGGCCCGATCTGCTCACGGTGCTCACGGAATCGCTGCCGGTCGATGAGGAGCGCTATACCGAGTGCGCTTTCTGGACGTCGTTCTGGGGCCAGGTCTCAGCGGACAAGCGCTTGAAGCGCATCAACGGCTGGCTGCATCAAGAGTACCAGCGCCTGTTCGAGCGCTGTCTCGCGCAGGGCTGGCCCGAGTGGCCGCGCTGGCCCGCGGCAGTTCAGGAGCAGGTGCTGCGCTCGGTCATGACCTTTCTCAATGGAATCACCGCAAGTGCCGTGGTGAGCCGCAACGACTGGCCCGCGGAGCGGCAGATCGAGCAGCTGCGGCTGCATCTCGAGCTGCTGCACGCGTGGGCGCTGAGCGCGAGCGCCGCACCTGCACGCAGGTCCGCCAGGCACTCGAAGACACCCGCACCCAACCCGACGGCGGCCTGATCCCGCCGGAGGAGAAGCCCATGGAATTCGCCCTGAGTGAAGAGCAACAGCTGATCATCAAGACGACGCGCGACTTCGTGCAGCGCGAGCTCTATCCGCACGAGCGTGAGGTCGAGGAGACTGGCACGGTGCGCAAAGAGCTGCGTGCGGAGCTCATCGCCAAGGCGATCGCCGCCGGGCTGTACGCGGCCAACATGCCGGCCGATGTCGGCGGCGGTGGGCTCGATGCCGTGACCTGGGTGCTGTACGAGAAGGAGCTCGGGCACACCAGCGCGGGACTGCACTTCGGCTGCGTGGGCCGGCCGTCGAACATTCTGCTCGCGTGCACCGGCGAGCAGCGCGAGCGCTATCTGTACCCGGCCGTGCGCGGCGAGCGCACCGAATGCCTCGCGATCACCGAGCCCGGCGCCGGCTCCGACATGCGCGGCATGCGCACCACGGCCGTACAGAAGGGCGGTGATTTCATCATCAACGGCACCAAGCACTTCATCAGCCACGCCGATCATGCGGACTTCGTCATCCTGTTCGCAGCCACGGGCGAGGAATCGAGCGCGCGGGGCGCGCGGCGCCGCATCACGGCGTTTCTCGTCGACGTGGGTACGCCGGGATTCGAGGTGCGTCAGGGCTACAAGAGCGTCTCGCATCGCGGCTACACCAACAGCATCCTGCACTTCAGCGACTGCCGCGTGCCGCGCGCGGCGGTGCTCGGTGCCCTCGATGAAGGCTTCGAGGTTGCCAAGACATGGCTCGGCTCCACGCGCTTGCAGGTCGCAGCCAACTGCGTGGGTCGCGCGGAGCGCGCTCTCGAGCATGCCAAGCAATGGGCGGCGGAGCGCGTGCAGTTCGGACAGCCGATCGGCCGCTTTCAGGGGGTCGCATTCAAGCTCGCCGACATGGCAGTGGAGCTGCGTGCGGCGGAGCTGCTGATGCTCGAGGCCGCATGGAAGCTCGAGCACAAGAGCGCCACCGAGATGGATATAGCAGTCGCAAAGCTCAAAGCCACCGAGATGCTCGCGATGGTGGCGGATGAGGCCCTGCAGATCCACGGCGGCATGGGACTCATGGCGGATCTGCCTCTGGAGCGCATCTGGCGCGATGCGCGCGTCGAGCGTATCTGGGACGGCACGAGCGAGGTGCAACGGCATATTATCTCGCGAGCCCTGCTGCGCCCGTACGGCGCGTGAAGGGCGAGCTGCACCCCCGCGCGAGGAGGCCACAGTGAGCACACGCATGCGAACGGTCGGCGACTACGTCGTCGAGCTGCTTGCCATGAACGGCATCGATACCGTGTTCGGCATTCCCGGGGTGCACAACATCGAGTTGTACCGCGGTCTGGGGAGCGCGCGCCTGCGCCACGTCCTGGTGCGGCACGAGCAGAACGCCGGCTTCGCAGCCGACGGCTATGCGCGCGCAAGCGGGCGCCCGGCGGCGGCGTTCGTCATCTCCGGTCCCGGACTCACGAACGTTCTGACCGCGGTGGGCCAAGCATATTCGGACTCGGTACCGATGCTCGTGATCGCGAGCACGCCGGCGCGCGAGACACTCGGTAAGCGCTGGGGCGTGCTGCACGAGCTCAACGATCAGCTGGGACTCGCGGCCGGTGTCACGGCCGTGGCACGCACGGCCTCATCGGTCGAGGATGTGCGCGATCACCTGTGCGCGGCGCTCACGAGCCTGCACGGCGCTCGCGCGCGGCCCGCCTACGTGGGCATACCCTTGGATCTGCTCGCCGAGCCGACGACGCACGCAGCCGAGCGCTTCGCTGCTGTGCAGGGCGCGCCTCAAGCGGCGGCAGATGCGATCGAGCGCGCGGCGGCGCTGCTCGCCGGGGCACAGCGCCCGCTGCTCATCGCCGGTGGGGGTGCGCGCGCTGCCGGCGATGCGCTGCGCCAGCTCGTCGAGGCGCTCGATGCCTATCTCGTCACGACGGCCGCGGGCAAGGGTGTGCTGCCGGAGTCGCATCCGGCGAGCCTCGGCGCGAGCCTGCCCTATAGCGTCACGCGCGAGTTGATCGCCGGCGCGGACGTGGTGCTCGCCGTCGGCACCGAGCTTTCGGAGACCGATATCTTCAACGGCATGCGGCTGCGGATCGAGGGCAAGCTGATCCGCATCGACATCGATCCGCTGCGGCTTGCGGACCAGTACGGACCTGAAGTGGCAATCTGGGGTGATGCGAGGACGAGCCTACAGGCCCTCGCGCGTGCGATCACGCCGCGCTCGGGCTGGCGCACGCAAAGCGGAGGCAGCGCGCGTCAACGCGCCGCAATCGAGGAGCAGTTCGACGCGAATGCGCGCACCTTCAGTGCGGTGTTGCAGACGCTGCGCCAGAGCACGCCATCCGATGCGATCGTGTTCAGTGACATGACGCAGATCGCCTATCACGGCATCTATGCCTTTGCCGCCGAGCGTCCCGGCGTGTGGGTGCACCCCTCCGGCTACGGAACCTTGGGACACGCGCTGCCCGCGGCGCTCGGCGCGAAGATCGCGCAGCCACGGCGCGCGGTGCTCGCGCTTGCCGGAGACTTTGGACTCGGCTTCACCTTGCAGGAGCTGACGACCGCGGTCGAATGCGAGCTCGCCTTGCCGATCGTCGTGTGGAACAACGGCGCGCTCGGTCAGATTCGCGACGACATGCTGCGAGCGGGCATCACGCCACTCGGCGTGGTGGCGCGCAACCCGGACTTCATCGCGCTTGCCCGCGCCTGCGGCGCCGAGGCAGTGCGCGTCAGCACACTTACGGTGCTCGGCGAGCGCATCCGCGCCGCTCTGGAGCGCCGCGGCCCGACCCTGCTCGAGCTCGTGAGCAGCGATTTCGTGCAGGCGTGATGAGACTCTCGGAGCTCACGGCACGCATCAGCGGCGAGGGCGCCGACGCCTGGATCACGCACTACGAGGCGCTCGCCGCGCGTGAGCGCGGTGCGGACGTGATCGTGCTGAGCGTGGGAGATCCGGACCTCGACACGCCCAAGGAGGTGGTCGAGCGCGCCATCGAGCAGTTGCGTGCGGGGGATACGCACTACGCACCTGCTGCGGGACGACTGCCGCTGCGCATGGCAATCGCCCGAGCGCACGCCGCACGCTCCGGCCAGGACACGCATCCCGATCAGGTCGTGTGTCTCGCCGGAGCCCAGAATGCCCTGTTCGCAGCGTCGCTGTGCCTCGCGGGCCCGGGCGATGAGGTCATGACGCTCGAGCCGATGTACCCGACCTATCCCGCCACTCTCGAGGTATCGGGCGCGCGCATGGTGCGCGTGCCGAGCGCGAGCGGGTTTCGGCCCGACCTCGCGGCACTCGAACGCTTGATCAGCCCGCGCACGCGTGCGCTCTTCTGGGCCACGCCGAACAATCCGAGCGGGGCCATCCTCGAGGAAGCAGAGCTCGAGGCCATCGCGGCTCTCGCGCGCCGCCACGACCTGTGGATCGTGAGCGACGAGGTGTATGCCGGGCTCGCACCGGGAGGGCGCGTCCCGAGCCTGGCCGCGCGTCTGCCCGAGCAGGTCGTCACGGTCAGCAGCCTGTCGAAGACCCATGCCATGACGGGTTGGCGGGCGGGCTGGCTCATCGCTCCACGCGAGGTCGCGCGTCACGTCGAAGCGCTCGCCATGTGCATGCTCTTCGGCCTGCCGGGCTTCATCCAGGAGGCTGCTATCGTCGCGCTGGCGAACGCTGCGGCCGCGGAGCAGCAGATACGCGAATACTGCCGGGTGAAGCTGCAGCGCTTCCTGGGCGGTCTGCAGAGCATTCCCACTTTGCGCGCAGTGGAGCCGCAGGCGGGCATGTTCATGCTGGTCGATGTGAGCGCCACGGGCCTGAACGGCTATCAGTTCATGCGCGCGCTCTACGAGGCCGAGGGCGTCTCGGTGCTCGATGGCGCCGCGTTCGGCAAGTGCACGCAGCAGTACATCCGCATCTGCTTCGCCGCGGAGGATGCCGCGATCGATGGGGCGTGCCTGCGGATGGGCCGCTTCTGCGAGCACCCGCGCCTCGCCCGGGGCGCGCGCGGCTGAGGGACCTGAACGGGCGGCTCAGACGCCTTTCCAGACGGGCTTGCGCTTCTCGCTGAAGGCTTGAGTTCCCTCGCGCAGATCCTCCGAACGGATGACCTTCTGCACTGCATCGAGGGCGTCGTGCAGCGCGAAGGCCTCGTGCTCAGGCACCATCTCCGTGTGGCGCAGCAGCTGCTTGATGGCAGGGAAGAGCAGCGGCGGACCGGATGCGAGTTGTTGCGCGATCTCGCGCGCCTTGGCGAGCGCCTGACCCGTGGGCACGACGTGGTTGGCGAGGCCCCAGTGCTTGGCCTCCGCCGCATCCATCCAGCGGCCCGTCATGAGGAACTCGACCGCGACGTGGTAGGGCACGCGCCGCCGCAGCTTGATGGTGCCCGCATCGGCCAGGACGCCGACGTTGATCTCGGGCAGCGCGAAGCGCGCATGCTCTTCCATCACGATGATGTCGGTGCCGAGCACGATCTCGAAGCCGCCGCCGCACGCGATGCCGTTGACCGCGGCAATGAGCGGCTTGTCGAGATTGCGCGGGTAGTTGAGGCCGCCGAAGCCGCCGACGCCCCAATCCTCATCCGATACCTCACCGGCGGCGGCGGCCTTGAGGTCCCAACCCGCGCTGAAGAAGCGCTCGCCGGCCCCCGTGACGATCGCGACGCGCAGCTTGGGATCGTTGCGGAATGCGGTGAAGACATCGTTCAGGCGCCGGCTGGCCGCCAGATCGATGGCGTTCGCCTTCGGGCGGTCGATCGTCACTTCGAGCACCGGACCTGCGGCATCCGCGCGGATGCCGCTCTGATTAGCCTCAGACATCAGTGTTCTCCTGCCGTCAGACGCACCAGCGCATCGACGGCGACGACACCACGGCCGCTCGGCCGCACGATGACCGGATTGATATCGAGTTCCACGAGGGTTGTCACATGAGCCTCGGCATAGCGAGCACACGCCAGGGCCGTGGAAATGAGTGCGGCCACATCCCCGCCCGGCTTGCCACGATAGCCGCGCAGCAGCTCAGCGACCTTGAGCTGCCCGAGCGCCGCCTCGATGCTCGCCGGGGTGAACGGCGGCAGCAAGGTGACGCTGTCACGCAGCAGCTCCGTGAGCACTCCTCCGGCACCGAGAACCAGCAGCTGTCCGAACTGCGGATCGGCGCTCACCCCGATCAGCATCTCCGCAACACCATCGCTGATCATTTCCTCGACGAGCAGCGTATCGCTCAATACGGCAAGGCGCGCAGCGGCCGCCACCGCCTCCTTGGCATCGCGCACGTTGAGCACTACGCCACCCACTTCGGACTTGTGTTCGAGCGTCGCGCCCACCGCCTTGATCACGACTGGAAAGCCGATCTCCGTGGCCAGGGCGGCCACGTCTGCCGGTGCGGCGAGACGCCCGCGCGGAATGCGTATGCCGTAGGCGGCGAGCGCCGCCTTGCCCTCGTACTCGGTGAGGGTATGCACCGAGTCGGCCTCGGCACATGACTCCGATACGGGTCGGCGCGCGATGCGCAGCTCCACGTGGCGCTGCTCGGTCCAGGCAGCACCGATCGCGGCGGCGCCGGCGAGCGCTTCGAGCGCTTCACGCTGTCCCTGCAGCGGGATGACGCCGGCAGCAAGACAGCTCTGCCGAGTCTCCGCCCGCATGGACTCCGGCAGTGAGCAGATGAGCGCGCAGCGACTCGGCGCACCTTGCGCAGCGCTCACGAACTCCTCGATCGCGCCGAAGTAAGCCGAGGTGTCCGCAGGCGCCGGCGGGCAATCGAGCATGAAGCCGACGGCATCGAAGCCGGCGCGCTGCACGGCCGCGAATGTGGCATGCAGCGCCGGACGGTCGAACCAGATGTGCGTGTGAAAGTCGAAGGGATTCGAGATCGTCACACGCTCGCCGAGCACATCGCGCAACTGCTTCACGGTAGCCGCCGGCAGCGGCGCGAATTCGAGCTCGAGGTGTCGTGCGGCGTCCGCAGTCATCGCCATGTCACCGCCCGACGCGCCCATGATGAGCACGCGGCGTGCGGGCAGCGGGCCGCCCACGTGCAGCACCTTCAAGGTCTCACACAAGGTCGCGAGCGATTCGCAGCGGGCGATGCCGGTCTGCCGGCAGAAGGCATCGAAGGCGGCATCCGCGCCGACGAGGGCGCCAGTGTGACTGTGAGCGGTGCGCGCGGCGGCCGGCGTGCGTCCGGCTTTCACCGCGGCGATAGCCTTGCCGGCGGCGCGTGCACGCGCCACGGCGGCGGCGAAGCGCACCGTGTCGTTGATCCCCTCGACGTAGAGTCCGAAGGCGCTGACCCGCGCATCACTCGAGAGCAGGTCGATCATGTCCTCCACCGCAAGCCGGCTCTGGTTGCCGACCGTGATCACGTAGCCGAGCGGCAGCGAGCGCGCGTTGAACTGCAGGCTGAGTGCGATCGTGCCGCTCTGGCAGATGAGCGCGACACCGCGCTCGACGGGCGGCCCCACCACTTGATCGGGCCAGAGCGCGGCCGAGTCGAGGAAATTGATGAATCCGTAGCAATTCGGGCCGAAGAAGGGCAGATCGCCAGCCGCGCTCAGCAGCTCTTCCGTGAGTCGTGCGCCCTCGGGCGAGCCGGTCTCCGAGAAGCCGGAGGCAAAGCACACGAAGCCGCCGGCACCCCGCCGCTCGAGCGCGGCTGCGATGCCGGGGATCTCGCGCGCGGGGGCAGCGAGGAATGCGGCATCCGGGGCACCCGGTAGCTCGTCGACCGAGCGGTAGTAGGTCGCACCCGCAGCGGCCGCACGCGTGGGGTGCACGCGCCACAGCGCGCCCGTATAACCGATCGTGCGCGCCGCGGCGGCCGCCGCATCCGCCCAGGCGCCCCCGATCAGGGCAATGCTGCGCGGCGCGAGCAGACGCTGTAGGGCTTCCGGGGTCATCCCGCGCGATGCGGGCGCAACTCGATGCACCGCGACCCCGGAACATCGGTGCCCAGGCCGGCGGTGCTCCGCCGCAGTGCCCCGATCGCTGCGGCAATCTCGGACGGAAAAGCTCGCGTGCTTACAGTGGTCCCCTGATGCACGTGCAGCAGCAAGCTCTCGGCGCTGGCGGCCGGCCGGGCGCGCCCCTCGCACGTGAGATCGAATGCTGCGTGCATGCGCTTCTCATCGGCCGCTAGCAATCGCACGCTGACACTCACGATGTCACTTTGTTTGATCTCACTGAGATAGTGCACGTGCGACTCAAGCGTGTACAGCGTGCAGCCGGTACGCTCGCGATAGGTCGCATCGATTCCCAAATCATCCATGAGCGCATCCGTGGCGTAACTTACGATGAGTCCATAGTACGCATCGCGGACATGGCCGTTGTAGTCGATCCATTCCGGTGCGATCGGTGTGCGATAGAGTGAGGCTGCCGTCACGGCGCTCAGCGCAGCTGCAGCCGCTCGCGGGCCTGTCCCGATGAGAGGATGCGGGCACCCATCGCCTCGATGATGGTGCGCGCACGCTCGACCAGCTGCGCATTGCTCGCATACACACCCCGGCTCAAGTACAGATTGTCCTCGAGCCCCACGCGCACGTTGCCGCCGAGCAGCACCGATTGCGCGACCCACGGCATCTGCATGCGGCTGATCGCGAAGGACGTCCAGACACAATCGGCCGGCAGCGTATTCACCATCGCCAGCAGATGCCCGACATCTGCGGGCACGCCGTAGGCGATGCCGGTGCACAGCTGGATCAGGGCCGGCGCCGGAATGAGCTCCTCCTTGAGCAGCTGGCGCACGAACCAGAGATTGCCCGTGTCGAAGACCTCGAGCTCCGCTTTCACGCCGAGCTCGCGCAGGATGCGGGCTCCCTGGCGCAGATAGCTCGGAGTGGACACGTAAGCGCGGTTGCCGTCGCCGAAATTCAGCGATCCGCAGTCGAGCGTCGCGATGTCCGGCCGGTAGCGTCCCTCGTGACACAGCTCGATCACGTGGCGCATGCGCTCTTCCTGGCTCACGAAGTCCGTGCCGGGCGCTGGCGTGTCCTCGAGGCCGCGCTCGCCGACGCACAGGTAGCCTCCCATGCCGCACGTGAGGTTCACGATCACATCGCTGCCGCTGTCGCGGATGCGTTGCACGACCTCGCGGTAATGGCGCGTCTGCATGCTGAAGGCACCGGTCTGCGGATCGCGCACATGGATGTGGACGATGGCGGCGCCGGCGCGCGCGGCCTCGAGCGCGGAGCCGGCGATCTGCTCCGGCGTGATGGGGCAGTGCGGACTCTTGGTGACCCTGGTGTCATCGCCGGTCACGGCACAGGTGATGATGACGTCGGAGTTCATGGGCACTCCTCGCGGCTGTCACGTAATATTATGAGGACAATAATATAACGCGGATACGTACAGCGGCAAGCTGCAGGGGCTAACCGAAGATGCGTGCGTGCGCCGCGTCCGAGTCGGCCTGCGGCCGCGGCTTGCGGCGGCGCGTGGAGGGGGACAGGCCGTAGGCGTCCTTGAACTGGCGCGAGAAGTGCGCGCAGTCGGCGAAGCCCGCCTCGAGCGCGATGTCGGTGACCGAGCGGTCGGTATTCTCGATCAGCCAGTTGGCATAACGCATGCGCAGGCGGCGATAGAGCAAGGCCGGCCCGATGCCGACCTGCTCCTGGCACAGCCGCTGCAGCTGGCGCATCGAGACGCCGAGCTGCTCGGCGATAGCCTCGATCGCGATGGGGCGCGTGAGATTCTGCTCCATGAGCAGCAGCGCGCGGCGCACGCGCGGCTCGCTGACCGTCTGCGACAGGGGCGGGTGCGGCTGGGCCTCGCTGCCCGCGCGGGGTCGATCGAAGAGCAGCACCTGACTTGCCTTCTGCGCGAGCGCACGGCCCAAGTGCCGCTCGATCAGATAGGTGGCGAGCGCGGCAGCGCCCGCACCGCCCGCGCAGGTGATGCGCGGACCATCGACCAGGAACAGCCGGTCGGCCACGACCTCATGCTGGGGAAAGGCATCGAGAAAGTCCTGGTAGTGATACCAGCTGACACAGGAGCGCCGTCCCTGCATGAGCCCGGCTCTGCAGAGAATGAAGCTGCCGGTGCAGATGCCGATGAGCGGCACGCGCGTCGCGCCGACCTCGCGCAGATAGCGTGTGGTGGCCGCATCGACCTGGGGGCCGGCGTGCAGGATGCCGCCGACGACGACCACGTAGTCGAGCGACTCGGGCGCGAGCAGGCCGCTCGTGGGCTCGATCAGCACGCCACAGCTTGCCGGCACGGAGTCGCGACGGCTGGCCATGATGGACCACTGCACGTGCAGCGGGCGGCTGCGATCACCCTCATCGGCGGCGAGCCGCAGGTGATCGATGAAGACTGCAAAGGCCGAAAGCGTGAAACGCTCGGCGAGAATGACCCCCACGCGCAACGGTGCGGCGACGGGGCGGGTGCTCGGCGGGCCTTCCGTGCGGGCCGTGGTCTGGGCTGTGCGGGTCATCGGGCACGACATGTTCCGCCGAAGGGTGCGGTGATGCAAGGCGCCGCGCACGCGTGCGCCGCGGGCCCCGGGCGCGCCTTGCATGTGCTGTTGTACGCGCGTACAAGAGCAGCAGCGGCGCCGGCTTAGGAGCCGCGCCGCGCGGGTGCCGCCTGCAGGCGCGGCGCGCGGGGCGTGCGTGCGGTGCGCACGTTGCTGAAAGCGCCCGAGCACAGAGCATCCGTCCAGTCCTCGCACAGGGCCACCGCGTCGCTCGGCTTGAAGGTCTTGGGGTTGAGGCTCGATGAGACCCACAGGCCATCGAGCAGGGCTACGAGCGCGATGCCGGCCAGGCGCACGTTGAAGGCCGGCACGTCCGCGGTGCGCTGCAACTGCGCAAGCATGGATTCGATCGTGGCGCGGTAGGCTTCCGAGGTGCGGTCGTAGACCACGCGCATCTCGGGGTCGTGCGAGACTCTGCTCCAGAACACGAGCCAAACGTTGAAGATTTCGGGGTCGAGAATGTCCGGCGTGAACGAAGCCTCGAAGAATCGGCGCAGCCGCTCGCGGGGTGAGGCACCCGGCAACTGCGCGTGGCGCCTTATCGAATGCAACAGCGACATGGCGAGTGTCTCGTAGGCAGCCGCGGCAAGCGTCGTGATACTCGGAAAATGGTGGTTGATGAGTCCCGGCGAGACACCCGCCTGCGCGCTGATGCGCCGCACTGACACACCCTCGTGGCCGAACTTGCGCAGACACGCGAGCGTGGCATCCACGAGCGCCTGGCGGCGCAGGTTGGCGGGGGTGCGGCGGTACTTCGGCTTGGTGCGTCGTTGTGGCATGCCGGTCACTTCCCTGGCGCAGCGGATGGCGATGCTTGCTCGCAGCCGCGCGATCATACCCGCGCGGGACGACGCGTGAAGTACGGCGCGCTGCAGCTGCTGCGCGAGGCGCTGCGCGGGCCGGCCGCCTGGCAGCCCTTGTGGGAGCGGCGCGCACCCGCGGCGGCCTACGATGTGGTGGTCGTCGGTGGCGGCGGACATGGATTGGCCACGGCCTATTACCTGGCGCGTGACTTCGGGGTGCGGCGCGTGGCGGTCCTCGAGCGCACGCTCGTCGGCTACGGCAACGTCGGACGCAACACGACGATCGTGCGCTCGAACTATCTGCTTCCCGAGAATCACTACTTCTACGAGGACTCGCTGCGGCGCTGGCGCACGCTCGCGCGCGAGCTCAACTACAACATCATGTACAGCCCGCGCGGCGTGCTCGATCTCGCCTCCTCGGAGGAGGAGTTACTCGCGTACGCGCGCCGCGGCAATGCCATGCGTCTTGCAGGCATCGATGCCGAGCTGCTGGATCGGGCCGCCGTGGCCCGATTCGAGCCCGCCCTGGACCTCGACGTGCCACGACAGTTCGCGATTACCGGGGGCCTGTTGCAACGCCGCGGCGGAACGGTGCGGCACGATGCCGTGGCATGGGGCTATGCGCGCGCCGCAGCGCAGCTCGGTGTGCACATCATCGAGCGCTGTGAGGTGCTCGGCATCGCGCGGAGCGGCGGCCGCATCAGCGGCGTGGAGACCACGCAGGGCTTCATTGGCGCTGAGCGCGTCGCGCTCGCCGTTGCAGGCCGCAGCGCAGAGCTCGGCCGGCGCCTCGGGATTGCGCTGCCGCTGGAGACCCACCTGCTGCAGGCCTGCGTCACCGAGCCCGTCAAACCGATGCTCGGCACGGTGCTCATCTACATGTTCCCGGGCGCCGGCGAGGTGTATGTCTCGCAGTCGGACCGCGGTGGGCTGGTATTCGGCGGAATGCTCGACGGCTATCCCTCGATGACCCAGCACGGACAGGTGACGCGCGTGCGCGATGTCGCGCGCGCGTTGACGGCACTGCTGCCGCAGGTCGCCGATCTGCGGCTGTTGCGTCATTGGGCCGGCATGAACGATATGAGCATGGACGGCAGTCCCATCATCGATCGCATCGAGGGCGAGCTGTTTCTCAATGGCGGCTGGTGCTACGGCGGGTTCAAGGCGATTCCCGCATCCGGCCATGCCTATGCCGAGCTGATCGCGCGTGGACGGGCGAACGATCTGATCCGTGCATTTCGCCTGGGGCGCTTCACCTCGGGTCATGTGCTCGATGAGAAAGGAGCCGGGCCGTTTCCTGCCCGGCAGTGACGCCGCATGCTGATCGCATGTCCCTTCTGTGGCGAGCGCGAGGTGGCGGAGTTCGAGTTCCGGCTGAGCATCGCGCCGTGGGGCGTCGATGCCGCAGAGCAGCTCTACTTTCGCAGCGCCGAGCCCGCGCGATCCATCGAGCACTGGCAGCATGTGCGGGGCTGCCGCATGTGGCTCGAACTGCATCGGGACTTGAGGAGCGGCGCCATCCTCGAGACAAGAACGGACCTCAGCGCGTTACCGAGTGAAAGCCCGCGGTGAGTGGGACCTTCCGTAACCCGGCGGGCGGTGTCATCAATCGTGACCGGCGCTACACGTTCGAGCTCGATGGGCGCACTTTGCATGGGCTGCACGGAGATACGCTCGCGGCGGCGCTGCTCGCCAACGGCGTGCGCTTGGTGGGTCGCAGCGTCAAGTACCGGCGACCGCGCGGCATCCTGAGCGCGGGCCCCGAGGAGCCGAACGCGCTGTGCACCCTGACGCTCGGTGCGCGACAGGTCCCGAACGTGCCGGCGACCACGGTGATGGTCACGGACGGATTGCGCGTCACGACTCAGAACCGCTGGCCGTCGCTGCGCTTTGACGTCTCGGCGCTCATCGGGGCCGCAGGCTCACTCTTCGGCGCGGGCTTCTACTACAAGACCTTCATGTGGCCGTCGTGGCGCTGCTACGAGCCGCTCATCCGCAGGCTCGCCGGGCTGGGTACGGCGCCCCGGCGGCCGATCGTGCACTTTCCCGGCGAGCGCCACTTGTACTGCGACGTGCTGGTGATCGGCGCGGGCGCCGCCGGTCTTGCCGCAGCGGCGGCGGCCGCATCCCAGGGCGCCAAGGTCATCGTGTGCGAGCGCGACTTGCTGCCCGGCGGGGAGCTGCAATTCGAGAGCGGCACGATTGATGGCCGGCCGGTGAGCGGCTGGGTGGCAGAGACTGCTAACTCGCTCGCCGCCGCAGGCGTGGAGGTGCTGTCGGGCACCGCGGTGGTCGGCTGCTACGATGAGTGTGTGCTCGCCCTGCGGCAGCCGAGCGGCTTACCGACGGAGAGCGACGAGGCGCTGTACATCCGCGCCCGAGCGCGCATCCTGGCCACCGGCGCCACGGAGCGCTCGATCGCATTCGAGAACAACGACCGTCCGGGTGTCATGCTGCTCGGTGCCGTGGAGCGCTTCGCACAGCGTTTCGCCGTGCGCGCCGGCAATCATGCCGTGCTCTTCGCCAATCACGATCGCGTGTACCTGGCGGCGCTGCGGCTGCGCGCGGCGGGGGTGCAGATCGCTGCGATCGTCGATCCGCGCGCACGCCGACCGCTCGCCGCGCTGCAGGAGCTCGAGCGCTCCGGAGTGCGCATCTTCAGTGAGCATGTCGTGCAACGCGCGCTGGGCGCCGCGTGTGTACGCGGTGCGCTCGTGCGGCCCCTCTCGGGCGATGGGCAAAGCCGCATCGCGTGTGACCTGCTCGCCGTGAGCGGTGGATGGACACCGGCCTCGCAGCTCGCGCTGCAGAGCAACCTGGCCGAACGCTACGACACCGAGCTCGCCGCCTGCGTCCCGGTTGCCTCACAGGATGAGATCATCCCCGCGGGCGCCGTCGCCGGCCGGCTCGAGCTCGGCGCAGTGATTGCCGATGGCTTGCGGGCGGGAGAGGCCGCCGCACGCCTCGTGGCGACGTGTTCCGTCCAGCCGATGGGCGCACCGGCGGTGCGCGCGGATCCGCCACCGGCGTTGCAAGCTCTCTGGCGGGTGCGCACCGGCAATGACAAGCGGCAATTCGTCGATCTGCAGAACGATGTGACGATCCGGGATCTGCGCCAGGCCGTCGGCGAGGGCTTCCGCGAGATCGAGCACATCAAACGCTACACGACGCTCGGGGTGGGTACCGATCAGGGGCGAACCGGCGCGCTGCCCGGCGCCGCCATCGTCGCCGAGCTCCTCGACATACCTCTCGAGAGCGTACGCACCAGTCGTGCGCGGCCGCCCGCAAGTCCGCTGCCACTCGCAGCGCTTGCAGGCGCTCCGGCGCCTCTCAACGTGCGCCCGGTGCGACGCACGCCGTTGCACGATGCTCAGCTGGCCTGTCAGGCCGTCATGGAGCCCGCGGGTTTGTGGCTGCGCGCCCGCTACTTTCGCGACCATGGCGAGAGTGTCGAAGCCGCAGCGGCCTTCGAGGCGCATCGGGTGCGCAACGCCGGTGGACTCTTCGATGCCTCCACGCTTGGTAAGATCGAGTTGCTCGGACCTGATGCCGCAGCCTGCATCGATCGGCTCTATCTGGGACGACCGAGCCGCTTGGCCGTCGGGCGCGCCCGCTACGGGGTCATGTTGCGCGAGGACGGGATGGTGCTCGATGACGGACTGCTGCTCAGGCTCGGCGCGGAGCACTTTCTGCTCACGACGAGCACGCACGCCTCGGCAGCGGTGCTCTCGCATGTCGAGTACCACCTGGCGTGCGCCGCCTCATCACTCGCCGTCACTTGCACGGACGTGACGGATGCGTGGGCGGTCATCGTCGTTGCCGGCCCGGCCAGTCGTGCCCTGCTGGGCCACGTGCTGCCGGCGCCCTGGCCGGGAATGCTGCCCCATCTCAAGCACATGGACTTTGCTGGCGGCGCATGGCGCGCGCGGCCGCTGCGCCTCGTGCGTGCCAGCTTCTCGGGCGAGCTCGCCTACGAGCTGCACTGCTCGGCCGACGTGGCAGCATCACTGTGGGAGACGCTGCACGCGGCGGCGCTTACCTGCGGCGTGGTCCCCTACGGACTCGAGGCACTCGACATCCTCAGAGTCGAGAAAGGCTATCTCACGAGCGCCGAAATCAACGGCCAGGTCTCGCCGCTCGATCTGGGTCTGGAGCGCGTGGTGAGCGCGTCGGCCGACTGCATCGGTCGCGCGTTGCTCGACCGGCCGGCACTGCACGAGTCGCAGCGGCCGATGCTCGTCGGCGTCGTGGCGGCGGATGCCGCTCAGCACTTCGGCATCGGAGCTCAGCTCATCGAGACCCGCACCGACAAGCGCGCACTCGGCTACATCACCTCGGCCGCGTGGAGCCCGACCCTCGAACGCACGGTGGGCCTTGCGCTGCTTGCGCGCTCACATGCCAGACAGGGCGCG
>Ga0335077_10001396_pt1 | contig 28589 bp, 20 predicted proteins | sample Lox_Sample_31_FD_207151 | JGI IMG/M metagenome (GOLD analysis project Ga0335077, IMG submission 207151) | Soil microbial communities from Loxahatchee National Wildlife Refuge, Florida, United States - Lox_Sample_3.1 | ecosystem: Environmental > Terrestrial > Soil > Wetlands | place: USA... | reverse complement strand
ACTCCGACTCCCAGGCGGACGTCCCTCTCTTCGAGGCGGTGGGAAATCCCGTGGTCGTGAACCCCAAGGACTCCTTCCGCCCCCTCGCGCTCCGCCGTGGCTGGGCGGTGGTCGAGTGGAAGGAGCGGAACCGGGGGCTCACCCAGGACCTCGCCGACGAGTGGACGAGCTGGGACGGGTAGAGGGCCGCCCCCGACGCTCCTGCTACGAGACGGCTCTTTTGGGCACGGCCTCCCCGGGGACGGCCTCCACGAGCCTGCGGACGAGGGCCCGCAGGGTGGCGGTGGCGAAGGGCTTCTCGAGCCTCTCGTTCGGCACCCGCTCCATGAACTCCAGGGCCGGCGCGCTACAGAGGCCCCCGGAGAGGATCACCATGCGCGCCGCCTGGTCCGGAGCGGAGGCGGCGAGCGCGGCGTGGAGGTCCATGCCGGTCAGGCCCGGCATCATGAGGTCGCAGAGGATGACGTCGAAGCGGTCGCCCGCGGCGATCCGGTCGAGGGCCTCGCGGCCGCCGGGGCAGGACACGACCTCGTGCTCACCCCCGAGGGCGCGCACCACCGTGCGGCAGAGCGCCGGCTCGTCGTCGACGACGAGCAGCCGGCCCCTGCGCCCTGGCTCCGCCCGGGCGGGACCCGGGGCCTCCAGCGGTTCCTCGGGCGCAACCGCCGGGAGGTCGACCCGGAAGACGGTCCCCCGACCGGCGTTCTCCCGGACCCGGATCTCGCCCTGGTGGGCTTCCACGATGTTCCGGCAGATGGAGAGGCCGAGCCCGGTGCCGACGCCCACGGGCTTGGTGGTGAAGAAGGGCTCGAAGATTCGCCCGGCGATGGCCTGGGGGATGCCCGCGCCCGTGTCGCGGATCTCGACGAAGACCCGCCCCGCCGCGTCGGTGCCGGTCACAACCCGGACCTCGTTCTCCTGCGAGCGCCCCTCGGGGATGGCCTGGGCCGCGTTGATGAGGAGGTTCAGGAACACCTGTCCCAGGCGGGCCTCGCTCCCGAGGACGAGGGGCGTCGGCCGGTAGTCCTTCACCAGTCGGGCCCGCCGGCGAATCTCGTTCATGGCAATGTTGATGGAGGAGTCGAGGACGAGCCGGAGGTCGAGGGCCGACTTCTGGTCTTCGTCGGCCCGGGAGAAGGTCTTCAGGTCCCGGACCACGTGCTTGATGCGCTCGGCGCCCTCGAGCGCCTCCCCGATGGCGGCCCGGGCCTCGTCGATCCGCCTCGCGGGCAGGGCGGGGGCGAGCCGGGCGAGCTCCGCGCCCACGAACTCCAAGGCGCCGAGGACGTAGGCGAGGGGGTTGTTGATCTCGTGGCCCACGCCGGCGGCGAGCGTCCCGATGGAGGCCATGCGGTCCGCCTGCAGGAGGTGCTGCTGCAGGGACCGCTGTTCGGTGACGTCCATCATCGCCCCGACGAGGCCCGCCACGCGCCCCTCCGGGTCGAGGAAGGTCGCCTTGTGGACGACGAAGCTGCGAGTGCGGCCGTCGGCGGTGGGAAAGGAGGCCTCGAACTGCTGCACCCCGGGCTGGGTGAAGAGCGTCCGGTCCGCCTCCTTGATCCGGTCGATGGGCGCGGCGGGCGCGAGTTCCTCCACCGTCTTCCCCGGGACCTGCTCCTTGGTGAGGTTCCACAGATTCGCGAAGGCCGAGTTGCAGCCCAGGTACCGGCCGTCCACGTCCTTGTAGAAGATGGCGCTCGGGATGGTCTCGAGGAGCGTCGCGAGGAAGGCGAGCTGCCGGGCGAGGGCGTCCTCGGTCTGCTTGCGCTCGGTGATGTCCCGCGAGCTGCTGATGACCCCGACGACGGCGCCGTCCAGGTCCCGGTAGGGCGCCTTGGTGGAGAGGTAGACCCGGCGGCCCCAGGGGGTCTCCGCAACCTCCTCCGCGGTGTCGGGGGTCGCCGACTCCATGACCCGCCGCTCGATCTCCGCGATGGCCTCCGCTCCGCCCTCGCGCCGGATCTCCCGGTCCGTCCTGCCGAGCACCTCCTCGCTCGCCCTCCCGGCAACGGCGAGGGCCCCGGGGTTCGCGAAGAGCCAGCGCCCCTCCCGGTCCTTCACCACCACGGGGTCCGGGACCGAGTCGCTGATGGCCCGCAGTAGCGCGTCCTTCCGGCGCCGGGCCTCCTCGTCCCGGTTGCGCTCGGTCACGTCCTGCCACAGGGCGAGGAAGCGCTTCTCCCCGCCGATCTCGACCCGGCGGCTCCGGACGAGCACGTTCCGGACGTCCCCCGACTTCGTCCGGTGCAGGACCTCGAACTCCCCCTGCCCGCGGGAGCGGACCTCGGAGAGCCTGCCTTCGATCGCCTCCGGGCCGCCGAGGTTCATGTCGGCGAGCGTCAGGCGGGCGAACTCCTCGCGGGTGTAGCCGTGCTCCTCGTGTGCCTGGTCGTTGAACTCGAGGATGCGCCCATCCTCGTCGAGGAGGACCACGCCACTCGGCGCCATCTTGAAGAGGGTGCCGTAGCGCACCTCGCTGGCCCGGAGCGCCTCCTCGGCGCGCTTGCGCTCGGTGACGTCTCGGTTCACGAGGAGGTAACCGGTAACGGTGCCGTCCGCGTCCCGCAGCACCGAGGCCTCGGCCTCCACCTCGATGCGCGCCCCGTCCCGCCGGTACTGCACGAGGTCCGAGTGAAGCAGGCCCGCCCGCTCCACCTCCGCGAACTTGCGGATCCTCCCGGCCTCCCCGTCCTCGTAGAAGGTCCTGCTCAGCTCGCCCACGTGGCGCCCGATGGCCTCGGCGGCGTCGTAGCCGTAGATCCGCTCCGCCGCCTTGTTCCAGGAGCGGACGTGGAACCGGCAGTCGAGCGTGATGACTGCGTCGTGGAGGATGTCGAGGAGCCTCGCCTGGTAGGCGAGCTCCTCCTCCCGCCCCTTGCGCTCGGTGATGTTGCGGATGGTCCCCTGGTAGTAGACCGTCCCCTCGATCTCGAAGAGCCGGACGCTCACCTCCGCGGGGACGATGGTCCCATCCTTCCTTCGGAGCCGCGTCTCGAACAGGTCCCGGCGGCTCGTCCGCTGCTGGGAGAAGCGGTGCTGCAGTTCCACGAGGGCGCGGGGATCGTGGATGTCCGGGAGGTGGAGACGGAGGAGCTCCTCCCGCGCGTACCCGAGGAGGTCGACGGCCCGGTCGTTCGCCAGCATGACCTTCTGGTCGGCGCGGGTGATGAGGACGGCGTCGTTGCTGAACCGAAGCGAATCCTCGATGCGGGCCGCGAGCGCCTCGCGCTCCCCGGCCTCCCCGCGCCGGCGCCGCCCGGGGCGCAGGGGCGCCGCCAGGGCCACGGCGGCGCCCAAGAGGGCGCGGAGAGCAGCGGAGGCGGAGAAGCGCAGGGGCATCACATGCGGAGGCTGCCGACGGCTCGGCGACGGGCGACAGAGACTATTGGTGAATTATATCCGACCTTTGCGTCTCCGGCCAGGTTTGGTCCGGAGCCTCTGTAGGTCCAGGTGGTCGTTCCCCTCCCCAGAATCGGCCGAAACCGCCCCCGGCAAGGGAGCGGGCCCAACGCCGAACTGGCTCCGCGGTGAAACCGGGATGGGAGAGGCGCGCACCGACCGTGTAGCCGAGCGCGACGCCGGCGCCGCCAGCATCCGAGCGGAGAGCGCCTCGGGCCAAGGGCTCCGAGCCTCCCCGGGCCCTCGGTGCGGCCGCGCCGGGGAACCCTTCTCGTCAGGAGTGGGGCGGGGCGAGCCGGAAGAGCCGGGCCGCGTTCTCGCTCGTCACCCGGGCGACCTCCTCGAGGGGAGCCCCCCAGAGCTCGGCCACCTTCTCGGCGACGAGCCGCACGTAGCCGGGCTCGTTCCGCCGGCCTCGGTGGGGGACGGGGGCCAAGAACGGGCTGTCGGTCTCGAGGAGCAGGCGGTGGCGCGGCACCACCCGGACCGCCTCCCTCACCGCCTCGGCGTTGCGGAAGGTGACGACCCCGGCGACGGAGATGTGGAGGCCCAGGTCGAGGTAGGCCCGGGCCGAGGCCGCGTCTCCGGTGAAGCAGTGGATGACCCCGCCCGCCTCGGGGACCCCCTCGTCCCGGAGGATCCCGAGGCAGTCCGGGTCGGCCTCGCGCACGTGGACCACCGCCGGCTTCCCCGCTGCGGAGGCGATCCGGAGGGAGCGGCGGAAGGAGGCGCGCTGCACGTCCCGCGGGGAGAGGTCGTAGTGGTAGTCGAGGCCGGTCTCCCCCACCGCCACCACCCCGGGCTCGCTCGCGAGCCGGGCGCTCGCCTCCCAATCCTCCGGGGGGACCTGGGCACACTCGTGGGGGTGGACGCCCACCGCCGCCGCGAAGGTTCCGGGATTCCGGGTGGCGAGCTCGAGGGCGTTCCCGAAGTCGCCGGGGCCCCGCCACAGGCCGATGGCCACGATACGCGTCACCCCGGCCTCGCGGGCGCGGGCCACGACCCCCTCGAGGTCGGCACGGGCCTCGTCGGAGTCGAGGTGCGCGTGGCTGTCGACGAGGTGCACGGCGTCTCACTTCACCCGCGTACCCGCTGGTACCCCGCTCTCGACCTCGACCAGCCTGGGCGGTTCGCCGGCGGCGAGCAGCATGCCCTGGGAGGCGATGCCCCGGAGCGTCCGCGGCTCGAGATTCGCGACCACCACGATGCGCTTGCCGAGGAGTTCCTCGGGCCGGGGATAGGCGAGCGCGATGCCGGCCACGATGGTGCGAGGCTCGGGGTCCCCCAGGTCCACCGAGAGGCGGAGGAGCTTGTCGGCCTTGGGCACCCGCTCGGCCGCCCGCACTTCCCCGACGCGGAGCTCCACCTTGGCGAAGTCCTCGAAGGCGATGGTGCCGCCTGGCGACGGGGTGGCGGTGACCTTGCTCGCCGTCTCCGCGGGGCTCGGCGCCTCCGAGACCCGGGCCGGTCCCTGCGGCGGCGGGGCCACGAGGGCCGCCACCCTCTGCGCGTCGAGCCGGGCGACCTGGGGCGGCTTCTTGCGGGCGGAGACCGGCGCGCCGGCGAACGGGTCGAACCCGGCCGTCCACTCCGCCGGCCGGGTCTGGCCGAAGGCCTCGGCCAGGCCGTCGGAGAGCGCGGGCATCACCGGGTGGAGGAGCACGGCGATGGCGCGGAGCGCCTTCGCCGAGGTGAAGAGGACGCGCCGCGCGCCCGGCGCCGAGGGGTCCTCCCAGGGCTTCGCCTCCTGGAGCCTCTTGTTGCAGAGGTCCGCCACCTGGTTGGCGAGGCGCACCACCTCCCGGTACTCGAGCTCCTGGTAGGCGGCCCGGCCCAGCCGCAGCGCTTCCCGAGCGGCGCCGGCGACGCTCTCTTCGGGCGCGAGGTCGAGCTCCCCGGCGGCGCGCTCCACGAGCGCGTAGACCCGGGAGGCGAGGTTGGCGATGTTGTTCGAGAGGTCGGCGTTCACCCGATTGCGGAACTCGTCGAGCGAGAGGTCGAGGTCGGAGACTCCCGGGCCGAGGTTCGCGGCGTAGTAGTAGCGCAGGAGCTGCGGGTCGAGGCCGGTCGCGAGGTAGGCCTGGGCGGTGACGAACGTCCCCCGGGACTTGGACATCTTCTCGCCGTTCACGGTGAGGTGGCCGTGGACGGAGAGCCGGTCCGGGAGCCTCAGGCCCGAGGCCCAGAGCATGGCCGGCCAGAAGACGGCGTGGAAGCGGAGGATGTCCTTGCCGATGAAGTGCTCGAGTCGGCTCGCCGCACCGCGGACGAGGTAGGCGGACTCGTAGGCGGCGGGGTCGAGCCTCTCCCCCGCCGGCGCCTCCTCGGCGAAGTAGTGCTCGCCCGACGACAGGTAGCCGATGGGGGCGTCGAGCCACACGTAGATGAACTTCCCCGGGAAGTCCGGGTCCCGGACCGGAAAGCCGAAATAGGGGGGATCGCGGGTCACGCACCAGTCCTGGAGGTCGGCGAGCCAGCCCTTCACCTGCTCGCGCACCCCGGGGGTGAGGTGGCCGGGCCCCTCCACCCACTCCCGGATGACGGGCTCGACCTTTTTCAGGTCCACGTAAGCGTGGTCGCTCTTGCGCACCACCGGCGACGTCCCGCACAGGGCGCAGCGCGGGTCCTTGAGTTCGCGCGGGTCGTAGGTCGTGCCGCAGTGCTCGCAGACGTCGCCGTACTGGTCCGGGGTCCCGCAGTGGGGGCAGGTCCCCTTGACGAAGCGGTCGGGCAGGAAGCGGCCGTCCTTCTCGCAGTAGAGCTGCTCCACGGAGCGGCGGTAGATGAGCCCCCTCGACTTGAGCGCGTCCCACACCCGCCACGCCCACTTCCGGTTCTCGTCGGAGTCGGTGGTGTAGTAGGTGCTGAACTCTACCCCGAAGGCGCGGAAGTCGCGGTGCTGCTCCTCCCGGTACTTCTCCACGAAGGCCTTCGGGCTCATCCCGGACTTGGCGGCGTTCACCTCGATGGGAGTGCCGTGCGAGTCGGCCGCGCACACGTAGGCGACCCGGTCGCCGAGCGCTCGCCGGTAGCGCACGTAGATGTCGGTCTGGATGTACTCGACGAGGTGGCCGAGGTGTATGGAGCCGTTCGCGTACGGCAGGGCACTCGTCACCAACACTCGCTCACTCAAGCGGTCCTCCTCTCGATCCCGGGGGCGGCGAGCAGGTCGAGGAGGCAGCGCTCCAGGAGGAGAGCCCCGTCGGCCCCGGTCTTCATGGCGTGATCGGCCTCGGCGAGCGCCGCCAGCCCGCGGAGGAGCGACTCCCGGGAGAAGCGCTGCGCCGCCTGGTACTTGAGCCAGAACCCGAACGGCTTTCGCTTCCCGAGCTCCTCCCCCGGGATGGAGGGCAGGACGAGCGCGCTCCACTCCTGGAAGGAGCCGAGGCGCCGCCCCGAGGCGGCGAGGCGCCCCCGCTCGCGCTCCACGAGGAGGCGCCTCACCGTGGACGCGAGCGAAGCGACGAGCATGTGGGGGCTCGCCCCGTCTGCGAGCGACCGGCGCAGGACGGCGAGGGCCCCCGAGAGGTCCCGGCCCTCCACGGCGTTCCCGAGCGCGAAGAAGGCGTCCGCGGCCACCCGCACCACGAGTGCCTCGACGTCGGCAGCGGCGATGGTGGCTCGGTCCCCCACGTAGGTGGCGAGCTTCCGTAGCTCGGCGGAGAGCGTCCGGGCGTCGCCGCCCAAGAGCTCTCCGAGCCTCTCCTCGGCGGCCCGGTCGAGAGACTTGCCGGTGCCGGCGAGGATCTCCCGGGCGAGCGGCCCGAGGACCGGGCGCTCCTCCCCCCATGCCCCCTCCGTGGGGAGGGAGAGCGAGAGTCGGCGAGCGACGGCGGCGAGCCGCTTCACGAGCGAGAGCTTGCCGTCCACCTTCCCGGCCGCCACCAGGAGCGCGCGCCCCGGTGGGAGCCCCCTCTCCAGCAGGGCCTCGAGGGCGGCCGCATCGTCCTTGCCAGGGCGGAGGTCGCGCTCCGCCGCGTAGCGCCCCGCCCCTTCCAGAAAGGCGACCTCGGCCTGAGACAAGTCCTCCCGCCCGAGCTCCCGGCACCACTCCTCGGGGGAGGCGACCCCGGCCGGGACAGAGAGGCCGAGCTTCGCGGCGAGCGCCACGAGCCGGCGCGCCGACTCGCGCTGCCGACCGGACTCCCAGAGATCCCGGGCCCGTCCGAAGGCGAGGTCGGCGTCCTCCTTCGACTGCAGGAAGGCCGGGTCCTCGACGAGCACCACCTTGGCGCCCCCGAAGAGGCCGCCGGTGGCGAGTTCCGTCGCCACCTCTCCCGGCGACGCGCCCGCGTCGAGCTCCACGAGGTTGAGCGAGCGCTCCGCCTCCGGCACGAGGGCCTCGGCGATCCGGCGCGCCGCCCGCAGGGTGAGGAAGGGGTCGCCGTCGAGGAGGTAGACGGCCCCGCCCCGCCCCGCCTCGATCTCGGCGAGCTCGCCCTCCAGGGAGGAGGCCTCCGCCCTCTGAGACCTCGCCCTAGCCATGGAACCACCGGATGAGCATGCGCTCCAGGGCGAGCGCCGGCGCGGCATTGTGGCGGAGCGCGACGAGGGCCTCGGCGACGGAGTCCCGGCGACGAAGCGCCTCCGCGGGCCCGATCCTCGAGGCGGCCGCCGCGGTCACGGAGCCGAGGTCGGAGAGGGCGAGCGGCGCCCCCTCCCCAGCCATGGCCCGGGCGAGCACGTCGCGCAGCCAGACGAGGAGGAGCTCGCAGGTCTCCCGGGCAGCTTCCCGGTCGCTCGCCCGCTCCCGGGCGAAGGAGATCCAGGCGCCCGCGTCGCCGGGGGAGAGCCCGGCCGCCTCCTCCACCGCGCCGCGCCGCTCCTCGAGGGAAGGGGCGTCGAGCTCGAGCGCCCGCCCGAGGGAGCCCCCGGCGAGCGAGGCGGCGAGCCGCGCCTCGGCCGGGGTTCGGCCGGCGGCGGCGAGCCGCTCCTCGACGAGCGCCGCGGGCAACGGCGCGAAGGAGAGCCGCAGGCAGCGGGAGCGCACCGTGGGCAGGAGCGCGTCGGCGGAGCCGGAGACGAGGACGAGCGTCGTGTCCGGCGGCGGCTCCTCGAGCGTCTTCAGGAGCGCGTTCTCGGCCTGGACGTTCATGGCGTCGGCCGGGTCCAGGAGCACGAAGCGCCGCCGCCCCTCGTAGCGGCGGAGCGAGAGGCGGCGGTCCACGAGCTCGCGGATCTGGTCCACCACGATGTCCCGCGACGGGGTGCGGCCGCTCTTCGGTTCGAAGCGGCCCCCCTTGGCCATGACCCGCTCCTCCTCGACCACCCACACGTCTGGGTGGATGCCCTTTGCGATCTTGCGGCACGGGCCGCAGCGCCCGCAGGCGTCGTCCGGGAGGCCGGCCTCGCAGTTCGCGGCCTGGGCGAGGATCCGCGCCGCGGTCCCCTTCCCCACCCCTCTCGGCCCGGCGAAGAGGTACGCGTGGTGTAGGGAGCCGCGCCCCAGCGCGGCGCGCAGGGACTCTACGGCCCGGGCCTGGCCGAGGATCTCGGAGAAGGGCATGGGGGCGAGCGGACCATAGCAAAAAGGGCCCCGCCGATCGACGGCGCGGGAAGAGGGCCGGCGACGCGCCACCCGTCACGGCGCCCGCATGCCTTCTCTGCGGGGAAACCTAGCCTCGCCCGGCGAGCCGCGCCAGGGCGGCGGTGAGGACCCCGGGATCCACCGGCTTCGGGAGGAACACCTGGTAGCCGGCCCGGAGGGCCCGCTCCCGGTCCTCGTCCTGGGTGTAGGCGGTGAGAGCGGCCGCCGGGATGGGCCGCTCCGCGTCGAGCGCCCGCACCCTGCGGATGAGGGAGATCCCGTCCTCCCCCGGCATGCCGATGTCGGAGAGGATGACGTCCGGGCGGCTCCGCTCGAGAGCGGCCATGGCCTCCCCGGTGGAGGGCGCCGTCACCACCCCCGCGCCCGCCTGCTCGAGGAGCTGACGCAGGGCCTCGAGGGTGTCCGGATCGTCGTCCACCACCAGGACCCGGAGGGCCGCCAGGCTCACCGCCGGGACCGGCGCGGGCAGGGGCCGCCCATCCGGGCGGGGGCGCGGCGTCCCCTCGACGGCCGGCCCGGGCTGGGGAAGCGGGAGGTCCACCGTGAAGACAGCGCCCTTCCCCTTCCCCTCGCTCTCCGCCGCTACCGCCCCGCCGTGCGCCTCCACGAGGTGGCGGACGATGGCGAGGCCGAGGCCCAGGCCTCCGTGGGTCCGGGTGGGGCTCGAGTCGGCCTGGCGGAAGCGCTCGAAGACGTGGGGCAGAAACGACGCCTCGATGCCCATCCCGCTGTCCCGGACCTCGAGGTGCACTCGGTCGACGTCGCGGTGGAGCCGCACCTCGACCCGCCCGCCCGACGGCGTGAACTTGATGGCGTTTGCAAGCAGGTTCCAGACCACCTGCTGGAGCCGGGCCGGGTCCCCGCGCACGGCCCCGCCGCCCGGCTCGAGTTCCAGCAGGAGCACGATGTTCTTCGCGGTGGCAGCCGGGCGTACGGTGTCCGCCGCCGCCTCCACCGCGGCTGCGAGGTCCACGTCCCGGACGTCGAGCTTCAGCTGGCCCCGGACGATGCGGGAGACGTCGAGGAGGTCGTCCACGATCTGCGCCTGGGTCATGGCGCTGCGCTCGATGGCCTGGATGGCCCGCACCGTGGCGGCCGCGTCCAGGCGCCCGCCCCGGAGGAGGCGCGCCCAGCCGAGGACGGCGTTCAGGGGCGTGCGGAGCTCGTGGGAGACGGTGGCGATGAACTCGTCCTTGGCCCGGGAGGCGCGCTCCGCCTCGGCGCGGGCGTCCCGCTCGCGAACGAAGAGCCGGGCTCGCTCCTCCTCGTGGCGCCGCCTCTCGGTCATGTCGCTGAAGACGAGCGCCACCCCGAGGGTCTCCCCACCCTCCCCGCGGATGGGGGCCGCCGAGCCTCCCACCGTGTACTCGGCGCCCGAGGCGGCGACGAGGCGGGCCCCAGCCGGCAGCGCCACCGGTCCGCCCGCCTTCAGGGCGCGGGAGATGGGGTCCTCGATGGGGCTTCCCGTCTCCTCGTCGATGGCCCGGAAGATCTCGGCGAGCGGCTTCCCCACCGCGCTCTGCCCGGCCCCGGTGAGCTTCTCCGCCACCGGGTTGAGGAGCGTCACCGTGCCCACCACGTCGGTCGCCAGCACCGCGTCCGCGATGGAGGCGAGCGTGGTCCGGAGCCACTCGCGCTGCTGGCGCTCCGTATCCTCGGCGCGCAGGCGCTCCGCCTCGAGCTCGGCGAGCGCCTGGGCGTTCCAGTATACGACCGCCGCCGCCACTACCACCGCGCTGATGACCACGAAGGACGCGCCGAGCAGGGCCTCGTACTGACCGGCTCGGAGGCCCACCACGAGGAAGATCCACCCGAGCCCCACCGGGATAAAGAGCACCGCGATGGTGAGGCGGCGCGCCATGAAGCCGGCGAGCCCGGGGCCGGTGAAGACCCGCATGAGGCCCGACGCGGGTCGGGCGAAGAGGACCGCCGCCACGAGCAGCGAAAAGCCGACGCCGCCGTAGAAGGAGACCCGGGTGTAGGCGGCGAAGCCGTGCAGTGGCTCGACCCCGTAGGCGTAGCCGATGACGGCCTCGAGCGGCACGAGGCCGGCGGCGAGCGCGAGGAGTTGGCTGGGGCGGCTGCCGCGGGCGGTCTCCACGTCGGAGAGCGTCAAGGCGAGCCCGAGGAGCACGAAGGCGAGGGCGCTGTTCGGGGCCATCCTCCCGGGGTGGGCGGCCTCGGCCGCCGCCGGGACGTTCCGGAGGAGGAGGTCGTCCAACTGCAGGTTCGCGCCGGTGAGGTACTCGATGAGGGTGAGGAGGCCCACGAGCGCCACCGTGGCCCCGGCCACCTTCGCCACCATGCGCCCGCCGGCGCGGGTGCGCCGGGAGGCGAGCAGGCGCGCCGAGAGCCCGGCGAGGAGAAGGCAGATGGCCGAGTTGGACCTCGTCGCCACCGCCCCGGGGAGCCCGGAGCGAAGGAGAGGCCAGTGGAGGGCCCACCCGGCGAGAACCGCGGCCCCCAGGAAGGCGGCCGCCTCCGCCGAGGCGCGGGCCAGCATCTCCAGGGTCTGGGCGAGGTTGCGCAGATCCGATTTCATGGGCGGCTGAGCCGCCTTCGCGGGCCCTTCACCATGTTGACTCCGCGCGCCCGGGATAGCAAGGACCCCCGCGGAATGGACGCCGGGGCTCGCCGTGCTAGGCTCGAAAGCTCGGAGGCTCCATGAGGATCACGCCGCTCGACATCCAGCAGAAGCGCTTTGGGCGGGCCTTTCGCGGCTACCACCGCGAGGAGGTGGACGCCTTTCTCTCGCTGGTGTCCACCGCCTTCGAGGACTTGGTGAAGGAGAACATCGCGCTCCGCGAGGAGGGACAGCGGAAGGACGAGACCATCGCCGACCACCGCGGTCGGGAGCGGGCGCTCCAGGAGACGCTCGTCACCGCCCAGAAGGCGAGCGAGGAGATCCGGGAGGCGGCCCGCAAGGAGGCGGAGATCGCGCTCTCCGAGGCGGAGCTTCAGGCGGAGAAGATCGTCCAGGGCGCCCACCAGCGCTACCTCCGGGTGGTGGACGACATCCAGGAGATGAAGCGCCAGCGGCTCCAGTTCGAGGCGGGGCTCCGTACCCTCGTGGAGACCCACATGAAGCTCCTCTCCGCCTTCCGCGAAGGCGCCGAGGACCCGGTACCCTTCCCCGGCCGGAAGAAGGGCTCCAGCGAGACCTAGCTGGGAGGCTCCGTTCGCAGGAGGACGAGGGCGGTTGCCCGACCCCCAAGCGCGGGGCACAGCTCTAGGAACCCACCGCCGCCTTCGCGTACTGGAGGTTCCACTTGCTCCGCGCCTCGCCGCTCAGGGCGAAGGGCTGCAGCTCGACGCGGATGCGATCGCCCTCCTCCCTCGAGAGCTTCGCCGTGACCCAGAGCTTGAAGGGCTCCGGCTCGCACTCGAGCGTGGCCTCGACGAGGTGGTTCTCCGGCAGGCCTTCCTTGCCGAACAGGAGGAGCCCGTTCGTCGCCATGGCAGCGGCCGCGTAGCGGCGCGCTTTGCTCCCGACGCTCACCGAGACGCCGAAGTTCACGCGCCGCTGTCCGGGAGCGAGCGCGGTGACGGGCGGCTCCACCAGGGACGGGGCGTCCTTCGGCGGGGAGTCCCTTCCCTCGAAGGCGGCGACGAACTCGGGGATCCCCTCGATGACGCGAGCCAGTGCATTCCGCTCCTCGGCCCGGAGGGTGCGGACGCCTCCCAGGTGCGCGCTCGACACCTCGGGCTGGCGGTCGAGCAGGGCCACCACTTCGTCGCAGTCCCGGACGACCTCCAGGAGGCCCGCGTCCTGGCAGGCTCCCTGGGCTTCGTGGTGAAGCCCGATGATCTCGCTCACCAGGCCCGGGAGGCTCCACCTCGCGGCCATGGCGAGGCCCAGGGTCACGTGGTGGCGGTCCACGAGACCGGACCAGTACTCCATCGGCCTGCGCTCCTCGCGCCTCCCCTTGAGGATGGGCTCGAGGGTGGCGACGGCTACGACCTTGCCGAAGTCGTGGAGGAGCCCGAGCACGAACGCCTCCGGGGAGCGGAGCCCTCTCAGGCGGGCGAGCTCCTCGCAGAGCACGGCACTCGCCACGCTCTCGATCCAGATGCGTCGCTTGAGCGCCGAAAGCGCCCCGGGGGCGAGAGCGTGAGCCGCGAGGCCCGAGCTCAGGGCGAGGCGCGTCACGTCCTGGGCGCCCAGGAGGGCGATCGCCTGGCCGAGATTGGCGGTCGCCGGACCCCGCCTGAACCGGGCCGAGTTGGCGCAGCGGAGGACGTCGGCGGTGAGGATCGGATCCGAGCTCACGATGCTCGCGACGTCCGCGACCCCGAAGTCGTTCCCGGCGACCACCTTCTGGAGCCGCACCGCGACCGCCGGGTACGGTGGAACGGCGATCGCCCCCCGCGAGACGAGGTCCAAGAGGGCCTGCTCCGGCGTGGCGGAGGAACTGGCGCGCTCGCTCATTTCTCCCTCTTCGGCGAAGCCGGCGTCCTCGCCGGCGTTGGCTCGAGGCAAGCGCGGAAGGCCGACGGCCTCGTCTCCTTCGGAACCGATTCTACGCCTTCCGCGACTCGCCGGACGCCGTCCCCGTCCCCATTCGGTCCCTCGGCGCGCACCGGGGAGGCGGATCCTCCGACGGTCTCCGCGGGCTAGTGAGCCTCGGCCCAGTTGCGGCCGTGGCCCATCTCGACGTCGAGCGGCACCTTGAGCTCCACCGCCCCCTCCATGGAGCGGCGCACCAGGGCCTCGAGCGGCTCGAGCGCGGACTCCTCCACCTCGAGGACGAGCTCGTCGTGCACCTGCAGGAGGAGGCGGGCCTTCAGGGGGCCTCGCCGAAGCCCCTCGTCCACCCGCAGCATGGCGACTTTCACCACGTCGGCGGCCGTCCCCTGGATGGGCATGTTCACGGCCATGCGCTCCGCCGCCTGCCGGAGCGCGGGGTTCCGCGAGCGAATGTCCGGGAGCTCGCGCCTGCGTCCGAAGAGGGTTCGCACCGCCCCCTCCTCCCGGGCCCGCTCCACCGTCTCGGTGAGCCAGGTCCGGACGCCGGCGTAGCGGGCGAAGTAGCGGTCGATGATCCCCTGGGCCTCGGAGGTGGGGAGATCGAGTCGCTGCGAGAGGCCGTAGGCGGAGAGCCCGTAGGCGATGCCGAAGTTCAGCACCTTGGCGATCCGCCTCATGTCGGGGGTGACCTCCAGGGGAGCGACGCCGAAGGTCTCGGCGGCCGTCTGCGTGTGGACGTCCTGGCGCAGGCGGAAGGCCTCGAGGAGCGCCGGGTCGCCGGCGAAGTGGGCGAGGATCCTCAGCTCGATCTGGGAGTAGTCGGCCGAGACGAGCACCGATCCAGGCGCCGCCACGAAGGCCGCCCGGATGCGGCGTGAGAGCTCGGTGCGGACCGGGATGTTCTGCAGGTTGGGGTCTTGCGAGGAGAGCCGGCCGGTGGCGGCGCCCGCCTGGTTGAAGGTGGTGTGGAGGCGCCCGTCCGAAGGGTCGATGAGGACCGGCAGGGCGTCCACGTAGGTGCCCTTGAGCTTCGAGAGCGATCGGTGCTCGAGGACGAGCCTCGGGAGCGCGTGCTCCTCTGCGAGCTTCTCGAGGACGTCCTGGTCGGTCGAGGGCCCGGTCTTGAGCCTCTTTTGGACCGGGAGCCCGAGCTCCCCGAAGAGCACCTGGCCGAGCTCCCGGGTGGAGGCCACGTTGAAGGGGTGGCCGGCCGCCTCGAAGATCCGGCCCTCGAGGTCCCGCATCGCCTTCCCGAACTCGGCGCTCATCGACTCCATGGCGGCGCGGTCGACGAGGATGCCGGCCTCCTCCATGGCCGCGAGCACCGGCACGAGCGGGCGCTCCACCTCCCGGTAGACCCGCTCGAGCCCCCCTTCCTCGAGGGCGCGGGCGAGCGCCGCCGCGAGGTCGGGAAGGAGGGCGGCGGCCGCGCCGGCGTGGGCGGCGACTGCCTCCACGGCCTGCTCCTCGACGGGCCCGGCCCGCCGGCTCGCGCCCTCCGGGAGCGGTGGGAGGTCCGCCCCCAGCCGTTCCCGGGCCACGTCGCCGAGGTCGTGCTCCCGGCGGGTGGCGAGCAAGAGCCGGCTCATGAGGTCCGTGTCCGCTCCCGGCCCGGCGACCGCTAGGCCGAGCCTCGCGAGCGCGTGGCTCTCCCTCTTCAGGTCGTGGCAGTGCTTCGCCACCTCCGGGTCCTCGAGGAGGGGCCGGAGCCCCTCCGCCACGTCGGCCGCGGAGAGCTGGGCGGGCGCGCCCAGGTAGCGGTGCGCCATGGGGACGTAGAAGGCTCGGCCCGAGGCCGCGAAGGCGATCCCTGCCGGGGGCCGGGTGCGCGGGGCCGGTGTCGAGAAGGCGGCGTAGAGCCCGACCTCCTTCGACCCGCGGGCCTCCGCAACGGCCCGTGCGAGCGCTTCCCTCGACGAGAGGACCTCGGTGCGCTCCACCCGGGGGGCTCGCGGCGGCGGGGGCAGGTCCTTGAGGAGGCGCGAGAACTCGAGCTCGGTGAAGAGGGCACGAGCGCGCTCCGCGTCGAAGGGCCGCCGAGCGAACTCCTCGGGCCGATCGGCGAGGTCGAGGTCGTCGCGGAGGGAGACGAGCTCCCGGTTGAGGAGGATGCGGTCCTTGTGCGCGAGGATCTTCTCCCGGAGCTTCTCCCCGCCTCGGGGGACCGCGGCCGGGATCTCCTCGGGGCGCTCGAACATCGCCGCCACCGTCCCGAAGTGGTTCACGAGTGCAGCCGCGGTGACCTCCCCGACCCCCGGGACCCCCGGCACGTTGTCGACCTTGTCGCCGGTGAGGGCCATGAGCTCCACCACCGCGCCCGGAACCACCCCGAGCTTCTTCTTCACCTCCTCGGCGCGGGTCCACCCCCCTCGCCCCGCTGCCTCGGCCATGGGGTCGTAGAGCTCAACCCCCGGGCGCACGAGCTGGGCAAAGTCCTTGTCGCCGGTGACGATCACCACCTCGAAGCCCTGCTCGAGCCCCCGGCGCGCCAGCGTGGCGATGACGTCGTCGGCCTCTACCCCCGGCTCCTCGAGGAGCGGGACGCTGAGCGCCCTCGTCACGTCGCGGACGAGGGGAAACTGCCGAACGAGGTCGTCCGGCGCCTCGGGGCGGTTCGCTTTGTAGGTGGGGTCGAGGTCGCTCCGGAAGCTCTTCCGGCTCGCGTCGAGGACGAGCGCCGCGTGCGTGGGCGCGTGCTCCCGGAGCGCCTTGAGGAGCATGGTGGCGAAGCCGTAGACCGCGTTCGTCGGCACCCCCTTCGTGGTGGAGAGGTGGGGGATGGCGTGGTAGGCGCGGAACACGAAACCGGAGCCGTCGATGAGCGCGAGCGTGGGCACGGAAGGGCTCCGGGTCTAGGGAGGAGCGTCGCCCTGGGGATGTCGCTCGGAAAGATCGGCTGCGGGGGGAGCGGGCTGGGCTCCCCGCTCGCTCACCGGCGAGCGGCTGGGGTCCGCGCGCCCTCGAGCGATCGGGGGGCCGGAGCGTTCCACCTGGCGCGAAAGGGGCGTCATGCGGCGAGCGCGACGCTAGCAGATGCCCCCCGAGCCCGGAAGCGCGGCCGGACGGACCCTAGCGGATGGTCCTCGCCGAGCCGTACGACTCCGGCGTCTCCACGAAGAGGACGTTCCCGGTGTAGGTCACGTAGAAGGACCAGCCGAGCGCCTGGCTCGTGGAGTCGAGGAAGATGCTCTTGTCGAAGGAGATGGCGCTCGCGGGCGTCGATACGTCGGCCGGCCTCGCCGCGAGCGCCGTCATCCCGCTCGTCGTCTGGAAGGCGAGGCTGGCGTCGCGCGGCAAGGGAGGAGGCGGGACCGGGCAGGGGTTCGGCGCGCAGGAGATGGCGGGGCGGAAGCTCACCACCGGCCCGGGCTGCATGGGGTCGGTCATCTCCGGGAAGCCGGGGTAGCAGGCGGTTCCGTTCGGACAGGGGTCGCCCAGGTACACGGACCCCAAGTAAGGGCCCCCCGGGTAGAAGAGCCGCCTCGCCTTGCGGGCGAGGACGAGGGCCTCCCCGGTGAGGCCGTCCTCCGGCTGCCAGGCGAGGTCGTAGCGCGGGCTCTGGTTCGCGACGGTGTCGAGGACCGGGCGGCCCGCGTAGCCGAGCGAGGTCGAGGTGAGCAGGAGGCCGGAGGCGCGGACGTTCGCGTGGAGTATGGGCGGGGTGGGCTGCGGATTCGCCGCGAGGTAGGCGAAGAGACATTCCGCCTCCGGGTTCGAGGGCGTCAGGAGGAGCGCGCCTCCGGGGTAGTTCGCGGCGTCCGGCGCCAGGATCGAGGCGACGGTGGCCTCGTAGAGCTCCACCGCCTCGCCCACCACCGGGGCCTTCACGCAGGGGGGCGTGGTCGGATCCGTCTGGAGGTAGAATTGGGCGATGTCCCCTCCTCCCCCCGTCGAGGTGGCCGGATAGGCGTCGGCGGCGTGGATGGCGAGGAGGGGCGACCCCACCTCGGCGCCGACGAGCCAGGTGGTGGTGCTCGCGCTCCCGAGCGGGCTCACCACCTGCTGCTGGATTGCGAGGTAGAAGCCCCCGCCCGAGAGCTGGCCCAGAACGCCGAGCACGGCCCCGAGCCCAGGGAGGATCCCCTGCTGGGTGAGGGTGAAAGTGTCGTTGGGCGTGAAGCCCGGCCACACGATGATGGAGTTCAGGAGGTCCCCGGAGTCGACGACGATGCTCGCCGCCGGATTCGGCAGGGAGCCAGTCCCCGGCGGGTCGTAGAGGCCGAGAAAAGGGCCCGAGAGCGCGGTCGCGGCGGGCGTGCTCAGGGCCGAGAGGACCTGCGTCCGGGAGAGCGAGTTATCGAGGAGCAGGATGTTGTCGGGCGGCCCGAATCGCCCGAGGTCCTCGACGTAGATGTTCCCGTCCCCCGCCCCGACCGCGGCGACGGCGCTCGTCCACTGGGTCCAGGGGATGGACTGCAGCGCGCCGAGCGGCTGGGGCACCCCCTGCTCGTTCACGCCGGCGGGGCAGGTGGTCGGGCCCGTGCACTGGGCCCCGCCGGACTGCGGGGCCTGCGACACCGCTACCACGAGCGGAAAGGCGGAAAGCCCGCCAGAGCCGGTGGAGAAGCTGACGGTGGTGTAAGGGACGTAGAGGGGCGCCCGGTAGGGCTGCTGCGCCACCGGCACGCTCAGGGGCGAGGAGGGCGGGGCCGGATCGGCGGCCAGGCCGCCGAGCACCGGGTCGAAGGTGGCGAGGCCGCAGCCGATGGCCTGGGTGGGGCCGCATGCGCTCGGGTCGATGGCCGCGTAGACCCGCAGCACGGGCGCTCCGAAGTCCTGGCTGCTCTCCGTGAGGCGCTCCCCGAGGATGCCGGCCGCCACGGAGATCGTGGGGGCGCGGCCGTTCAGGGCGCGAACCGTCCAGTTCGCCGCGTTCGGGTCTCGGACGTCGACCTCCGCCACCCCGTAGACATTGTTCCCAAACGAGTCGGTGGTGATGGCGTCCTTCGTGGCTACGTACAGGTGAGCGTGATCCGGGGAGGGAGCGAGCGCGAAGGGCGTGAAGCCGAGCACCCGCACGGTGGGGGCGTCGGCGAGACTCACCGATCCGTCCGGGTTCCGCGCGAAGTCGAGGACCGCGAGCTTCCCTCCCTGGCCGTCACTCCCTGGCGAGAAGCCGACCACGACGCGCGCCACCCCGGGCACCACGGGCCACACGGGCGGGGAGCCCGCGGGCGCGGCTCCAGGCACGGGGATCCCTACCATGGAGAGGATCTGCGAACCGGTCCCGGGGAGCGTCGAGTTCGCTGGGGCAACGACCGGCGCGAGGTCGTAGGCGAGTGCGATCCCGTAGGCGAGCGGGTCCACGCCGTCGAGCCAGGTCGCGAATACCTGGATCTCGGTGGCCGAGTTGGCAGTGGTGCTCGGCTGGCCCGTCGGCTGCACGGTGCCCCCGCTCGCCACGAGGAGCACGTCCGCCTGGCCGTCGTAGAGCGAGGAGGAGGCGAGGAGGCTCGGGGCGGGGAGCGTGGGGACGGAGAGCGGGCCGTAGACGGCCGGCGCGCGCACCGCCTGGTCGGACTCGGGGTCGATGATCCGGAGCACGTTGCCCTGGGTGGCGGTGACCGCGACGAGCGGCACGATTTGTCCGGGGTGGACGTTGCTCATCCCGTTGAAGGCCACGACGGCCTGGGGGCCGTCCAGGTTCGCTATCACGCCGGTCCCGGCCGAGCTGCAGGCCGCGGCTAGGGCCAGAAGAGGCAGAAGCGCCTTCGAGCCCCTCACTGGGCACTCTCGATTCCGATGCGCTTCACGAGCTGCATCCCTTCCGGGTGGGCGGGGTCGAGCTCGACGAGGCTCACGAAGCTCTGCGCGAAGCTCGCGACGTAGAGGCGAACGCACTGGCCCTCGAGCGTGCACGGGGACGGCTGGTACAGCGGGAGCGAATAGTTGGACGTCGTCTGGGACGGGTTGAACGGGCTCCCGATCCCCTCCGCGTTGACGGCCCGGTGCGGGTCGATGGGCTCGACGGCGAGGCCGTACGGCTGGCGGCCGAGGAGCGGCTGACCGGTCCCGGCGTCGAGGCCGATGAGGCTCACCACCTTGCCGACGTCGTCGTCGTAGAGAACGAGCGCCCCTTGCGTATCGCAGGTCAGTGCCACGAGGTCGCGCTTGTTCTCGCGCCCGGGGAGGACCCGGACCTGGCCGCCGCCGAGGCAGGTGTTCACGGCGCGGATGAGCCCCATCCCCGGCTGCCCGAAGACGTCGGGCGTGAGGTCGAAGACGGCGAGGAGCCCGCCCTGGGGAACGACGGCTCCCTGCGGGAGGAGCGTCGTGTCGAGCTGCTCGAGCGCCGCGTAGAGCCGGGTGCCATCGTTCGAAACCGCGAGGTCGAGGGTGAGGGTTCCCGCGAGATAGGTGGAGAGGTCGATCTGCCCCACCTCGGGAGCCCAGGTGGCGTCCGCCGACACCGCCGGGAGGAGGAGGGGGGTGATCCAGCGGAGCGGCTGCGTGGTCCCGACCTGGGTGCCGACGAAGACGAGCCCCGAGGCGGGGTCGAAGGCCGAGGTGTAGGTCTCAGGGGAGGCGAGGTCGAGGGTGTCGAAGGTGCCCGGGGCGTTCAGGTCGAAGCGCCCCAGGATCCCCTCGCCGTTGTTGGCGCGGAGTTCGCTCACGTAGGCGGTCGCGGTCCCCGACGAGCTCGTGCCGCAGACGAGCGTCACCCCGTAGGGATCGAGCGTGTTCGTCGGCAACGGGATCGTCGCGCATCCCTCCCCGCAGAAGAGCGCCCCGGTCGAGTCGATGCCCATCGTGTAGACGACGACCTCGTTCCGGGAGGTCGTCACCAGGAGGCCGTTCCCGCCCTGGACCTGGGAGCCGAGCGCCGGGCACGCGGCCCCGCAGCCGGGCCAGCCCGTCGTGCAAGAGGCCTCCGCGATGGCGACCTCGCCGCCGAAGCTGCCGATGATGACGGGCGTTCCGATGACGGCGAGCACGCCGGTGTCGAGGGTGTCGTCGGAGGCGTCCGGGTCGACGGAGATGACGGAACCACCGCTGTTCACATCGTACTGGAGGTCGAAGTCTGTGGAGACCACCACGAGGGCGGAGCCCGTCGATGTCGGGTGCACCGCCATCCCGGCGGGGTAGTAGAACCGGTCCAAGGGAGCCGGCGAGGGCGGATAGGCGTCCCGGCAGCCGGCAGCTGCCAGGCAGGCTAGCACGGCGACTCTCTTCACGATTCTCGTCACTGGGCCGCGAACCCTAGCCCCCGCCGAGCCGGCCGGTCAAGGGGAAACCCGGCGGCTCTCCGCAGCCTGGCTCGGGAGCTCGGCCTGGATCTTCCGGAAGTCCGCGATATCGGCAAAGAGGTCCGACACCTTCTTCATGAGCGCGAGCCGGTTCGCGCGGAGAGCGGGGTCCTCCGCCATCACCAGCACCTCGTCGAAGAAGCGGTCGACGCTCGGCTTCAGGGACGCCACCGCCCGGAGCACCGCGCCCCAGTCCCGGGCCCGCCTGGACTCCCTGGCCTCGCCCTCGACCCGCTCGAGCTCGGAGGCGAGCTGCGACTCGGCCGGCTCCCGGAGGAGCCCGGGGTCGAGCGAGACCGCCCCGCTCTCCCCGGCCTTCTCCCGGATGTTCGCCACCCGCTTGAAGGCGACCGCGAGGGGAACGAAGTCGGGCCTCGCCTTCACGAGCGCGAGCGCCTCGAGCCTCTTCTTCGCGTCCACCGCGTCGTCGAACCCGGCGGCGAGCACCGCCTCCACGAGGTCGGCGTCGCGCCCCTCGCCGAGAAGCGCCCGGAGCCGGCCCCGCACGAAGTCGAGCACCTGCTCGGCGACCACGGCGCGGTCGGCCGCGAGCTTCACGCCCGAGAGGGAATCGAGCGTCGCCTCCACGGCCCCGGCGAGCGAGAGGTGGTACCCGCGGGCGAGGAGGATGCGCAGGATGCCGATGGCGGCCCGGCGAAGCCCGAAGGGATCGGCGGCGCCGGTGGCCTTCTCCCCCACCCCGAGGATCCCGACGAGCGCGTGCAGGCGGTCCGCGAGTCCCACGAGCGCCCCGAGGTCGTTCCGCGGCATCTCCTCGGAGGCCCCCACCGGACGGTAGTGGTCCTCGATGGCGACCGCGACCTCGGGCCGTAGCCCCTCCAGGCGCGCGTAGTGGCCCCCCATGATGCCCTGGAGCTCGGGGAACTCGCCCACCATGCCGGTGGTGAGGTCGGTCTTGCAGAGCCTCGACACCTCCAGGACGTCGGGGAGAAGCGCCTCCTGGCCGACGGCCCGGGCGAGCGCGCTCGCCACTGCCCCGATGCGGTGGACGCGATCGAGCTCGGTCCCGAGCCGCGCCTGGTAGGTCCGCCGGGAGAGGTCCTCGATGCGGTCGCGGAGCCTCCGCTTCTTGTCCTCCTCGAAGAAGAAGCGGGCGTCGGCGAGGCGGGCCCGGAGCACGCGCTCGTAGCCGTGGCGGGCGAGCGCCGGGTTGCGCACCCGGGTGCCCGACACCGCCACGAAGCGGTTCTTGAGCTTTCCCTTGGCCTCGGTGACGGCGAAGTAGCGCTGGTGGTTCCGCATCTCGGAGATGACCACCTCGGCGGGGAGCTCCAGGTTCGAGGCCTCGAAGCTCCCGGCGATGGCGGTGGGCTCCTCGACGAGGAAGGTCACCTGCTCGAGGAGGTCTTCGTCGGGCCGGACCGCGCCGCCCGCCTTCTTCGCGGCCCGGGAGATCTCGGCGACCACCGCCGCCCGGCGCTCGGCGGGGTCGGCGATGACGTGGGCCTTGCGGAGCTTGGCGAGGTAGTCGTCGGGCGTCCCCTGGAGGGGAATGGCGCGCGGAGCGAGGAAGCGGTGCCCGTAGGTCACTTTCCCGCTCGCCACCTCTCCGTGGCGGACGCGGAGCGACTTCCCCCCGAAGAGCGCCACCATCCACCGGACCGGGCGCGCGAAGGTGGCTTCGTCGAATCGCGAGCGCATCGCCTTCTTGAAGCGGAGAGTGGAGACGAGCTTCTCCAGGATCGCCGGGAGGACCTGCTCGGCCCGCTTGCCCTTCTCGACTCGCGTGAAGGCGAGCCGCACCCCCTTCGGGGTCTCGACCCGGGTGAGCTTCGCCACCTCCACTCCCTGGCTCTTCGCGAAGCCCAGGGCGGCCGGCGTGGGGTTCCCGGCGGCGTCGAAGGCGTGGGCCACCGGAGGGCCGAGGGCCTCGCTCCTCGCGTCGGCCTGCTTCGGGGCGACGTCGCGCGCCCACACCGCGAGCCGGCGCGGCGTCCCCACCGCCTTCACCTCGCCGTGCGGGAGGCGCGCCGCCTCGAGCGCAGCGGCGAGGTCGCGCTCCAGCTGCAGAAGGGCCCCGGGGACGAATCCCGCCGGGATCTCCTCCGCGCCGATCTCGAACAGAAGGTCCGCCATGGTCGCCCCCCTCTAGCGCCGCGCCTCGGCGGCCTCTCTCTGAGCCCGCGCCGCCGCCACCGCCGCCTCTCGCTCCTTCGGCGGGAGCAGCGGGAACCCGAGCTCCTCGCGCGAGTGGAGAAACCCCCGGGCGCAGCCGTGGGCGAGGGCTCGCACCCGCCCGATGTAGGCGGCGCGCTCCGTCACGCTGATGGCTCCTCGGGCGTCGAGCAGGTTGAAGGTGTGGGAGCACTTCAGGCAATAGTCGTAGGCCGGCAGGGGCAGACGGGCGGCGATGAGCCGCTTGCACTCCGCCTCGTAGGTCCCGAAGAGCCCGAAGAGCATGGCCGGGTCGCTTTGGCGGAAGCTGTACTCGCTCATCTCCACCTCGTTGCGGTGGAAGACTTCTCGATAGCGGACCCCTTTCACCCACTCCACGTCGAAGACGTTCTCCACGTCCTGCAGGTACATGGCGATGCGCTCGAGGCCGTAGGTGAGCTCGGCCGCCACCGGCTTCACCTCGAACCCGCCCGCCTGCTGGAAGTAGGTGTACTGGGTGATCTCCATCCCGTCGCACCACACCTCCCAGCCGAGGCCCCAGGCGCCGAGCGTCGGGCTCTCCCAGTCGTCCTCCACGAAGCGGATGTCGTGGTCGAGCGGGTCGATGCCGATGGCCCGGAGCGAGCCGAGGTAGAGCTCCTGGGTGTTCGGGGGGTTGGGCTTCAGGATCACCTGGTACTGGTGGTGCTGGAAGAGCCGGTTCGGGTTCTCGCCGAAGCGGCCGTCCGCCGGGCGCCGGGAGGGCTCCACGTAGGCCACGTTCCAGGGCTCGGGCCCGAGCACCCGCAAGAACGTCGCGGGGTTCATGGTGCCGGCGCCCACCTCCTCGTCGTACCCCTGGGCGAGGATGCAGCCCTTCCCCGCCCAGTAGGCCTGCAGCTTGAGGATGAGGTCCTGGAAGGTCACGCGCGTCCCTCGCTTTCGCCCAGGCCGCCGGCTCGGGGCCCCTCTTCGTAGGGCCCATCGGCTCCGGCTGTCAAACGGAACCTGCGGGTGAGGGCCCCCTCACCCGCCGAGAACAGGGCCGATCTCGTCGAGGAAGGTGCGCGCCCGGAGGCGCCGGCCCAGCTGGTGCTCCACGTAGGCGGTGAGGAGCTCCCGCGCCTCCGCCGCCGCCTCTCGGGGCGGCGCGGACGCGTCGCCGCCCTGCAAGCGCCGAAGGGCCTCCAGGGTCCCGGCTCCAGCGAGCCGCCCGCCGGCCGGGCCCGCCGAGGCGCAGCGCTCGCAGAGCACCCCGCCGTGGGCCGGATCGAAGCGCATGGGCCCCGGCGCGGCCGGCTCGCCGCACCGCGCGCAGTCGTTGAGGCGCGGCATGAGGCCCGCCTCCCGCAGCGCGCCGAGCTCGAAGCCCCGGAGCTCCCAGGGCATCGCCGGGGGCGCGTCCAGGCGGGCGAGGTAGCCGGCGAGGAGGTCGAAGAGGGCCTCGTGGGGCTCGGAGTCGCGGACGAGCTCCCGGGCGAGCTCGCAGGCGTAGCCGGCGCAGGCGATGGCGGCGAGGTCCCCGCGGAGCGAACCGAAGGCGCTCTCCACCGCGGCGTTCTCGAGCACCCAGAGGTCGTTGCCGGCGCGTTCCCGGACCTCGGCGGCGAGGAGATGGAAGAGCTCGAGCGTGCCGGCGAAGCGGTGGCGGGACACCCTCGCCCCCCGCGCGAAGGCGGAGAGCTTGCCCCGCTCCCGCGAGAAGAGCGACACCACGCGGTCGCGCTCGCCGTAGTCGAGCACCCGGACGACGATGGCGCGGAGCTTCACGGTCTCCGGCACGCTTCGACTCCCTAGGGAGACAGCGGGGCGTGGTACGGGGCCCGCTCCGGGGAGCGGCGCCCCCGGATCTCCCCAGGCCCCCGCGGCCCACGCCACAGCCCGAGCCCCAGCGCGAGGGCGGCGAAGAAGGCGAGCGCCACGAGGACCCAGCGGCGCCGGGTCAGCGAAAGGAAGCGCCGCTCGTCCTCCGGCGGCTCCGGGGGAGCCTTCCCCGGGTCGACGGCCTCCTGGTAGCGGAGGACGACGTCGTCGGCGTCGAGCCCCACCGCCGAGGAGTAGTTGCGGAGGTACCCGAAGAGGTAGGCGCGGGGCGGCATCCTGGCCGGGTCCCCGGACTCGAGCGCACCGATGACGGCGGGGGCGAGCTTCGTGGATCGGGCCACGTCCTCCCGGGTGAGCCCGCGGAGCTCGCGCTCGCGGTGGAGGTAGCGCCCGAAGTTCTGGAGGGCATCGGCGACGCCGCCCGCCGCGTCGGGGCCCGCCTCGCTCACTTGAGCCGCTCGCCGCTCTTGCGGCAGTCGTCGCCCACCGGGGTGTTGGAGCCGAGCTCGGCGCAGCGCGCGAAGGATTCGCGCGCCCGCTCCGCCTGTCCCGCCTTGAGGAGCGCCACCCCGAGTTGGTAGTGGGCGTCGGCGGTGGTGGCGCAGAGCCTCGCGTACTCCTCCTCCGAGGTGACGGCCTCCGAAGTGCGGCCGTCGGAGAGCTGCATCCGACCGAGCTCCCGCCATCCCTGGCAGTAGCGCGGCTGGAAGCTCAGGCAGGCGCGCATCTCCGCGAGGCCCTCGGGCTTGCGCCCCATCCGCCAGAGCGTCTCCGCCTTGTTGCAGCGGGCCACCCACGGCTCCCGGTACTGCATGATGGCTGCGGCGGCGTCGAACTCCGCGATGGCCTCGTCGTAGCGCCCGCCCTGGGCGAGGAGCCGCCCGAGGTCGTTGTGGGCCTCGGGGAACGCGGGCCTGAGCTCGATGGCGCGCCGGTACTCGGCCTCGGCCTCCGCCGCGCGCTGGAAGCCGAACTCGAGCACCACGCCCTTGCCCCGGTGGGCGTCGGCGAGATTGGGGTCGAGCTTCAGGGCCTCGTCGTATTCCCGCAGGGCGTCCGGCATCCGACCGCCGCGCAACGCGTCGGCGGCGAGGTCGTTGTAGTTGACCGCCATCTCCCGCTCCTTGGCGTTCGGGACGTGAGCGCAGGCGGCGAGGGCGAGGGCGAGGATCGAGGCTGTGCGGAGACGGTCCATGTCGAGGGAGTTCTCGCTAGATGCTCGCGAGCAGCCGGCCGACGCGGGCGAGCTCGCTCTTCTCGTCCGGCGCGTCGCCGGCCGAGGGCACCGCCGGCGGGTGGAAGAGCGGAACCCGCTTGAGCGTATCGACTTGCTGGGCGTGCCCCAGGTTCCGGAAGTTCAGGTTGTCGAGCATGAACCCCATGGATTCGAGGAAGTGGAGGCCCTCGATCTCCACCTCGCGGTACTCCTCCAGGGTGAGCTCCCGCCGCGGGTGGAGGTAGACGACGCTCTCTCCAGACTTCGGCAGGTAGATCCCGACGAAGATGGAGAAGGTGCCGCTCGGGTTCCGAAGCCCGCAGAGGTAGCCCTGCACGGTCTGGGGGGCTTTCCCCGGGATGGAGACCTGGGGCTGGTTGATGCTCTCCACGAGGGCGACCACCTGCTCCCGGGTGGCAGGGATGAAGCGGATGCCTGGATCGGGCTGGAACAAGGGGCCCCTACGAGCGCGGAATCGAGTGGTACTCCCCTTCGACCTCGGCGGGGCTCGCGGCGAGTGGCGGCGGGACGCCCCTCTCCCGCCGCAGGAACGCGGCGACCGGACCCGCAAGACGATTCGCCCGCCCGTCCTCCTCGGGGCTAGCTAGCCCCGAGGCGGGGCCGCCGTCAAGTTTGGCGGCCTATACTCCGCGCGCGCGCGGCCCCCACACGATCCTGTGGAGCTGCAGGTTGAGCCGCGCCTCCACGCCGCTCTCGAGAATCCAGCGGGCCAGGTCGCTCGGCTCTACCCGGCCGTGGACGGGGCTCAGGAGCACCGCCACCCTTCCCTCGAGGCCGTGTCCGCGCACCACCTCGAGCGACCAGCGGAAGTCCTCCTCGCTCGTCACCACGAACTTCACCTCGTCGTGGCCGCGGAGCCTTCCGAGCCAGGAGAGGTCCCGGGCCGGCTCTCCCGAGCCCGGGGTCTTCACGTCGGCGATGCACACCGCCTCCGACGGGAGCGGGTCGAGGGGGAGCTGGCCGTGGGTCTCCACCGCCACCTCCCAGCCGCGGGCGAGGAGCTCGCGGGCGAGGTCCGGGGTCTCCGGCTGGAGGAGGGGTTCCCCCCCGGTGAGGAGGACGAAGCGGCAGGGGTGCCGCTCCGCCTCGGCCACGATCTCGGCCTGCGACATTTCCCGGCCGCCGCTCAGGGCGTAGGCGGTGTCGCAGTAGGAGCAGCGGAGGTCGCAGCCGGTGAGTCGGACGAAGACGCAGGGGCGCCCGGCGCGGGTGCCCTCGCCCTGGATGCTGAAGAAGATCTCGGTGACCCGCACGCTCTCGCGATCTCGCAGCGGGCGGGCTTCGCCCCTTCCGCCCGCCAGGGTTCGGTCGAGCCTACGACCTGTTCGACCGCTCGGCGGCGAGCGCGTCGACGCGCTCGGAAATCTCGTCGAGCCGGCGGCGGACCGCCTCCATCTCGTCCCGGGTCGGGAAGAGGAAGCGGGCGGTGGCGCGCTTCACGGCGTCGTCGAGCGCCTTCTCCACTTCGTGGCGCTGCTGGGTGAGCCGCTCCCCGAACTCGCGGGCGTGGCGCTTTACGTCGTCCGGCGAGAACCCGAGGCGGGCGAGCACCTTCTCGGCCTCCGCCTCGGCGGCGTTCAGGCCCACGAGCGCCTGGGACCAAGCGTCTTTGAACATTTCCTGGATGTCGGGCATGGGATCTCCCCCTCTGTCTCTCTACTAGGCCTGGGCCTCGGGCTTGCGGGCGCCCCGCTTCGCCTTGCGCTTCTGCACCTCGTCGAGCCGCTTCAGGATCTTCGAGATCTCCCTCGACAGATCCTCCACCTCCTCGCGGGTGGCCACCCCGAGGAACTTCATGGCGCGGACCTGCAGCTCGAGGAGCCGGTCGACCGCCTCGCCGCGGAAGCTCTGGGCCTTGTCCTTCCACTCCTCGGCGGCGTCGCGGCCCGCCCGGCGGAGCTTGTCCACCTGGCCGCGGAAGTCCTTCCAGTCCTTCCGGGATGCCTTCTGGACCCGGGCGGAGACCTCCTGGATGAGCTTCTGCGCGTCTCCCTCGAGCGTCTCCAGGCGGGCCTGGGCCGCCTCGATCGAGTCGCGCAAGAACTCCTGAACCTTCGCCGCGCTCTTCGCAGCACGAGCTTTCTGCACGTCGGCCATGGCACCCCTCCTCTTCGCGAAAGCTACCGGTCCACCACCGTCAGATAGTTCGGTAGTAACGCACCGCGTCAACCTCGTCAAGGACCCTCTTATTCGAACCGGGGTCGGACTCGCGCTCGCGAGAAGGTGCGGGGAAGGGCTGTCGTCCCACGCCCGTCCGGGCGCGTCAATCGACAGCGGGCGCCCCCTCCCGCCGGCGAGAGCGCCCTCCTTCAGGGGGAGCGGTGGTCCGCGCCGACCGCCTCCGCGGGGGTCGCGAATCCGTCGCGCCGCAAGAGCGCCTCGAGCTCGCGAAGAGTCCGGCGCGCGAAGGAGGGGCCGCCGTAGATGAGGCCGGTGTAGACCTGCACGAGGGAGGCCCCGGCCCGGATGCGGGCGTAGGCGTCGGCCCCGCTCATGACCCCACCCACCCCGACCACGGCGATGCGCCCCCGCGCGGCGAGGTAACAGCGCCGGAGCGCGGCGAGCGCGAGCGGCGCGAGGGGTGCGCCGGAGAGGCCGCCCCCCTCCCCTCCCCGGGGGTGAGTGGCCACCCGCCCCGGCCGCTCCACCGTGGTGTTCGTGGCGATGACCCCGGCCGCCCCGGTCGCCACCGCCACCTCCACCGCCTCGTCGAGAGCCTCCGGCGAGAGGTCGGGCGCGAGCTTCACGAGG
>Ga0335077_10001394_pt1 | contig 28595 bp, 27 predicted proteins | sample Lox_Sample_31_FD_207151 | JGI IMG/M metagenome (GOLD analysis project Ga0335077, IMG submission 207151) | Soil microbial communities from Loxahatchee National Wildlife Refuge, Florida, United States - Lox_Sample_3.1 | ecosystem: Environmental > Terrestrial > Soil > Wetlands | place: USA... | reverse complement strand
TGCCAATCGTCCATCAGCTTGACCCCGATGTGCTGGCCACCGCCCGCACGATGGAAGAGAACCTCGACCGTGAGACGGAGCCTACACGCGCCGGAGCAGTTTTCGCTTTGCTCCTGGGCGGACTGGACATGATGCTCGCCACCGTGGGCATCTATGGGGTGACAACCTACCTGGTCTGCCAGCGAACGCACGAGATCGGGGTCCGGATGGCGCCAGGCGCCGGAAAGACGCGCATCCTTCACTGGATCCTGTTGGAGGCTGCGCGGCCGGTGGCCATCGGCATGGCATTCGGACTGCCGCTGGCCGCCGCCGCTTCGCTGGCGTCATCCAAGTTGTTGCTCGGGGTCTACCCGCTCGACCCCATCGCGTTCCTGGCGGTGGCGGTGTTTCTCGTCCTGGTGTCCCTGGCGGCCGGATATCTGCCGGCCCGCGGCGCGGCTCGCCTCGATCCCATGGTGGCGCTGCGCTACGAGTAGGAGTGACGTAGTGACGGTACTCGTCTGAGACTGAGCGGCACTTGCCCGGCTCGTAAGACTCCGCGGAACTGTCTCTGTTACCATGAGAGAAATACCTTTGACCGAGACGATTCCAGACATCCTGGCCCGTATTGTCGCCAAGAAGCGCGAAGAACTCGCAAGCCGCGTGCCTGCGATCGAGACCTGGGAGCAAGCAGCCGCCGGGCGCGCTGCGACACGCCGCTCATTTCACCGGGCGCTGGCATCCCGGCAGCCGGCCATTATTGCCGAAATCAAGAAAGCGTCGCCCAGTAAGGGCATACTCTCGGCAGATTTCGATCCGGCGCGCCTCGCGACGCAATATGAGAAGGGCGGCGCCTCGGCGATCTCGGTACTGACTGACGAAAGCTTCTTCCAGGGCAGCCTCGCCGACCTGGAAAGCGCCCGCGTTTCTGCTACGCTGCCGATCTTACGGAAAGATTTTACAATTGTGCCGGCCAACATCGTGGAGGCCGCGGCACACGGCGCCGATGCGATCCTGCTGATCGCGGCCATTCTGACGGAGAGCGAGATCCGCGACTTCCGCGAGATCGCGGCGCGCTACCGGTTGGATTGCCTGGTGGAGGTTCACAACCTGGTGGAACTCGACAAGGCGCTCGCTGCGGGCAGCACGATCGTCGGGGTCAACAACCGCGACCTCACGACATTCGAAGTTACGCTGGAGACTTCCCTGCGATTGGCCGGGCACATGCCGCCGGGGATCCTGCGAGTCAGCGAGAGCGGGATTCGCGACGCACGCGACATCGCGAGGCTGCGTGACGCGGGGTTCCAGGCCTTCCTGGTCGGGGAGCATCTGATGAAATCCGGCGATCCGGCGGCGGCGCTCGAGGAGTTGCTGCCGGCATGATCCTGAAGATCTGCGGGATTACCAATCAGGCGGACGCATCGGCGGCCATGGACGGCGGAGCGACGGCACTGGGTTTCAACTTTTATGCGCGCAGCCCGCGCTACATCGCTCCCGAGGCCGCGGCGGAAATCGCTTCGGCGCCGGGAGTGAGGCGCGTGGGGGTTTTCGTGAATGAAATCCGTACCCGCGTGGAGGAGATCGCGCGCATTGCGTCGCTCGACGTCGCGCAATTGCACGGCGACGAAACTCCCGGGGACTATCCCGCGGCCGTGGCCGTTTGGAAGGCGGTACGGGTGGCGGAACGCTTCGACTCTTCCCAATACGATGGGTTACCCGCGGAAGCGCTGCTTCTGGACGGGCCAGCCGGCAAACTATACGGCGGTTCGGGCCGAAGCTTCGACTGGAGCCTGGCCGGAGTGTCGGCGCGCCGGATTATTCTGGCCGGCGGACTGGATGCGTCGAACGTGGCGCAGGCCATCGCGCTGGTGCGGCCGTGGGGCGTGGACGCGTGCTCGCGCATCGAGTGCGGGCCGGGCAAGAAAGATCATAAGAAGATGACTGAATTTCTCCAGGCGGCAATGGCGGCCGCCCGATCATGACTCTGCAGGCCGGTCAGGGCGGCCAAACTGCCGCGGTTCAGCCCGACCAGGGCGGACACTTCGGACCCTACGGCGGCCGGTATGTTCCGGAAGTGCTGATGGCGCCGGTGGAAGAGTTGGAAGCGGCCTATCTTGCCGCGCGCGGCGATCCGGCGTTCCAGGCGGAATTGGCCGGACTGCTCCACACCTACGCGGGACGCCCCACACCTCTTTATTACGCCAGGCGCCTGAGCGGGCAACTGGGCGGCGCGCGCATCTGGCTCAAGCGGGAAGACCTGCTGCATACCGGCGCGCACAAGATCAATAACTGCCTGGGACAGGCGCTGCTGGCGAAGCGGATGGGAAAGCGCCGCATCATCGCCGAGACGGGCGCGGGGCAGCACGGCGTGGCTACGGCTACAGTCTGCGCGCTCTTCGGACTGGATTGCGTGGTGTACATGGGCGAGGAGGACATGCGGCGGCAGCGCCTGAACGTCTTCCGCATGCGCCTGCTGGGCGCGAAGGTGGTGGCCGTCTCGAACGGCAGTTGCACCCTGAAGGACGCGATCAGCGAGGCCATGCGCGATTGGGTAACGAACGTGGGCGACACATATTACCTGCTCGGCTCGGCACTGGGCTCGCACCCCTATCCAATGATGGTGCGGGACTTTCACAAGGTGATCGGCGAGGAGGCGCGGCGCCAGGTGCTGGAAGCTGAGGGCAGGCTGCCCGACACGATCTTTGCTTGTGTAGGCGGAGGCTCCAACGCTATCGGAATTTTCCACGCGTTTCTGCCCGATCCGGTGGAATTGGTAGGAGTGGAAGCCGGCGGGAGGGGCAATGCGCTGGGCGAGCATGCGGCGCGCTATCGCGGGGGTGCGCCCGGCGTATTGCAGGGCGCGTACAGCTTTGTCCTGCAGGACGAAAACGGCCAGATCGCGCTCACGCATTCCGTTTCCGCCGGTCTGGACTACGCCATGATCGGGCCTGAGCATGCCTTCCTGCACGATCAGCGTCGCGCCAGTTACACGGCGGCTTCGGACAGCGAGGCGCTGGATGCCGCCCGTAAGCTGTCACGAGTCGAAGGAATCCTCCCGGCGCTCGAATCGGCGCACGCGGTGGCGGAGGCGGTAAGACGCGCGCCCGATGCGAAAGGGCGGATCTTCCTCGTGAACCTGTCGGGGCGCGGCGACAAGGACATCGACATCTACCGCGAAAGTCTCAAGGAACTCGACGAGCAATGACCCGAATCGCGGGCCTTTTCGACCGCCTGAAGCGCGACGGCCGCAAGGGACTCATCGCCTACCTGACGGCCGGCGATCCGTCGCCCGACCGAACTCCGGCGCTGGTGGAAGCGCTGGTGCGCGGCGGCGCGGACCTGATCGAGCTGGGCGTGCCGTTTTCCGATCCGATTGCCGACGGTCCGGTAATCCAGCGGGCCGGCGAGCGCGCGCTCAAGGCGGGAACCACCCTGGCCAGAGTCCTCGAGATTGCGGAAGAGATCCGCGCGCGCTCCGATGTGCCGCTGCTGCTCTTCACGTACCTGAATCCGGTGATGCGCTATGGGCTCGAACGGCTGGCCAAAGACGCCGCGGGTTGCGGGATTGACGGCTGCCTGCTGACGGACGCTTCGGTGGAGGAGGCCCACGACTACGTCGGGGCGATGCACGTGCAGGGGCTGGATACGGTTTTTATGGCGGCTCCAACGAGCACCGAGCGAAGGCTGCGCCTGGTGGCGCAATACTCCACCGGTTTTGCTTACCTGGTTTCGCGCACGGGCGTGACCGGCGAACGGGATTCCCTCTCCAACGCAGCGGCCCCGCTGGTGAAGGCGATGCGCGGCATCACCGATCTGCCGCTGGCGGTGGGATTCGGCATTTCACGGCCCGAGCACGTTGCGGAGCTCGGCAGGCTGGTGGAAGCGGTGGTGGTGGGCAGCGCATTCGTGCGGGTGATCGAGAAGAACCTGGAGAATCCTTCGCTCGAGATCCAGCTCGAGTCCTTCGCGCGCGAGCTGAAGCATGGGTTCGGAGCCGCGGCATGACGCAGGACGAGGCGCGGCGGAAACTGGAAGAGTACCGCGTACTCATTGACGACGTCGACCGCCGGATCGTGGCGCTGCTGAACGAGCGTACCAGCGTGGTGGAAAACATCGGCCGCGTGAAGCGCGAAGCGCAGTTGCCGATTTACGAGCCCAGGCGCGAGGACCAGGTGTTTTCGAACGTCACGGGGTGCAATCACGGACCCATGACGGCGGAAGCGGTACGGCGCGTTTTCGAGAGGATTATCGACGAGATGCGCACGATTCAGAAGCTGCGGATGCTGGAACAGGCGGAGGGCAAGAAATGACGACGTGGCACAGGCACTCCTGCCTGCCGCGCCCCGACTCGCCGGGCGCTTTTGGGCGGCCTATCGGGAAAAGCAGGAGTGCCGCCACAATGGAGAGAACCAGATGTTAGTGGTGATGCAGCAGGGCGCGAGCGAGCAGCAGATCCAGGCGGTGATCGACCGGCTGGTGGAGATGGGGTTCGACGTCCACCGCTCCACCGGCGTCATCCACACGCTGCTCGGCGGTGTGGGCGGGAAAGACGATTTCGACCTCGGAATCTTCGAGGTGATGGACGGGGTCAAAGAAGCGCACCGCATCATCTCGCCCTACAAGCTCGCGAGCCGGAGCTTCCGGCCGGATGGCACCGTGATCCGGATTGGAGGGGTCGAGATCGGCGGCGAACGCGTGGTGGTGATGGCCGGCCCCTGCAGCGTGGAAAGCTGCGAGCAGATCGAGCGTTCGGCAGAAGTAGTGGCGTCGGCGGGCGCTCGGGTGATCCGCGGCGGCGCCTTCAAGCCGCGCAGCTCGCCTTACAGTTTCCAGGGGATGGGTGAGGAGGGGCTGCGGATTCTCCGGGCGGCGGCCGACCGGCACGGATTGCTGGTGGTGAGCGAGGTGATGGACAGCGCGCAGATACCGCTGGTCTCACAGTACTCGGACATCCTGCAGGTGGGCGCCCGGAACATGCAGAACTTCAACCTGCTGCGCGATCTGGGCAAACAGCGGAAGCCGGTGCTGCTGAAGCGCGGAATCGCCGCCACCATCGAGGAGTTGCTGTTGTCGGCGGAGTACATCATGTCCGGCGGCAATTACGACGTGATCCTGTGCGAGCGCGGCATCCGTACCTTCGAGACCTACACGCGGAACACCATGGACATCTCGGCCATCCCGGTGGTGAAGAAACTGTCGCACCTTCCCATGATCGGCGATCCATCGCACGGGACGGGGCGGCGCGACAAGGTGGTTCCGATGGCGCGCGCCGCGGTAGCCGCGGGGGCGGACGGGCTGATCGTGGAAGTGCATCCGGATCCGGACCATGCATTGAGCGACGGAGCGCAATCGCTGCGGCCCGAGCAGTTCGAGGAGTTGATGCGGCAGTTGCGGATGATCGCGCCTGCGGTGGGGCGGAGCATCTGATGTGGCGCAGGCACTCCTGCCTGGTGCATCCCGACTCACCGGGGCACTTTTCAGGTAGGCAGCAACAATGTGCGCTCGGGAAAAGCGTCCCCGTGAGTGGGGAGGCGGCAGGCAGGAGTGCCTGCGCCACAGCATGAACAGCGTCGCGATTGTCGGTACGGGTTTGATTGGCGCCTCTTTCGGGCTCGCCTTGCGGCAGGCGGGATTTCGCGGATCGATCGTCGGAGTCAGCTCCGGACGGGCGATTGCCGCTGCGATGGCCTGCGGCGCGATCGACCGGGGGGTGGCGCTGGAAGAGGCGGCCGCCAGGTCGGACCTGGTGTTCCTGTCGCAAACCATCGGGCGCATTCTCGATACGATCCGGCGTCTCGATCCACTGGTCCGTCCGGGGGCGCTGGTCACGGACGCCGGGAGCACGAAGTGCGAGATCGTCGATCTGGGACGGGAACGCATCCGCCGCTGCCAGTTTCTGGGCGGTCATCCCATGGCGGGTAAGGAAAAGCGCGGCGCGGCGGAGGCTGATGGCGATCTCTTTCGAGGCCGGACGTGGGTGCTGACGCCGGACGAGCCAGGGGAACTGGAGACACCCGCCGCCGCTTCCTTTCGGGTGTGGCTCGATCGGATTGGAGCGCGGACTGTGATCCTGGACGCGGACGAACATGACCGCGTGGTGGCCCTGACTTCGCACCTGCCGCAACTGGCATCTACGGCGCTGGGCGCCACGGTTTCCGACCGGCTGGGCGACGGGCAACGCCTGGAGATCGCCGGGCCGGGCTTGGAGGATATGACGCGGCTGGCGCTGGGGTCATACGACCTTTGGCGGGATATCGTGGCCACCAACACGGAGCACATCGACCGCGCGTTGACGGCATATATTCAGAAACTGGAGCACGTGCGTGAGAATCTTCGCACGCGGCAGCTTCAAGAGGAATTCGATCGCGGCGTGCGCCTGGCGAGCCGGCTGCGAAAAAAGAAGCCTGAGGCGCTGGGCTGAGGATCGGGGAATTGTCCAGTTTCGGGCGGGCGATTTTAGGATAAACTACGCATAGGCTGGTAAGCCGTAACTGTCTTTACCGACGGGCGCATGGCCCGGCGGGAGACTCTCAGCCGATTGGCGCGGCGGCCGGGACTTTGGGGGCCCTCTGCCGCACCGACTGGCAAGTATAAGGATTTTTTAAATGGAACAAAAGCTCAAGATCGCGGTGTTTATCGATTTTGACAATATCGAGATCGGTGTCAAGTCTACCTTGCACCGCGAATTCGACGTAGCCGCGGTGCTGGATGCATTGAAAGAGCGCGGCGAGATCGTTACCAAGTTCGCTTACGCGAATTGGGGGCGGCAGGAGTCCGCCACGCGCGCCCTTTCCGAACACGCCGTGCAGATGGTGCAGCGCGATCCGTCGCCGCGGGGTGACAAGAATGGCGCGGATATCAATCTGGCGCTGGATGCGCTGGAAATGGCGTTCACCCACGATCACATCAACGCTTTCGCGATTGTCAGCGGCGACAGCGATTTCATCGCCCTGGTCAACAAGCTGAAGCAATACGACAAACGCATTTTCGTGGTGGGTGGACGGGCGTTCACCAGCACGATTCTGCAGAAAAACTGTCACGAGTTTGTGGCCTACGAGTCGCTCATCGACGACCCGCGGCCGCGCTCGGGCGCGCCGTCGCAGGCGCAACCGCAGCCCGTGCCGGACCGCCCGCCGCAGGAGCGGCCTCCAGACCGGCAGCAGCCGCAACGGCAGATGCACAAACGCGTGGCGCTCGATCTCACGCAGGCTATGCCGCTGGTGGAGCGCGCTTTGGGAGTACTGGAGCGCCGCGAAGTCCGTCCGCAGCTCGGCCTGCTGAAATCGACCATGCTGCAGCTCGACTCCACTTTCAACGAAAAGGCCTACGGCGCCGGGTCGTTCACCGATTTTGTGGAGAAGCTGCAGAAGGCCGATTTCGTCGAGGTGACCGGAGGCGAAGGCCGGTACATGATCCGCATGAAGGGCGGAAACGTGCCGGAGAAGCCTTCGGCCAAACCGGAACAGGCCATTCCGATGCTGCGCGACGTGCTGGAGACGCATCGACTGGAAGTGGACAACGGCGCCATGGCGGACGAGTTGGCGGAGTGGGTCAAGCTGGACCATCCCACCTTCGACTGGCGGGAATATGGTTTCCAGGAATTCAGCGAACTGCTGAATTACGCACAGGACAAGGGGCTGGTGCGCATTCAGGCCGATGAGGAGCGGGGTCTGATCGTGTATCTCGGTACGGAATTTCATCCTCCCGCTCCCCCGCCCGAACCGGAACCGGTGCTGCCCATCGAGGAAGAGGAGGACGAACCCCAGCCTCTGGTGCCTGGGCAACCGACTGCTACCGGCGAGATTCCGATTCCCGAGCCTCCTCCCAAGCCGCAGCGGCGTCCCCGGGCGCCGCGGAAAGCGGCGGGGGACGGGACTCCCAAGAAGCGCGCCGCTTCGCCGCGCCCGCGCAAGAAACAGCCGGCCTGAAAGATTCGCTCGCGGATTGCCGGGCAGCCGGAAGCTCTGGTAGCCTGATTTCGGGGTGGTGATTCCTTCCCAAGAGAACCAGGAGAAGCAGGCAGCCGCGTGGTCGTCGCTGATTGCGGCGGTGGCGCTCACAGCCTTCAAGTTCGTAGTCGGCCTGCTTACCGGGAGCCTGGGTATCCTGGCCGAGGCGGCTCACTCCGGCCTTGACCTGGCGGCCGCGGGAGTCACTTACCTGGCGGTCCGCTACTCCGGCCGGCCGCCCGACCACACCCACCTTTACGGGCACGGCAAGATCGAAAACCTCTCCGCGTTATCGGAGACCCTGCTGCTGTTGGGTACTTGTGTGTGGATTATTTGGGAGGCCATTCACCGGCTCGTGCAGCATCGCCTGGAGGTGGAGGTGACGTGGTGGTCGTTTGCGGTGATGCTGACCTCCATCGCGATCGATTTTTCGCGGTCGCGGGTGCTGGCGCGAACGGCGAAAAAGTACAACAGCCAGGCGCTGGAGGCGGACGCGCTGCATTTCCGGACCGACATCTGGAGCTCCAGCGTGGTGATTCTGGGCCTGATCGCGATGAAGGCCGCGGAGTGGCGGCCGGACCTCGCATTTCTGAAGAGCAGCGACGCCCTGGCGGCGCTGGGGGTCTCGGCGGTGGTGATGTGGGTGAGCGTGAAGCTGGGGCACCAGACCATCGACGCCCTGCTGGACACGGCTCCGCCGGGCATGGAGGCGCGTATCGGGGCCGCGGTGGACGCTCTGCCGGGGGTCAGAAACTGCCACAACATCCGCGTGCGGTATTCCGGGCCGGTGCCCTTCATCGACTTGCACGTGCTGGTGGACGGAGAGCAGACACTCACGCAGGCGCACGAGCTGACCGAAACGATCGAGAAAGCGATTCAGGAGGTAGTTCCCGGCGCGGATGTGACCGTTCACCCGGAGCCGTACTGAAATCCCCGGGCGTTATCCAAAGTCAGTTGCACAGGGCACCCGTCTTGGTGTCAACTTGCCAGTATGAGATACGGATTGCTGATTGCGCTTCTGTGCGCGAGCGCCTTCGCACAACAGTACGACCTGAGCGGCCTGATCGGGTACGGAGCTTACCGCGATCACAGTATCAGCTCGCCGACGGGCACTCTGACCGTAGGGATGCGCAATACCTATGCGGCCGGCGGCCTATTCGGCCAAGACCTCTATTCGCACATTTCGGGCGAGGTACGATACCTCTACCAGAACGGGGACCCCTTTGTGTCGAGCGGAAGCGTGCGCGGATACCTTCCGGGACATTCGCAGACATTCAGTTACGACGGGCTGTTTCATGTTTACGATCGCGACCGGCGATTCCGTCCGTTTGCCGCGGTGGGGGTCGGCGGGAAGGTCTATCAGATCAGCGGCTCCGCGCCGTTTCCGCCATCGCCCCCGCAACTCGCCCAATTCACCAAGGTGAATGATTGGCAGTATGTGTTCGACGTTGGGGCCGGATTTAAATACCGTTTGAGCGGCCACGTGATGCTGCGCGGGGATTTTCGAGACTACATCTCGCCTTTTCCGAAGAAGTTGTACGCGCCCGCGGGGAACGGGAGCGGCTGGTTGCAGCAGTTCACGCCGACTTTGGGGCTGGGCTACTGGTTCTAGTCTAGCAAGGTGGCGTCCAGCGTCCAGCCTGTACCCATGGCCCCCGCCGGCCCACAAAATTCATGAAAACCCATTGAGCCTCGTCGGCGGAATTTGTGGGTGACTAGCGCCGGGTTGGCGAATCAGAGAGGAAGCGGTGGAATCTGCGGCAGGTCGAATTCACTGAACGTTGCTGCTCGTCGGAGGCGTTGTGCACGGCTGGACCTCCGTATTCATGGACGGCATTGCGGAGGAGTTGATCGGCAGGCCTTCTTCTCAGAGAAGGATCGTAATGCAGGACATGGGTGATTTCTCCTCCGAGGCTCCACAGATTGTCCACGTGGTGGCGAATCGTCTTGGCCGAGAGCCCCGTGGAAGCCAGATACTCGATGAAGGGGCGGAAGCGGACCATCAGAGCCTCACCCGGCGGCAAGTCCTTTTCCAACCTCATCCAGGAACGGGGCCAGTTCGCCAGATCCCGGCAGTATTCCGCAACGTCAACAGCTGATCCGTGGTTTCCTTTACAGCATGCGCCGGGTCCAATGCCGGAGTTGCGGCGTGGTGGTCGAGGAGGCGCCCTGGAGCGACGGCAAGCATCATCTCACCAAGGCATGCATGCTGTTCCTGGCCAGGTGGGCGCGAAAGCTCTTCCTGGAAAGAAACGGCCGAGGCATTTCACACCTTCTGGGAGACGGCGTCGATGAATTCAATATGCCAAGGGGCACAACAACCTCACCCTGGTCTACCAGATCGAAGCAGGGATGACGCGGCTGCTGTCACCCAGAGGAAGTCCTTCGGCTTTTGCACCTTCCGCATCCTCGAACTTGCGCTCTACCACACGCTTGCCAAGCTTCCCGGGCCCGAACTGACTGTGAAGAGTCTCTAGCGAGGTCTTCGACCTCAAACCGACCAGGAGCCGGCGGACACGGCGTTCGTTACCCTCTCGTCAGGCCGCCAGGGCCCCAAGAACCCATAAAACGGCACCGGAGCTATGATGGGAATAACAAACACTGCGGATCGGTCCCGAGGTTTAACCTCGTAACGCCGATTGGCGAATCCGCACGACGGAAGAAATCCCGATTTAAGAGATGTGTTGTCCGTTTTTCAAGACTGACACTTTTGTTCAGATCTTGGTCCTGAGAGACGTCTAGAGTTCAACAACAGACTTCTCACCGGCCTGCCCATAGCTGCACTGAACGAGGCCGAACCTCTGTTTTTTGGGGGTGGCATGAAACTGATCCCCCCAATGCTTGTCCTAGTCCCGAAAGCTGCGCAAAGGAATCAGCAGCTCGGGGGAGTTTCCCGAGAGACTTAGAATTGGTATATGTACTCCAGAATCGTTTTGCTGGCGGGTGTGCTGGTTCTACCCTTCGCGATGAAACCGTCCGGGGACGCGCCGATCGACCGCGCGACACTCAAAGGCCTGGGAGCGGTGGGTGTGGTGGTGGATAAGATTGACCCGGAGCTGATGAAACAGGGTTTGACGGAGGAGGTAGTGCGGAAACAGGTCGAGGGGAGGCTGCACGATGCCGGCATCGGAGTGGATCCGTCGGCCAAGGAGTTCGTCGGGGTGCGGCTGCTCGAGGTGCGCGCCGGGCGCGGCCCATATGCGTTGTGCCTCTCGGTCGGATTGTTCCAGCCAGTGGTCTTGAGCCGGAATAAAGACATCCGAACCGCGACCGAGACCTGGTCGGTCGAGACGATTCTTCTTGCCGGTCCCAAGGTGGTCAGCCGCGAGGCCCTGACCAGCGTAGACGAACTGGCCGACCGCCTGACTACGGCGTATCGGAATGCCAATCCCAAATGACGCCGGCTGATCGGGCTGTCCGTACCGGGTATGTGGTTTTTGCGCACGGCTCGCGCATCGAGTCGGCCAACCAGGCGGTTCGCACGGTGGCCGCGGACGTGGCGTGCGCCGGCGGTTTGGAGCGCGTCGAGGCCGCGTTTCTGGAGTTGGGCCAGCCGGACATGGAAGGGGCAGTCGCGAAGCTGGCCGCAGAGGGCATCCGGCGAGTCGTCATCATTCCCTATTTCCTGACCCTGGGGTTGCACCTGGAGCGCGACCTGCCCGCTATTGTCAGCCGGATCGGCAAGGCTCATCCCGGCGTGGAGCTGATTACAACCCCACCCCTGGACGGCCATCCAGGGCTGGTGACGATCCTGCTCGACCGGGCCAGGGGTCCCGGCGGGCCTCCCCAAACGGCCCGCTAATGAAAACTTGACAACGTTGCACTAAACATTGATAATGGGGTTGTGCTAATAGATCCCGGATTCCGGCCGGGCAGCAATCGTATTTAGAATCAACGGATTTCAAGGAGGTTTTGAAGTTTCATGGGAAAAATCATCGGCATTGACTTGGGAACCACGAACTCGGTCGTAGCGGTCATGGAGGCCGGCCAGCCGACCGTGATTGCCAATCAGGAAGGCGCCCGGACCACCCCTTCCGTCGTGGCGTTTACCAAGAGCGGAGAGCGGCTGGTGGGGCAGGTTGCCAAGCGCCAGGCCATCACCAACCCCGAGAATACGGTCTTTTCGATCAAGCGCTTCATGGGCCGGCGCTTTGACGAGGTCAGCGAAGAGATGAAGATGGTGCCCTACAAGGTCGTTCGCGGCGAAAATGCCGACGCGCGCGTGGAGATCTCCGGCAAGAAGCAGTCTCCACCAGAGATTTCGGCGATGATCCTCACCAAGCTGAAAGAGGCCGCTGAATCGTATCTGGGAGAAAAAGTGACCCAGGCGGTAATCACCGTTCCGGCCTACTTCAACGACGCCCAGCGCCAGGCCACCAAGGACGCGGGGAAGATTGCGGGCCTGGAGGTGATGCGCATCATCAACGAGCCCACCGCCGCTGCGCTGGCTTACGGGCTCGATAAGAAGAGCAACGAGACCATCGCGGTTTATGACTTTGGCGGGGGCACGTTCGATATCTCCATCCTGGAAGTGGGCGATGGCGTGGTGGAAGTGAAGTCCACCAATGGCGACACCCATCTGGGCGGCGACAACATCGACCAGCGGATCATCGACTGGATCGTCAGCGAGTTCAAGAAGGAGAGCGGAATCGACCTGTCGCGCGACCAGATGGCGCTGCAACGGCTCAAGGAAGCGGCCGAGAAGACCAAGATGGAGCTCTCCACGCTGCTCGAGTCGGACATCAACCTTCCGTTCATTACGGCGGACGCCACGGGTCCCAAGCACCTGCAAATGAAACTGACCAGGGCGCGCTTCGAGCAGATGGTGGAAGACATACTGCAGCGCTCGGTGGGTCCCTGCAAGCAGGCCATGAAGGACGCCAACGTCACGCCGCAAAATATCAATGAAGTCGTGCTGGTGGGCGGGCAGACCCGCATGCCGCGCATTCAGGCGATCGTTCGGGAACTGTTCGGACGGGAGCCCCATAAGGGCGTGAATCCGGATGAAGTGGTAGCGGTTGGCGCGGCGGTCCAGGGCGGCGTTCTAGCCGGCGAGGTGAAAGACGTCCTGCTGCTGGATGTCACTCCGCTTTCGCTCGGCATTGAAACCATGGGCGGCGTGTTCACCAAGCTGATCGAGCGCAACACCACGATCCCGACTCGTAAAAGCGAAGTGTTCTCCACGGCGGCGGACAACCAGTCGTCGGTGGAAATCAAAGTCTTCCAGGGCGAGCGGGCCATGGCGCAGCACAACCGGCTGCTGGGGGTGTTCCAGTTAGGCAACATTCCACCGGCGCCGCGCGGCGTGCCGCAGATCGAGGTCACCTTCGATATCGATGCCAACGGCATCCTGAACGTAACGGCCAAGGATCGCGGCACCAACAACGAGCAGAAGATCACCATCACCTCGTCTTCGGGTCTGTCGAAGGAAGAGGTGGAGAAGATGGCCAAGGACGCGGAGTCGCATGCCGCCGACGACCGCCGGCAGCGCGATACGATCGAGGCGCGGAACCGTGCCGACGCCATGGTATACAACGTCGAGAAGACCCTGAAGGAGCATCGCAGCAAGATCAGCGATTCCGAGGCCAAGGAGATCGAGGCGGCTCTCGAAGAGACGCGCAAGGCGATGGCCGACAACGATCCGGGACGGATCAACTCGGCGACCGATCGGCTCACCGCTGCCAGCCACAAACTGGCCGAGGCGATGTACAAGTCGGCGAGCCAGCCCGGCGCCGGCGGACCTCCTCCGGGCGGCGACGGCGGCGGCGATCGCGGCAAGAAGGGCAAAGACGATGTCGTGGACGCCGAGTTCGTTGACGTAGACGACAAGAAGTAGGGGTTTAGGGTTGGGGGTTAGGGGTTGGGGCCTCCAGCACCCGATTCTGAGGGGGCATTTCGATGAGACTTGCCCCCACCCCCCAAATCCCAATCCCCAAACCCTGCTTTTATGGCTCCCAAGCACGACTATTACGAAACGCTCGGAGTTTCGCGGAAAGCTTCGGCGGAAGAGATCCGCAAGGCTTACAAGAAACTTGCGCGCAAGCACCACCCTGATCTGAACCCTGGTGACAAGTCCGCCGAGGAGCGTTTCAAGAATGTACAGGAAGCTTACGACATCCTGAGCGATGCCAAGAAGCGCCAGATGTACGACCAGTACGGGTTCTATTCGGAGAGCGGATTCCCCGGCGCCGGGAACGCGTCCGGTCAGGGACCGCACCCCGGAATGGACTTCAGCGGGTTCGATTTTTCGGACTTTTCGGGAGGAACGAGAAGTGGACGCCGGACCGAGACCGGCGGCGGGTTCCGCGATATTTTTTCGCAATTCTTCGGAGGACGCGGCGCGGCGGCCCAACCAGCCGACCCCGAAAAAGGCAGCGACCTCGAATATGTAATGGATATCGACTTCTGGCAGGCCATCCGCGGCACTCAGGCGCGTTTGAACATCACGCGATACGATGTCTGCGAGACCTGCCACGGCTCCGGCTCCACGGGAGCGGGTGAGGTCGATTGTCCGCAATGCAAAGGGACCGGCAACGTCACCCAGATGGCCGGGGCCATGCGATTCAATCTGACGTGCCCGCGGTGCGGAGGGTCCGGCAGGCTGCGGAATGCGTGCCCTACCTGCGGCGGCGACGGCCGCGTCACCCGCACCGAAACGGTGGACGTGCGGATTCCCCCCGGCGCGCGCAACGGCTCCCGCTTGCGGGTACCCGGCAAGGGTAATGCCGGCACCATGGGAGCGCCTCCGGGCGACCTCTACATCACCACCAAAGTGGAGGAGCATCCGTTCTTTCACCGGGATGGCGACGATATCGAAATCAAGGTCCCGATCGCGGTGTGGGAGGCCGCCTTGGGGGCCAAGATTGAGGTGCCGACCATTGACGGGCGGACTCAGCTCAAAATCCCGCAAGGCACCCACACCGGCCAACGCTTCCGGATGCGGGAGAAGGGCGTCCTGAACTCCCGTACCAACCAGCGCGGCGATCAGATCGTGGAGATCGCCATCCAGGTGCCCGATTCGCACGATGAACGCACCCGCGAGATCCTCAAAGAGCTGCGGTCCTTGCACCCGGAGGATCCTCGCGATGAGATGTGGTCTAAGGTGTGAGATCGCGGTAGAATGATGGACTTTGACCAGGCGTGAGGAGCGACCGGTATGCCCCGAGCGAAATCCCAAAAGGCCTACATGATCTCGGTTGTGGCCGAACAGTATGAGATCCATCCGCAGACGCTCCGGCTCTATGAGCGCGAGGGATTGCTGAAGCCGTCGCGCAGCGAGGGCAACACACGGCTCTATACCGACGAAGACCTGGAACGGCTGGAAGTCATCCTCCACCTCACCCGCGACCTGGGGGTCAACCTGGCGGGCGTCGAAATCATTCTCAACATGCGCGAGAAGATGGGCGAGATGCAGTCGCAGATCCAGGACTTCATCTCGTCCCTCAATCGCGAACTGGCCGCGCGCACGCTCCGGCAAGGCGAATCGGAGGAGCGAAACTCTCTCATCCCGGTAGTGAATGCCCGCCCCCCGGCGTCATCCAATCGCCGCGGCCAGGAAGCGCGTAAGTAACCGGTACTACAGATTGCAACAAAGTCGGTACTGAAGATAGTCCGGCGTGCGCCCTGATTTGCGTTAAGATATTCGGACGCGCTCGCGACGGGATCCATGTCGATTCTATCCAACTCACACCGCACAGCCACGATCGCGTACATCGCTCCTTTTCTGGTCTATGTGAGTCTGATGGAGTTGGGTCGCGCCACCGCGTTTCCGGCGGGGGTCACACTTCCGATTCGGTTCCTGTTCGTGCTTCTCGTCCTGCTTGTGACGTCGCGAACACTTGTTTTTCGCCGTCCGTCGTTCCCGGTCGCCAGCCTGGCGGTAGGAATCGGAGTTTTCCTGATCTGGATCGCACCCGACCTGCAGTTCCATTACCGGGATCACTGGCTTTTTCAGAACCGCATTTTTGGATCGGCAGTGAGTTCGATTGCTCCGGAACTCCAGCGCAGCGGCGGGTTCCTGGCGATCCGCATTCTCAGCAGTACGGCGCTGGTACCGGTCGTGGAGGAGCTGTTCTGGCGGGGGTGGCTGATGCGCTGGCTGATCGATCCTTCTTTTCAGAAGGTGCCCCTGGGAAAGTACACGCCGCTGGCGTTTTGGGGCGTGGCGCTGTTGTTTGCCTCGGAACACGGGCCATATTGGGATGTGGGACTCGCCGCCGGCATCGTTTACAACTGGTGGCTGGTGCGCTGCCGCAATCTCGCGGACTGTATCCTGGCGCACGCGGCTACCAACGCCGCTTTGGCGGTGTTTGTCCTTTTGTCCGGGCAGTGGCAATACTGGCTATAACCGATTGCCTGCGCCATGCGTCACAATTAGTGACAGGCTTCCAGAAGATTTCCTTCTCCCTGTCTCGGACTCCGGTAAGCGCGGCACGTCGGGCCCCGCGCTTACGGAGTCCACTTCGTTTCATGGCGAGGAGCGTTCGGTGGCGCCCACGGCGGCACCGGATTTGCGGTTAGAATGTTAGGTTTAAGGCCCAATGATCCAACTCACCGGGGCGGGGAAGCGCTACGGCCCCAAAATCCTCTTCGATCACGTCGATTGGCTCGTGACGTCCAACGAGCGGGCCGGAATCGTAGGTGCGAACGGCACCGGTAAGTCTTCCCTTTTGAAGGTGCTGGCCGGGATCGAAGGGCTTGATTCCGGCACCCTCGCCACGCAGAAGGGCGTTACCCTCGGATATCTGCCTCAGGAGGGGCTCAGCCTCTCCGGCCGGACGGTCTTCGCCGAGTGCATGACGGTCTTCGCGGAACTGCGCGCCTTGGAAGCCGAACAGGAGGATCTCGCCCAACGCATGGCCGACTTGGATCCGGCAAGCGGGGAGTACACCCAGGTGGCTGATCGCTTCCACCACGTGGACAGCGAGTTTCGCGCGCGCGACGGCTATGCCATCGAAGCCCAGGTCGGTAGCGTGCTTTCAGGCCTGGGTTTTCCGCAGCGCGATTGGAAGCGCCGGACCGAAGAGTTTTCAGGCGGATGGCAAATGCGCATCGCCCTGGCCAAGCTCCTGCTGGAGAAGCCAAACCTGCTGCTTCTCGATGAGCCCACGAACCACCTCGATCTGGAAGCGAGGAACTGGCTCGAAGAATACCTCTCCTCTTACCCGAACGCTTTCGTCCTGGTGTCGCATGACCGGTATTTCCTCGATGTCACGGTTCGCAAGATCGCTGAATTCTGGAACAAGGGCCTGCATTTCTACAACGGAGGCTACACCCGTTACGAACAGCAGAAGTCGGAGCGGCGGGCGCAACTCCAGGCAGCCTACGCCAACCAGCAGGACAAGATCCATCAGCTCGAAACCTTCATCAATCGCTTCCGCTACCAGGCCACCAAGGCCAAACAGGTACAGAGCCGCATCAAAGAGTTGGAGAAGATCGAGAGGATCGAGATTCCGCCGGAAGAGAAGAGCATCCACTTCAAATTCCCCCAACCCAAGCCCAGCGGGCGGGTAGTCGCGGAATTCAAGGAAGTCTCCAAGAGCTACGGAGATCAAGCGGTCTTTTCCGGAGTAGACTTCCTGATCGAGCGCGGCGACCGGGTGGCGCTGGTCGGCGTGAACGGAGCCGGAAAGTCTACCCTCATCAAGATCCTCGCCGGAACGGAGCCTGTGAGCGGCGGAGCTTATACGCTGGGACACAACGCTCAGCCGGACTACTTCGCTCAGGATCAGTATAAAGAGCTGGACGCCGAGGCGAAGATGATTGACGACATCTCGACGGTCGCGCCGCGGGCCACGCAGACGGAACTGCGCAACCTGCTGGGATGTTTCCTGTTCTCCGAGGACGACGTTTTCAAGACCATCGGGGTGCTTTCCGGAGGCGAGCGGAACCGTTACGCTCTGGCGCGCATGTTGATGATGCCCTCGAATTTCCTGCTGCTGGACGAGCCTACCAATCACCTGGATATGCGCGCCAAAGACGTCCTGTTGACCGCCCTGGAGGAATATAGCGGCACGGTAGTGTTTGTCTCCCACGACCGCTACTTCATCGACAAGCTGGCGACCCGGATCTTCGAAGTGGAAGACGGCAGGGTGCACGTCTTTCCGGGCAACTACGAGGACTACCTTTGGCGGAAAAGCGGAGCGTCGGAGCGGGCTACTCCAACCGAATCGCCTGCGCCCGCGCCCGCCCCTCCGCCGGCCGTGACGCCGGCACCGGCGCCCGCGCAGGCCTCCCGCCCGGCGCGCCTCAATCCCATCAAACTCCGGAGGATGAGGGAGCGCCAGGGCGAAATCGAGGAGGAAGTCACCAAACTCGAAGCCGAGATTGCGGATTATGAGGCCGCTTTGGGAAATTTCGTGAGCGCGGAGGACACCAGGCGGCTTGCAGACCTACTGGACGCACGGCGCCAGGACCTGTCGGCGCTGCTTGGGGAGTGGGAGGAAGTGGCGCAGTCGATAGAGGCAAATACATGACCGCGGGCCCGCCTTCCCGAAAAATGGCGGGCGGTGGCGAGAGTCCCTATTCCTGTGCGGGCATTTGCTGTTCGATTTCCCGCCAGGCGCTGATTTTGAGGCGGCGGCAGACCCAGCAGAGCGGCTCGCTCGACACGGTGGAGGTTTCGGCGCCACAGACCGAACAGACAGGCGGCTTCTTGAGCCGGTCGGGTGAAAAAGCCCGTTTCGCCTGCTCCAGAATCTCCGGTGATACAACCACCTCGGGTTTGATTTGCGGCTTCCGTTTCATAAGTCCCCCCGCCCTGTTCTCACTATGGCAGAACGCGTTCCCGGGAAACAACTTAAACTTTTCACTTCCACCACTCATTATAGTCGGATCCGTACCATTCCGGGATCTAACCTTCGACCAGTACCAACTCGCCTGTACCGAACGGCCAAGCTATCCAAAGTTGCGGCCCTTATGCCGCTTCCGGAACCTGGATCACCACCGCAACATCCAAGGACGACCGGCAACGCGGGCACCGCTGTCCGGGTATGACCCGCGCGAACTTTCCCTTCACCATGACGATGTCGGCCGGCACGTTATGGGTGCAGATCGGGCAGTGAGCTTGGCCCGTGGTTCGATTCTCAACCAGTGCTTTCATTTTCGTCTTCCCTCACTCCATCGGACGCTACTCTACCTGCACGGGTTGTACCAAAATCGTAAAGATTCTTAAATATTTCTGCAAGGAAATGTCCAGCCGCTGCCGTACGCTCACCGTAACTCGAGATCAGCCGCCAGGTTTCTGCCAAAATAATAGTGCCTCTCATGACCGAACGTCTCTACTATTCCGATTCGTACCTGTGCCATTTTCGCGCGCACGTGACCGAACGCTCTGACGACGGGTTGACAGTCTACCTCGACCGCACCGCCTTCTATCCCACCTCGGGCGGACAGCCGCACGACCTCGGGTCCATCGCGGGAGTCCCGGTGCTGAACGTGGTTGACCAGGAGGAACGGATCGCGCACCAGGTCGCCGGGCAAGTTCCCGGAGACGCCGTCGAGTGTGCGATCGACTGGGGTCGGCGCTTCGACCACATGCAGCAGCACAGCGGGCAACACCTGCTCTCCGCGGTTTTCCAGGAGTCCTTCGGCCTGAAGACGATCAGCTTTCACCTGGGCGCGGAAAGCGCCACCATCGACCTCGAAGGCGCCCCCCTGGATTCCCGAATCGCCCAGGAAGCCGAGCGGCGCGCCAACGAGATGGTGTCCGAAAACCGGCCCGTGCACGTAGACTTTCAGGAGGCGGGGGCGATACAGGACCTGCGAAAGGCCTCGGAGCGGGAAGGCACTTTGCGCATCGTCTCGATCCAGGATTTCGACCGCAGCGCGTGCGGGGGAACGCACGTTCGCGCGACCGGGGAAATCGGAGCGATCCTGCTGCGGAGGCTGGAAAAGATCCGGCAGGCCACGCGCGTCGAGTTTCTGTGCGGCGCGCGGGCGATTCGCCGGGCGCGAGCCGATTACGAGGCGCTGTATAAGACCGCGCAACTGTTCCGGGCGCAGCTCGATGAAGTTCCCGCGCTGGTAGCGGCGCAACAAGAGGCCGCCAACGCCAACGACAAGCTCCGCCGGAAGCTGGACGCCGACCTGGCCGTCTATCAGGGCCGGGAGTTGTACGATCGCACGGAACCGTGTCACGACGGGATCCGGCGCGTGTCGAAGCGTCTGGAGCGAGGCACTCTCGAGGAACTGCGGGCGCTGGCGCAGAGTTTCACCTCACAGTCCAAGGCCCTCTTTGTGGCTGTGCTGGCGCAGCCTCCCTCGGTCTTGCTGGCGGTCTCGGCGGATGCCGGGATCGACGCGGGACAGGTATTGAGAGCGGCCTTGGCGGCGTCCGGCGGACGCGGCGGAGGCACCCCGCGCATCGCCCAGGGGAGCGCGGCGAACGAGGTTGCGCTGAATGCCGTGGTTGACAAGATCACCGGATACTAGCCTTGTACCCATGGGCACAGCCGGCCCACCGAAATTCATGAAACCCTTGCGCCGGCGATGTGGCGCGGGCACTCGTGCCGTGGTCGAATGCGCTGTGGCGGGAGTGGCTTCACCGGCCCTGGTCGGAATTGAGGGTCTCTTCAACCACCCGTAACAGGCCTTCGACGGTGAACGGCTTCGGCAGCAGAGTGAATCCCTTGCGCATGACAAAACGTTGCACTACATCGGCATCGTGAAAGCCCGAGATGAAGAGCACGCGGAGGTCCGGCTGCCGGGAACGCAGCCGCTCCGCGACTACCGGGCCCGTCAGGTCGGGCATGATTACGTCGGTGAGCAAGAGGTGGACCGGTTCGGTGCTGTTCTCGTACACGCTGATGGCGCTCCACCCGCAGTCCGCAAGCAGGACGTTGTAACCAGCCATGCGGAGACTCTGATCCAGGAAGCCCAAAACTGCGCTGTCATCATCAACCGCCAGGATGGTTTTCAGTGAGTGAGTGGGAGGCTGCCACGGTGCAGAGGAGGTTTGTGGATTCCTACGCGAAGACTTCCGCACTTTACTATTATACGAGCCAGCCCACGGCTCACTGAAGTCTAGCGAGGTCTTCGACCTCAAACCGACCAGGAGCCGGCGGACACGGCGTTCGTTACCCTCTCGTCAGGCCGCCAAGGCCCAAAGAACCCATAAAACGGCACCGGAGCTATCGGTCCCGAGGTTTACCTCGTAACGCCGATTGGAGAATCCACACGACGGAAGAAATCCGATTTAAGTGATGTGTTGTCCGTTTTTCAAAAGTGACAGTTTTGTTCAGATCTTGGTCCTGAGAGACGTCTGGACAGGGCTACAGAAAGCGGTGGAAGGAAAGGGTGACTGGACAGTCACCCGGAAAGGCGGCCGGCACAACCGCCGGCCGCCCGTTGGGGGATCTGTATTTAGTGCTGTTGGGCGTTCGCTACGATGTGAATCCGCCGGTTCTTCTGCCAGCAGGACTCGTCCTCATCCGTGCAAACGGGTTTTTCTTTTCCGTAGCTGATTACGCCGAGCTGTTGTGCGGGAATTCCGACCTGCACCAGGTAAGATTTGGCGCTTTCCGCCCGCGCCTCACCCAAAACCATGTTGTACTGAGCGGAGCCACGCTCGTCGCAGTGGCCTTCAATGGTGAGCTTATATTCCGGATAATCCTTCAAAATGTCGCGCAACTCCCGCGAATCGCCTTCCAGCGCCTTGATCGCATCGGGACGCAGGGTGTGCTTGTCATAATCGAAGTACGCGTCTTCAATCCTGGCCAGGAGCTGATCGATCCGGGCGCGCGTGGCCGCGTCGGGCATGTTCGACCTCGGCGCAGGCGCGGGCGCGGCGGGCGGACGGCTGGCTTCCCGCACCGGAGCGGAGGCTGGCGCCGAACTCGGCGCGCTGGCCGCTGGCGCCGGGGCCGGCGGATTGGGAGCGATGGCCGCTACCTTCTTCTTGGCGCAACCTGCGCCCACGATTGACAACGCGGCCGCGGTGATCACGACCACCTCGCGAAAACTCTTCATATCTATGGATCCTCCAAACATTATTGATACCCTTTTTCGGGCTGAAGTTGCATCCTGTCAGGACAGGATTCGAGCCCCTTGCCCTTTTGACTACACTGTAAACGAGAGGCAGCGGTGTGCGCAAACTGATTCTGGCACGACCTATGGACCCAACTCGCCGCAATGCCCCCCGGCTGGTGCTCTGGCTGGGCTTCGGCGGATTGCTGGTTTGCATCATCGCGGCCGCCGCCGGCACCCTGGTGGGCGTGGATCGGGTCCGCAAGGATGAAACGCGCATCCGCAAGAATTTTCTGGGCCGCCTGGATGCCCTGGATCAGATCCGGGCGCAGATCTATCTCTCCGGCACCTACATTCGTGACGTGCTGCTGTCTCCCGCGGCGACAGTGGCCGCCGCCCAGACTTCCCGGCTGGCCAGCCTCGAGCGGGACTCCAAGGCCGCCCTTCGGGCCTATTCCCACTCCCTCGAGCCCGAAGAGCGCGAGATGTTCCAGGCGCTGCAAGCCGAGATTGATGCGTATTGGCAGGTTCTCGACAGCACCGTAAGCTGGACACCAGAGCAGCGCTACCGCCTGCGCGATTCCTTCTTCTACGATGAGCTGGTCCCCCGCCGCAATGCCATGCTGCAGATCGCGGACCGCATCGCGGTGGCCAATGAGCGCAGCCTGAACCGTTCCGAGGAGCAGTTGAATACCGCCTCCGACGGTTTGCGCCGCACCCTGATGGTCACGTTCGCCATAACCTTTACGGGAGGCCTGCTACTCGCATTGCTGACTATTGGCCACACCCTGCGGCTGGAGCACGAATTGGAGCGGCGTCTGGAAGAGAATGCCCGTGCCCGTGTCGACCTCCAGGAGCTTTCCGCCAAGCTGCTGCGCGCGCAGGAGAACGAACGGCGCGCTCTGGCGCGGGAACTCCACGACGAGGTGGGTCAGTCGCTCTCCGCAATCCTGATGGAGGCGGAGAACGCCGAGTTCGCCGACGACCGGGCCGAGATCCGCGAACACCTGGCCGCCGTCCGAGCCCTCGCCGAGAAGACCGTCAACGAGGTGCGCGACCTCGCCCTGCTTCTCCGCCCCTCCATGCTCGACGATTTCGGCCTGGTTCCGGCCCTCAATTGGCACGCGCGTGAGATGACCAAACGCACCGGCCTCAACGTGGTGCTTTCCGCCGACGACTCGGCCGACGACCTGCCCGACGAACATACCACCTGCATCTACCGCCTCGTACAGGAAGCCGTCAACAACTCCGCCCGCCACGCCAACGCGCGCAACGTGGAAGTGGATGTCAAGCGCGAAGACTACCGCGTGATCTTCAGCGTGTGCGACGATGGCGCCGGCTTCGATCCCCGGTTCGTGCGCGGGCTCGGGCTGCTCGGGATGGAAGAGCGTGTCCGGCGCCTCGGCGGCCGGCTGGAGATCGATTCGCAACCGGGCCGCGGTACCCGAATTCTGGCCGAGTTGCCGCTGGCAGGTCTGACCCAGAGAAACGGTGACCATGTCCATACGAATTCTGTTAGCTGACGACCACACCGTAGTCCGCGACGGATTGCGCGCTCTGCTGGAGCGGCAAACCGATATGGAGGTTGTCGCCGAAGCCGCGGACGGTCGCGATTGCGTGCGTTTGGCCGAAGAACAGTCGCCCGACGTGGTGGTCATGGACATCGGGATGCCCAATATGAACGGGATCGAAGCCACCCGCCGCGTCCTTGCCACCAATCCGCGCACCGCTGTGGTGATCCTCAGCATGCATCAGGACGAGAGCTACGTGCTCCGCTCTTTGAAGGCCGGCGCCAAGGGCTACCTCCTGAAGGATTCTCTGCGGTCGGATATCATCGACGCCATTCGGGCGGTTTACCAGGGCCGGTCCTTCCTGACGCGGAAGGTAGGCCGGATCCTGCAGGAGGATTACGTCCGGCAACTCGAGCGGCGCGGCCTCGATGACAGCTACGACCTGCTGACGGACCGCGAACGCGAAATCCTCCAACTGGTGGCCGAAGGCCAGACCAACAAGGAAGTCGCCAACCTGCTCAACGTGAGTCTCACGACCGTGGAAACGCACCGCACCCACATCCTCCAGAAACTGGGACTGCACAGCATTCCGGAGCTGATCCTCTACGCGGTTCGCAAAGGCATCATCTCGTGATGCCGTCGGGCCAGGAGCACGGGGCCGAAATAGTCCACTAGCGCATTACAAGCCCACACCAGCACGAAGTAGGCCGTTGCTTCACTCCAAAAGCGGAAGCCCCCGATGTAGCTCCAGCCGATTCCATTCGCGGCGACTGTGAGGATCATCGAGGGAATCGGGCTGGGAATCGGTTTACCCTTCACACCCTGGAATTGGGGCCTCGTTAACGGTTCGGTCGATCCGTCAGCGCTGGACGTACCTTCGCGCCACCGTTGCAGGGTCCGATGGAGTTCCCGCACCCTCTGCGAAAGCTTCCAGGGAGAATCCGCTCGCGGCAGAATGATCGTGAACGTGCCTGCGGTTCCCGTCTCGGAGTCGCGCCAACCGACGAAGATCCAGCCCGCATCGCTGACCTGCGGCGCCCCGGGCGCCAGCCGGACCTCCGACACCCGCTCGCGATCGAGTGCAAACCCAGTCTTCTCCCCTTGAAACGCGAGACGGTCCGCCGAAATCGTCAGGAACCCCAGATCCCAGTCATAGAAGCCGTCATACGACAGGGGCCGCGCCTCCGGGCTGATGCCCACGAAGACCCGTGCGGCCGTGTCCGCCGGCCGGGGCGAGCGGGCGAGGAACCGCTCGCGGAGACGGCGATACGACCAGTAGTCGAGATAGTCGGATGCCGCGTGCCGCAGCGTCAAAGCCGCCAATAGTCCCGCCAGGTACGCGGGCCAGCGGACCGCCGAAGGAATCCAACCGAACCGGACGCCAAGGGCGAGCACGAGCGGCGGGCCCGAGACAGTCGCCACCAGAGCAAGGGCCTTCAGGTTCGCCATCGTCGAACGGAAGTTCGACGAGAACACCGGCGGCGCCGCGACTTCTCCCGCCGAAGGAGCCGTCGGAACGGTCGCAGGCGCCGATCGGGCGATGTGCTTCCACTCCCAGGGCGCTGCTCGCAGGATGGCCAGTTTGCCAATCGCGCTCTTCATCGCGCCGGCATCTCCACTGAGACGCACAGCCCGTTCCGCCGCACGCCGCTCGATGCGGGTAGACAGCCAACAGCCTGCCAGAACAGCGCTCGCGAGCGTGACCGGAAGGCCCAGTCGCGTCGGAATCGTAGGCAGACGGAACAGGAGCAGCGGCATATTCACCAGCGCCTGCAATAAGAGACCAATGATGAGGCCGGCCCACAGGCAAACAAACATCGATAGCACCCGCGGCACGTCGGGATATCGCCGCATCGGGACGCACCATTGGCGCGTCACCGCCGCCTCGATTTCCGCAGGTTCGAGTTTCTCGACCAGGTAATCGGAGAGCACGACGCGGTTTTGCTCCACCTCGAAGGGATCGGCCATCAAGCCCCGTCCCGCCGGCAGCACCTGGACTTCCTGCAGAGTCACCCCTGCCTTCAGGGCTGCCGCGCGGAGGCGTTCCAGCACCTCTCCCGAGTTCAGCGGCGCGGCGTGTGGGCCGCGTCCAACGCGCATCAGCCAGCGCAGCACCAGCGAACTGATGAAAGCCAGCCATCCCGCGGTGAAGATATGGATCACGCTGCCGCTCAGGCTGGCATTGAAGGCGTCCAGAGCCCACCACGCCGGCACGATGACCGTCAGCGCGGGCAGAATCGTGATCCGCAGTGAATTCCCGATGCGCCAGCCTGGCGCCCGTACAGGGCGGAGGATCGCCGGGGGCTGCAGGGCGAGCACAGTTCCGGCGATCAGCAGCGGCGCGATCTCCAGCACCACCGCGGCAACCTTACCCGCCAGGATGGCGTTCTTGCCGGCAGAGTTCCATTCGGAGAGCAGCGCCAGGGCGTCGATGTCGGCGTTGAACAACGACGCCAGTGTGCCCCAATAGGCGGCCCAGGCGATCGCCACGCCGGTAAGTGCCCATGCGACGCTGCGGATGAAGGGGAACCAGAGGACCCGTCCATCCTGAGGCCGCGCGCGCGAGGCGCAGAGGCTGAGCCACACTATTACCGCCGCACTCAGCAAGATCGCCAGGGGAAACGGCAGAAAGATGAACGCGAGGTCCGATTGCCGGTACCCCAATGCCAGGTGCACCGGAACTTGTGGGAGCCTTTCGGGAGAACCGTGGAAGCTGCGATGAATCACGCCGGCGTGGCAGGTGGTCTTCCAGGAGCGTGGAAAGCTGTCCCGCAGATAAGGACCGCAAGCGAACGCCACATCCACGTCGAGGCTGGAGGCGGAGAGGCCTCGCAGGGCGCCGAAGTCGAGACTGCCTTCGAGAATCTGTCCCTGCCGTTGAAAGATCCCATCGCACGTCGCCTGGAACGCTTCGGACTCCCGGACATCCACGAGTGCGCAGCCGAGCGAGGCAGCCAGCGTGCGCCCCAGCAACGACCCCGAAGCCGGATCGGAGGCTCTGGCCTCGATCGTCACGGAGCCCTGCGGAAGAATCTGGATGGCGAGCCGCGGATCGGCGGCGAACAGCGGCACCGCTCCCATCACCATCGGGAGCCACAGCGCCGTGGACCGGGACATAGCCCCCCGATTATGGACCACCGCACAGACTTACGTCAGGTATGCGTTCGTTAACGCGAGCCTGACCACTTTTGGGCTCAATCCGTCCACTAGACCGAAATTACAGACTCCCTGGCGCATCCCCGAACGTCCATCTCGAATTCAATCGAAACGATAGGCGGCCGGGTGTAGTGCCAGGTGATCCCGTGCGCCGCGGCATGTCCGGCGCGCGGCAGAATCTCCGAGGCGAGCAGGGCGCCGGTATCGTGCACCGTGTAGACATTCGTGACGGTGACGTCGTTCCAGGTCGCGCCCAGGCTTTGCAAGCGCCCGTCCATCATGCCCACCACAAACCGCGCTTTGTCGGCCAGGGCATCCGGCGATGTCTCACCACGCCGAATGACCGCGAGCGGATCGAGCGATCCTTCGGGCAATTCGCCCGCTCCCGAGACCACGAATGACACCGGCTTGCCAGGCGCCGGGATCGTGTAGGCGAATGAGTACAACGAAGGCTCCGCGGGCGGATCGAACTCCGGCGCCACATTGGTGCGTGCCACCGGGTTCACGCCATCCACCAGCAGCCCCCACGATCGCAGCAATTCCACGTACCCCGAGTTGAAGTCGCGGAAGCCGTCGAACGAGAATGGCCGGGGTGACCGGAGCGCGATCGCGCACAGCGCCGCTCGCGGCCGGCCGGCAGCTTCAAGATGCGCGTCGATACGTTCGAAGCCCGCCTTCCACGCGGCCGGCCGGGCCAGGCGTACGTGCTCGATGGCGAATCCCTCCGACGCGATCACGCCCGCCGAATACGGGCGGCCGCCCTTCGCAAATGAGTACCCCCCATCCGGGTTGGTTAGAAGCACGGCGCTACCCCCGTGGCGTCAGGAAACGGTCGGGTCCGGAGTCCGAAGGCAGCGCGCCCACCTGCTTCAGGATCCCGAGTTGGTCGATGCTGTTCCAGGCCTCCGCAATGCGGCCGTCAGCGATTCGCGCGATCACGACCGCGGCGAAGGTGACGTTTCGGCCGGTTGCAGGAGCCAGGGAGTTGCCGGTGTGCGTTCCTTGAACCGAAAGCCGCACCACGACCTTGTCGCCCTCCGCGATCGTGTCCTCGATGGTGACGTGGATGTCGGGGAAGGCTCCTCTCAGGGTCCGATAGAAGGCTTTGAAGACCTCACGGCTGCGAGTCTGGTGGCTGCCTTCGCCGAGACCGGTCGCCGGCACCTCGGGCGTGGAGAACTGATCGATCAGGTCTTCCCGGCCCTGGTTCCACACCTCCTCAAACCAATGGCGTACGAACGCTTTATTCTCATTCTCGAGGGCGCGAGAGCCGGACATGCGAATCACTGTAGCATACGCCTCGCCCGGCTGAGAATGGAAAGATGCTTGCTCGGGGGGAAGGGCATGTGGAGGGACTTTCGGTACGGATTCCGGCTTCTCCGCCGCAGTCCGGGATTCACCGCGGTGGCCGTTCTGACGCTGGCACTGGGGATTGGCTCCAACACCGCCATGTTCAGCGTTCTCGAAGCGATTCTGCTGAAGTCACCCGGCTACCCGAATGCCGGGCGCCTGGTGGTGCTCCAACGCTATTACCCCCAGACGCAGAAGACCGTGGATCAGCTATCGGCGGGCGATGTCCAAGACTTTGCCGAGCGCAGCCGCACCTTGGAGTCGCTGGCGGTCTGGGATTCCGATATGGTTACCATGACCGGCGGCGAGGAAGCCCAGAGCCTGCTCTCCACGGCCATCTCTCCGAACCTGGCCGCAACTCTTGGGGTGGTGCCTTTGCTGGGGCACGGGTTTCACCTGGAGGACGGCCGGCCCGGCCATCCCTTGTCGGTGCTGTTGAGCGAGAACCTGTGGCGGCGGCAGTTCGGCTCGGATCCCGGCGTGCTCGGAAGATCCATCACCCTGGATGGGACGCCGGTTCGCGTCGCGGGTGTGATGCCCGCCTCATTCGCGTTTCCGGACCCATCCACCCAGATCTGGCTGCCGTTGCGAATCGGTCCGAGAGACCTCGCGCGCCGCAACGTGTACTGGCTGCGTACCGTGGGACGCCTGAAAAGCGGCGCCTCTGTGCGCGCCGCGGTGCAGG
>Ga0335077_10001392_pt1 | contig 28601 bp, 23 predicted proteins | sample Lox_Sample_31_FD_207151 | JGI IMG/M metagenome (GOLD analysis project Ga0335077, IMG submission 207151) | Soil microbial communities from Loxahatchee National Wildlife Refuge, Florida, United States - Lox_Sample_3.1 | ecosystem: Environmental > Terrestrial > Soil > Wetlands | place: USA... | reverse complement strand
CTGCACCCGCACCCGACTACACGCTGACCGGAAACTTCGGGATCTACAGTCAATACATCTTCCGCGGACTCACGCAGACCGACGCCAAGCCCGCGTTCCAGGGCGGCTTCGACTTCACGCACAAGAGCGGCATCTACCTGGGTACGTGGGGATCGAACATCAGCTGGCTGCACGACTCGGGCGTGTGCTCGCACGGCTGCAGTCTCGAGTGGGACCTCTATGGCGGCTGGCGCTACGCCTTCGACGACGACTGGGGGATGGACGTCGGGCTGCTCTACTACTACTACCCGGGCAGCTACATTGCCGGCGCGACCAAGCCCGACACGACCGAGATCTACATCGCGGGCTCCTGGAAGTGGGTGTCGCTGAAGTACTCCTACAGCGTCGACCACACCTTCGGGGTTCCCGACAACGCGTGGTATCTCGATCTGTCGGCGAACTATCCGATCAACGATTCCTGGACCTTCAACGCCCACGTCGGCAGGCAGGAGTACGACGGCAGCACCAACGGCGTCGCGAACAGCGTGCTCAACTACACCGACTGGAAGCTGGGAATCACCTATGCGGTGAGCGGCTGGAACTTCGGCGCGTACTACACCGACACCGACGCCAACAGCGCCGTCTACACCCTCGCCGGCAGGGACATCAGCAAGGCGACGGGAACGGTGTTCGTGCAGAAGACCTTCTAGGCGACGTTCGACCTCCGCTCGCAGCGCCAGGTTGGCGGCCACGCAAGCTCCGATTCCGTGAACTTGGACCTCTACGTTCTGCTGGGTTGTTCCTTGCTGGTCGCCGGCGGCATGGCAGGCTGGTATGCCCACGGACGTCTTGAGCAGCGGCCCCGGCGCTCCCGGGAGCCGCCGGAGCCGACCGTGCTCGAGAACATAGCTGAGCAGCGGAGTCCCGCCGAAGCATTGAAGCAGCACGACAGGGCCGAAGCGGCGCCACCGTTGCCCCGGGAGTGGGACGGGGGTCCGCTGCGGCCGAATCTGACCCGCCAGATAACGCTCGGGGGCGGTCTGCGTTGAACGGGATGTCACGTGGCGCGGCCGTCCCGTCGGGGAATTTTGCACAATCTTTACGCGGCGACCCCAGCGATTTACCAAATCTTGATCGCGGTCAATTTAGAATTCCGCGCACGACCCAAAGTGTCCGCTCGGGGGCGGACTTGACCCGGCTTTCGCCGGTCTCAGTCCGGTCCCGACCAACTCGTGGATGACTCATGGATCTGACGCTCGACGTTTTGTACATCGCGCTGATCGTGGCGTTCTTCGTCGCATCGGCTGGCTTGGTCCGATTCTGCGCCAATCTGCTGGGCGAGAAGGGAGGGCGGTCATGAACTGGATGTATTGGCTGGGCGGCCTTGCTTCGCTAGGCATCTTCATATACCTGCTCATCGCGATGTTCAAACCGGAGATCTTCGAATGAACATGTCCGGATGGCTCCAGCTCGCGCTCTACCTCGTCGTGTTGCTGCTTCTGGCGAAGCCGCTCGGAGGCTACATGGCGGCGGTCTACCAGGGGCGGGCGACGTTCGCCGAGCGCATCGGCGGTTGGCTGGAGAATCTGATCTACCGCGGTGCGGGCATCGATCCCGGCGAGGACATGCACTGGACGCGCTACGCGCTGGCGATGCTTTGGTTCAATCTGCTGGGCGCCGTCGTGGTCTACGCCGTGCAACGCCTGCAACAGTGGCTCCCGCTCAATCCTCAGGCGATGGCCGCCGTTTCGGCCGATTCGTCCTTCAACACGGCGACGAGCTTCATCACTAACACGAACTGGCAGGGTTACGGCGGGGAAAGCACGATGAGCTACCTGACCCAGATGTTCGCGTTGGCCGTGCAGAACTTCGTTTCCGCCGCCACGGGCATGGCCGTGCTCGTCGCGCTCGTGCGCGGGTTCGCGCGCAAGGAGGCAAAGGCGATCGGCAATTTCTGGGTCGATCTCACGCGGACGGTCGTATACATCCTGCTGCCGCTGTCCATCCTGTTCACGGTCGTGTACGTCTGGCAGGGTATACCGCAAACGTTCGACAGGTACGCGACCGCGACCCTCACCCAGCCGGTGGGTTACGACAACCCGAAGACGGGACCCGATGGGCAGCCGCTCAAGGACGAAAAGGGCAATCCTGTCACCGAAAGAGCGACCGCGACCGAGCAGACGATACCGCTCGGGCCCGTCGCCTCGCAGATCGCGATCAAGCAGCTCGGCACCAACGGCGGCGGCTACTACAACGTCAACTCGGCACATCCGTTCGAGAACCCGACGCCGCTCACCGACTTCCTCGAGATGCTGGCGATCCTCCTGATCCCGGCTGCGCTGTGCTACACGTTCGGACGGATGATCGGCAGCACGCGCGAGGGCTGGGCGCTGCTGGCTGCGATGACCATCATCTTTGCCGCGCTGCTGCCGTTCACCTATTCGATCGAACAGTCCGGCAACCCCGTGCTCGCGAAGCTCGGAGTGGACCAGGTCCAGAGCGCGGCCAACCCGGGCGGCAACATGGAAGGCAAGGAGGTTCGCCTGGGCGTGGCCAACTCCGCGCTCTGGGCGACGGCGACGACCGCGGCGTCGAACGGCTCGGTGAACTCCATGCACGATTCCTTCATGCCGCTTGCGGGCATGATTCCGATGTGGCTGATCCAGCTCGGCGAGGTGATCTTCGGCGGCGTGGGATCTGGCCTGTACGGAATGATCATGTTCGCGGTCGTCGCGGTGTTCATTGCCGGCCTGATGATCGGCCGCACGCCGGAGTATCTCGGCAAGAAGATCGGAGCCTTCGAGATCAAGATGGCTTCGATCGCGATTCTCCTGCCGCCGCTTCTGGTGCTGTGCGGCACGGCGGTCGCCGTGTTGCTCGACGTCGGCAGGGCCGGGGCCTCGAATCCGGGCGAGCATGGATTCTCGGAGATCCTGTACGCGTTCTCCTCCGCGAGCAACAACAACGGTAGCGCGTTCGCCGGGATCAATGCGAACACGCCGTTCTACAACACCGCGCTCGGAATCTGCATGCTTCTCGCCCGATACTGGCTTGCCATCCCGGTGCTGGCGCTCGCGGGCTCGCTCGCGGCTGGCAAGCAGGTGCCTCCGTCCGCCGGCACGCTGCCGACCCATACGCCGCTATTCGTGTTCGTGCTCATCGGGACGGTTATTACGGTGGGTGCGCTCACCTTTGTACCGGCGCTCGCGCTGGGCCCGGTCGTCGAGCACCTGCTGCTCCATTCCGGTCACTAGCATCCCCGTATCCCGAAAGATCATCATGTCGACTGCTACCGCCCGCCAATCCGCGCTATCGTGGTTCCTGAGCGGCGATCTGATCAGGACCGCGCTTGTCGACAGCATCCGGAGGATGACGCCCCGCTACCAGTGGCGCAACCCGGTGATGTTCGTCGTCTACGTCGGCAGCATCCTCACGACGATCCTGTGGCTTCAGGCACTCTTGGGCAAAGGAGAGGCCTCGGCCGGGTTCATCCTCGCCGTGACGCTGTGGCTCTGGCTTACGCTTCTGTTCGCCAATTTCTCGGAAGCGATCGCCGAAGGGCGCAGCAAGGCCCAGGCCGCATCGCTCAAGAGCGCGCGGAGAGAGACGACCGCGAAGAAGCTCGCCAAAGCGGACCGCAGTGCGGCGCAGACCCAGGTGCCGTCCGCGAGCCTTCGCAAGGGCGATCTCGTCCTGGTCGTGCAGGGCGATCTCGTCCCGGGCGACGGCGAAGTGATCGAGGGCGCCGCGTCGATCGACGAGTCCGCGATCACGGGCGAAAGCGCCCCCGTCATTCGCGCCGCGGGTAGCGACTTCGACACCGTAACTGGGGGAACGCGCGTCCTTTCGGATTGGCTCATCGTGCGCATCAACGTCAACCCGGGCGAAGCCTTCCTCGACCGGATGATCGGCATGGTCGAAGGAGCGAAGCGGCAGAAGACGCCCAACGAGATCGCGCTGACGATCCTGCTGGTCGCGATGACCCTTGTCTTCCTGCTGGCGACGGTGACCCTTCTGCCGTTTTCGATCTACAGCGTCGAGGTGACCAAGGCCGGCACGCCGGTGACCATCACGGTGTTGGTCGCGCTGCTCGTCTGCCTGATTCCCACTACGATCGGCGGATTGCTGTCCGCGATCGGTGTTGCGGGCATGGGTCGCATGATGCGTGCCAACGTGGTAGCGACCTCGGGTCGCGCCGTCGAGGCCGCCGGAGACTGTGACGTGCTGCTGCTCGACAAGACCGGCACGATCACCTTCGGCAACCGTCAGGCCTCGGCGATCTACCCGATGGCGACCGTTTCCGGCCAGCAACTCGCCGAAGCGACGCTGCTCGCGTCGCTCGGAGACGAGACGCCCGAGGGCAAGAGCATCGTCAACTATCTGAAGCGGGCCTGGGGCGCAATGCCGCCCAAGCTGGAGCCGGGTCAATTCACCATCGTGCCGTTCTCCGCGCAGACACGCATGAGCGGAGTCACGTTCCGAGGCCGCGAGATCCGGAAAGGCGCGCTCGATGCCGTGAAGGCGTGGGTCGCACTCCAGGGCGGCGCGGTCGACGCCGAGATCGTATCGCGCGTCGAGGATATCGCCCGCCGGGGTTCGACGCCGCTCGCCGTGGCCGAGGGGCGCCACATCCTGGGCGTCGTCGAGCTCAAGGACATCGTCAAGACGCACATCAAGGAGCGCTTTGCGGAGCTGCGCAAGATGGGCATCCGCACCGTAATGATCACCGGCGACAACAAGCTCACCGCGGCGTCGATCGCGGCCGAGGCGGGCGTCGACGATTTCGTCGCCGAGATCAATCCCGAAGCCAAGCTCAAGCTCATCCGCGAGATCCAGGCCGAGGGCAAGCTCGTCGCGATGACCGGCGACGGCACCAACGACGCGCCGGCGCTCGCGCAAGCCGACGTCGCGGTCGTGATGAACAGCGGCACGCAGGCGGCGAAAGAAGCGGGCAACATGGTCGATCTGGATTCGAATCCGACTAAGCTGATCGAGATCGTCGAGATCGGAAAGCAGCTCCTGATGACGCGCGGCGCGCTGACGACGTTCTCGATCGCCAACGACGTGGCCAAATACTTCGCGATCATTCCGGCGGCGTTCGCGAGCACCTACCCCGTGCTCGATGCCTTGAACGTCATGCATCTCGCCACACCGGCCAGCGCGATCCTGTCAGCGGTCATTTTCAACGCACTGATCATCCCGGCCCTGATTCCGCTTGCGCTCAAGGGCGTCAAGTATCGTCCCGTCGGCGCCGGCCCCGTGCTGCGCCGGAACATGCTGGTCTACGGCGTCGGAGGGATTCTCCTGCCTTTCGTCGGGATCAAGATCATCGACATGCTGCTCGCCGCCGCCAATCTCGCCTGACAGGGGAAGTCATGTTCGCATTTTCCGAGATCGTTCCGTCACTGCGGATGCTGGTGGTCCTCAGCGCACTGACCGGCGTGCTCTATCCGTTTCTCATGACGGGGCTGGCGCAGCTCGCGTTTCCGCATGCCGCGGACGGGAGTCTCATCGTCGTGAATGGCAAGACGCTGGGCTCCGAGCTCATCGGCCAGCCGTTCGACAATCCGAAATATTTCTGGAGCCGGCCGTCCGCGACGTCGCCGCAGCCGTACAACGGCGCCTCGTCCGGAGCCTCGAATCAGGGCCCGCGCAATCCGACGCTCGCCGACGCGGTCAAGGATCGCATCAAGGCGCTGCGTGACGCGGACCCCGCGAACAAGGCGGCCGTCCCCGTCGACCTCGTCACGGCGTCCGGCAGCGGGCTCGATCCGCACATCAGCGTCGCCGCCGCCGAGTACCAGATCGGCCGCGTCGCCAAGGCGCGCGGCCTCACGAGTGAGCAGGTCCGCGCGCTCGTCGACGCAAACACCGAGGGACGGCAGCTGGGCCTTCTCGGGGAACCCCGCGTCAACGTGCTGGGCGTGAACCTTGCGCTCGATCACGTGGCAAACGCCAAGTAGCGGGCGCGGGCGCTCAGGCCGTAATGGGCGCCTCATCGCCGCGGGCCGGGGCCCTCCATCCCGGCTGCGCTTCAGTGGTTCGCTCAGCCGAGGGTCGCCTGGCGAGCCAGAGCGATGTCGAGCTTCTCGGCAGCCTCGGCGGCGGAGGCGGTATCCTTAGCGCCGTGACCGCGGAATCGATCCATGCAAAAGCCTCGCCCGGACCCTGACCGGCTCCTGGCCGAGGTCAAGGCGCAGGAGGCGCGCGCGGCGCGCGGCCGCCTCAAGATCTTCTTCGGTGCCTCCGCGGGCGTAGGCAAGACGTACGCGATGCTCTTGGCCGCACAGGCGCTGCGCCGCACCGGAACCGACGTCACGATCGGCGTGGTCGAAACGCACGGGCGTACCGAGACCGCGGGACTCCTGGAGGACCTCGAGCACATTCCCCCTCTCGAGCTGCAAGTCAATGCGGCGACCATAAAGGAATTCAACCTCGATGCCGCGCTCGCGCGGCGCCCTCAGCTCATTCTCGTCGACGAGCTCGCGCACACGAACGCGGCGGGCGCCCGTCATCCCAAGCGCTGGCAGGACATCGACGAGCTGCTGGCGGCCGGCATCGACGTGTTCACGACGCTCAACGTGCAGCACCTCGAAAGCCTGAACGACGTCGTAGGCGGGATCACCGGTATACGCGTCTGGGAGACAGTGCCCGACACGTTCTTCGATGAAGCGGACGACGTCGTGCTGGTCGACATTCCGGCGGACGAGCTGCTCGCGCGCCTGAAGGCGGGCAAGGTCTACATCCCCGAACAGGTCGAGCGCGCGGCCGGCAACTTCTTCCGCAAGGGCAACCTCATGGCGCTGCGCGAGCTGGCGCTGCGCCGGACCGCCGACCGTGTGGAGGAGGACGTCCAGGAATATCGCACCGACCAGGCGATCGAGCGCATCTGGAAGACCGAGGCGTCGCTCCTGTGCTGCGTCGGGCCATCACCCGGCGGCGAGCACGTGGTGAGAAGCGCGGCCCGGCTCGCGAATCAGCTGGACATCGAGTGGACCGCCGTCTACGTGGAGACGCCGACGCTCCAGCGGCTGCCGTCGGGCGAACGCGAGCGGATCCTCAAGACGTTGAAGCTGGCGCAGGACCTGGGCGGAAAGACCGCCATCCTGTCAAGCGGCAATCCGGCGGAAGCCATCGTCGACTACGCGCACACCCACAACTGCTCGAAAGTGGTGGTCGGCCGCGTGCCCGGGAAGCGACGCTGGCCTTGGGTTCGCGGCATCGCCAAGCACGTCGGGGCCCTCGCGCCCGACGTGGACGTGATCGAGATCGGCCGCGGCGAGACCAAGGCGGCGCCGCCCGCGATCCAGCCGGTCAGCGAGGAAGACGCCGAGGAGTCCAGCCGGCGCGGCAAGCGGATGAAGTTCGTCTGGACGGTGCTGTCCTGCGTCGCCACGACGCTGGTCGCCTTCGCGCTGCATCCGTACTTCGATCTCGCCAACATCATCATGCTGTTCCTGCTGACCGTCGTGCTGGTCGGGGTCAAATGGGGCCGGGGTCCGGCCGTCGCGGCCGCACTGATCAACGTCGCGAGCTTCGACTTCTTCTTCGTGCCGCCGCGATTCTCCTTCGCGGTCACAGACATCCAGTACCTGCTGACGTTCTTGGTGATGCTGGTGGTGGGTCTCATCATCGGTCAGATGACCGCGGGCCTTCGCTACCAGGCCCGCGTCGCGTCGTATCGCGAACACCGCGCCCGCACCCTCTACGAATTCGCTCGCGACATGTCGAGCGTGCTCCAGACCGAGCAAGTGCTGGAGGCGGCCACCAAGTTCATCGAAAGCACATTCCACGCGAAGGTGGCCATCCTCGTTCCCGACGCAAAGGACCGCCTGCAGATCCCGGAACCTGCCGGCGCCGCGCTCAACGTGGATGTGCGCGCCGCGGCCCAGTGGGCCTACGACAAGTCGCAGCCGGCGGGCGCCGGCACGGACACGCTTCCGAGCTCCGAATTCCTGTACGTGCCGCTGCGCGCGCCGATGCGCACGCGCGGGGTCCTCGCGATCAAGGCGGGCAACCGCCGGCTCCTCATGATTCCCGAGCAGCGGCGGCATCTCGACACGTTCGCCGCGCTGATCGCGATCGCCCTCGAGCGCGTGCATTACGTCGAGGTCGCGCAGCAGGCGCTGATCAGCATGGAGTCCGAGCGGCTGCGCAACTCGCTGCTCGCCGCTCTCTCGCACGATCTGCGGACGCCGCTCGCCTCGCTGGTCGGGCTGGCCGAATGGCTCCAGCTCATTAAGCCGGAGCTTACCGGTGCGCAGCGCGACACGGCGCGCGCCATCGTCGAGCAGGCGCGGCGCATGAACGCGCTCGTGAACAATCTTCTGGACATGGCTCGCATCCAGAGCGGGGACGTCAAGCTTCGCCGCGAATGGCAGTCGGTGGAGGAAGTGGTCGGCAGCGCGCTCAAAGCGGCGCAGCCGGCCCTCGTCGATCATCGCGTCGACGTCGCTGTGCCGCGCGATCTGCCGCTGGTCGAGTTCGACGCGGCGCTGATCGAGCGCGTGCTCTACAATCTGCTCGAGAATGCCGGCAAGTACACACCGGCGGGAACGGCCATCCGGGTAGCTGCCGAGGCTTCGAAGGGAGACCTCCTGGTCACGGTCAGCGATACGGGCCCGGGCGTGCCGCCCGGACAGCGCGAATCGATTTTCGAAAAGTTCACGCGTGGTGCGCGCGAATCCGCGACGCCTGGCGTAGGTCTGGGCCTCACGATCAGCCGCGCCATCGTCGAGGCTCACGGCGGGAAGATCTGGGCCGAGGAGAATTCCGGCGGAGGCGCACGGTTCTGCTTCACGCTGCCGCTAGGCACGCCGCCGGCGACGCCTGCCGAACCGGTCGCCGCGACGGGTACGGCGTCGGGGACCGCGTGAAGTGACCGAGCCCGCATCCGTCGCCGTTCTGGTCGAAGACGAGCTGCAGATCCGCCGCTTCGTGCGCAGCGCGCTCGAAACCGAAAACTGGCGAGTGTTCGAAACCGAGACCGTCAAGCAAGGTCTCATCGAAGCAGGAACGCGCAAGCCCGATTTGGTGATCCTCGATCTCGGGCTCCCCGATGGCAACGGCATCGACTTCCTGCGCGACCTGAGGACGTGGTCGGCGGTTCCGGTCATCGTGCTTTCGGCACGCTCGGAAGAGACCGACAAGATCGAGGCGCTCGACGCCGGTGCTGACGACTACCTTACGAAGCCGTTCGGCGTCGGCGAACTCCTGGCGCGTGTGCGCGCCGTGCTCAGAAGGAAAATGGGCACAGGCAAGGATGGTTCGCCGATCTTCCGTTTCGGCGACGTGGAAGTCGATCAGGAGAAGCGCCTCGTTCGCAAAGGGGGCGAAGACGTGCACCTCACGCCGATCGAGTATCGCCTGCTCTCCACGATGATCTCCAATCTCGGCAGGGTGCTGACCCATCGTCAGATCCTGCGCGACGTCTGGGGCCCGTCGTATGTCGATCAGGGCCACTACGTGCGCATTCACATGGCCCATCTTCGCCAGAAGCTCGAGGACGATCCAGCGCAGCCGAAGCACCTCGTGACCGAAACGGCGATCGGCTATCGGCTGGTTCCGTAATACGGCCGGACCGCGGGAGTGGTTCGCCGACGCACGGCCGCTTGCGTCACGTACTGAGCTGCGCTTTTTACGCCGGGTTTACGCAGGTACGCACGGGTCTTTACACGCTCTTTGCGAGGCGCGTCGTATGTTCGCGGGATGCGACGGGAGCAGCATCGGTTGGGTGGTCGCAGTGACTGCTCGACGCGCACGGCTTCGGAAGGGCGCGATCGGATGACCCGCTGGCGCTGGGCGCTGTTCGCGGCCATGGCTCGCTTCGAGGTTTCCGAAGAGGTGTATCTGAGGATTCCGACGATGAACGGGCCGTCGGAACCCTTTCTTTCCCGGATCCTGAGCAGGATCGGAAGGCGCTGGCGGCGATAGGCGGTAGAATCCGATCGCCCGGGCCTCCCGGACTCGGGAGACGTTCGGTCACTGCCCGCCATGAGCGCGATCGAGCCATCGCCCGCAACCGCATCTCCTCCCGCCGGCAAGCCCGTCACCCGCCACTCGACCGCGGGACTCGCGCTCCTCGCCTTGGGCGTCGTCTACGGCGACATCGGTACGAGCCCGCTCTACGCGGCCAAGGAGACGTTCAACCCCGATCACGGCATTCCGCTCACGCCGGAGAACATCTATGGCGGCGTCTCGGCGATCTTCTGGGCGCTGATGATCGTCGTGTCGCTCAAGTACGTGACGCTCGTGCTGCGGGCAGACAATCGCGGGGAAGGCGGCATCATGGCGTTGCTCGCGCTCGCGACAAAGGCCATTGGCCACCGCAAGCGCTTGAGCGGCACGCTGCTCGCGATCGGGGTGTTCGGGGCATCGCTCTTCTACGGCGATGCCGTGCTGACGCCGGCCATCTCCGTGCTGTCCGCGGTCGAAGGGCTGGAGGTCGGCACTTCCGCATTCAAGCCGTACGTGGTGCCGATTTCCGCCGGCATCCTCATCGCGCTGTTCGCGATCCAGCACTACGGCACCGGCGTGGTCGGGCTGCTCTTCGGACCGATCTGCGCGCTGTGGTTCGGGTCGCTGGGCGCAGTGGGGATCTGGAACGTCGCCCAGCACCCCACGATCCTGTGGGCGCTCGACCCGATCTACGCTATCCAGTTCGCGACGGGCCACGGCTTCGCGTCATTCGTCGTTCTCGGCTCGGTGCTGCTCGCGATCACGGGTGCCGAGGCTCTCTATGCCGACATGGGCCATTTCGGCAAGCACGCGATCCGCCTCGCCTGGTTTGGCGTCGTGGCGCCGGGGCTGGTTCTCAATTACTTCGGACAGGGCGCTCTCCTCATCGCCCGGCCGAGCGCCATCGCGAACCCGTTCTACCTTTCCTACCCCGAGTGGGCGCTCTATCCGATGGTCGGGCTCGCCACGGCGGCGACGGTGATCGCCTCCCAGGCGACGATCTCGGGGGCGTATTCCATGACCCAGCAGGCGATCCAGCTCGGCTACCTTCCGCGCATGGCGATCCGGCACACGTCCGCACGGGCGATCGGCCAGATCTACGTCCCGGCCGTGAACTGGATCGTATGCCTGGCCGTGTTCGCGGCGGTGGTCGGGTTCGGCAGCTCCTCGCGGCTCGCCTCGGCGTACGGTGTCGCGGTGATGGGCACGATGCTGGTCACGACGCTCCTCACCTTCTTCGTGGTGCGGTACGGCTGGCGCTATCCGCTCTGGATCGCCGTTCTCGCCACGGCATTCTTCGCTCTGGTCGATGTCGTCTTCTTCGCCTCGGCGATGCACAAGGTGCTCGAGGGAGGTTGGTTCCCGCTGGCGCTTGGCGCGTTCGTGTTCACGATCATGGTTACATGGCGGCGCGGCCGCGCCACGCTGCACGAGCAGCTGGTCGGCACGTCGCCGCCGCTGGAAGGCTTCCTGCAGTCGCTGTTCATGTCGCCGCCGCAGAGCGTGCCGGGTACCGCCGTCTTCATGACCTCGGCCCCGGATGCGACGCCCAACGCGCTGCTCCACAGCCTCAAGCACTACAAGGTCCTGCACGAGCGGAATGTCTTCATGACGGTGGAGTTCCGCGACGTGCCGTACGCGGCGCCGAAGGACCGTATCCTGTGCGAGCGCCTGGACCACAACTGCTGGCGCGTGTGCGCGCGCTACGGGTTCATGGAGGCGCCCGATGTCGGCCGCGCGCTGGAGCTGTGCGCGCCCTATGGGCTGACGCTCGAGCCGATGGAGGTGACCTATTTCCTGTCCCGCGAAAAGGTCGTGCCCGGAGTGCGGGCCGAGGGCCTCGCTCTGTGGCGCGACAGGATGTTCAGCGCGATGGCGCGCAACGCCGGGGACGTTACAGACTTCTTCAACATCCCGCCCAACCGCGTCGTCGAGCTGGGGACGCGGGTCGAAATCTAGCGGTCCCGTCGGCGGGGGCAAGTCGCGCCGTCTGGCGCTCGGCGCTGCGCTTCAGACGATCTCGAACAGCCCGGCGGCCCCCATCCCGCCGCCGATGCACATCGTGACGACCGCGTGCTTCGCGCCGCGGCGCCGGCCTTCCATGAGCGCGTGCGCGGTGAGCCGCGTGCCGGACACACCGTAGGGATGGCCGACGGCGATCGCGCCGCCGTCGACGTTCAACCGGTCGTCGGGGATACCGAGCCGGTCGCGGCAGTAGATCACCTGCACGGCGAAGGCTTCGTTGAGCTCCCACAGATCGATGTCGGAGACGCGCTTGCCCGCGCGCTCGAGCAGCTTCGGCACGGCGAACACCGGGCCGATCCCCATCTCGTCGGGCTCGCAGCCCGCGACCGCGAAGCCGCGGAAGACGCCGAGCGGCTTGAGGCCGCGCGCCGCGGCGAGCCGGTCGCTCATCACCACGCATGCTGCCGCGCCGTCCGAGAACTGGCTCGCGTTGCCCGCGGCAATGACGCCGCCGGGCAGGGCGGGCTTGATCTTGGCTACGGCTTCCACGGTCGTGTCGGCACGAATCCCCTCGTCGGCGGCGATCGTGACCTCGCGCATCGAGATGCGCTGCGTGTCCTTGTCGGCTACGCCCATGGTGACGGTCGTGGGCACGATCTCTTCGGCGAACCTGCCGGCCGCCGCCGCGGCGGCAGCTCGCTGCTGGCTGCGCGCGCCGTATTCGTCCTGACGCTCGCGCGAGATGCCGTAGCGCTTCGCGACAGTCTCCGCCGTCTGCAGCATCGACCAGTAGATCTCGGGCTTGTGCTCGATGAGCCAGCCGTCGCGCAGCATATGCTTGTTCGACTCGTTCTGCACGCAGGAGATGGACTCGACGCCGCCCGCGACGAAGACATCCCCCTCGCCGGCGATGATCCGCTGCGCGGCGAGGGCGATCGTCTGCAGCCCCGAGGAGCAGAAACGGTTGACCGTGGCGCCGGGCACCGTGACCGGGCAGCCCGCGCGCAGCGCGATCTGGCGCGCGATGTTGTGGCCGGTGGCGCCCTCGGGGAAGGCGCAGCCGATGAGGACGTCGTCGACCTGCCCAGGCTCGATGCGCGCACGGTCGATGGCCTGGCGCACGACGTGCCCGGCCATGGTCGCGCCGTGGGTCATGTTGAACGCACCGCGCCAGCTCTTGGCGAGCCCGGTGCGGGCGGCGGAGACGATGACAGCTTCGGGCATCGGAGCCTCGATCGAATCAGTCGTTGAACGTCCCGCCCTCGGTCGCGAGCTTCGCGAGCAGCGGCGCCGGACGCCAGAAGCCGGGATCGCCGTGAGGGTTCGCCGCGAACCGCCGCATCGCGCGCTCGACGTTGTAGAGCCCGACGGTATCGGCGTAGAACATCGGCCCTCCGCGATACCGCGGGAAGCCGTAGCCGGCGAGGTACACGACGTCGATGTCCGAAGCGCGCAGCGCGATGCCTTCATCCAGGAGCTGGGCGCCTTCGTTGACCAGCGCGTAGATGCAGCGCTCGACGATCTCGTCGTCGGAAAGCTTGCGCGGCGTGAAGTCGTGTTCCTTGCGGTAGTCGGCGATGAGCGCATCGACCGCGGGATCGGGAAGTGCGTCGCGGCGCCCCGCCTCATAGCGATACCAGCCGAGACCGGTCTTCTGCCCGAAGCGTCCCAGCTCGCACAGCCGATCGGCGATCCGCGAGTAGACGAGGTTCGGCTTCTCGATGTAGCGGCGCTTGCGGATGTACCAGCCGACGTCGTTGCCGGCGAGATCGCTCATGCGGAACGGCCCCATCGCCATGCCGAAGCGCTCGAGCGCGCGGTCGACCTGACCGGGCGTCGCGCCTTCCTCGAGCAGGAACGACGCCTGACGCAAATACTGCTCGAGCATGCGGTTGCCGATGAAGCCGTCGCAAACGCCCGAAACGACCGCCGTCTTCCCGATGCGCTTCGCCACGCCCATGACCGAAACCAGCACGTCGTTCGCGGTTTTCGCGCCGCGCACCACCTCGAGAAGCCTCATCACGTTGGCGGGGCTGAAGAAGTGCGTGCCGACCACGTCCTGCGGACGGGACGTGCCTGCGGCGATGCGATCCAGATCGAGCGTCGAGGTGTTGCTCGCGAGGATCGCGCCGGGCTTCGCGTGCGCGTCGATCTGACGGAAGACGCCGAGCTTCACGTCCATGTCCTCGAAAACCGCCTCGATCACGAGGTCGGCGTCGGCGACGTCGTCGTAGGAGAGCGTCGGACGGAGCAGCGAGAGGTTCCGCTCCGCCACTGCCGCATCGAGCTTGCCGCGCGTGACCGAGGCCGCGTAGTTGCGCCGGATCGTCGTCATGCCCTTGTCGAGCGCCTCCTGCTTCATCTCGACGAGCGTGACCGGTAGGCCGGCGCTCGCGAAGTTCATCGCGATGCCGCCGCCCATGGTCCCCGCGCCGACGACCGCGACGCGCTCGATCGAGCGGCCGCGCAAGCTCTCGTCGATGCCCGGGATGCGCGAGGCCGCGCGCTCGGCGAAGAACGCGTGCCGGAGCGCGCGGGATTCCGGCGTGAGCATGAGCTCGAGGAAGAGCTCCCGCTCGGTGCGTATGCCTTCGTCGAACGGCTTGGTCGCCGCAGCCGTTACCGCGTCGACGCATTTGAGCGGCGCGGGATAGCCCTTGCTCACCGCGGCGACGGTGTTGCGTGCGAACTGCAGGAACCCTTCGGCGTTCGGATCGGCGATCGCGACGTCGCGCAGTCGCTTGCGGGGGCGGTTTTCGGCAACGACCTTGCGCGCGAAAGCCAGCGCTGCGGCGAGCGCATCGCCGTCGACGATCTCGTCGAACAGATCCGTGCACTTGAGCTTCGCGGCCGGGACGCTGGTGCCGGAAACGATCATGTTGAGCGCGCTTTCGAGTCCGATCGCGCGCGGCAGGCGCTGCGTGCCTCCCGCGCCGGGCAGCAGGCCGAGCTTGACCTCGGGCAGCGCGACGGGAGCCTCCGCCGTGGCGACGCGGGAATGGCAGCCCAGCGCCAGCTCCAGGCCGCCGCCCATGCACAAGCCGCCGATCGCGGCGATCACGGGCTTGGCGCTGCCTTCGACCATGTCGATGAGCGTCAGCAGCGTCGGCTCCGCCCGCGCCTTGGGCGTGTTGAACTCGCGAATGTCCGCGCCAGCCGAGAATTTTCCACCACTTCCGCTCAGGACGATGGCCCGCACCCCGTCATCGGCGAGTGCGCGGTCGACGCCGGCCGCCACCGCGACGCGCGTCTCGTAGGAGAGCCCGTTCACGGGCGGATGATCGATGGTGATGACGGCGACGCCGTCGTCGAGCTCGTAGCGGGCGCTGATGGTCGTGCTCCTGCTGGAGAGAGCTCGCCCTGGCTTGCGCTCGACGGTGCAGAGCGGGGCGAGACCACAAGCATATACCTCAAGCCAGTGTTTGCGTACACCACGACCCGGTCCGCGGGATCGTGCTGTCGGGGCTCAGACCGCCCTTGCGCCCTCGATCACTGTATCAGCTCGTCCGCGCGCAACAGCAGCGCCTGCGGGACAACCACGTCGAGCGCCTTCATGGCTTTCACATTGATGACCAACTCGAACTTCGCCGGTTGCTCCACCGGAAGGTCGCCCGGCTTGGCGCCCTTGAGAATCCGGTCGACGTAAATGGCGACGCGCCGGTTGAGGTCGTCGAGCACCGGGCCGTACGCCATCAGCCCTCCGTCGCGCGCGATCTCGCCCCATTCGTAGATCGCAGGTACGCGATGCAGGGTCGCGGCCTCGACGATCGACCGGTGCTCGCGGTAGAAGCGTGGGAAAGAAGGCACGACGACCCCGTCGACCTGCGCCTTGCTCATGGCGGCAAACGCGACGTCGTAGCCGCCGGGGCCCGGTGGGTCGCTGAGCAGGAAGCGCACGCCACGACGCTCGGCGACGCGCCGCATGTCCTCGGTCAGCTTGACGATGTTCCAGCCGCCTCCCGGGTCGAGCATGGCCACGGTTCGAGCCTTGGGAATGGCGTCGAGCAGCAGTTCGAGGCGCTTGACCTCGAGCTCGTCCGCAAGCATGTACACGCCGGTGACGTTGTGACCCGGCCGCGCAAAGCTCGCGACGAGTCCCGATTCGATAAGGCCTTCGCCGCCCCAGAACGCCATGACGATCGGGATCGTGGTTGTCGCCCGGCTGGCGGCCACGATGGCCGGCGGGCTCACGGCAACGATGATGTCGACGCCGGCGCGGACCAGCTCGTCCGCGAGGTCCGGCAGCTTCGCGAAATCGTTCTGCGCGGACCGGACCTCGAATCGCATCGTACGTCCTTCGACGTAGCCGAACTCGCCGAGGGCCGTGACCAGCATCTCCCTTGGAATGTCCGACGGGGTGAGGTAGCCGATCCGCCACATGCGCCGCTGCGCCCTCGCAATCTGCGACCCGGCAACTGCCAGCGTGGCGCACGCGATGAAGGCGCGCCGTTGCATCAGACCTCCAGCCACTCCCTGCGCACGCCGTCGGCAGCGCGCAGCTCGCCCGGCGAGCCCTCGAACACGATCCGGCCGTGGCCCATGACATAGACGCGCTGGGAGATCGCGAGCGCGATCGTGAGCTTCTGCTCGATTAACAGGATCGAGGTGCCGCGCGCAGCGATCTCGGCGAGGAGCTCGCGTACGAGCTCGACCAGCAGCGGCGCGAGGCCTTCGGTCGGCTCGTCGACCATGATCAGGTCGGGATCGCCCATGAGCGTCCGGCAGATGGCGAGCATCTGCTGCTCTCCGCCGGACAGCACGCCTCCCGGAGCATCGGCGCGCTCCCTGAGCAGGGGAAAGCGGGCGAACGTATCCTCGAGCGACCACCGCGCTGCGCCGCGCCGATCGCGCGGCGGCTTCGTGCCCAGCAGCAGGTTCTCGCGCACGGTGAGCTCGGGGAAGATCGAGCGATCCTCGGGTACGTAGCCCAGGCCGCGGCGCGAGATCTCGTGCGCCTTGAGTCGGTCGATGCGCTCGCCCTGGAAGCGGATCGTACCGACCGGGCGGACGAGGCCCATGATGCTCTTGACCGTTGTCGATCGCCCGGCGCCGTTCCGGCCCAGCAGGCTCACGATCTCTCCGCGGCCGACGCGCGCCGAGATCCCCTGCAGGATGTGGCTCTTGCCGTAGTACGCGTGCAGCGACTCGACTTCAAGCATGGAGGCTCGTCCCGAGATAGGCGGCCTGCACCGCGGCGTTCTCGCGGATGCGCGCGGGGGCGTCGGTGGCGATGATCTCGCCGTAGACCAGCACGGAGATCCGGTCGGCCAGGTCGAAGACAACGCCCATGTCGTGCTCGACCATGACGAGCGTTCTTCCGGCCGAGATCGAGCGGATGAGCGCGACCGCGCGCGCCGCCTCGGCGCGGCTCATGCCCGCCGTGGGCTCGTCGAGGAGGATCACGCGCGCCTTGCCCGCGATGGTGATGCCGATCTCCAGCGCGCGCTGTTCGGCGTAGGTCAGGACGCCGGCACGAGCATCGCGCCGGGCCGCGAGGCCGATCTGCTCGAGCACCTCGTCCGCACGGGCATTGGCGTCGCGAAGCTTCGCGACGTTGCGGCCGAAGGAGTAGCGGTAACCGAGCGACCAGAGGACGCTGCAGCGGATGTTCTCGAACACCGACAGCCGCGGGAAGATGTTCGTGACCTGGAAGCTTCGCGCCAGACCTCGCCGGTAGATCTGGAACGGGTCCCGGCCTTCGATCGGCGCACCGCCGAGCAGGATCGACCCGGACGTCGGCGCGAAGCGTCCGCTGATGAGGTTGAACAGCGTCGACTTGCCGGCGCCGTTGGGGCCGATGATCGCGTGCCGCTCGCCTTCGTAGACGTCGAGCGATACGCCGCGGATCACCGGCGTGGCGCCGAAGCGCATGCGCAGGTCCTTGAGCTCGAGGGCGCGGGGCTTCGGCGCGGTGGCGGTCACGGCGCCCCCTTGCGTGGCGTCGAGCGCGCCGCGGCTTCTTCCATCGCCTCCGCCCAGGCTGCCTTCACTCGCGGCGCAGCGAGGCGCGCGAGCCACGCGCCGATCGCGATCAGCGCGAGTGCTGCGAGCCACGGCCAGGGCGTCGAGGTGTCGAGGCTGATGCCGAACAGCCGCATCCGCGTCCCGGCGTCGGGCTGCGTCGCGCGCCGGTAGTTGATCTCGAGCAGCGCGATCGCGCCGCAGCACGCGAGCAGTGCGGGAATCGCGGCGCCGACGTAGGAGGCGAGCACGCGCCCGAGGGCCCGCGTGGCGAGAATGGGGCGATGCATGAGGAGCAGTCCCGAGAGTCCTCCGGGCGCGAACAGCACCATGCCGATGAAGAAGAGCCCCACGTAGAGCTGCCAGGCGGTGGTGTAGTCGGACAGGCTCACCTGCAGCCAGGTGATGGCGATCGCACCGAGCACCGCGCCGAACAGGTGCTGGACGCCGCCGATGTAGGTCATGAGCAGCACGGTGCCCGAGCGGCCGGCGCCCACGGCCTCCGCCGCGACGATCTCGTAGTTGAGCGCGTGCAGGCCGCCGGCGAGCCCGGCGAACGCGGCGGCGACCGAGAAGGCGACGAAGCGCACGCGCACCGGATCGTAGCCGACGAAGGCGGCACGCTCGGGGTTGTCGCGCACGGCGTTGCACATGCGTCCGACGGGCGTGCGCAGAAAAGCGGCGAGCGCGAGCGCCGCCGCCATCGCCCAGAACGCGATCACGTAGTAGACCTGGAGCTGCGGACCGAAGCTGAGCCCGAAGGGATGCGGGCCGATCCCGCGATTGGCGGTGATGCCTTCCTCGCCGCCGGAAAATCCCTGAAGGATGCGCATCGCCGCGAAGACCAGCTCGCCGACGCCGAGCGAGATCAGCGCGAAGACGACGCCAGCGCGCCGGGTCGTCACCGAGCCGAAGAGCATCCCGAAGAAGAGCCCGGCGGCGGCGCCGGCGAGCGGCACCAGCGGCATGGGAATCGCGAGGCCGGCGTCGATGGCTCGCATCAGGTGGATGCTCGCGTAGGCGCCCAGGCCGAAGTAGACCGCGTGCCCGAACGAGAGCAGTCCCGTTTGCCCCAGCAGCAGGCTGTAGGAAACGGCGAAGACGGCCGCGATGCCCATCTGCGAAAGGAGCGAGCGCCCGAAGTTGCCGTCGAGCCCCGGCAGATGGGGCAGCGCGAGCAGGGTCAGCGCGACGGCGAGCCAGTGGGCGAGGCGACTGCCGGCGATCGCGCGCAGGGGCGACCCCGGCTGCGGGGCAGCCGTGTCGGCCGCGACGTCGGCGCTCTTCATGATTCGCGCGTGCCCAGGAGCCCGCGCGGCCGGAAGATGAGCATCAGCACCAGCAGGAGATAAGGGATCAGCGGCGCGACCTGGGAGAGCTTGACGGCGGCGAGCTCGTGGAACGCGGAGTCGCGCCCCAGCGAGAGGTGCAGCGCCGCGAGGAGGTCGAGCAGCGAAAAGTCGAGCGCCACCGCGAAGGTCTGCACGATGCCGATCAGCATCGACGCGATGAACGCGCCGGTGATCGAGCCCAGGCCCCCGACGACGACGACGACGAAGACGATCGGCCCCAGCTCCGCAGCCATGTTCGGCTCGGTCAGGAGCGCGAAGCCGCCGATCACGCCGGCGAGCGCGGCGAGCGCGCTGCCGATCGCGAACACGAACACGAAGACCCGGGGGACGTCGTGACCGAGGGCGGCGACCATGTCGGGATGGGTGAGCGCGGCCCGGATGACGAGCCCGAGGCGCGTGCGGCGGAACGCGAGGTACAGAAAGGCGAACATGCCGACCGAGATCGCCATCATCAGCACCTTGTAGGCCGGGTAGCTGGTGCCGAACAGCAGGAAGGCCGGAAAGTCGATGACCGCCGGCACCCGGTTCTCGATCGGGTTGCGGCCCCACACCATGACCACGAACTCGACGATGACGTAGGCGAGCCCGAAGGTGAAGAGTATCTCGGCGACGTGTCCCTGGCGGTGCACGTGGCGCAGCCCGTAGCGCTCGATAAGGGCGCCAATCCCCGCGACCACCAGCGGCGCGATCGCGAGCGCCGGCCAGAAGCCGAGCCACAGCCCGATCTGATAGGAGAAATACGCGCCGAGCATGAACATGCTGGCGTGGGCGAAGTTGAGCACGCCCATCAGGCTGAAGATGAGCGTCAGCCCGCTCGAAACCATGAACAGCAGCAGCCCGTAGACGATGCCGTTCAGCAGCGAGAACGAGACGATCTCGAGCACGGTCGGGGCTACTGGAGGTCGCCCCGGCGCGGGCCGGGGCCCGATTCTGCCCGGGGCCGCGCTAAGCGGACCAACCTGGATCCCGGCCTTCGCCAGGACGACATCTCACGAAGGGCCGCTCCACCCCGATGTCGCCCGCGAGCTACGGGCTCGGCCGCTGCATCTGACACGTCGTCGGCATCGCCGTGTCCTTGGCGTCGAGCTTGAGGTCGGTCTTGAAGCCGAGGCCCGTCTTCTCGACGTCGTACTTCACGTTGTCTGAAAAGGTCGCGACGAAGAGTGGCTGTAGGATCTGGTGGTTGTCGGCCCGCATCTCGACTTCCCCGACGCTGGTCATCAGTTTCATGCCTTCTAGCGCCCGGGCGACCTTGACCGGGTCGTTCGACTTCGCCTTCGCAGCCGCGGCGGCGAACATCATGAAGGCGGTGTTGAGACGGTAGTAGGCGAACTCGTCTTCCTTGCCGGTGAAGCGCTTCTTGAACGCGGCCACGTCGGGATCGAGATCCTGCGAAGCGTTGGTGTGGTACGAGGTCACGACCTTGACCACGCCGTTGCCGTCCTTGCCGATCGCGGTCGGCGCGCCCAGCGCGTCGGCGTAGAAGGTGTACCAGGTGACCTTGAGACCGGCGTCCTTGCCGGCCTTGAGCAGCAGGAACATGTCGTTGCTCCAGTTGCCCGTGATCACCGCGTCCGCGCCCGATGCCTTGATCTTGGCGACGTAGGGCGAGAAGTCCTGGACCTTCTGCAGGGGATGAAGCTCGTCGCCGACGATCTGGATGTCGGGGCGCTTCTCCGCGAGCATCTTGCGCGCCGCGGCGGCCACCGCCTTGCCGAACGAGTAGTCCTGGTTGATGAGGTAGATCTTCTTGACCTGCGGCGTCTTGGCGATCTCGTCGACCAGCGCAACCATCTTCATGTCCGCGTCAGAATCGAAGCGGAAGTGCCAGAAATTGCACTTGGCGTTGGTGAGCGCCGGATCGACCGCAGCGTAGTTGAAGTACAACACCTCCTTGCCCGGGTTGCGCTCGTTGTACTTGAGGATCGCGTCGGACAGCGCCAGCGCGACCGCGCTGCCGTTGCCCTGGAAGATGTAGCGCGCGCCTTCGTCGAGCGCCTTCTTGAGCGCGATCAGCGACTCCTGCGGATCGACCTTGTTGTCGTAGAAGTTGATCTGGAGCTTCTCGCCGTTCAGGCCGCCGGCGGCGTTGATCTTGTCGACTTCGTAGAGAAAATGCTTCTGGGCGTTGATCCCGGCGCTGGCGGCGCCGCCCGAGAGCGGATCGATGTAGGCGAGCTTGAGCTCCGCCGCCCGGGCCGGAGAAAGCGCGGCGGCGAGCGAGAATGCGGCAAGCGCGGCGACCTGCGATCCAATATGCATGGCTCCTCCTGACGGCCCACGGAAGTGCCGGCATCGCACGCAAGAGAGACCGCGGCCGGTCGATGGGTGGGCGAGAGGGATGCTACCGGCAGGCCCCGGGCATTTCAAGCGCGCTAGAATGGCGCCGGCGCAACGAAAGCGAGAGCGAGAGCCGCCCGCACCAGAGGCGGCCAGGAGGACGCGATGCAAGGCTTGATGATGAACGTGCCGCTGATGATTTCGTCGCTGATTCGCCACGCGGACACCTATCACGGCGACGGCGAGATCGTGTCGCGGACCATCGAGGGACCCGTTCACCGCTACACCTATCGCGACGCGCACACCCGCGTGCGGCGTCTCGCGCGTGCGCTCCAGCGCCTCGGGATCGAGGCCGGGGACCGCGTGGGGACGCTGGCCTGGAACGGCTACCGCCACTTCGAGCTCTACTACGCGGTGTCGGGGATGGGGTCGATCATCCATACGATCAACCCGCGCCTGTTTCACGACCAGCTCGGCTACATCGTGAACGACGCCGACGACCAGGTCGTGCTGTTCGACCTGAGCTTCGCGCCCTTGGTCGAGAAGCTGGCCCCGTCGTGCAAGGGGGTCCGGCAGTGGATCGCGCTGACCGACCGGGCGCACATGCCGGACGCCTCGATTCCGCGGCTCGGCTGCTACGAGGAGCTGCTGGCCGCGGAGGCCGACGATTTCGACTGGCCCGAGTTCGACGAAAACACGGCCTCGGGCTTGTGCTACACATCGGGGACGACCGGGCATCCGAAGGGCGTCCTCTTCAGCCACCGCTCCACGGTCCTCCATGCGCTCGCGATCTCGCTTCCGGACACCAAGAACCTGTCGGCGACGAGTTCGGTTCTGGCAATCGTGCCGATGTTCCATGTGAACGCCTGGGGCATCCCCTACGCGGCGCCGATGGTCGGCGCGAAGCTCGTGTTTCCCGGCGCCGCGCTCGATGGCGCGAGCCTCTACCAGCTCATGGAGGCCGAGGCGGTGGACAGCACCTCGGCGGTGCCCACCGTGTGGATGGGCCTCGTGAGCCACATGAAGCAGAACAAGCTCAAGTTCACGACTCTCAAGACGAGCACGATCGGCGGTGCGGCGTGCCCGCAGGCGCTGATGGACACGCTGCAGAACGAGTTCGGCGTCCGCGTGCACCACGGCTGGGGCATGACCGAGATGAGCCCGGTCGGCACGCTGAATTCACCCAAGGCGAAGCACCGTGCGCTGGGCGCGGAGGCGCGCCTGCAGGTAGCGCTCAAGCAGGGTCGGCCGCTCTACGGGGTCGAGATGAAGGTCGTCGACGGCGCCGGCAAGGAGCTGCCGCGCGACGGGCGGAGCGCGGGCAACGTGCTGGTGCGCGGCCCCTGGACGCTGCGGCGCTACTTCAAGGACGCCGGCGGCGACCCCCTGACTCCCGACGGCTGGTTGCCGACCGGCGACGTGGGGACCATCGACCCCGACGGCTACCTGCAGATCACCGACCGGTCGAAGGACGTCATCAAGTCGGGCGGGGAGTGGATCAGTTCCATCGAGCTCGAGAACATCGCCGTCGGTCATCCGGCGGTGGTGGAGGCCGCTGTGATCGGGGTCCGCCATCCCAAGTGGGACGAGCGCCCACTGCTCATCGTGGTGAAGCGCCCCGGCGCCGAGCTCGGCAAGGAGGCGATGCTCAACTTCTACGAGGGGAAGATCGCCAAGTGGTGGCTGCCGGACGACGTCGTATTCGTCGACGAGTTGCCGCATACCGCGACCGGCAAGCTCTCCAAGCGCCAGCTGCGCGAGCGGTTCCGGGAATACCTGCTTCCTACGATCTGAGGGCGGCACGGGGGCCGCGCGGCGCCCACGGGCCCGTCCGGTTTCGCTGCCGGATCGAAAGCGAAGCGACGGAAGCCCCTCAGTCGCTCTGCCGATCTCCGGCGGAACGGGCCCCGGCAACCACCATCAGGGCGGCGAGCACCATGCCCGCGAAACCGCCGACCGCAAAGACCAACATCAAGACCCAGCCCGTCCCCAGACCGTCACCCACGGTCAGCCCCCTACGTCCTGCCACGCAGCGGCCTCGTGGGCCGCACGCGCGAGTTGTTGTGGTCAATCTGTGCACGTGCGTAGCAAAAACGATACCTGATCGCAAGCGCTTGTTTGGATGGATGGTTGTCGGGGTCGTCGGTAACGACTGTAAGAACGCTCGACACCCGGCAGGTCGAACCTGACGAACAGCTGACTTCAGTCCGTGCCGAGATAGACAGCCTGCACCCTTGCATCGGCGCGAATCGCCGCCGGCCGCCCTTCGGCGATCAGTCGACCGCGGTCGAGCACGATGACGCGGTCGGCATAGCCGAACACGACGTCCATGTCGTGCTCGGTGAAGAGCACTGCGATCCGGTCGCGGCGCGCCAGATCGACCGCGAGTTGCATCAGTCCGTGTCGCGCCGCGAGCGGCATGCCCGCCGTCGGCTCGTCCATCAGCAGGAGCACGGGAGCGTTGGCGAGCGCAAGAGCGATCTCGACGCGCTTCGCGTCGCCGTAGGGCAGCGTTGCGCAGCCCTGGCCGGCGAGGCCGGCGATGCCGATCCGCGCGAGGATCGCCTCGGCCTCGGCGACGTGGAGCGTGTTCGCGCGCGCGGTCACACGCCCCGTCTCGCGGTCGCGGGCTACGAGAGCCATCTGCACGTTCTCGCGCACGGTCATCGACGCGAAGGTCGCGGCCACCTGGAACGTGCGCGCCACGCCGGCGCGGGCGATCGCGCGCGTCGGCAGGCCGTCGATCCTCGCTCCGCGGAGGGTCACGGTCCCCGCCTCGGCGCGCAACTGGCCGCCGATCAGGTTGAAGCACGTGCTCTTCCCTGCGCCGTTGGGCCCGATCATCGCGACCACCTCGCCGGCTTGGACGGCGAAGGAAACGTCCCGCAGGGCGTCGAGGCCGTCGAATGAGCGCGACAGCCCCGCTGCTCTCAGCACGGGCGTGGCGTCTCCCCGCTCCACTAGGTTCATGGGCGGAGTTTGCGAAGGAGCCATGCCAGCGCGCCGCCGATCCCCATGGGGAAGGCGAGCACAAGGACGAGGATCGCGAGCCCCACTCCGGCGCGCCAGTACTCGGTCGCGCGCGCGAGCGTGTCCTGCAGCCCGATGAACGCCGCCGCGCCGACCAGTGGCCCGGCGAGCGTATCGACGCCGCCGAGAAGGACCATGACCAGCGCGTCGACGGAGCGCGGAATCCCGAGCGACTCGGGCGAGATGCTGCCCTTGGAGAAGGCGTACACGCCACCGGCGAGGCCCGCCAACGCGCCGGCGAGCACAAAAGCAGCCCATTGGGTCGAGCGCACGTCGATCCCGCTCGCCTCGCCCCGCAGGCGCGAGTCGCGCCCGGCGCGCAAGGCGTAGCCGAACGGGGTCTGCGCCAGCCAGGCGATCGCGGCGAGCGCCATGGCGCAGACGCCCAGCGCGAAAAGGAAATACGCCTGCTTCGAGGCGAGCAGCGCGGGCGGCCAGATGCCCACGAGGCCGTTCGAGCCGCCGGTCACGCTGTCCCACTGGAAGACGACCGACCACACGATCTGTGCGAAGGCGAGCGTGAGCATGGCGAGGTAGATCCCAGACAGCCGCACGCAGAACCAGCCGAAGACAACCGCGCCGACCCCGGCAGCGAGAGGTGCGAGGGAGATCGCCGTCGGCATCGAGGCGCCGTAGCGCGTGGCGAGCGCCGCGGCATACGCGCCCAGCCCGAAATAGGCGGCGTGACCGAAGGAAACGAGGCCGCCGACGCCCAGCAGGAACCGCAGGCTCGCGGCGAAGACCGCGAAGACCAGCACGTCGGTGGCCAGAACGAGGTCGTATTCGTCTCCCAGGACCGGCAGCAGCGCCGCGACGGCCAGCGCGACCAGGGCAGCTGCGGCACTGCCCCGCCCCGGGGGACGAACGAGCGCGCGATGCTCCGCTGCAGTGGCGGTCGGCGGCGCCTCGGGCCCGCTTCCGAGCAGGCCGTAGGGCATCACCGCGAGCACGAGCGCCATGACCAGGAACTCGGCGACCAGGGTGAGCCCGGGGAAGGACACGACCACGCCTGCGAGCGTGACATCCCCGATACCGATGCACAGCGCGCGCGTGAGCCCGATCAGAACCGCCGCGAGGAATGCGCCGGGAATCGAGCCGAGCCCTCCGACGACGGTGACGACGAAGGCTTCCGCGATAACCGATAGGTCCATGCCCGGATGCGCCGATTCGCGGGGAAGCTGCAGCGCGCCCGCCAGGCCCGCGAGGAGCGCGCCGAGGCAGAACACGCTCGTGAAGAGCAGCGCCTGGTCGATTCCCAGGGCCTGGGCGAGGGCGCGGTTTTCGGCGGCGGCGCGCACCATCGTCCCCCAGCGGGTGCGGCGCACGAGCCACCACAGCGCGATCAGCACGAGCGGTCCGACGGCGATCAGGAGCGCGTCGTACTGGGGCAGCACCTGACCGCCGATCTCGATCGTCCCGCGGAAGCCCGCGGCGCGCGGGCCGAGCAGCTCCTCCGGCCCCCACAGCGCCAGCGCGGCATCCTCGACGATCAGCACGACGCCGAACGTGGCGATGAGCTGCAGCAACTCGGGCGCCCTGTAGATGCGCCGCAGGAGCGTCACCTCGATCAGGGCGCCGATGACGGCGACGACGACGGCCGCGGCCAGCACGCCGAGCCAATAGCCCGCGAGCGTCGAGCCGAGGCGGGCGATCATGCTGTACGCGATGTAGGCGCCCAGCATGTAGAGCGAGCCGTGGGCGAAGTTGACGACCCGGGTGACGCCGAAGATGAGCGTCAGGCCGGCGGCGATCAGGAACAGCGAGGAGGCGCCGGCGAGCCCGTTGACGAGCTGGATGAGAAGCGCGGAAAGCGTCAAGGCATCCTGCGCGTCGATGGCTGCCGCGGCTTAGGGATTCGCGCGCGTTGGGCGGCAGGCCGCGCGGAATCGGGCCGGCCCGGCGCCTAATGCGCAGGGCGATGCGCGCGCACCCAGTCGTCGGTCGGCAGGTAGTCGGCGCCGTTGGCGTAGCGCCAGTCGACCATCACGCCCTTGCCGTCCTTGACCGCGAGGCGGCCGACGTAGGCACCCATCGTCGACTGGTGATCGATGGCCCGGTAGCTGATCCTGCCGAACGGGGTATCGACCGCGAGGCCCTCCATCGCCGCCACCAGCTTCTCGGTGTCGGTCGATTTCGCTTTGCGGATCGCTGCGGCCACGCTCATGACCGCGCTGTAGCCGACCACCGAGCCCTGGCGCGGGTAATCCTTGAACTTCGCCTGGTACGCATCGAGGAAGCGCGTGTGCTCCGGCGTGGTGATCGCGCTCCAGGGGTAGCCGGTCACGTACCAGCCCGCGGGCGCCTCGTCCTTCAGCGGATCGAGGTATTCCGGCTCGCCGGCCAGGAGGTTGAGGACAGGACGATCGCGAAAGAGCCCGCGCAGCTCGCCTTCGCGCACGAACTTGGCGAGATCGCCCGCGAACAGCGACGAGAAGATCGCGTCGGGCTTCGCGTCGAGCAGCGCCTGGACGACGGGACCGGCGTCGATCTTGCCCAGCGGCGCCGCGATCTCGACGAACTCGATGCCGCCGGGCTGGCGCGCGATCATGAGTTGCTTGAATGCCGCCGTCGCGGCCGTGCCGTACTCGTAATTCGGATAGACGATCGCCCAGCGCCGTTTGGCGAGGCGCACCGCATCCGGGATGAGCATCGCGGTCTGCATGTAAGTCGACGGTCTCAGGCGGAAGGTGTAGCGGTTGCCGTCCTCCCACACGATCTTGTCGGTCAGGGGCTCCGCGGCAAGAAAGAACTGGTGCCGCTGCCTGGCGAAATCGGCGACCGCCAGTCCCACCGCCGAGGAGAATGTCCCCATCAGCACGTCGACCTTCTCGCGCGCGAGCAGCTCCTCGGCGACGCGCACCGCATCGCCCGGATTCCCGTTGTCGTCGCGCACGATGAGCTCGAGCTGCCTGCCGAGGACTCCGCCGCCGCGGTTGACCTCTTCGACCGCGAGTTCCATGCCCTTGCGGTAGGGCTCGAGAAAGGCGGGGAACGTCTTGTAGCTGTTGAGCTCGCCCAGCTTGATTGGCTGGGCCGCCGCGAGCGTGCTCCCGAGCGCGCCGGCAACGAAGGATGCCCATAACAGCCGAGAGAAGGATTTCATCGCCCGCGATCATAGCCGTGCAGGCGGCCTCTGGGGAAGCGCTGCCGCCATCGGTGGCTTCTATGCTTATACCGCGTGGCGGCTCGCGGCGCGGCCCGCCCGGACGGTAAAATTACAGTTTTTGTGCGTCACGCGGACCGCTCGCTTGTCGATGCTGAACCTCGGATTCGGGTTGGCTTTCGCCGACCTCTACAGGGCCCCGGGGCTGGAAAGCCTGGACCGGGCCTTCTGCGCCTGGCTCGCCGGCGCCGACGCGTCGCTCGCCGGGCGACTTGACGCGGCGCGCAGCGCGCCTGCCGCGCTGGGTCGCAAGGGGGAATCGGACCTTCTGGTTGCGCTCGCGCCGCAGCTCGAGGACTGGCTCGCGCGGCTCTTCGGCATCGATGCGGAGGTCGCCGCGCTGCAGACCGCGCAGCACGAGCTCGCCCCTCTCTTCGCCTGCAAGCGCCAGGTGGTCCAGCGCAAGGCGATGAACAAGTACAAGGCGGCGGAGGCCGAAGGCTTCGACGGAGCCGCCCTGCGCGCCGCGCTCGAGGCGCGCATCGGAACGACGCTTTTCGGCACCGCGGGCGAGCTCGCGTTCGCGCGGAACGTGGGCCAATGGGGACTCGACGAGACGGCGCACGCGGCCGACATCGATCTCGCGCTGCGTTACGCGGCGTGGGCGGCGCATACCGCCGAGGGCCGGGCCGTCCACCGCAGCGGCGTGCTGTTCAAGGCGCCCCGCAAGCTCGACTACATGAAGCTCGTGCCGGTCGAGCGCGAGGCCCGGCACGGCGTGGACATGTGGCAGCTCGGGCCGGAGCACCTTCGCCGGCGCGAGGGTTTCGCGCTGACCGACCCCGGCACCGATCTCGCGGGCGGCCTCGATCAGGCGCACTACTGCATCTGGTGTCACGAACAGCAGAAGGACTCGTGCGCGTCGGGCCTGCGCGAAAAGCAGCCGGCCGAAGGTGGTGCGGCGTCGTTCAAGA
>Ga0335077_10001390_pt1 | contig 28611 bp, 20 predicted proteins | sample Lox_Sample_31_FD_207151 | JGI IMG/M metagenome (GOLD analysis project Ga0335077, IMG submission 207151) | Soil microbial communities from Loxahatchee National Wildlife Refuge, Florida, United States - Lox_Sample_3.1 | ecosystem: Environmental > Terrestrial > Soil > Wetlands | place: USA... | reverse complement strand
CATCAGTCGGCTCCTGGCCGCGCTGGCCGTCACCGCCAACGTCGACGTTGAAAGCTCGCTCGATGATTTCCTCGGCGCTGTCTATGCGCTCATCCGTGCGAAGCAGGAAAACTTTCAGGACCGCCCCAGCCGGCGCATCAAGGTCAAGCCCGTCGCGCAGCGCGCCGCGCGGATTGCGGTCGGCCACGTCAAGACCGGTGGCCTCTGGATTGCGGGTTTTTACTTCAACAATGCTTTGTTCCGGACCGCGGCTGTCTACCACCGCATCCTGAAAGTCGCCACCGGCACCAATGGCCCGGTGCCGCTGTTGCAGCTCGATGCTCTTGGCCGCTATGCCGGTTGGAACAGCATCCGGCTTTATAAGATTCACAACCAGGTCAACGAGCTGAAGCACGAGCCGCAAGGCGTTTATCACGGTCGCTTCGTCAGCTATGATGACGCGCTGACCGCGGCTTGCGACCTTTTGGACCTAATCGAAGCCTGGATGGTCGCGCAGACCCGGCCCGCGTCCACGGCAGGAACCTAATGGTCGTGCGAACCATAGAACCCTGCATGTAATCTGTAAGCGAGCAATCCAGCGTGCCCTACCAGGGCAGCAGCTTCCGCCACCAGGGAGGAGTCGCCGCCCGCGTTTCCTGCTTTGACGGCATCTCGTGTTCCTCGTCGTCGGTGCCGTAATACTTGTCTTTCGCGCGGCGATCATGGGCACGTTTGGCATCGACGCGCGCCTGCGACCAATCCTCCGCCCATATCGCCCGGTCGTTTCTGACCCAATAATGCGATCGGCACAGGAAGCCCCAATTGCCTATCGACGGATCGAGCGAAACCGTCTTCCCGTCGAAAATGAGCTTCCAGTCCGTTGGGCTCAGCGGCGTCACCACTTCCTTGCCGCAGCCACAGGCGCACTTGTGAACCGCCGTCGCGTATTCGATCGAGACGTAAATCTTTCCTTCGTCGACCGCGTCGGGGATGAATTCGACGAATTCGTGCCTGAGTGTCTTCGGCGGTTTCACGATGGCGTCGGTTTCATGGCTGGCCCATAGTCTGGCCAGCCGTGGCCGGCACATCTTCGTTTCGCAGCATATTGCCGCCGATCGTATACGTGCAGTGATGCTCGAAGTCGAGATCCTGATAGAAGCCCGCCAGTTTTTTCCACTTGATCACCGCCAGTGCCGCGTTCAGTGCGTTCAGCTCAGCAATCTGGATATTGGTGGCGTATTCGTTGCGGTCGGCGTCGTCCGCGAACGAAACGCGTTTCCGCACATGATCGCGTTGCGCCGGCGTGCTCGTCGTCACGCGCAGGATACCGCCGAGCGAACCTTCGCTCAGGTAGACACCCATTCCCACGTCGATGAAAGGAAGCCTGAACTCTTCGAGCTTTTCCACGATGAGCTTTTTAGCTGGTCCCTCCATGCACATAAAAACGAAACTCATACCGCGCAGTTCCTCCACGTTTTCCGGCCCTATGTAACATTCGTGGACGAAGATGCCGTCGCGCATCTTGTCGTAAATGCCCTTCAAATACGCGGCCTTTTTCGGCTTCGCGACGAGCTCTTCGAGCGACGGCGCACCGGGAGAACGAAAGGCGTTGTGCTGCAGGAAGTCATCTCCGTCGAATAGGTGTATCTCGCGCACCGGTGTCTTGGCAACGAGGTCCAGAACGTAAGCACCTGTGCCGCCCACGCCCACGATAGCGATCTTTTTCACCGTCGCGAGCTTCGCCGTGACCGCGCCGATTTCGGCTCTGGTCGAAGCCGTATCGATGTACTTGAAAACCGTCTCTTCCTCTGCCCCGGCCGCGACTGGCAGGAAGGTCTTGGCCGTCGCGCCCTGCTCGATCTTTTGCGCGTAGCCCGACAACAGCGTGACGTATTGCGTCACCTTATCGTAGTAGTTTTCGTAAGAACCGCTCGGCATCGGCTTCGCCGAGAATGTGTGATCGATCTCGACGCCCTCCCCGAGCTTAGTGCGACCGTTGGCTCTCTCCCCGATGGTTGTGATGGGCGTTCCGTCCGCACGGCAAGGAAATTCACCGATAAAGTGAGCGACGTGATTTTCCGGTTTAACGGTCATGTCGCCTGCAAGCTTCAACGACATTACGAGGATTCCGCGCTTGACGATCCGCCCGGCAGCCACATATGGCACGCCCTTAACGAGCAAATGGCCCGAACGGATTTCGAGATCGTAACCTTCGTTACGAAGGCGCGTCAGGTCCGTGCTACGACTTATTGGTTTCTGTGACATCGAAGATCATCCCATCCTTGATGCGGACAGTTTCGCCTTCTGTCATCGAGCCTTCACGGTTTTTCCGGGGGCCCTTCCGATAGGTGACGGTAAACTGCACGTTCGGCCCGGACGGAACCGGGTTGAAGGCCAGGGCGACGACCTGATCGAAGGTGAGCGTCTTGGTCGAGACCTCTTTCTGCCGGCCGTTGACGATGATCTTGTAAACCTTCGGCCTGCCGGTGTGAAAGTGCTCGTCCTGCTTCAGGTGGACGACTTCCGGCCCGTTGTCCACCTCCGGGTCTTCCTGATCGCCGATCACTTCGCGAAACAGCTCCATGCCGGGCTGCACATACCCCAAGACGTACAGCGCCGCGCCGGTCGTCGGGTTCGGCGAATGGTAGGAGTTCTGGTCTATGAAAATCTTCACTTCGTGCGTCTGTTGTTGCTGGGCCATTCGAGATTCTCCTTGTTGCGATGTTCCTTACTCTACTGCTGCACTGCTTCACTCAGGCACGTGCCGCGGCCCACACGCTAAAGGATGGATTGAGGCCACCATAGCCCTACAAAGCGGTTGCTCTCGGCGCCGGCGTGTCTACAGCAGCCCCTATTGACCTTTCGAATCAGGGCACTCGCGTTTCCCCTTAAACGTGAAAAAAATCTGGGGTAAACGGGGGCCATCTGTTCGTATAAATAGAGGAAGCAGCGCCCGACGTGAACCCACGAGGGAAAGCGAGCGACCGTTGAATCGCTTCCAGAACATAGACTGGACCAGGCTTTATGAAGTGCTCCTCGTCCACGCGACCGGCATCCTCCGCCGCTACCGCGGGCCGGACACTTTTGACGGCGGACAGGACTGCGAAGACGTTGTCGCAGAGGTTCTGAAGGATTTCTTCAGGTCTCCGAACGGCCTCGGCTGGAAGCAAAGCAAGGGAAAGCTCGAAACCTATCTTGGCACCATCGTTCACAACAAACTGGTGGACCGTCTGCGCCGTCAGAAGCACCTGAGTGGTTCGCTTGATGACCCGGACTTCTCTCCGCCAGCCCACAACAGCCCCGGCACGACGGCTCCTGAAGGGGCAAAAACCAACACCAAAGATGCGCTCTACCGCCTGGTCAAGGGCGACGCCGAACTGCAGGATCTCATCGCCGCCGCCGAACTGGTGGAGGGTGGACCAAACGTCAATCAGGAATTGGGACAGATACTGAACAAAACGCCCCGTCAGGTCTCAAAACTCAAAGAGCGCCTACTGGCGATCGACGGGGTAAAGGAACTCTATGCCGCGCGACAAACAGCCAAATCGACCAGACCCAGAGCGTGACCTGCTGGACAAACTCTTCGGTCCTGCCGATGAAATGGCCGATGAAGACCTCGAGATGCTCTACGAGGCCATAGCTCCCGCCACAGATCCCGCGGCTGTCGTTCGCCGGCTTGCCACGGATGCTGCAGTCGAATACCGCATCCAAAACCGCCGGCCGCCCGATCATGTACAGGCCGCGCTAGACGCCACACGGAAAGTAGAAAGTCTCGACGATGTAGCACCATCGAAACTCCGCCAGATCGTGGATGCACTGACTGCTCCGTATACGGGAGCCGTGAAAGACCTCGCATATGCCTATCGTAATCGCGAGGGAGAACTCAACACGCACGACCAGGGCATCATCGACGAACTCACTGACGAGCTCCGGGAGGACTGGAGTGGCGATGAAGGTGAAGGTAAGAAGTGACACCCGCCGCCGATCTCGCTAATTATGTCGCTCAGAAATTTGTTACGATGGCTCCTCCCGACCTCACGTCGCTCTGCCGGGACCTGGGTCTCAGGATACGAGAGGTTCCCGCGACGGGATTCGACGGCGCGCTGCTCCGGAGTAAAGCCGACCAGAAAGGCATCATCGCAGTCAAAGCCAGCATCCGCGAGAAATCCCGGAAGCGGTTCACGATCGCGCACGAAATCGGTCATTTCATCATTCCGCACCATCGGAACCTCGGTAATATCTGCGAGGAACGGAAAATCGAGAGCTTCGATAGCCGCCTAAACCGGGCGGAGATCGAAGCCAACGAGTTTGCATCCGAGCTGTTGCTGCCGAGTGCCCTTTTGCGGAGACGCTTTAACCTTGCCGAATTGTCTCTCGCGCAGATTTCAGCTGTTGCAGCGGATTTTGGGACAAGTCTGACCGCTACGACCCGTTCTTTTCTGACGTTGACGGACCTCCCATGCGCGATGGTTTGGAGCGTCAGCGATCGTGCCCGCTGGTTTGTCCGTAGCGATTCATTCCGCTTCTTTCTTCCCCTGCCGGAACTCCCGGCGAACGGTTCCTTCGCAGCTCGGATTTTCAGGGGTGAATCCGCGCCTGCGGACCTTGCACCGGTGCGACCGGACGCTTGGCTCGACCGCCAGGCTGCCGAGCACGTCGATACGTTACTCGAACATTCCATCGGCCTTCCCAATTACGACGCCGTTCTCACCCTGCTCTGGGCCTACAAGGTGGAGCCGTTACCGGCTGGCGACTCCCAAGAAGCCCTCCTTGAAGATCTTGATCCAGAGGATTTCACTCTGAACCGTCGTCGCTGGCCGAGGTAGTTTTCAGCCCAATGGATACGCCTGACAGGCAGATTACCCCGGATGCTGAGAAGGGATTCTTAGGTCAGATGGGCGGGATCATATCGCGCCGGAGCTTAAGAAACTTTGCGTCACGAGCTTGGCTAGGTGATTGGAAGGGACGAACTCTGTGAAGCGGTTCGAGAGAAGGAGAGTGTGCCGTACGTGCCCTTCGCTGACTCGACGCTCAAATCTATGTTCTCCGTAGGATCTAAACTCCGAAACTTCTTCTCGTCCGGAGCCATTAGATCCGCGCACCAGGACGAAGGCGAGATTGCTGTGCTGGAAGAGCTCCTCCTGCAAGTCCAAATGGAATACCGACACGGGATAGTGAGAGAAGGCATGATGATTCTCGATGTACAAGAGGTTCGGGTATCCACGGGGAAGCTGCTTCTGCTTTGATCGCATCTTCCTTTTCAGTTCGTCTATTTCGTTCACGGAATCAACCGGCCCCTCATACCCTTCGAAATGAATGCCGTGCGCCGCTCGCCACATATCGAGTTCCTGAGTATTGTCCCGGCGGCAGATGCCCATCGACAGCACACCGTTATCCTCAACCTCCACAAGATGTCCGCTGGAAAGGACCGTTTGAACGGCAACGCGAATCTGATCCGTGAGTTCGTCCAAATGTTCGGGAGCTGGAATTCTTCGCAGGCGGAACGAACATTTGAGCACTTCAAAGTGCTCCTTGACCGGATGTTCGCATGCGGCCATAGCGTCGAATGCGCTTACCTGACGTTGGGTCAGCGATTGGCAGGACACCTCCAAGTAAAGCTTCTCGCCTGTCGCTGGCAATCCGACCAAGGCATCGGGGCGGAACGGAAAATCGTCGGTGTTTGTTTTGGGCTCGAACGAAATCCGAAAGCCTTGCTGAAGGAGTTGTCCCGAGGCTTCGAGTAACGCGTAGGCGTGGGCGGCCTTTGTTGGGAGCCGCAAGTCATCCAACACTTGCCTGACATTCGTGCAGTCTTGGAGTGAATGGACGTGGCCTATCCAGTTCAGAAACTGTTGCCGGAGTCCTGGCCAGGAGAACACGGCTAGGCCAAGGAAGGGATGCGCGTACATCCGATTGGCTTGTTCAACATAGTCCTCTCCGAGGACGCCACGGAGAAATTGCAAAGCCGCAGGAACGTCCGCAAACTCGGCCGGGCACTGGCCCTCGCTCTGCGTGATCGCGGCGGAAAAATAGTCCCAGGTCAATCCTCTGTTGAAGCTCGCATCGGACATCGGTTACTCCACCGACCCGCAAGTGGCTCCGCGATTCGATAGGCTCTGAAACAGACGCATCTAAGCGGTTCTCATCATCCAATTTCCCACTGACACTTCTACGAATTCGTGATTCGTTCTAAGGACTCGTTTCAAATACGCCGAAAAAGTTTGTGACCGCGTCGTATAGCCGGCGCGCAAAACTCGCGCGTGGATTTCAGATAGACTCAGTGGCTCGCCAGCCCGCAGACAAACTTGCCTTGCTACGACGATCACTGGAACACGCGTTCGGGGTAAGGCAGGAATGGTAGCTCGAATCGTTTTCTCGGCGCCTTGCGCGGTGACGGTAGCCTCAGCAAGATCCTCGGCCAGTGCCAGGAAGAACGGCTTCACTCTTTCCAGAAGGGCTAAGCCGTTTTTGAGCCATCCGAAGATTTTCTCCCTCGATTGCGGGTGGATCAGAAATGCCGCAACTAGAAGTCCCGCGACGATTTGGAGTGCGGGCGGCATCTTGCGGATCGCATCGGCGAGAATTTTTGCGAGAGCAGCGATCGTCTCAAAGCCACAGACGAGGGCAAACCCAGTTCCAACCTTTACGCCAACCAAGACGCTAGTGGCCCTTGCGTATTCGCGAAGTCTCGCGTCGAGACCACCCGCCAGATTCGGGGGATTCGTCTCAAAGAAATGCTGATCACGAGTCCATATGAAATCGGCTTGAATTTGATCGTGCGTTTGAAGGTAGGGTAGGTCCTTGGGATCGGAGCAGGTGAAATTTGTGTGGTTTTCGCTCGGGCGGTAGTAACGAATTAAGCTTTCCACTTGTGCCCACTCTTCCTGGACCTCGCCGAGAGGAACCCCAAGCTCCGCCGCGATTACCGGTAGATCCTCCTCAATCTCCGTCTTCAACCAGCACGGAGCCACAGGGATGACGATTCCCGCTTCGATCGATTCGTGAAGGGCGGAGCGGGCGCACGGGTCGCGCCGGGAACCGAGGCGCCAGCGAAGCTCCGCCTGAACCTGAGAAGCATCGAGAACAACGAGGAAACGCAGGACCTCGCCGATCAGCATTCGGAGTGTGGGGAAAACGTCCAAGAGGTCCAAGAGCGGGCGTAGCACGTCGGACCGGAATACGGGCACTTTGGAAGGGCTCACCGGGTGCGTCATAGCACCACCCAGTATGGCGGAAAACCTTCGGGCTGTGTAGCAGGCGGGGCGTGCGCCTAGATAAGGCGCAATCTCGTCTCTAGGCGATGAGCTTCCGGGACGCCCATGCGGACTGGGCTCCCTAAGAGTGAATCGATTTCTCTCCTAGCCAGTTGATGCGATCCAAACGGCTGAGCGTCACACGAATGAATTGCGTCGAAGAGTGCGCAAAGCCGCCGTCCGATGTCCTGGTCGATCCAGAAAGCCTTGTCGGGATGAGCGACCAACCATTCACTGCCGACGTCTACGGCAACCTCCAAATGTCCAGTGCAACGGCGACACTTCAAGCAATTCCTCTTGAAATTAAGTCAGTTACGATCAGATGGCTTCTCGATGCCGAGAATCGTGGCAGTCCGATTTGTTTCTCCTGAGGGAATGGGAATCTCGTCCTCGACCATTGCTCCTATAAGAGTCCTGCCGACCGGGTGGCCGACGGAGTAAATTCCCATGCTCGGGTCCGTTCTGTCCCGACTAAGAACAATCGTGTGCTGACGTCCGGGTTCGTCATTGTATGTGACTACGACTCGGTCGCCCACGTCAACTACGGCTTCTTCCGCAGCCACCGCTGCACTCTGCGATTCCGGCTTTGAGGTGTCTTCGATGATGCGAAATTCAGTATGAGAGGCAACTGCGGTGTCGGAAGTAGAGGGCTGAATCTTTAGCTCATTCAACGTCGCAATCAGATCCGCGAAGCATCCCTCGGGATCCAATAGGAAACTCGACCCCCAACAGCGCCAAAATCTCCAACCGACCCGTTCCATCACGCGCTGGCGGCTCAGGTCGTCCGCCCATCGGTCTGGGGTGTGGTACTTATCGCCGTCAAGTTCGATGGCCAGCCGTCGATCAGCTTCGCCTTCAACAACCATATCTATTGAGAAGGGCCCAACTCTTACCTGCGGTGTTACGCGATAGCCCAGCTCGAGGAGGCGCCTGAGAACTTCTCGTTCAAAGTCCGAATCGCACTGTTCCAGCAAAGTCTTCGACATTTCCTGCAAAGCTGGCATCGGCCTCTTAAAATGTTGCAACACTCGTGCCTTCAGATCATCGGGTTTCAGCATGGTTTCGGTTACAGAATGGAACAAGTACATGCGGTCTCTAGCGCGCGACAGGGCCACATTAAAGCGCTGTTGAAACAGAAGGGCCGTCTTCGTGCTGCATGTTGTGGGGCATTCCACCATGCTGACAAACATGATGTCGCGTTCTTTACCCTGGAAGGTAGCCGAGTCACCGCAAGTAATCTGATGCTTTAGATATTGTTCCTCTCCAATCCGTTCCAGCAGTCGAGTCTGGATGTATTGAGCCTGTTTCGCCGCAAGCAATGAAACCACTCCGACCGTACGCTTGCCGAATACCGGTTCGCCTACAACTCTCTCGATCTCGTCAACAATTGCCTCTGCTTCCGCCACATTTATCTGGCGCTTATCTTTCCGTCCATGACGAACATAAACGTCAATAAGTGGTGGTGTAAGGCGCTCGGAGGGCTTCGCAATTCGAACGGGTACGATCGGTTCTTCGTAAAACTGAAAGCTGAATCGAATGATCGGTTCGACGCAACGAAAATGCTCTCGCAGCATAATGCGTTTGCCTGGAAACGTGGCTAGAGCAAGCTCATAGAGTGAAAAACCAGGAAGCATGAGAGGCCCGAAGGGCTGCTCCTTAAGGTAGTTGTGCTTAAGTTGCAACAACTTCTTTTCTTCTACGAATGCTGCCGTCGGACTGACCTGTTTGTCATCTCCCACCACCAATACCTTTTTCCCGCGGAGCAATGCCGGCAATGCTGTTATATCGGACTGCGAAGCTTCGTCTATGATAACGACATCGAATGATCCCAGCGACGCGGGGAGGCTCTCGGAAATACGCCAAGTAGGCATGATCCAGCAAGGCACCGCGCCATATGATTTTTCCATCGCGTTGCGGGCATCCTGCCGGAATCTTCTGGCGCGTATGCCGGTTCCTTTACCGATGTGGCGTAGGGCCGCCATGAACATGTTCAGGGCGGCTTCGACTTGATTGGTTATGTTTTGCCTGAGGCCCAAGTATGTGCGTAGTCGCACAACTTCTGAAAATGCTTGCTGGACCTCGGCCTCGTACTTTCGCCGAAGAGCCTGCAACTGACGGAATCTATCCTTCCCATCAATCTCGTTCAAGTACGACCGGAATCGTATCCAAGACCAACTTTCTGGCCAGTAATCCGGAGCCCACTTGTCCTCGATTTCGGGCTCTTCTCGGAGGACATTGTTGGCCCACTTGGGGGCACCGGATTGTTTGATGAGGTGAGCGACTCCGCTTACAGTTTGGACGTACGACCTCAAGTTATTAACGCGATCTATTTCTCCGCACAAGCGCTGCCATTCATCAGATATCCGAGATGCCGGAACATCTGGATTTCCCATGTCTCGCTTCATGAACAAGCGCAGTTCTTCAACAATGGGCCCTGAAGAATCTTTCAATTTTGCGATGTAGCTCTCCAAGAGGTCGTGAGATGCTCGGTAACGTGCCGCAGTCAGATTCGCCTCTATCGATTCGAGAGCCTTAGATGCGTAATCGCGAGAATCGAGGATGAGTTGGACATCGATCCGATGCGGAAACAAATCTGGGATCTCTCGCTTGATAACGGCTGCACCTTGCCTAGCCGCGCGTTTTGCTCGGTCGATTTTGTCAAGGACCTCCGAAAACCATCGTGCGGTGGCGTCTCCTTGGTCCTTCAAATTTGGCAATCCGTACTCTACAGCGAGTACGTTCCAGCGAGAGATTGTGGCGGATACCTTCGATCTCCAGGCGAGATAGCGCTCAACCTTATACCAATCCTCTTGTGAATGCGGTATACGCCCCTCGATGCGAATCGAGGAAAAACGCTGTCGAGCTTGGGCCTTTCCGAACGGCATTACACCGAATGGCCTCTCGGCGCCCGCTGCTCGGTGCACGGCATCGAGAACTTCCCTGTCCCCAATGATTGCATCAGGACAAGAAACCGCATAGCCGAGCATTTCGGTGCGCTTCTTCCGGATGTCCCCAACGGAGACCAACAAGCTTTCAAACAGCTTCTCCCGGTCAGTTTCCGGTTGGCCATCCAACCAGCTTTTCGCGAAGGGCTTGAGCCAATTAAGATCATCGACGATATCCCACAGAGAGATCAGTTCCTTGATTGATTCGGACAGAATCCTGCACTTTTCAGCGGAATTCGCTACAGCCATACGAACCCGCGAAAGATGGCCGGCTTCAATCTCGCGTTCAATGGCGGCGCAGTTCACGAGGTCTTCGTGAATGGCCACGATCTGCCCGCCACCAGGAAGGTCGGACAAGGCTGGCACATTCGCTGTCACATAGCACATATCCTTACCGAGGGCCCGCCTTGCTTGACGCAACTTGGAAATGTCTTCGTCGTTAAAAAGGGGATCGTACTTGGGGTCTAATGCCAAAGTGTCCGGCAGCCAGGAATGCCTGTCAGCGTCGCTCGCCAGAATTTGAGCCAGTTCTATGGGCAGCAAGCCGTCTGGGCAGGTCTTATGTGGAATTCGTCCTAAATGCTTACTCGCAAAGCTTGCCAATTCGCTGTCGATTGACGCAAGGCGCTCCTTCAATTCCAAGATTTGCTGTTGGCCAGAGAGAATCTGTCTTTCCAATGCAGCTGGGTTCATTTGAGTTGCAGTACTTGCGAGAATTGCGACGGCTCGTTCGAGCTGCTTCAGACCCTCGCGCTCGCTGGTCAGAAGGCTGATCGTCAAGTCTCTGATCCCTTCCGGAATATGCTCCCGCAAAACCGCGAGCGCAGCCTCACCCTTCGATGTCACAAGGACTTTTCGGCCCGTAGCCAGGCAGTGACAAATGATGTTTGCGATTGTGTGAGTTTTTCCGGTGCCGGGCGGTCCTTGGACGACGACGCCGTCGGCCTCTTCTAGTCGGCGGACGATGGCAACTTGGTCGGCATTGAAAGGCTTAGGGAAGAAAAATTCCGCGTCCTCTGCTTGCATCGGTTCGGCGCTACGCTCTAACACAGAATCTGACTGCGGACCGCCAAGAGTTGCTTTCGTAATGTCTATCAGACTTGGTGAGTAAGTAGTTTCGGAAGAAGGCGTTTCAACGATTTTCTTGCTGGGCCCGGGGAGGTCTGGTGAGCCACTGACGGCTCTCCGCAACCGATCGAGGTCTTCGATAAAAAAGTTGGCGGAGCGTGCGCGTGCGTAGATCGCCCAGGTGTCGGTGACAGCCAACGCTTCGGTGCACGCCGGCACCGTCCGATCGTTTACGTCTTGAAGACCATCGGGGTGATATTGTCCCGATGAATCCAACTGGGTCGCGGCAAAACGAAGAACGGGTTCGAACGTGCTTCGTTGAAATGGGGAAAACTCCACGTCATTCGGCAAAGCTTCAACGAAGTGCTTCATAAAGCCAAGAACTGCATCAACCCCGTCAATTTCAAGGCTGAAGTAGGGCTTCAATGCGAGCTGGGGCATTGCGGAGCGAGGCCCAATTGTTATGACTCCCGAGTCCGTATCCACATCAATTTCCACGAGTTGCTCAATCAGGGGGTGATTTATCTCGTGAGACCGCACCTTCCACCGTGCAACTCCGATGCCCCAAACAACCTCAAGGGGGCGCTCGACCCCCTCTGCTTGGAGCGACTGATATAGGCTGAAGAATTTGTCGTAGATCGCAATGGTCGCTCTTTTTGGCTTTTCACTCTGAGCCCACGACGTCCAAGAGGTCGCTACGTAGCTTGTGATGGCGGATTTAATTGACGGTTGAGAATCCAACCGCAAGACCACGTCGACCATTTGCTTGCCATCACGCATCTTAAGCGAGGGTGCAAGGTCATCTGCTTTTAGCCGTCCAGCCGCGATCATTTCGTCGGCCTCTGATTTGCTCACTGTCCGAGTCACCACATCCTGTATTTTCGGGGATTGATTTGGGTCTCGGCTCACGACGATCCACTCTCGAATCTCGGAAGCAGGCGATGGAGGCTCCGTGCGCTGGAGTCGCTCGATCCTCAACCAGATCTGCCCCTCATCATTCGATACATCGTGTGAAATGCCGATCTGTCCCTTGAGGTCTGCTTCGGTCAAAACTAGTTGTTGATATTCCTCTAAAGAGAAAACGGGCCGTTCACCGAGTTTCGCTAGATGCTCAAGATATGCGAGAAGGTCTAAAAGCTTGGCATGATTCTTAGTTGGCAGCTTCTCGGGGGAGCTTATTGATGGTTCGGATTCAGAGGCCTGATTTTGGTTCTCGGCGGGCGAGGATTTACGTGATTGTTCTGCGGAATCACCGAAACCTGATCCCGGTGTTGGAGAGGTCGAAGTCTGCACAGAGGATCCCGATGCCTCGTTATCGTTTCTTTGAGCTAGAACAGGTGACGGTAAATCGTGTGCGCCTCCAATATCGGGCGGCACGCTGGCCCCTTGCGGACTTTGATTGACATCGGTGGACTTCGATTCGCTCCGTTTAATAGCATCCTCAACTGTGCGGAGTAGGTTGAGCGCCCGTTGAGTTGTTCTGAATCGCAACTCGTCTCGGATCTGTTCGAGAGCATGGCCGTGCTTCGCTTCGCGAAATAAAAGCTCAAGTTGGTCGATACTCGCTCGAAAATAAGGCCGATAGCTCATCGTGCCCCAGTGCTCCTTGATCCGGGAGTTTATTGACAAGCAACAACGAGTATGTCACTAAACTGTTGCGCTGGGCCGCGCAAAAGCTACCGCGATATTCCCTTTCCGTCAATCGAAGAGGACTTAGGACGGATTTCGACGAAGCCCCACATCTGCAAACAATGGTGCGCACACTCAAGCAGGGGAGGAGGGCTCAGTGAACTCCGAGAGGCGCGCTGCCACCTTGATCCCCATACCAGCCACGCGATAGCAAAGCCCATTAAGCGCCCCGAGCACGGGTGCGAATATCAAGTGCGTTGATCCCTCGGACCTGCCAGCATGATCTCTGGAATATCTGAGGTCATAGGCCCAACCGAGCGCCAAAGCAACGGCTGCCCGTGCGCCCCGACTTCCCAATTTGACGAATAGACTTGCCACTGTCCAACAACGTGACAGTGACTGCAGCCAGGGTACGGACCAAGAAGATGAACCCCAGGCAAGGATTGCCTCTATCCTGCATCGGCTCACTCCTGTGACGGCAGTTTGGGGAATTTCACGCGGACGCTGACAGGGCAGGCTGCCGGCACATCGCTGACGGCCCTCGATCATATTGGCAGGATCGACCCAAGTGGAAACTTGATGGCGCCTCGAAGCCGCGCACGTCCAGCCTGCCTATGCTGTTATGGATGCGGCGCCGCCACAAGGGGGCAGTATTGTCCGGTTTCATGCCGTCCAGATTTGGCCCAATCAAAGGTCCCCTCGGTGTTTCGAGTGAGGTTGTCGATGAAATCCGCCAAGTATCCCCCGGGCTCAAACAGAGTACGACTCGCGCCACCTCTTAGCCAGTCCAGGCACAGCGACATGGCGTGCGAACGACTGTACGCGGAGAAACATATTCGGGCAACAAAGCACGCTCAGTCAGACGCCGCCTTACGCGGCATTGAAGTTCACCATCTGCTGGCGACGTACATCAACCACCTGGTTTCATCCAGGCGGACATGCGATCTCGGGATGCTCGATTCGCTGATGCGATGCGTCAGTACAGAAGCGCAGACAGCGCTGGCTCCATTTCGCGACAGCCACTCATTTGATCCTGAGAATATCGTCGCAACAGAGCTACATATCGGTCTCGACGAGGACTTTCGTCCTATCGAGGGCGACGGGGAACGAACGGCCGAATACGAGGGAACGCTCGACCTCGTGCAGCTGCATTCGTTCACGGAAGCCGAGATCGACGACTGGAAAAGCTACTACCAAATCATTGACGCCGACACGTTCCAATCGAAGTTCTATCCGCTCCTGCTAATGTGCCTGAATCCGTCACTGCAGAAAGTGAAATTTGTGTTGCAGTTTGTGCGCTATCGGGCTTCGCGGTGCGTTGAGTACACGCGGAAGGACCTGCCGTGGCTCAAAGAATTGGCGCAGAGTGAACGAACTCGCCAGAAATCGCTTCATGGGCTAGACGCCTCTAGTCAGCGGGACTTGAAGCCGTCTCCGGGCAGGCATTGCACCTGGTGTCCACTTCTCTTGAACCGCTGCCCAGTAGCAAAGACAAATCCCTACGGCCATATGATCGCTGAAGAGCGACTTCGCTTTGCCCTCTGGCTGCAAGAAGCCGAAAAGCAAAACACGAAAGTGCTGAGGGATCTTATGGTCGAACGCGGGCCGATCCATTACCGCGACGGGAACGAAGGCGAGTACCGCGCGGACTTCGTTCCGGTGGAAAAGAAGTTCTATCCATACGGCGATGCTGTCTCGGTTCTCAATGAGTGGTTCTCATCACATCCCGAAGAGCGGGTGCTGCGAGACAAGTTGACGATTTCGGGCCTGTCTTCCGCGATCAAAGCAGAAAAGCGTACTGAGTTGGCGCAGAAGCTGGCGCGAATCGTGGATCTGCATGTTGAAACGGAACTCAGGATTGGAAGGGCAACGAACGGCAGTAAGGAGCGCAGTTCATGATAATTCGAACACCGGTTTTGAAGAATTTCCGGTCGTACCACGAGACAGTGCTGAAGCTGGACCGATTGAACTTCATTCGAGGACCGAACGGCTCTGGCAGAACTCCATCCGACTGGCCCCGGACGCGTGAATGAGCTGGCGACACCCTCACCTACCGTACCGTGTCACCTCGCCATCTACCACTTGCTTTATGTTCGCCACAGAGGCCCGACATCCGCTACGCCACCGAATTATTCACGACAGACAACATAAGGGTAGGCCCCCACTTCACGGCATGCCGAGAAGAAGGACATAAGCAACTGGTATAACTGGACGAAGTGAGGTTCCGGCGCCTCGCCTTGACGAAACGCGGCGAATCGCTGTTCAAGCTGCGCGCGACTTAAAGATGAAGTAACGATGAAGATTCGGGGAATTGTATCCGGTGACGAGAGGGCCTCCGCGGCCTTGCTAAGAAGCGTTGCCTCATTCCCTCTTACAATCCGCGGTATTGATGTGACGACATTTTGGCTCTCGTACGGAACCGTCCATTTCGGTAATTTAGCGACGACCCGCTCGTGCCCCAAATTAATTCGACTAAGATTCTTAATGGCCTGACTCGCGACAATGTGTAAAGCTGAGGCGCTAAGCGAAGCGTCGCCATGCTTAGCATGATAGAAGCTGATAGTCTTGGGCTGGTGACTCCCGTTTATGCCGATGAAATCAGCCCATTCGTCCCCAAGATCATCGCACACTAAAACCTCGTCCCCGACTGCGATGTGAGACACAAGCGCCCCAAAGACTGAATGTGCATCGAAGGCCATGGATTCGGGCGCGAAAGTTCCTTTTTCACTCGTTACATGGTTCAAGTCTGTATTGGCGTTTATGTAGGACAAGAACGTAGTTCCGTCTGTTAGTGAATCGTCCTTGTAAAGCTCGCCGTCTAAATAAACGACTGTCGGATCGCTGAAGAGAACAGTAAAGAAATTGTTTTGGTCAATGTAACGCTTTAAGGGAACGCTGTAAGTCTCGTCGTCTACTGGCAGACTAACGGGTTTGACATAGACGTTTTCGATTTCAGGCAGTTGGAAGTTTCGAAGCGATATACGAGTTTTGGTGATATTGATCCTGCCAATCTGAACGTTCTTTTGAGGATGAATGAGCCTCAGCTCCTTCTTGACACTTCTGATGCGAAATGCTTCGAGGATAGCGGCAAGAACACCATCGATTTCCTGCTTATTTAGTATCGAAGCGGTTGCCCCCATGCCACGAACAAACTGCATAGTCTCGGGGGCGTCGAATAGCTCTTCGATTAACCTTGGAACATCAACTGCGAAGTGCGTTGGTACTGCAGTGGGAAATAGTGAAGTAAGGTCAATCGGTCTTGCAAATGCGCCGATAAACGAAGCGGAAGACGCATTCTGGTCGATTAATAGATCAATAACAGACAAAGCCCACTGAACCAGTTCCTCGTGGCCTGCCCGCTCAGACCGCATTGAAATCTTTCCGCTATCGGGAGTGGCTGAATAATGGTCCCGTCCCCGGCGAACTCGGTATCCTCTAGGTACGTACCGGCTCGCCCCTGCGGGACCAACCACGTTCGTCAAGTCATTCGCTTCAAGAGTCTTGGTTCGAAGGGTGTGTTTCGACGCTGCCATATTACGCAATCGGATTTGCTCGAATGTGGAATCCGCACGCGCGATGGCTGCCTCGACGCTAGTATCCGCGACATGTCCGAAGTATTCCGTTTTGAATGCAGAGGGCACGTCGAGATTTGCTTTAAAAACGGCGATATGTTCACGATATTCGACGAGTAGAATATAGCCACAAACGGACTCCCTTATGTCTTCTCCCTCTGGGGGATCGAGAAAAACGGGTTCTCGCTCGTAAAGGAACGCCAAGGCCGACCAAGAGGCATGACCAAGGGTTTCCTTGACATGATGAAAGATGTTTCTTGAGGGCGTCTCCGAACTCTGTCGAATCGTACGAAACAAGTCGGCGACCGCTTTCTTTGGCAGTCTTTTCGTCTTTCTTACAAAATTGGCCGATTTTACGGCCCGGAGCCAGTCAATCATAAGCTCGTCCTTTATGCCGGGTATCTAAAGGGAGCCCTTTTGTTGATGATGAACAGATCAATGAAGATTATGATGGCAAGCTGTCGTCACGGTGTAGTTACTTGCGGCACCTGTGTTGCTTTAGCAATCCTCTGTGGAGCAGTCTTTTCTACCGAAACATACTCGCTCTTTCCAGGGCCGGTATAGGAAAGGAGACCCGCATGTGTTGAGCAGGCTGGGGGAAACAGAAAAGCTCGTAAAGAACTGAAAGAGGCACTGTCCAAAATGAAGTCGATTTCGCAGGTTGCTTGAATTTCGGAAGGAGCCCGGCCCCGAGATGAAAGCGGAGTCAGCAGGCGTTCGCTTATCAGCCAGCGATCTCAGTAACCACTTGGCGTGTCGCCATCTCACCTCACTCGATCTGAGCGTAGCACGCGGCCAGCGAGGCGCGCCGGAGTGGAGGGCGCCCGACCTGTTTGTTATTCAGGAATTGGGGTTGCGGCATGAGGCTGCTTACCTGGATTTCTTGTGCCGCCAAGGCATTGCGGTCGTTGACCTGCGTTCAATTAAAGACGAGCAGGAGTCACTCCTTGAAACGCGCAGGCGTATGGAACAAGGGGTTGAGGTTATAGCGCAGGGCACGCTCGGCGTTGGCAGATGGTTTGGGCATCCCGACGTGCTTCGGAAGGTGCCGAAGCCGAGTCGGTTTGGAGAATGGTCTTATGAAGTTTACGACTGCAAGCTCGCGTGCGAGACAAAGGCAACGACGATTCTGCAACTGGCCCTCTACTCGGCTCTTCTCGGAGAAATCCAGGGACGCGAGCCGGAATTTATGTACGTTGTTCCGCCGGGAAGGAATTTCGAGGCGGAATCCTACCGCTGCGCCGAATACGTCGCCTACTACAGGTACGTCAAGGAGCGGTTAGAGACATTTTGCGACGACGGGCAAGGTGCCCCCGCGTATCCCGAGCCGTGCGAGCACTGCGCTGTATGCCGGTGGTTCGCCGAATGTGACGCGAAGCGGAGAGAGGACGATCATTTGTCGCTAGTGGCCGGAATTACGCGGCTGCAGCGGAATCAGTTGGACCGTTGGGACACGCGAACCATGACGACACTGGCTGCGTTCCCAATTCCGCTGCGGCAGAAACCCGCGCACGGCTCAAAGGAGGCATACGAACGAGTCAGGGAGCAAGCCCGTGTGCAGGTAGAAGGGCGGGATCAGGAAAAGCCAATTCATGAATTGTTACCCGTGGAAGAGGCGAAAGGATTCTGCAAGTTACCGAAGCCCTCGGGACTCGATGTTTTCGTTGACTTGGAGTCCGATCCGTTTGCCAGCGGGGGTGAGCTTCAATACTTGTTTGGCTTTGTTCGCCAGGATCAAAACGGCCAGCTCGTTTACCAGTCCCAGTGGAGTTTCACACCGGCAGCGGAAAAACAGGCGTTCGAGTGGATCGTGGATGAAATCATGCAGAAGTGGAAAGAAGATCCCACGATGCACGTTTACCACTTCGGGGCGCACGAACCCAGCGCGTTCAAATCATTGATGGGACGGCATGCATCAAGGGAGGACGAGATTGACAGAATGCTGCGCGCCGGTTTGTTCGTGGACTTACACACGATTTCGAAACAGGCGATTCGGGCAGGCGTAGAGGAGTATTCCTTAAAGGCCTTGGAGGCGTTCCATTCATTTGCTCGAAACACGCCCCTCGCGGTATCACGGGCGGCGATGAGGCAAATCGAGCACTGGCTGGAACTTGGGGGTGAGGGCGAATTGCCGGCGAGCCTGAGAGCGACTGTGGCAGGGTATAACGACGATGATTGTCGGTCCACAGCCTCGCTCCGTGATTGGCTCGAAGGCGAGCGCAGAAAACTTGAGGAAACCGGGATGAGCATTCCAAGGCTTGCAATTGGGGACGGTGCGCCATCCGAGGAGTTAGACGAGCGGCAAAAGTTGGTGGCGTCAGTTGTCGGCCAACTTGTGGACGGGATTCCTGCGAATGCTGAGGAACGCTCCCCTGCTCAAGCTGGACAGTGGATGCTTGCTCAGCTCTTGGACTGGCACAGGCGGGAGAACAAGGCTACGTGGTGGGAAGGTTTCCGGCTGGCCGATTTGGATGATGACGAACTGCTGGATGAGCATGTCGGTGTGTCAGGCTTGCGATTCGTGAAGCGGGTAGGAATCGAACGGCAAATCCCCATCGACCGCTACGAGTTTGAGAAGCAAGAGACAGAAGTACGTGCAGGAGCCGACTTATACCATCGTGGTCAGAAGATTGGCTCAGTCGCGGCGATCGATGCGGTCAAGCGAACCATTGATATCAAAAAGACCAAGAAGACAGCCGATGTGCATCCGAGCGGTGCCTACATGTGGGACCGGCCCTTCAACACCGAGAAGCACGCCAACGTCCTTTTGCAGATCGGCCAATGGGTTAGGGACAACGGAGTCGATGCTCCCGGCTCTTACAGAGCCGCACGCGATCTTCTGTTGCGGAAGCCACCTCGGCTTACTGCCGGCGATGTTATGGCGGGGACTGGCGAGGCGACGGTTGAGATCGCCTGTCGCGTGGCTGCGACGTTGGATGGATCGGTTTTTGCGATTCAAGGACCACCGGGTGCGGGCAAGACTTTCACCGGTGCCAGGATGATATGCACTTTGGTCAAAGTTGGTAAGAAGATCGGCATCACGGCATTGAGCCACAAAGTGATTCGAAAATTGTTAGATGAAGTGGCGTCAGCAGCCGAAGAGAATGAAATTGCTGGCGTGAGGTGCATGCAGCGGTCGGACGAAGAGGAACCAACCGCCGAAATCACGATCGCCACTGACAATAACGAAGCGCTGCAGGCACTTCGTTCGGGCCTGGCCAATGTGGTGGGTGGAACGTCGTGGCTTTGGACGGAACCACAAATGTTCGAGGCTGTCGACATGTTGTTTATTGATGAGGCCGGGCAGATGGCTTTGGCCGATGTGATTGCTGTTTCGCAGGCCGCGAAGAATCTGGTGTTAATTGGCGACCCGCAGCAGCTCGAACGACCGCTGAAGGGCAGCCATCCTCCAGGCGCGGAGAAATCAGCACTGCAGCACTTGCTTGGGGAACTCAAGACGATTCCTGAAACGACGGGATTATTGCTGCCGGAGACGTGGCGGATGCACCCAAGGATTTGCGAATTCACTTCGGAACTGTTTTACGATGGGCGACTGAGAACGAGGGACTTTACGCGGCACCGCGTCATCGAAGGTCATCCGTGGTTGTCTGATGCCGGTTTGTGGTTTGTCCCGGTAGCGCACGAAGGCAATCGAAATTCGTCTGCCCAGGAGGTCGAAGTAATCGCGAAGATTGTTGATAGCTTGCTGCGCCCCGGAGTTGTGTGGTTTCGGAGCACCGGCAACAGCCGCCCTGTCGAGCTGAAGGACATTTTGATCGTTGCCCCATATAACGCGCAGGTCTTCGATCTGTTGACCCGATTGCCGGAGGGTGCTCAGGTCGGAACTGTTGATAGGTTTCAAGGCCAGGAAGCGCCTGTGGTCGTCTATTCGCTTACAACATCCTCACCGGAGGACGCGCCGCGAGGGATGGAGTTCCTTTACAGCCTCAACCGGCTAAACGTGGCGACCTCGCGGGGGATGTCGACCGTGGTTGTAGTCGGGAATCCGCGATTGTTCGAGCCGGATTGTCGCAGCCCTCGCCAAATGCAGTTGGCGAACGCTTTCTGTCGTTTCCTTGAAATGGCCACAGCCGTTGAAGGCGTGAAGTAGTCCATATCGGGAACTAATTTGCTTCGAGGCGCAGCCATGTTGTACTCCGTTCCTGATCTTAAACAAATCGAGACTGTTCCTCATACTGTGGAGTACCGGCGCTGGTGCACTGCCCTGGACGAAGTTGATCCCCAAGCCTATCAACGGATACACCACGAACTCCAAGCTCGATTCGATGGACGGGAGGTAGACACCTCAAGCTGGATTCCTGGGTCAGATTGGACGGGAACAGTGTTCCAGCCCATTTATGAGGCTTGCGGTGAGGATCCGTCCGCCGCCGCGTTGTTCTTCGGGCTTCTGGTCTGGCAAGTTGTGATGGACCGCGAGGATTGCTGGTCCTTTGGCAGGTACGACAAAGAGGGCATTCCGATTAAAGGCATGACCTACTTCCGCATCGATTGCCCGCGGGAATGAACGAGGCGCACAGAACAATGTTTATTGTCCGGCCTTTCCAGCGGCAGACTAGCATTCGATCGATTCTAGGATTCATGTCTCTCGCCACCCGGTGGGGTGATTATTTGTTTCCTGGAATCACGGTTCTTACACGCGACTTGCATGATGTGAAGGCCATACACGAGACGGCGATTGCAATGCGTGTCGGTGATTCCCCTCGAAAGCGGCACGAGTTTCAAAGACCTGAGACCGATCGCAAAATTGCCTACACGCTTAGCAAGCTGCTTTCTCGTGAGAACACGCGCTTCAGCCCCAACCAGCTCACACAACGAATGACGTACTGGCAGCGATACGGTTCGTTGATCAGTCACTTTGGCCTCTTAGATGAAAAGCGCACGAAAAGTGTCGATGGCTATCGAGAAATGATCTTCAGGGACCGGTGTGGCCCGGCCAACGAGGAGCCGGCAATTCGGAGACGCCGAATCACTCACTTCAAGTGGTACCGCCATAATCGACATAACATTCCAACTGTCATCGGCGACGACGTTCATCGATTGTTCGTTGGCCAGACCGGTTCTTGGAGGCGCTGGTGGTTAACCGGTTTGAGGCCACCCGCGGACGCGCCAATTGCCGTCCGTCTTGTCCGAGAGCTTGAGTTCTTTTTTGTCGTGTGGCAAACGTTGTTCGAAGCATCCGCACTTTTATTGCGCGAAACAGGGCGTGCCGACGTGCCGAAGGGACGCAGGTCCGATCCCTCCGAACTCTTAGTTGCGGAGCTGGTCGATTCTCGAACGAACGGTCCGTTGAAGTGGCAAAAACTGATTTCCCTGTGCTTGCAGATCCATGACCAGCTCATCTCACCCCGCGTTGAAATGTGGCAAGCGAAGGCGATCAAACTGATTGGACTGGAGAAGAATGCAGACGGATTCGTAAAGCTGCATAACGGTAAGGACATCGCGACTCTTGGCACGACGCATAGCTCCGAACTGCCTGAAGCTCTGGCCGAATTGCACCTAACTTACTGCGATCTACAGGGTAAACGGCACGCGGTATGTGCATTCAGCTTCAAGCACAGGAAGCGAGGACCCAACTGTCCGGCGCTGTCGGCGGGCTTTGCCAGTTGGCGCTGGGGACTTTTCAGTTATCGCTTCCAATCTTCTCAGACTCTTTTTGAAAGCTTGAGGTATTCGGACTGAGAACAACAAAAATGAGCAGCCAACAAGAGCCCAGCCTTGCATTTCTCTGGAAACAGCGACGCCGAATTCGCAGGCTCCTGTTCTTCACATATCGGTTCAACTTCCGCTGGTTTCACAATGAGGTTCTGAATTTCATTCGTCGGAGCGCCTTCTCCGACACGGATGTTCTTGTCTTCGCCACCCGATTTGATGATGACGGGTATGTCGGAGGATCCAAAGTCTTTGGGGAAAGCTTTGGAGATCTTTACTCATTAGATGAATGGGCGAAATGGGATATGAGGCATCAGGTGCGATATGTGCCAGCGACCCAGCATCTCTTCCATAACAAATTCATCGTCGCAGAATATGAAAAACCGATCAACGGCCGCCAGTTCGCGTATCTCTTAGGTGTGGGTTCGGCGAATCTTACGTGGGGCGGGTGGCAACGAAATTTCGAACTCTGGACGTGGGATGCTGGTAAGGGCCTCCGTGCGTGTGCTTCCTTCCTAAAGTTTTTAGCGAGCATGCCAAGCGTCGGAAAAGGTGTAGTTGAAAGCTGGGTTGACGGGATCAACCGTTCCGCGCAAGGTTCAGCATCGCTTCCATGGCTTTTTGGCGACAAAGAGGCACTCCGACAACGAGCATTCAAGGCCCTCATTGGAGGAATTCAAGGTGACGCGCGGGTGCTCCGAATTCTTTCGCCCTATTTCGATGAAGGGTCTCCTCAGCTCATGGAAGAGATTTTGTCTTTGCTTGAGTCATCCAAGGGGCCGCTTCCCAGAGTAGAGGTGTGGGTCGACGCATCGCAGATTTTCGCGAGCGCCTCGGATTACAGAAGCCTCATGGCGCTTCAGAAGAAGTGCAATCACAAAATTCTCGTGAAGTCTCTCAGAACAAAGGCCCGAGCTGTACATCCAGTTTGGGAGCAGGTTCATGCAAAAGCCATCGAGCTTGAAGGTGCAAGTGGGTCCGTGAGTCGCCTGCTTGGATCCGCGAATTTCACGGCTGCTGCCTGGATCGGGCGCCGCAACACGGAGACGGTGTTTCATGAAACAGCGCGTGAAAGCCTACCCCGACTCTTGGACCACTCTCTTGAGGTTGGGCCGGTTCCTGACGAAGCCTTGAATCGATGGGCATGCGCTGAGACAGATATGAAGGACGGGCACGAGGCCAAGCAACGATATATCTATTGGGCCGCCTTCGACGAAACCGCACAACCTCACACACTGACCGTTTCATATTTCTCCAAAGATCTGCCCGTTAGCTTCGAGATCGTTGCGGCGTTTGATTCACGTCGAACGGTGCCGCCGCGTCTCCAGGCGATAGTTGAGCTATTCCAGAATGTGGAAAGCTGGATCTGGCTCAAGAACCAGAAGGGCCTCTTGAAACTTCAACTAAAATCGCGCCTCTCTTTATTCCCCGAGCGCATGCGCGTAATACTCAAGTTCGCTGAGGGTACATCAATCGAGTCCGGTGTTGAGGTGTCAAATCCAGATTTCGGACTGAGAGATCCAACGTCTGGCATACCAAGGGAGCCCTCCTATGAAAATGTCTTCGGGCTGGGAAAGACTATTGTCGATCCTCTTCCGAAAAGGACGACTTTAGAAGCCTCCGATGACGATGCTCCGGACGAAGAGGAAGATGTAGTAGAGGCACCGGCGGCGCCGGATTCTCTGACGGATGACCCAGACTTTGACCGACAACCCGTGGGCGTTCAATTCGCGAAGTCGCTGGCGAAAGCCAAGGTCGACCCAATTCAGATGAAAATACTGCGAAGACGAGTCGAGGCCTTTCGGGGCCAGGCGCAAGACCCGGCAGAGAGGATGATGCTGGATGTGCTACATCATGCGACCGAGGAAAAGGCTACGTGAAGCGCCAGTCAGCGGGTCCAATAAAGATTCACACTCGGGTGCTGCGGCCCGCGAGTTTGGCGAGCGCACAAAATAAGACGGCACGGTTCGTATGGCGGAAACTACGCCGAGCGAAGAGTTATCTGATCGCTGACGAAGTTGGGGCAGGAAAGTCGTACATCTCGTTATCATTGGCATTTGGCCTCTGGCGATCGCAACACCCGCGGAAACCCTGCTTCCGCATACTCGTCTTGGCTGGTCCTAGCGAGTTAAATCACGCCTGGCTTCAGAAACTCGTCGGCAGTGTGCGGGAAGACCTGAAGGTGGCATCGCTCGCACAATGCACCGGAAAAAACTCCTATTCCGATCTGTATCTGAGCAAGCCACATAGCGGCAGGCTTCCTCAGATCGTGGTTTACCATCTTAGATATCGCCGCGATGTACGCCGCCTTTTTGAGGCGCTAGAGGACGATCGAGCGAAGTTCCGGCTACTAGCGCCAGGACGACGGCGTGGCGACAAGGTGGAGATATTGGTGACTAGCCCGTCCTGGGTGCAGCGATTGCATTCCCAACGCGGGCGCCAAAACCGTTTGTGGATCCGATGGTTACAGCAAGCGGATGTAATAATCGCGGACGAGATCTTCGCAACTAAGAATCAGGGCACGATTTACGGCCGACTCTTGCGACCTTCGTCCGAACTCGACCGCCCCAGCTTGTGGCGAAGGCGTCGGCCCTACTTGATTGGACTGTCGGCAACACTTCTTTCTCGCGACCTTTCAGATGCCCAATCGGTCCTGAAACTGTGTCTAGACTGGCGCTCAAAATCAAGGCGCGTCGAATCGCTCAGTGTGAATGTCGAAAACGCGCTAGAGGGTTTCTCTCGCGAGTTGCGGGCCGGTCTTCGGACAAGAGTTGAAGCGCAAAGGCGGAAGCATCTTCGTGCCTATAAAACTCACAAAAGGACTCTTGAAGTGTTGCTGCCAGAGTTGATCGTCCGCACCGTAACTCACCGGCCTCGGTTTTATCGGTTTGCGCCTGGAGGGCACAATGACCCCCGAATCGTGGCGGTGCAACCCAACCTGGAGCACAATGCGTTTCCAATCGACCGCGTCGATACTCTACTCACTGCGCTGCGGGGTCGGTTTTTCGAAGCGCGTGGTGCGTCGCAGGATCTGGCCTGGTTCGTAACCCAGGCAGCGAACTCGAGGGCAGGTTGGGGCGACAAACAGCACCAGTACTTGACATGGACGGCGATAACTGAGTCCAACAGCACTGCAGCGCGATCTTCTGTACCCCACCCCAAGATCCTGTCACTTTTGTTGTGGATCGAACGTTACTATGCCGAATGTGAGCTCTTGTGGCTACGTCGCGAACTCAGCGAGCAACCGCATTTCAAATTAGTAATCTACGTTCATCACGTGAAGACGGCGAACGATCTCAAACATCGATCGGAGAAGGACAGCGCGGGCCGTCGGCTCCGAGAGCTGCTCCGCCGCTTGATGCTTGGCTCTGTCAACAAACTTGCGCGACATAACCGGGAGCTGTTCAGAGACGGGCGCTTAATCCGTCCGCAAGCTGATCTGTCTGTAATTCTGCGTCATCAAGGCTGGTCAATCGAAAAACTGAAAAGATCGAACCTAACACTGCTGCTCGCGGCGTGCGTAAATGCTCACAAAGGACAGACCAGGCGCGAAAAGCTTAGGCGTTTCAGGGAGACGCTAGCCGGCTCAAACGTCGACTGGAGGTTTGCCCACTATCGCCAAATATTGCGCAGACTACCCGAATTTCGACGCGGAGTTTTGGAAGAGATCGGTTGCGAAAGCATATTGGACTATGAGTCCGAGCTAAAGAGGCGCGGCGGCAAGCTCGCTCTCACCCCCAGCGTCGCACTTCTCGATCCGGATTCTCTCGACCTGCCGATCGAAACGAAACAAGCAGCCCAGAAAGGGATCGGCCGGCTCGCAAAAGAATGGAAGTTCCTGGCCTCAGAGTTCCGAGAGCCACGAGTACAAATCCTTCCGGTGCTGAAGTCCGCAGCGAAGCGGGTGGCGCGGTTGATTACACGCGAACCGGGATGGAAGGAGATGATAGACGACTTCGTCCGTGCTCCCCATAGGACTTTCAATCGACTCATTCAACAAATCGAGAGACCCCACCGTGCTCCATTGGAGATTGCGGTGCAGACGGGTGAAGAATCCCGTGCGCGCAATTTCACCGCAGACAGGTTTCGATCCCCTGGTAACCCGTTCGTTCTAATTCTGACCAATGTCTGCACGGTCGGAGTGGACCTCCATACCTACTGCTGGGATGTTTTGCATTACACACCCGCTTGGACACCTCACGAGGCAGAACAGAAGACAGGACGTATAGATCGCCCACGACTTCGACACGCTGCCCAAAAGCTTAGGGTCTCGCCTGAGTCGGCTCTAAAGACTATCCGAATCCATTACTTAATCTGGCCGTACACATACGATGAACGCATATTGGGCCGTCTCAACCTCAGGGCTCAACTTGCTGAACGATTGCTCGGGTCCAAACACCAAGAGGCACTAGAGCGGACTCCCGAAGAGACCGTTGTCGAAAGCCTGCCATATTTCAAACCATTACGACTAGAACCGAGGGCAGTTTAGGGTGGTAGTTTGCCAACGGCCAGGTTTGCGTAGAGCGATCCCGTCAAGTTGCTGGTACCAACTCCGCAGTCGGGCAAAGGCCCTGCGCGTTAGCTGTTTCAGCAGCTCGAAAAGCCCGAGAGTCTCCCACCACTCGAATCGGTCCAGCGTTGCTGCCAATGTCTGCTCAAGCCCGTCCCCCCTTGCTCGTCGGCTCAGGCGGATTCCTCTGGATCAGAGCCAATGAAAGTATAGGGAACCTCTTTTGGCGGCCTCGATTCCACTTCACCACGTTGTGTCACCGCGGTTTTCCCTATCTTTGTGATTGCTCCAAACGAAACAGATCGATGTGGAGCGAGGAAGGAGGTACGCGATGCGCTGTCCATATTGCGGAGACCGACGGACAGAAGTTCTCAAGACCGTGTACCGTGGCCACAGTTCGTACCGTCACCGTCGATGTTCCTACTGCGGCTCTCGCTTCAGCACTCAGGAGAAACCGGTTCGTTGGAGCCGCGTCGAGCTCAAGTGGCCAGGGCCGCAGCCAGACCGGAAAGGCTGGAGAAGACAGAGGACCGCCGCGCTACGAGCGAGGTGTGAGGTCGAGCTATGCGGAGCTGACTTCACGCAACCCGGAGTACGGCGTCACGTGGACCACATCGTGCCGGCACGACTCATCCGACGACTGAGACTTGGTAGTCCAAATCGTCCAGAAAACCTCGAATGCATATGTGGAACGTGCCATGGGCACAAACTGCAAGCGGACCATAAATTATGTCTAGGCGATAAACTCAGTTACCTTGCAATTCTACGGACACACAAATTCGATCTTGCTCGGATCGAGCGGGCACTAGCGTTGTTTCACTTGTAGCCGGCCTTAGTGCAAGCCTCCCGAACTTGATTTCACATCCTATCCTGTCGGTCGGAATCGGGAACGCGAGCAACCGCTGTGCATTCCACCTCGCTAGTTTTAGAAGGACTCAAAGGCAGCGGCATCAATTTTCGCAGGAAGCTGGGACGTACTGTCGCTACAATCTGCGCAGAATCTTATCCACTAAAGCCTTTGCCGCTGTCTGATTGCTTGTAGCGTCGTAAACGATATCCACCAACTTCAGAATTAGCCGACGACGCGCGCCACGGAACCTTTTGAGATCGTGCGGAGTGCGGAGGTCGGCGAGCGCGGGCAGCTTTTTATTCAGCTGCTGCAAACGCCTTCTGAACGCGCTCTTCGTGGCTTCATCCAGCACTGAATGAGAGGCGATCCTTTCCAACACCTCGAGCCGATCCGCTATTTCGCCTTTAACTCTGATGCGGCGTTCCCTTGTGATCGCGCCCTGACGAAGAATCGCCTGCCGGTCCTTTATGAAGACGACCCCTTGCTCAAACTGACGAATCCAGTTCCGGCGGATGGAACTGTTTCTGCACAGATGTCCAAGATCGCGAGCAAACGGGGCAAGCTGCGCGAGCACATTTCGGAAATGAACGTTTTGCTCAAAGTGATCACGCCGACCATTCGGCAGAATCCGGTCATCCAAGATGTGGACTTCGCCGGTCGCCCAAGAGTTGAATCGCGGCTCGGGGAATATCTCGTCGAGTAGCTCGGCCTCACCGATTTGCATGTTTCCTGACCGCAACCTCAGGCCCTTGATCGGAGAGGTCTTTGGAAAAGCGCCCAGGTAGCCGTGATGTAGAATCCAACCCACAGCCGCTACCGCGCCATCTGCCCCCGGAATGCTCAGAGACTGTAGATGTTCGAAGCGATCACGGACACCTTTCCTTGCCTCGAACTCGTCTCGATACGGACGGTAGAGCGGACGCTCGCCGCCATTGATCGTGATCTCCACATTGCCCAGGTTCACATGGGGCTTCAGAGCATCTTCGATCTGGGCTCCGTAAGAGAATTCCGGTGAAAAGGGGATTGGCGCGATTTGCTCCAGATATTTTTGGATCGCGGTGCTGTCCATCAGCACGTCGCTCCCATGCCGCACGATGCCCACGAGTTCGACTTCGAAAAAGTGTGACGGCATTGT